>Ga0316622_100001596_pt1 | contig 14918 bp, 16 predicted proteins | sample OWC_Aug_OW2_C1_D_FD_207646 | JGI IMG/M metagenome (GOLD analysis project Ga0316622, IMG submission 207646) | Wetland soil microbial communities from Old Woman Creek delta, Ohio, United States - OWC_Aug_OW2_C1_D5_C | ecosystem: Environmental > Terrestrial > Soil > Wetlands | place: USA: Ohio... | reverse complement strand
CTTCCACGGCATGCTCGAGGAGCGGGTCTACCTCGCGCCGTCGGCCTTCGAGGCAGGCTTCGTCTCGAGCGCCCACGGCGATACCGAGCTCGAGCTGACCTGGGCGGCCGCCGAGCGGGTCTTCGCCCGACTCGCCCGCTAAGGAGCGGCAGCGCCTCGCGGATCCGGATAGGCCTCGGCCAGGACCTGGCGCGCGAGCGCCCGGCGTTGCGGGTCGAGGCCCTCGGTATCCCGGAGGGTGAGGAGGGCGGCGCGGGCCGCGACGGTGCCGTGGGTGCCGAGGGCCGCGACCGCGGCCTCGCCGTCGACGCTGACCGAGCGGGCGAGGGCGACAAGACGGGGGACATCCGCCGGGTCCGCGGCAAACCCGAGGCCGGTGGCCGCCTGCACCCGTGCGAACGGGTCGGGGTCGGCGATGACCTCGCGCAGGTAGCCGAGGTACACCTCGCGCCGGGTGGGGTCCAGCCGCGCGAGGGTCGACGCCAGGGCGGCGCGGGCCGCCGGTGCGGACAGGCGCCCCCAGTCGAGGCTGGGGTAGGCCGCCAGGTCCTCGTTCCACAGGGCCCGCAAGAGCGGCATGACCCAGCGATGGTCGCCCATCCGGTAAAGGGCGTGCAGGGTGCTCGCGAGCCCGTCGACCTCGTCCTCGGAGAGGGCCTCCAGGACGTCGCCCATGGTCGCAGTGCCGGCGCGGATGGCCTCGCGGGTGCGGTCACGGGTCGTCGCGTGGACGGCCGGCGCTCGAGAGACGAGCGCGGGCGGGGATGGCGCCGGCCCCGGCTGGGCACTGCCTGCGGGGGCAGCGGGCTCACACCCGCCGAGGGGCAAGAGGCTCGACGCCAGGAGCAACGCCACCGCCCCCCGCGCGGCCTCTGGCCCCGACCTCGGCTGGCGGACGTCCGTGGCGCTCGGTCCCTCCCGCGGCCTATTCCACGGTCACGGACTTCGCCAGGTTGCGCGGCTGGTCGACGTCGGTGCCCTTCTGCACCGCCACGTGGTAGGCGAGGAGCTGGAGCGGCACGGTGTAGAGCACCGGCGCGGTCCACTCGCCCACCGCCGGGAGGTTCGTGACGTGCACGTCGCTGGTGGACTCGAACCCCGCGTGGACGTCGGCAAACACGTAGAGCTGCCCGCCCCGGGCCCGCACCTCCTGCAGGTTGGACTTGAGCTTCTCGAGCAGGGCGTTGTTCGGGGCCACCGCGAATACCGGCATCGCCGAGTCGACCAGCGCCAGGGGGCCGTGCTTGAGCTCGCCCGCGGGGTACGCCTCGGCGTGGATGTAGGAGATCTCCTTGAGCTTGAGCGCCCCCTCCATGGCCACCGGGTAGTGGAAGCCACGGCCGAGGAACAGGGCGTGCTGCTTTTCGACGAAGCGCTCGGAGAGCCGCTCGATGTCCGGATTGAGCTCGAGCACGCGCTCGATCTGTCCGGGCAGCGCCAGCAACTGGCGCACGAGCTCGGCCTCACGGTCCGGGGTGAGGCCACGGCGCCGCGCGAGGGCGATGACCAGCATGAGCAGGGCCGAGAGCTGGGTGGTGAAGGCCTTGGTGGAGGCCACCCCGATCTCCGGGCCCGCCCGGGTCATCAACACCAGGTCGGACTCCCGCACCAGCGAGCTCTCGGGGACGTTGCAGATCGAGAGCGAGGGCCCGTAGCCGGTGATGCGGGTGGCGCGCAGGGCAGCGAGGGTGTCCGCCGTCTCCCCCGACTGGGAAATAGTGACCACCAGCGTGTCCGGGTCGACGACGTGGGTGCGGTAGCGGAACTCGCTCGCCACCTCGACCTCGCAGCGTACCCGCGCGACCTCCTCGAACCAGTAGCGGGCCACCAGACCCGCGTGGTAACTCGTGCCGCAGGCCACGATCTGCACCGCGCGCACCCGGTCGAATATCGGCTCGGCGCCCGGGCCGAAGGCGGCCTCGAGCACCCGGCCGTTAGCGAGCCGGCCCTCCAGGGTATCGGTGATGGCCCCCGGCTGCTCGAAGATCTCCTTCTGCATGTAGTGCCGGTACTGGCCTCGCTCGACCGCGTCGGCGGTGAGCTCGCTGACCTTGATCGCCCGCTGCACGAGGGTCCCGGGGCTGGCGTAGATGGTGAGGCTGGCGCGCCGCAGGTCGGCGACGTCGCCGTCCTCGAGGAACACGAAGCGCTGGGTCACGGGCAGCAGCGCGGCGACGTCCGAGGCGATGAAGTACTCCCCGATCCCGACCCCGATCACCAGGGGGCTACCCCGGCGGGCGGCGACGAGACGCCCGGGCTCGCGCTTGCTGATGACGCCGATCGCGTAGGCCCCCTCAAAGTCCCGGGTGGCCGCCTGCACCGCCTGCAGCAGGTCCCGCCCCTGGCCCATGTAGTAGAAGACCTGGTGAGCGATGACCTCGGTGTCGGTCTGGGAGGTGAACTTGAAGCCGAGCGCCTGCTGCCGGCGCTTGAGGACCTCGTAGTTCTCGATGATGCCGTTGTGGACAACCGCCACCGTGTCGTTGCAGATGTGAGGGTGGGCGTTGGCCTCGCTCGGGACGCCGTGGGTCGCCCAGCGGGTGTGGGCGATCCCGAGCCCCCCGTGCAGCGGCCTGGCCTCCACGCTGCGCGCGAGCTCCGCGACCTTGCCCGAGACCCGCACCCGGCCGATCGAGTCGCCCCCGTTGACGACGGCGACCCCAGCCGAGTCGTAGCCCCGGTACTCGAGCCGCCTCAGGCCTTCGATGAGGATGGGCAGGACGTCGCGCTCGGCGACGGCTCCAACGATTCCGCACATGACACACTCCCGGGGGTGCCCCCCTACCGCCCCGCCCCCGTCGACCGGGGCGCGACGCCGAACCATTCTGGCGGCAAAACGCCGTGCCGCCTGTGCACAATCGACAAATCGACAGGGTAACTTTAGCAGGCCACCGTCAGCGGGCCCGGCCCCGGCGCAAGGCCGGTCAAGGATTCCTTCACGGACGACTAGCTACCAGGACCTCCACGAGCGATGCCACCGCTCAGTCTTTAGCCGCCGGGCGCTTCTTGACCGGCCGCTGCCAGCCAGGGCGGGTCGTCTGGGGCACCCGGCTCAGGGTGAGCTCGCCAGGTGGGGCGTCGCGGGTGATGGTCGACCCGGCGCCGATGGTCGCCCCGGCACCGACCGTAACGGGCGCGACGAGCTGGGTGTCGGAGCCGATGAAGGCCCCGTCCCCGATGACCGTCTTGTGCTTGCTCGCCCCGTCGTAGTTGCAGGTGATCGTCCCGGCGCCGACGTTAACGTTGCGCCCGATGTCGCTGTCGCCGACGTAGCTCAGGTGGTTGACCTTGCTGCCGTCGCCGACCGCCGACTTCTTGATCTCGACGAAGTTGCCGATGTGCACCCGTTCAGCCAGGGTGGTCTCCGGGCGCAGGCGCGAGAAGGGGCCGACCCGGCACCCCGCGCCAACCGTCGCCCCCTCGATGACGCAGTTCGGGAGGACCTCGACGCCCGGACCCAGCACCGCGTCGCGCAGGTAGGTGTTCGGGCCGACGCGGGCCCCGTCGCCGATGCTGACCCGTCCCTCGATGACGACGTTCACGTCGATGAACACGTCCCGCCCGGTGACGACCTCCCCGCGCAGGTCGAGTCTCGCGGGGTCGGCCAGGGTCACGCCGGCGAGCATGAGGCGCTCGGCCTGGGCTCGCTGGTAGGCGCGCTCGAGGGTGGCGAGCTGGGCGCGATCGTTGACGCCGAGCACCTCGAGGGCGGTGGCCGGCCGCACGGTGTGCACCGCAAGGCCCTGGGCGACCGCCATCTCGATCACGTCGGTCAGGTAGTACTCGCCCTGGGCGTTGTGGTTGCGCAGGGCGCCGAGCCACCCGCGGAGCCGGCCCGCCGGGGCGGCCAGGATCCCGGTATTGGACTCCCGCACGCGCAGGTGCTCCGCGGTCGCGTCCTTCTGCTCGACGATGCGGACGACGCGCCCGTCGCTGTCGCGCAGCACCCGGCCATAGCCGGTCGGGTCCTCGAGGTCCACGGTGAGCAGCGCCAGGGTCTCGGGGCGGGCGAGGGAGAGGAGCCCGCTCAGCGTCTGGACGCCGATGAGGGGCACGTCGCCGTAGAGGACCAGCACCGTGTCGGCGTCCTCCACGGTCCCGATGGCCTGGGCCACGGCGTGGCCGGTCCCGAGCTGCTCGCGCTGCTCCACCCACTCGACCGGGAGCGAGGCGAGGGCGTCCGGCACCGCCGGCCCGCCGTGGCCGTAGACGACCAGCAGGCGGCTCGGGTCGAGCTCGAGGGCGGCCGCCACCACGTGCGCGAGCAGCGGCTTGCCGCCGAGGGGGTGCAGGACCTTGGGCAGGTCGGAGTACATGCGCTTGCCCTGACCCGCGGCCAGGACGATCACGGTCAGATCGGACATACGCGGAGAAACGCCCTAGTGTGTAAGGCTCGCCCCATCGGGGAGCCCGCGCTCGACCTCGGCTGGGGTCGCCGGGCGTACCTCGGCGACGGTGACCAGGAACCTCACGGTCCTGCCTGCCAGCGGGTGGTTACCGTCCAGGGTGACCTTGCCGTCCGCGATCCGCGTCACCACCATCGCAAGCGACTCGCCGCGGTCGTTCTGGAAGGTGGCCTCGGCCCCGAGCCGGCGGTACTCGGGGGGGACGTTCTCAATGGCATCGGTGAAGGTCAGCTCCGGGCGGTGCGGTCCGAAACCCGTCTCCGGGGTCAGGGTCACCTCCACCTGCTCGCCGACGCGCCGGCCCTCGAGGGCCGCCTCGATCTCCGGGAAGAGCGGGCTGCGGCCACCGTGCACGTAGCCGACCGGGACGTCCACCTGCTCGTGCAGGGTCCCGTCGGTGCCGAGGATCCGGTAGGTGATGTATACGACCTGATTGGGGCCGACCCGGGTCTCGGACATCACGGATTCCGCTTGGGCTCTCTGGGGGTTATCGGGGGTGCCACGACCACCCCTGCTCAGGGGCAGCCGCGACCCAAGGTTACTACGAGCCGCCGGCGCCCGTCACGCCGGCGCCACGCCGGCAGGGGCGCCTCCCGATCAGCGGCTGAGCTTCTTGCGCAGCCTGCGGATCGCCGCGAGCTGGGCGATCGCCTCGGCGAGCTCGGACTGCGCCTTGGCGTAGTCGATCTTGGCGGTCCGGTCCTTGAGCGCGCGCTCGGCGTTGGCCTTGGCCTCCAGGGCCTTGGACTCGTCCAGGTCCTTGGCACGCAGTCCCGTGTCGGAGAGGATCGTGACGACGTGCGGCTGGACCTCGAGGAATCCGCCGGAAACGTAGAAGGACTCCTCTTCCCCGCCGGGCAGCTTGACCCGCACCTCACCGGGCTTGAGCTCGGTCAGGAGCTGGCTGTGCCGCGGCATGATGCCGACCTCGCCGAGCAGGGCCGGGGCGAACACCATCTCCGCCGTGCCGGCGAATACCTCCGCCTCGGCGCTGACGATCTCCACCCGGATGGTCATGGCCATAGGAGTCTCACCCCTGCGCCTCGCGCGCCGCCCATCAGATCCGCTTCGCCTTCTCCACGGCCTCGTCGATCGGGCCGACCATGTAGAACGCCTGCTCCGGGAGATGGTCCATCTCGCCGGCCAGGATGGCCTTGAAGCCGCGGATCGTCTCCTTCAGCGAGACATACTTGCCCGGGCTGCCGGTGAAGACCTCGGCCACGAAGAAGGGCTGCGACAGGAACCGCTGGACCTTGCGGGCCCGCGAGACGGTCAGCTTGTCCTCCTCGGACAGCTCGTCCATGCCGAGGATCGCGATGATGTCCTTGAGCTCCTTATAGCGCTGCAAGGTCTTCTGGATCCCGCGCGCGACGTCGTAGTGATCGTTGCCCACGATAAGGGGGTCGAGCTGGCGGCTGGTCGAGTCCAGCGGGTCGACCGCCGGGTAGATGCCGAGCTCGGAGATCTGACGCGAGAGCACCAGCGTGGCGTCCAGGTGGGCGAAGGTGGTCGCGGGCGAGGGGTCGGTGAGATCGTCGGCCGGCACGTACACCGCCTGGATCGAGGTGATCGACCCGGTCCTGGTCGAGGTGATCCGCTCCTGCAGCACCCCCATCTCCTCGGCCAGTGTCGGCTGGTAGCCGACCGCCGAGGGCATGCGCCCGAGCAGCGCCGAGACCTCAGTGCCGGCGAGGGTGTAGCGGTAGATGTTGTCGATGAAGAGCAGGACGTCACGGCCCTCGTCCCGGAAGAACTCGGCCATGGTCAGACCGGTCAGCCCCACCCGCAGCCGGTTGCCAGGCGGCTCGTTCATCTGGCCGTAGACCAGCGCGACCTTGTCGAGGACCCCGCCCTCCTTCATCTCGTGGTAGAAGTCGTTGCCCTCGCGGGTACGCTCGCCCACCCCCGCGAACACCGAGTAGCCGCTGTGCTCGACCGCGATGTTGCGGATGAGCTCCATCAGGGCCACGGTCTTGCCCACGCCCGCCCCGCCGAACAGACCGACCTTGCCGCCCTTGGCAAACGGGCAGATCAGGTCGATGACCTTGATCCCCGTCTCCAGCAGCTCCACCCCCGCGGCCTGCTCGGCGAAGGTCGGCGGCTTGCGGTGGATCGCCCAGCGCTCGGCCGACTCGACCGGCCCCTTCTCGTCCACCGGCTCACCCAGCACGTTCATGATCCGGCCGAGCGTGGCGGTCCCGACGGGCACCGAGATCGGGGCCCCGGTGTTGCGCACCCCGACCCCGCGCCGCAGGCCGTCGGTCGAGCCCATGGCGATCGTCCGCACGATGCCGTCGCCGAGCTGCTGCTGGACCTCGAAGGTCAGGTGACCATCGTCGATCACAAGCGCATCGTGGACCCTGGGCACCGACGCTCGGGGGAACTCCACGTCCACCACGGCGCCGATGATCTGCACGACCTTCCCCGAGCTCATCTTGCTTACCCCTTAGTGCCCTGCCGCGAGGGTTCGTTAGTCGTCCGCCCGACCGGCGGTTGACTTCTCTGGGCGCCGCCTCAGACTGCGGCCGCGCCGCCCACGATCTCCGAGATCTCCTGGGTAATTGACGCCTGCCGGGCCTTGTTGTAGGCGAGCTGCAGCTCGTCGATGAGATTCCCGGCGTTGTCCGTGGCAGACTTCATTGCGACCATCCTGGCCGCCATCTCGCAGGCGATGTTCTCCACCACGCCTTGGTAGACAAGCGACTCGATGTAGCGCGTCAACAGGGCGTCGAGCACCTCCTTCGCCTCCGGCTCGTAGAGGTAGTCCCAGTAGTGCTTGAGCGTGTCCTCGTCCGAGGCCTTCAAGGGGACCAGCTGCTCGATGCGCGGGCGCTGGGTCATCGAGTTGACGAACTCGTTGTAGACCAGGTAGACGCGGTCGATGCGCCCCGCGATGTAGGCATCCAGCATCACCTTGACCGGGCCGATCAGGTCCTGCAGCTTGGGGGCGTCGCCGATCTGGGTGCGTTGGGCCAGCACGTTCGCCCCCACGCGCCGGAAGAACCCGAACGCCTTGCCGCCGATGGTACAGAAGTCCATCTCGACCCCGGCGTCGCGGTGCTTGCGCATGTCGGTGATGACCGCACGGAACAGGTTCACGTTCAGCCCGCCACAGAGCCCCTTGTCTGAGGTGACCACGATGAACCCGATGCGCCTGATCTCCCGTTCTTGCATGAAGGGATGACGGTACTCGGGGTGCGCATTGGCCAGGTGCGCGATCACGTTGCGGATCTTGCGGGCGTAGGGACGCGCCGTCGCCATGCGGTCCTGCGCGCGACGCATCTTGCTCGCCGCGACCATCTCCATGGCCTTGGTGATCTTCTGAGTGCTCCGGATGCTCTTGATCTTCGTCCGGATCTCTTTTGCGCCGGCCACGGTGCCCCCTCACATCCTCAGTACGCGTGGCTCGACTTGAAGGCGTCGAGGGCTTTGGCCAGGGACTGCTCGATATCCTCGTTGAAGTCCCCGGTCTCGTTGATCTTCACCAGCAGACCGCCGTGCTCGTCGTTCATGTAGCGGTGCATGGCGGCCTCGAAGTCACCGACCTTCGGCAGCGCCACGTCGTCGAGGTAACCCCGGTCGACCGCAAAGAGCGACACCGCCATCTCGGCCACCGAGAGCGGCGAGTACTGGCGCTGCTTCATCACCTCCGTAACCCGCTGGCCGCGCTCGAGCTGCTTGCGGGTGGCCTCATCGAGGTCGGAGGCGAACTGGGCGAAGGCCGCGAGCTCTCGGAACTGGGCCAGCGCGAGGCGCACGCCGCCGCCGAGCTTCTTGATGATCTTGGTCTGGGCCGCGCCGCCGACGCGGGAGACCGAGAGACCGGCGTTGATCGCGGGGCGGATGCCGGCGTTGAAGAGGTCCGACTCGAGAAAGATCTGGCCGTCGGTGATGGAGATCACATTGGTCGGCACGAAGGCCGACACATCGCCTGCCTGGGTCTCAATGATCGGTAGCGCGGTGAGCGAGCCGGTGCGCCCGGTGACCTTGCCCTGGGTAAACTTCGCCACATAGTCGGCGTTCACTCGCGCGGCGCGCTCGAGCAGGCGCGAGTGCAGGTAGAAGACGTCACCCGGGTACGCCTCGCGGCCCGGCGGCCGGCGCAGGAGCAGGGACACCTGACGGTAGGCCCAGGCCTGCTTGGTCAGGTCATCGTAGACGATGAGGGCGTCGTCACCCCAGTCCCGGAAGAACTCGCCCATCGCGCAGCCCGCGTAGGGGGCCACGTACTGCATCGCGGCCGACTCGGCGGCCGGGGCGGCGACGACGATGGTGTGCTCCATCGCGCCGTACTCCTCGAGCTTGCGCACGACCGCCGCGATCGAGGAGGCCTTCTGGCCGACGGCCACGTAGATGCACTTAATCCCTGTGCCCTTCTGGTTGATGATGGTGTCGACCGCGAGGGCGGTCTTGCCGGTCTGCCGGTCGCCGATGATGAGCTCGCGCTGCCCGCGTCCGATCGGGACCATCGAGTCGATGGCCTTGAGCCCGGTCTGCACCGGTTGGCTCACCGACTGGCGGGTCACCACGCCGGGGGCGACCTTCTCGATCGGGGAGCTCACCGGGGTCTCGACCGGACCCTTGCCATCGATCGGGATGCCGAGCGAGTTCACGACCCGCCCGAGCAGGGCGTCGCCGACCGGCACCTCGAGGATGCGCCCCGTGCAGCGCACCGTGTCACCCTCGGAGAGGTGCTCGTAGTCGCCCAGGATCACCGCGCCGACCGAGTCCCGCTCGAGGTTGAGGGCGAGGCCGAAGGTGTTCCGGGGGAACTCGATCATCTCGCCCTGCATCACGTCGGAGAGGCCGTGGATGCGCGCGATACCGTCGGTCAGGCTGACTATCGTGCCCTCGGTACGGGCCTCGGTCACCAGGCTGAAGGTCTCGATCCGCTTGCGGATCAGGTCGCTGATCTCTGTCGCGCTGAGTTGCATCATCGAACCCCTGTTTACTTTCCGCCTCTGGACCGCCGCGCCGCCCGGGCCTCAGGTCAACGCCCTGGCCAGCTGGCCGAGGCGGCCCTTCACCGATGCGTCCAGCACCCGGTCTCCGGCCCGGATGACAACCCCGCCGATAAGCGAGGCGTCCACCTCCATCTCCAGATCGACCTCGCAGCCGAGCCGTGCGCGCATCGCCTTCGTGATCGCGTCCTGGATGGTGGGGTCGAGTGGGTAGGCCGTGCGCACGCTCACCGTCTCCCGGCGCTGCGCGCGCGCCCGTTCCTCCTCGTACAACCGCCAGACGACCGGCACCAGCGCCAGCCTCTGGTTGTCGGTCAGCACCCGAACCAGGTTGCGAGCCCCCTCGTCGAACGCGCTCCCACCGACGTCGATCACCAGATCCGCGAGGGTCGCCCGTGGCACCCGCGGGTCGGCGATGAGCGACTGCAGGGCCGGGTCGACAACGATGGCCGCGAGCAGCGCGAGCCGTTCCGACCACTCGCCGAGCGTGTCGGCCTCGCGCGCCATCTGAAGGACGGCGTTGGCGTAAGGCCTTGCCAGTGTCACCAGTTCGCGCATGCCCCTGCCCCTAGAGCTCCGCCGCGAGCTTCTCCAGCATCGCCCCGTGCTGCCGGGCGTCCACCTCGCGCATCAGGATCTGCTCCGCCCCCTTGAGGGCAAGGACGATCACCTCCTGGCGAAGCTGCTCCCGGGCGCGGTTGAGCTCCTGCTCGACCTCGGCCCGGGCCGCCGCGACCATGCGCCCGCCCTCGGCGCGGCCAGCCTCCTTGGCCTCCTCCACGATGTCCGCGGCGCGCTTCTGCGCCAGCCCGATCACCTCGTTCGCCTTGTCCTTGGCCTCGTGCAGGACCTCGGTGGCGCGCTTCTCGCCGAGCTCCTTCTCCCGCAGTCCCCGCTCGGCCGCGGCTAGCCCGTCCGCGATCCGCTTCTTGCGCTCATCGAGCATGCGCAGCATGGGCTGCCAGAGCACGCCCTTGATGAACCAGATGAGCACGGCGAACGTGATCATCTGACCGATCAGCGTGGCGGTAATGTTCACTGCTACCCCCCCGTGCTGAGCCTGACCCGCGCGGCGCCTGACCCCGACCTGCGCCCCTCAGCCCCCGATGGCACCCTTGGCCGCACCGATAAAGGGATTCGCGAACACGAACCACATGGAGATGCCCAGCACGATCATCGGGAAGGCCTCCATGAGGCCACCCGTGAAGAGCATCTGGCCGAGCAGCTGCGGGCGCATCTCGGGCTGGCGCGCGATGCCCTCGATGTACTTCGAGCAGATGAGGCCCCAGCCCAAGGCGGAGCCGAGCCCCGCGGCCGCGAGGATGATACCCACCCCCATCGCGGTGTAGGCGTAGATCATGGCGATTGCGTCAGGGTTCATCGTGGGTCTCCTCTGTGCTGGAACGAACTCCCCTGTCAGTGCTCCGCCTGCTCCTCGTGGGCCAGCGACAGGTACACGATAGTGAGCAGCATGAAGATGAAGGCTTGGAGTGTGACCACCAGGATGTGGAAGATGGCCCAGCCGCCACCGGGCAGCCACTGGATCCACCACGGCATCAGGGCGATCAAGAGAAAGATGAGCTCGCCCGCGAACATATTGCCGAAGAGTCGCAGGCCGAGACTGAGCGGCTTGGCCACCTCCTCCACCGTGGTCATCACCACGTTCACTGGCGCGAGGAACGGGCCGAAGGGGTGGGTCAGGAACTGCTTGCCGTAGCCGGCCAGCCCCTTGACCTTGACGTTGTAGAAGACGATCAACGCGAAGACCGACAGCGACAGGCCGAAGGTGGTATCGAGGTTCGTGGTCGGGACCGCCTTGAGGTAGACGTGGTGCGGGTCGAGCCCCAGCAGGTGCTCGCCCACCAGGCGCGCGATCCACGGCAGCAGGTCCACCGGCAGCATGTCCATGCTGTTCATCAGGAACACCCACATGAAGATGGTCAGGGCCAGCGGCCCGACCAGGGTGGGGGCGTGGGGGAAGACGTCCTTGACCTGTTGATTGACGAACTCGACCACCGCCTCGATCAGGTTCTGCAGACCGGTCGGGCGCTCGGCGTCGAGGCTGCTGCCAACGCGCCACGCGAGGTAGCCGAGCGCGACGGCGATGATGACGCCCCAGAGAAAGGTGTCGAGGAAGAAGGCCGAGAAGTCGATGATGTTGGACGGCTGACCGGTCGCCGGGTCGCAGCCCACGCACCAGTTGGTCAGGTGGTGCTGGATGTACGCAACCGGGTCCGGACCCGCGTGGGACGCCGTCTCGCTCATCCCCACTTCTCCGCCGTGTTGCCCTCGCCAAGCCGCGGCCGCGAGTACGGCCCCAGCATCAGGTAGACCGCCTGGGCCAGGCCAAACCCCACCAGCAGGGGCACCGGCGGCAGCCCGAGTTGGCCCATGCCCACCGCGAACAGCACCAGGATCAGGACGAACCGCTGAACCGCGCCGACATAAAGCACGGCGGTCTCGCGGCCGGGGTCACTCCTCGCCCGGTCGACAGCGAGACGCACGTGGCGTGCGAGCATCCACGCGCTGAGCAGGGCAATGCCCCCGCCGTACCCCGACGCCAATGCCTCCTGCGCGCCGGCCAGGGCCATGAACGCCGCCGCGCCTGTACCGACGAGGGCCACCTGCGCGATGAGGAGACGATATACGTCGGCCGACTGTAGCGCGAGGGACCGTGTCACGGGCGAGGCCTCGACCGGCGTGGAAGGTGAGAGGCTTCCGGCCACCCGGGCGCCCCCCGTGGGAGGACTCCCTGTCGCCGCCGCCCCCCGCAAAAACCGCAGCGAGTATAGGGGAGGCGCGGACGGCCGATCAACTTGCCCAGAGCGTCGCGGGGAATGTTGCGCGGTCCCGGGATGGGCCTGTCGGGACACGCCGTGAATCCATCCCTGGAGGCCCATCCCGGACCGCGCCCTGGAAACGTGGCCTTGTCAACGCAACTGCAGGGCTCAGCGGATGTGGGCGAGGATGCCGTCGAGCTCTTCCAGGTTGTTGTACTGGATGACGAGTCGTCCCTTGCCCTTGGACGAGTGATGGATCTGGACCACCGCGCCCAGGCGCGCGGCGAGGTCGTCCTGCAGGCGCCGCGTGTCGGCGTCGAGCGGGCGGGCGACGGGCGCGTCGGCTGGCGCCTGGAGCAGGCGGTGCACGAGACGCTCGGTCTCCCGCACGGACAGGCCTCGGGCAACGACCTGGCGTGCCGCCGGTCCCTGCTGGTCGCGAGGTAGGCCGAGTAGGGCGCGGGCGTGGCCCATCTCGATGTCGCCGTTCTCCAGCAGCGCGCTTGCCTCGGGAGCTATCTCCAGGAGGCGTAGCAGGTTGGTCACCGCGGAGCGGGAGCGGCCGACCGCGTCGGCCGTCTCCTGGTGGGTGAGGGCGAACTCCTCGATCAGGCGGTTGAGGGCCCGGGCCTCTTCGACGGGGTTCAGGTCCTCGCGCTGGATGTTTTCGATCAGGGCGATCGCGATCGCGGCCTGGTCGGCGACCTCCCGCACCACCGCGGGGATATGGTCGAGGCCGGCCATCTGCGCCGCCCGCCAGCGCCGCTCGCCGGCGATGATCTCGTAGCGCTCGCCCCCCGGACGGGGGCGCACGACGATCGGCTGCACCACGCCCTGGGCCCGGATCGAGGCGGCCAGCTCCTCCAGGGCCGTCGGGTCCATCTCCGTGCGGGGCTGGTAACGCCCGCGCTCGATCTGATCCAAGGGCAAGTGCCGTAGGCCCCCGCTCGGGGGGACCGGCTCCTCGGACCCCATCTCCTCGGTGGAGAAATTGCCCCCCAGGAGGGCCTCGAGCCCGCGTCCCAATCCCCGCTTCTTCATCGTCGCAGTCCTCAGCTTGTCCGCGGCGGCGCGCCGGTCCCGGGGTACCGCGCCACTAGCCTGCGCCCGCCAGCGCCGCGGCCTCGCGGCGCAGGATCTCTCCGGCGAGCGCCAGGTAGGCGAGCGCCCCCTTCGAGCTGCGGTCGTAGAGCAGTACCGGCAGGCCGTGGCTCGGGGCCTCGGCGAGGCGCACGTTCCGCGGGATGATGGTCCGGTAGACCTTGTCCCCGAAGTGCTCCAGGAGCTGGGCCGAGACCTGGCTCGCCAGGTTGTTGCGCGGGTCATACATCGTGCGCAGGAGCCCCTCGACCCGCAGCTCGGGGTTGAGGTACCGGCGGATCTTCTCGACCGTCTCCAGCAACGCGGTGAGACCCTCCAGCGCGTAGTACTCGCACTGCATGGGGATCATCACGGTGTCGGCCGCCACCAGGGCGTTCACCGTGAGCATGTTGAGCGCCGGGGGGCAGTCGATCAGGACGAAGTCGTACTCCCCTCGGACCGGATCGAGCGCCTTGCGCAGGCGGAGCTCCCGCCCGATCTCCTCGAGCAGCCCGATCTCCGCCCCGGTCAGGTCGCCGTTGCTCGGCAGCAGGTCGTAGTGGGTGCCGGCCAGCCGCATCCGGACCTCGGCGGCCGAGGACTCGCCCATCAGCAGGTCGTACGTGGAGCTCTTCAGGCCGCGCTTGTCGACCCCGCTGCCCATGGTGGCGTTACCCTGGGGGTCGACGTCGACGAGCAGCACCCGGCGCTTGGCCGCCGCCAGCGACGCCGCCAGGTTGACGCTGGTAGTGGTCTTACCGACCCCCCCCTTCTGGTTCGCGACGGCGATCGCGCGCACCATCCTCCCCCTACCTCCGAACGGCCCGCCGCCGTCGCTCGCCCTTTCCCGCCCACACGGCCGGGGCCACACCTTGCTCCTGAGCGCCCGCGGTCACGAGACCGCCGCCGCCGGTCCGCCCTCCGCAGTCCGCTCGACCACCACCAGGTGGCGCGCGCCGGCAAGCCCCGGCACCTGGAGGCCCACCACGGTCGCCTTCCCGGGCAGCGGGGAGGCGGCCGCCAGCTCTGGTGTCGGAGGGACCCCCTTCATGATCAGCACCCGCCCCCCTGGGGCCAGCAGCGGCCAGACCCGCTCGATCACGTCCCGCACCGATGACCAGGCCCGCGCGGTCACAGTATCGAAGGCGAGCGGTGGCCGATAGTCCTCGACCCTCGACTGAGCCACCTCGACCCCCGCCAGGCCGAGCTCGATCACCGCCTGCCGGCAGAAGCGCGCCTTCTTGCCACTGCTGTCGAGGAGGACCCAGTGGCGCCCGGGGTCGGCCACGGCGAGCACGAGGCCCGGCAGGCCTGCACCTGTACCCACATCCAGGCACCGGTGCCCGTGGATGTGGGGCAGCACCGCCAGCGAGTCGAGGAGATGGCGGTGGACCGCGTCGTCGATCGCCGCCGGGCCGCTCAGATTATAGGCCTGGCCCCACCGCGCCAACAGCCGCAGGTAGGCGAGGAGCTGCTCGACCTGGCGGGGTGCCAGGTCGGTCTGCAGGGCGCGGGCGCCAGCGGCGAGGGACTCCCGGAGGGCCTCCTCCCCGCGGGGGCGGTATGCACCCTCGCTCGACGGCCGTTGCCGGCGGCCGGGCAACGACCCTCCCCCCTCAGGCCCGCTCGCGCTCGAGCGGGGTGCGCCGGCGCAAGTGGACCAACAGCAGGGAGACCGCCGCCGGGGTTAC
>Ga0316622_100001595_pt1 | contig 14918 bp, 10 predicted proteins | sample OWC_Aug_OW2_C1_D_FD_207646 | JGI IMG/M metagenome (GOLD analysis project Ga0316622, IMG submission 207646) | Wetland soil microbial communities from Old Woman Creek delta, Ohio, United States - OWC_Aug_OW2_C1_D5_C | ecosystem: Environmental > Terrestrial > Soil > Wetlands | place: USA: Ohio... | reverse complement strand
CTTGGCGTATTCCTCCCGGATGGTGCCCGAGCCGTAGCAGGTGACCGACTCGACGTTCCTGTCCGCCAGGGCGAGGAGGGGCGACAAGGCATGGGTGGCGTACAGCATCGGAGGAAACCCGTACCAGGAGTCCGGCCAGCCGGGCATGCTCATGTTCTGCTGGTGAGAGCCGCGGAGGAACTGGATCTTGCCCAGCTTCCCGGTGTCGCGCAGCTGCCGCACGTACAGGAAGGTCCGGGTGTACACGGCAGTCTCGAACATCATGTAGATCTTGCCGGCCTTCTTGCGGGTCTCGACGAGTTTCAGACACTCCTGCTTGGTCTCCGCCATCGGGACCGTGGCCGCCACGTGCTTGCCTGCGTCCAGGGCAGCTTTGGCCATGGCATAGTGCTCGGCCACCGGGGACATGATCACCACCGCGTCCAGCTCTTGCACGGACAGCATGTCGGCGAAATCGGTGTACAGGCGCGAAACCCCGAGAGCCTTTCCGCTTCTCTCCAGCTCCGCGGCGTTGCGCCTGCACAGGGCGTACAGCTCGCTGTCGGGATGATCCCGGAAGATCGGCGCGAAGTTCGCGCCGAACCCCATGCCGACCAGACCGACCTTGATTCTCTCCCCCATGCTCGATCCCTCCCCGTGACGCACCGCCGCCGCCCGCTCAGGCCTCGAGAATGCCGGGACGGGTGAAGCGCATGCCCCCGGCTTCCACTTGCAGAGTCGGAACCAAAACCGACTCGGTGATCATGATCGGCCCCTGCCCCGGAGCGATGAACGCGTCTTCGAATTTCGTTCCGAACTTCGTGCCCGGTATGGTCGGGTTCCAGCACAGGCACTGGTTGTCCTGGATGGTCTCCCCTAGTTCGCCCTGGCGCCGCCATGGGCCTCTGCTGCTTCCTCTTTCAGGTGCTCGACCTTCACTGCCCGGGCGCGCATTCTCTGGCGCAGCTGGTCCACGAGAACCGCAACCAGGATGACCAGTCCGATCGCCACCTTCTGCCAGAAGGCCGACACGCCCAGGATGTTGAGCCCGTTGTGTAGGAAGATGATGATCAGCACCCCGATCGCGGTGCCGAACAGGCCGCCCTGGCCGCCGGTCATGGCGGTGCCGCCGATGACCACTGCGGCGATCGCGTCGAGCTCCATCATCTCCCCCAGAATCGGCTGTCCGGAGTTCAGGCGGGAGGTCATGATGATCCCTGCAACCGCCGCCAGCAACCCGCTGATCGCGTAGACCACGATCTGGACCTTCTTGACCTTGACGCCTGAGTAATGCGCCGCCTCCGCGCTGCCCCCCACGGCATAGATGTGGACACCGATGCGCAGTCGGTTCAACACGAAGCCGAATATCAGGTAGAAGATGACGGCGACGATCACGGGGAAAGGCACTCCCCACAGCCACCCCGTGCCGAGAAACGCGAATACCGGCGGGAACCCGGCCACCGGGACCCCGTTGGTGAGCACCAGGGCCAAGCCCCGGGCCGCGCTCATCATCACGAGGGACACGATGAACGGCTGGAGGTCCCAGTACGCGACGAAGTAGCCAACGACCGCGCCGCACACGAGCCCGACCCCCACGCCGATCAGGCAGGCGAGGAGCCAGTTGACCCCGTAGTTGGCCATCAGCAGGCCGCTGATGCAGCCGGCCAGGGCCATGATGGAGCCCACGGAGAGATCGATCCCACCGGAGATGATCGCATAGGTCATTCCGATCGACACGAGCGACAGGGCGACCCCCTGCCGCAGGACGCTCATCATGTTGGTAACGGTCAGGAAATACGGTGAGCTCAGCGTGAGGATGACGAACAACAACGCCAGACCGAGGACCGTTCCGAGTTTTTCCAGGTAAGATACGTGGCGTTTCATTCCGCTCCTCCGCGAAGACTGCCCGTGGGGTGTGCTCGATTGGCCATGAGTACCTGACAGCGAAGGCGATGATTTCCCGGCGCTCTGCTGCGCCCGGGGCTGCGCGTCGCCCTCCACCCCACACCACAAGACGGAGGTGCCGACAGGGGCCTGTCATTTGGAAAAGCATATGCGGAGACCGCTGCGCCCCGAGCACGCTGTGCTCCGAGCACACGGTACTCCGCATATGCGTACCGTGCACCGCTGTAAGGTTTGGTCTCTCTGTGCCGCGTCTACATGCTCGGAGCTCTGCAGCTCGGGATGCCGCCCATCTCCTCAGGCGGCCGGTTGAGCATCAGAGTGTCCGCCACTCAGGATCACCTTGCCCACCAGGTTGCGCTGCCTCACCGCTTGATTTTCGGCGCTCTGAAGGCCGGGGCGCTCTCCATGTCTTCGGCCAGCCGGTTGAGCATCAGCGTATCCGCCACGAAGGTGGGAAGTGGCATGTACTCGGGCCAGGTCTTCCGCGTGCCGCTCAGATACTGCACGGCCACCTGGATGAACTCCGTCCCGTGAAGCCGGGAGTACTGGACCACCGTACCCTGCATCAGGCCTTTCGCCGTGGCATCCAGAGCGTCCCAGGAGCCGTTCATCCCAAGCAGGATCACCTTGCCCACCAGGTTGCGCTGCTTCAGGGCCTCCAGCGCCCCGAGGGCCATCTCGTCGTTCGCGCAGAACACGGCCTTCAGGTCGGGGTGAGCGGTCAGGATGTCCTCCATGACCTGCATCCCCTTGGCGCGCTCGAAATGACCCGGGATGGACACCGCCAGGTTGATCCCCCGCTGGGCCTTGATGTACTCGTGGAAGCCTTCCATGCGCTGGCGGCCCTGCATCGAACCGGGCGTCCCCTCGATCATGGCGACCTTGCCCTTGCCCTCGATCATGCGGGCGATCCACTCGCCGGCCTGTTTGCCCGCGGCGTAGTTGTCCGTCGCGATGTAGGTGACCACCTTGCCGCCGTCGGCGCCGGTGTCAACGGTGATCACCGGGATGCCGGCCTTGTTGGCGTCCTGGATGACGGGGATCACGCCCTTCGAATCCACGGGCTGCAGGCCGATCAGGTCGACCCGCCGCTGGATCATGTCCTCCACCTGCTTGATCTGGTCGTTCAGGGCGGAGAAGCCCATGCTCGACAGGACGGTGATCCGGACGCCCATCTTGGCAGCCTGTTTCTCCGCCGCGTCGGCGATGTTCCAGATAGCCGGGTTGCTGAGGCTCTTCAAGATCAGTGCGATATGAAACTCCTTTGCAGCTTTCGCGGCCGGCGCCGGGGCGGCGGCTTCACTTGCGCTTGCTGCGAACAGCGGCAGCGCGAAGGCGAGCAGGATCACGATCGCCGCCAAACATTTCCGTGTCATCATGGACCCTCCTTCGAAGTACTGCGTGTGTTTGTGGTCCGTACGCCGCGGTGACGAACGCAGCGCACGCGCCGAAGCGACCGCTCGGGCGCCATGCCAACCCCGCTGGCGCGGGTCATCAGCCCGCCCGCCTTGCCTCCGCGATGAACATCAGCTTGACGAGCTCCTCCTCCGTCGTCTCGCTGGTGAGAACACACCCCACCCTCTCGCCGTTTCTGAGCACCAGGATTCGATCCGTCACCTTGAACAGGTCCTGGAGCCTGTGGGTGACGAAAATCTGAGCGATGCCGTTGGCCTTGAGCCGCAGCATGAGATCGAGGACCTTGTTCGCCTCCTTGACGGCGAGATTCGCGGTGGGCTCATCGAGGAGCAGGATCCTCGGCTCGAATCGGATCGCCTTGCCGATAGCCACGGCCTGCTGCTGCCCTCCCGACAGGTTATTCACGACTTCCCGGGGATTGTGGACATCGATGTTGAGCCCTCGCAGGGTGTCGACCGTCATCTGGTCCATGGCGCGCTTGGACAGGAGGTTGAACAGGCCGAAGAAGGACCGACAGACTTCTCTTCCCAAGAACAGATTCGAGGTCACGTCGAGGTTCCGGCACAACGCCAGGTGCTGATACACCATCTCGATGCCGAGTTCCCTCGAATGACGCGGATCGTGGATTTTGATCTCCGTGCCGTCGAAGTAAATCTCACCACGGTCGGGCTTGTGCGCGCCGGTCAACACCTTCAGCAGGGTCGACTTACCCGCCCCGTTGTCGCCGACGAGCCCGAGGATCTCCCCGGCGCGCAAATCGAACGACACGTCGTGCAGAGCACGCACCCCTCCGAAGAACTTCGTGATCCCCGAGAGTGAGAGTCTGGCCGACGTGTTCTCCAACGCACGCTCCTCCTTCCCAGCCAAACGTGTCTGTGCATTCCTGCAGGACACCGCATTCCCCAGCAGGGCTCGAGGCACGGCACCGAAGCGACCGCAACCGCCGCATGTCCCGGGCGTCGCGGCTTCCGCGGCGCCGTCCGTGGCGCCCCGAGCGCCGGGAATCCCTGTTGCATCGTCGTGCGGACTGCAGGAACCACCGGAGTGGAAGTTGGAACCCGCCTCGGCGGGGCGCCAGGGCCGGAGGAGATGGACCGGCCGGGGGACGGCCGAACCGAGGGGAGAGCCCTAGTCCGCAGAAACGCTACCAACAGCCGGCTGGGGGCGTCAAGCGAAATGGGACATTTGTACGCGGAGCCGCGGAATAGGTCGAGCGGTCTAAACCTCTGAGGGGGCCCGCGCTCAGTCTCCCCCGGGCATCGTGGTTACCAAGCGGTACAGCCGCAAACCACCGCCTATTTCTTCGCCCACTCGCCGCTGTCCTTCTGGATCCACCAACCAGGGGATGACTTGTCGCGCCAGCTGTTTGCAAAGAGCCGCTCCACCTCGGGGAGCGTATTCGCGGCCAGGTTGTTCGCCTTCATGATCTCCGCATAGAGCGCCCGGCGGTCTGCATTCTCCTGCTCGACCAAGCGGTTCAGGTCGGCCCGCTCCTTGAGGGAAAGCGTGCTCGCGTCTCGCATGGCGAGGTAGCCGTTGCTCGTCTCCCCGATCGCGCCCTTGCTGTAGAGAGGTTGCAGCTGCGGGAAGCGGCTGGCCATGGAGGCCTTCAGGCCCCGGATCGCCGGGGTCGACACATTGAGGTCAACCGCCGCTTCGGCTTCGCTGGGACCCAGGCCGATCGACCAGAACGGCGCCAGGCGGCTGCTCGTGTCCTGCTTCTGCTCCGGAGTCGGCTCCGGAGCCGGCTGCGGCTCTTGCTCCGGCGCCTTGCGCACATCCTCGACGATCTGGTCGGCGGCCTTCTGGATTGCCGCCGCCGGGAAATAGATGTTCACGGTGACACACGAAACAAACACCAGCAGCAGCATTCCGACCAGCCACGGGATTCTCAGGCTCATAGTGGCCTCCTGCAATGGGAGCACAAGGTCTGCCCGCCGCGCGGTCCGGTCCGCCGGTCCGCACATGGGCGGTTCTGGTGCGGTGACTCCCTATTCCACTCTGATCTGGCCGGGCTCAAACTGGGATGCCCGCACCCGATCGATTCGCTCCGCCATGTCCCTGAAGCTGATCACGTTCTCCGGATTCTGGTTGACCACATCCACCCCGCGGAGCATCCCACGCCGCACCAGGTATTCCTTCCCGCCCTCGAAGATCGTGCCCCTGACAGAGAACTGATCGTTCTTCAGCACGGATCGAAGGCCGATCCGGCTATAGGGATACTTCTTGAACATCTGCGTGATCCAGGTGTTCAATCCGCTGCTCGCGCCCGTCCCGAGGATCGAGATGCTCTGGATCGCCTCGAGGCTGATCCACTGCGACACACCGGGCACGTCCACGGACTCGACCTCGAGCTCGAAGCTCGCCGGTTGCCCGTACTCCATCACGAAATGCTTGAGGAACCCTTGGACCACACCAGACACCTTGCCGATCTCGATCTTCTGGGTCAGCTCCTCGAGGCTGATATTCCTGAAGGTGACGTCGGCGCCGAGCCGTCTCGAGGGGACGGTGAGGTTCTCTGCAAAGAAGTTGCTCACCTCGACCTCGCCGCCGAACACCCGGACCGTCGCGGTTCCCTCGGACACGAGGCGATTGTTTTCGTATCGCATCAGACCCAGATCGGCATTGATGGTCCCAGGGACCTCCGTCCCCAGCAGCGTTCCCGTCAGGCGGCCCAGGTCGACGCTGTCTATCTTTATCCCGAATCGATAACGAGCAGGAAAGAGCAGATCGTCGATCTGTACGCCGTAGAACTGAACCTTCCCCCCGAAGAACGGGATGATGACGGGCTCCGGCACCTCCAGCGTGTTCTGTGCGACCCGCAGGGGAATCTGGAGATTCTCCAGCGTCAGCCCTCCCCGGCGAACGGCGTGAACCCGAAGGAATCCCGGCTCAGCAGGAGACGAGGCGGTCCCGCCGGCACTCGGATAGAGGAGATCAAAGGGCAGACTCACCGCCAGATCGTGAACGGCCAGCGGCGCGTCCGGAGCCGTCAGCGTCGTGTCGTCCATCCGGTACCTTCCCGTAATGGCGGTTGCTCCCCCCTCGTGTCGGATCGTGGCCTCAAGAGAGGACGTCCCGGTGGCGGACAGGGTGCCGAGCCCCGGCAGGGCGGCCCTGAGGGGGCCCTCCACAAGGGATTGGACGATTCTCGCATGGGAGACATTCGCGGCCTTGAACCGGATCGTCCACTCGCGTGCCTTTCCGTCAGCCTGGAACGAGTAATCGCCGGTCTGGAAGACATCCAGCCCGCCCTTCAGCGAGAACTGCCGCTGATCCTCCGCCCAGAGCACACCATCCGCCCTGACCGATGCCCGGTGGTCGGTGAGGTTGTTGTAATAGCTACCCCAGAGCAACTCACCACCCCAGCCGTCCGCGCCGAGATTGAAGCTGATGGCCCGGCCCGGGGCGACCCGCTGCAGCTTCAGGACGAGCTTCCCGTTCATTCCCTGCGCCGCTTTTGTCCCGTCAGGGGAGCTGAATCCGCCCTCGCTGAACGCGAACGCTACCGTGCCGTCGAATGCGAGCCGATTCGTCGCATAGGTCCCCTTCAGATTCGCTTCGACTCCCCCCCGCCCCTGGACCGTCCAGGCAGAATACGCCCCCGGCAGGAAGGGCTTGACGACGGCAAACACCTGCGCGAAATCCATGGATGTCGCGGACAGATTCGCACTCCACGGCCACTCTTCTCGCAACACCGCCTGCGCTGCGCCGGTGATGCTCCCCAGGCTCGGGCTCGCCCCCCGGAGCCTCGTGATGGCAAACGTGTCCGTCCGCTGATCGTAGACCATGTCGGTCGCAAGGCTGAGGCCCCCCAGTGAGACCGTCTGATTCTCGCTCGTATAGCTCCCGGACTTGAGGGCAAGCTCGAGGGACCCCTTGCCATGGGGCCTCGGACTCATCCCGGTCAGTTGAAACTCTCCCTTGATCGTGCCGCTCGCGGCGATGGCCGTCTCGCCGCTGGCCGTGAGGTCGAACTGGGACTGAAGGGTGATGCTGCCACCCTGCTTTGCCGAGAAGTTCCTGATGGTGAGATTGGCGTTGCGCAACCGAACTTCCTGGTGCCCCCCCTCGAACACCAGCTGGGCCTCAGCCTCTCGGATGATGAGCGATCCAATGCGGGGCAGGTTCCCGAGGAACGACAGGTCGCCTCCCGTGCCTCCCCCCAGCCGGAAGGTGAACTTCGGATGCTGGAGCTCAAGCTGCTCGATCTCCCCCTGGAGCATCATGTCGAGCGAGTTCTTGACTGTGACGTTGTCGGCGACCAAGACCATGCTGCCGTCGCGGAGGCTTTTCACGCTGAGACCGGAAATGGACCCCGAGAGACTCGGCGAGATCGAGACCGATTGGACGCTCAGGTCATATCCAAACACCCGGGCGAGACGAGCCAAAAGCGTGGGCGAGTGGAGGGTCGCGAACAGGATCCCCAGCAGAATGCCGCAACAGGCAAACACCCCGAGAGCGACCCACCCGATGCGCTTGCGTGTCGTCATGGGTTTCATCTGTACCTACCGCGCGAAGGAGGCAGGATGCGCGGAGGATCCTTGCGTGAACAAGGCGCGTCCGGAAGAAAGGGTTGAGCCCTAGGTGCGGGAGGGGGTGAGTGCATCAAGGGTAAGGGCGCCCCTCTGCCCATCCCCCCTGGGCATCGTGGTTACCAAACCTCCTTTTGAGCCCCTACTCAGATAAGAACAATCTACGACGCCTCGTAATCGCTGTGAGGTAGGTGGTGGGCGAAGGAGATTTCGAACCTCCGACCCCCTGCGTGTAACGCCTGACCATGAGAAGAACGATACTGAGGATTCAATGGCTTGGCAAGGGGTTTTCGCTGATCATCTAGGGTGGCGGAGGGCAGTTTGCGGTGGGTTCCAGGTGTTCGCGGACAGATTTGCGGGGGCGCGGGAGGTGGGTGCGGGGAATTTCGGGTGGAGCTGAGGCTCAGGTGTCTTTGCGCCTCACTTCCTCCTAGAGTGTCTCGAGCCGGATGTGCTCCTGGCCGTCGTCGGACACGGTCACCCCGCGTGGCAGCCAGGTGGGGAGCACGCTCTCGCCGACGCACCGGATGAAGGCATCGAGCGGCAACCTGGAGTGCTGAGTCTCTTGCTTTCCAACCGAGGGGAAGCCCCCCATCCCGTAACCAAGGACCCGAATCCTTGGAAATCAGGGAGTTTGCACAATGAGCGGAATCCCAGTTTCCCACACCCAGATTCCGCGGTGATGGCCACTTCGGGGTTGTTCACCCCCCCATCAACTCCGTACTCCCTCATCGGAAGCGTCGGGATATCTGGGACGCAACGTCACCCATTGCGTGCGGTTGGGGGTGGGGCGGCTGACGAGGGTGATCGGCACCGTCAAGGCCTACACGTGCACGACGCCGCAGCCCTTCCGGGAGTGCACGGCGCAAGAGATGCCGTCGCCGACGGGCAGCCGTTGCAGCGCGAGTCCGTGGTGCGCGGCTAACGCCGTCGGCTCAGGATAGCGTCGTTAAGACCATCCCCCAGCAGATTGATACCGAGGACGGCGACGAAGATGGCCAGACCGGGGAAGGTGGCGATCCACCAGGCCGTAGACAGGTACTCGCGACCATCGGAGAGCATCCGCCCCCAAGAAGGTGTCGGCGCCGGCACACCCATGCCAAGGAAGCTGAGAGCGGACTCCAGCAGGATCATGGTGGCCGTCTGGGTGGTGGCGATGACGATCACCGGCGACACCACGTTGGGAAGCAGGTGTCGCAACACGATGCGCCAATCCATCGCCCCCAGGGCAACCGCCGCCTCGACGAATTGCTCCTCCTTGACGGACAGCACCGCGCCCCGTACCGTTCTGGCATAGACGACCCATCCGCTGATGGCGAGGACGATGACAAGCTTGAAGATCCCGGGGCCGAACGCGCCAATGATGGTGATCGCAAGGAGGATAAACGGAAACGAAAGCTGTACGTCGGCCGAGCGCATGATGATGCTGTCCAGCCGTCCCCCGAGGTAGCCGGAGATCAACCCCAGCACCACGCCCGCAGTGCCGCCAACGACCACTGCCGCGACGCCGACAAAGAGGGATATGCGGCCACCGTAAATGACACGGCTCAGGTTGTCGCGTCCTACCTGGTCCGTCCCCAGCCAGCAGCGAAGGCCGGGCTCGGCCTCGACAAGCGGCCCCCGCAGTCGCAGCAGGAGTCTCTGCTCCGCCGGATCAAAAGGGCTGATCCAGGGAGCCGCCAGACTCATCGTAAGCATCAGCGTCAGAATAGAGATGCCGAAGAGCGAGCGATGGTCGCGCAGGAGCTTAGCCCAGAGCGAGAGGCGACCCCTACCGGCCCCTGCCCCCAGCGCTTCAACCGGGGCTTCTCTCGTGGCGCGGCCATGGCTTGTCTCCATGGCCGTCACCGATTCTCTTTGCCGTTACGCTTCATGGCGTCTGCGCAAGACACGAAACGTGAGGGGAGACTGTCTCAGGCATACCTGATGCGCGGGTCGAGGAACATGTAGGCGATGTCCACCAGTAGGTTCACCAGGGTGAAGATGATGGCCAACACCAGCACCGCCGATTGCACCATCGGGTAATCCCGCCCCCCGATCGCCACGATAGCCAACCGCCCCACCCCCGGCCAGGCGAAGACCGTCTCCGTGACCACCGCCCCGCCGAGGAAGACACCCAGCTGCAGCCCCATCAGCGTCACCACCGGGATGAGCATGTTCTTCAGGGCGTGGCGGAGGGTGATCATGGTCTCGCCCAGCCCCTTCGCCAACGCAGTCCGGATGTAGTCCTTTTCCATGACGTCCACCATGCCGGCCCGGATCAGACGGGCGAGAATGGCTGCCGGGTTCAGCGCGAGCGTCAGCGCGGGTAGAACCATCTGCTGAGGCGTGCCGCGGCCGGAGCCGGGAAGGATCTGCAGCCAGGCGGCGAAGACCAGCATGAGCATGATCCCCAGCCAGAAGCTGGGCATGGCCTGAGCGCCCGCCGTGAACACGGTATAGAAGAACGCCACCGGCGAACGCGGCCTCACGGCGGCCACGATGCCGAGAGGAAACGCGATCACGATGGCAAGAACCCAAGCCACCAGCGACAGCTCGACTGTGGCCGGTAATCGCTCCAGCACCAGAGGAAACGCTGGAGTGCGGAAGGCAATCGACTTCCCCAGATTGCCATGCAGGAGGTTCCGAATGAAGATCGCGTACTGGATGTAAAGGGGCTCCTCCAGGCCCATCTGGACGCGCAGCGCGTGCACCTCCTCCTGGGTCGCCAGATCCCCCAGCAGGATACGGGCCGGATCGCCCGGGGCCAGGCGCAGCACGAAGAAAACGATCGTCGTGATGGCCAGCATCACCAGGAGCGCTTGGCCCAGACGCCCCGCCAGATAACGTGCCATGGCGGATCTCTGCCCCGCTGATTGTGTTCGGACGCAAGGGAGCGAAGGGAAGGGCGGCAAAGGCGGTCGCCGCCCATGCCGCCCCTTCCCGTCTCTCCGCCCCTTGTCCTGTCTAGCCTTTCACCTCTGCCCAGCGCACCTCGTAGAAGCGGTCGCGGCGCGGAGTAAAGACGGCAACCTTGTCGCTGCGCATGGCGTAGTAATCGGTGACGCCGAAGGTCCAGGCGTGCGGGTACTCGGGCCAGGCGATCCGCTGCGCCTCCGTCAGCCACCTCAGCCGTTCCTTCTCGTCGACGCTCTGGTCCGCCTTGCGCAGAGCCTCGTCTACCTTGGGGTTGTTGTAGTCGTTGCGGGAGATCGCGCTGTCCAGCATGGAATTGATGATCATGGCCGGATCCATGTTCATGCTGGTAAAGCCTTGGTAGAACATGCCGAAGTTGCGCTGCCCCACCGCACTCCCCCGCCGCTGCATGTAGACACCCATCTCCAGAATCTCCGCAGTGGCGTTGATGCCAACCTTCTTCATGTCGGCTTGCAGGGCTTCCACCACCTGGGCGTACATGGGAACGATCCCAGGCGTGGTGAGGATCGACAGATCGAAACCGTTGGCGTAGCCAGCCTCGGCCAGGAGCTGCTTCGCCCGATTCACATCGTATTTCGGCCACTCGCCGACCTTCGCCGAGCCCCACACAGCCGGACTGAGGATGGCCGGAGTGGGATCGGCGATGCCCTTGAGGATGGACTGCAGATAGACCTCGCGGTTGATCGCGGTACAGATGGCCTCGCGCACCTTCACCTTGGAGGTGGGCCCGGTGCCACCGCAGTAGATGGGTATCCAGCCAGTCATGGTGGTGGGGACGGCCGGCAGGCTGAGGTTCTTGATGCCCCGCAGCCGCTCAAGCTGGTCGACGGGTACCTGATCGACGATGTGGACGTCGCCGGCCTCCACCGCCGTGAGCCGGGCTGCCGGCTCCCCGATGAAGCGGATGGTGATCTTGGCCAGGGTGGGGGGCTTGCCCCAGTACTCGGGGTTCGCCTCCAGGGCGATGTGGGAGTCCTTCTTCCACTCCACGAACCGGTACGGGCCGGTACCCACCGGCTTGGTGATGGAGTCCTTTCCCAGCTTCGCCGTCTCCTGCGGCGGCAGCATTTCCTCCATGAGGAGCAGCGGCAGCACCAGCGCCGAGGGCGTCTTGGTCTTGACGAGGACGGTGTAGTCGTCCTTGATCTCGACCTTGTCGAGGGACCTCCACAGCGGACCCCTGAGGGTCTTGCGGTCGGGATCGACCAGGCGCTCGATGGTATATTTCACCGATTGCGCGTTGAACGGCTCGCCATTGTGGAACCTTGCGCCCCTGCGCAGCTTGAACTCCCAGGTCTTCTCATCCAGCGCTCTCCACGACTCCGCCAGGTGGGGCTTGATCTCCTTGGTCTCCTGATCCCGCTCGACCAGCTTGTCGTAGGTGTGGGTGAGAACGCCGTAGTTGGGGACGTTGTTGTGCATCTGTGGGTCGAGCGTCGCCAGTAACGCCTCGGACATGGCGATGATCAGCGAGCCTCTGGGCGCGGCTGCCGGCCTGGGTGCCGTTGGCGAAGGCGCTGGCTGGCCGGCACTGGCCTGCAAGAGGGGCATTCCTGCCCGCGCCGCCGCCAGGCCCAGCGATGTCCGCAGCAGGAACTTTCGTCGCGAGAGTTTCGACCGGTTAGGATCGCTCATGGGGAACTCCTTTCCTCTCGTGAAACAGGGGACCCGGCCAAACACGCCACGTTCACGACTTCAGAGGGCCTCCCCACCTCCCGCACGGTGCCCGCTATCCCGTCAGCCCGAACATCGCCGCCACGTTCCCGCCCATCACCCGCCGCCGGACCTCCTCGGGCAGGCCCAGAGCATCGAAGAGCCGTTGATACGCCTCCAGGCAGCCTCCCATCTCGGGGATCGGCGCGTCCGATCCGAAACAGATCCTGTCAAAGGGGTTGCTGCGAGCGTAGTGGGTGTCGGGTGAGCCCGCCAGCTTGGCCATCTTTTCTGGAGTCCACCACAGCACCTCGTTGAACCAGGCGGCGTCCTTGCGGGCGAGGGTCGTGCCCGAGAGGTCGAAATAGAGGTTGGGGTTCCAGAATAGGGTCATGGCCGCTTCCTCGTACCAGGGGTTCCCGAGATGCGCGCCGATGATCTTCAGGGTGGGGAACTTCCGCGCGACGCGGTCGAGATAGACCGGCCGTAGCCGGCTGGAGTCCACATCGTAATACATGTCCTCTTCGACGCGCAGCACGGTGCCCGTGTGGAAGAGAAGGACCAGACCGTAGGCGGCCGCCCGCTCGTAATACGGCATGAGCCGGTCGTCGTTGTACGCGTAGCGGGTGCGCGTGAGCTTCAGCCCCCTGAACCCTTGCATCGCACAGTTGTCTATGAGCGTCACCGGATCGATGCCGAGGTCCACGTACGCGAAGGGGATCACCCTGTCCGGGTATTTCCGAAAGGCGGCCATGACCTGATCGTTCGTAGCGGCCCTGCTCCCCCAGAAGCGGATGTTCTGCATCGCGAGCAGGCAAATCCTGTCGATCTTTAGCCTGTCCATCTCCGCGATCAGCCTGTCGATGTACCCTTCCTCGCTCACAAGGTGTACATGGGAGTCGATGATCATGAAGAGACCCTCCTTCGCCACGAGTCAGAAGGCATCGCGACCGGAATCATCTCGCAGGAGCTGTGTGGGCCCGGACACACCCCGTAGGCCGATGCAGCATACCGCAACCCGTGAGCGCTCTGTCAAGCCGAAATACTCAGGGAAGGTAGGCAAGAGGGGCACAGGGGCGAAGGTCCGGTGGGAGGGGATGTCGTTTCTCTGATTGCTTTCCGGCTCTTCCGTCGTTTCTCATCCGGCTATCACTGCCACTTCGCCTCCTGTCCGGATCCGACATCGGGAACTGCGGTGCAGAGGCCAGTCAGGATGGCCATGGGCTCTCCTGGTTGTGCCGCGCTCCCCCCAGGCACGCGTACTGCGGGACATGTATTGCGAGTGATGCGGGACCCGGCCGTTTCTTCGGTGTCAAGAGCAATTCCTCCCGTCGATGCCGATTGCCGCACGCATCCCGAAGCTGCCGTATGCCGTCATCCTCGGGGGCCGCTCCGTGCTACCCTCTCGCGCCCCATCGTCGTGGTGCCATCCGGCTACCTCGCTGCCCGAGGGACCCACACGGCCCAGCCCGGGAGTCCCCCACTGTCAAGTCCAACGTCCCATCGTCGCATTTCGTGAAACCGACACGAGGTCAGCGACTCGGGCGACCCGGCCAGATCGGCCAGTTTCCATAGATACCGGCAGAGAGCGGGCAGGTGACTGCCGGTGGAAGGCAGAGGGATGAAGGCGGCGGGCGGAAGGCACGAAAGCGAGGGTCTGCTCCACCGGCGGGTGCCGCCTCGCGCGGGAGCGCAGTCTGACGTCTCAGACTTGAAACCGTACCCCAGCCAAGAGGTGACTACCCGTTCACGCAACTGGTGGGCGAAGGTGGTTTCGAACCACCGACCCCCTGCTTGTAAGGCAGGTGCTCTCCCCCTGAGCTATTCGCCCTTGAGCCTGCTTTCTACCACGCCGAAGTGCCCGTCCGCAATACAATTGCGGCCGCAGCCGCCCCACGCCGACCTGACCATCAAGACCTGGGCCAAATGCCGTACTGACGCCTGACTGACGGTTTTCACCGGGCCGCCCTCCGCGGCCGGCCGAGCTGCCGGGCGAGGAGCGAGCCGTCCTGGCGCGTGAGGTTCGGGATGTAGCGGTAGTAGCGCGTCAGGAGCATGAGGAGCGTCGTGTGGCCGAGCATCTTGGCGACCCAGCCCGGATCCTCGCCGCTCGCGAGTGCATGCGTCGCGAACGTGTGCCGGGTGTTGTAGAGGTCCCGGCGTGCGAGCCCGGCCTTCTCCAGGGCAGCATACCACACCCGGCGCCGGAGATTGGAAACATTCACGTGCCCACCCCGGGGATTGGGGAAGACGAGCGTGCTACCGCCGGCAATCAACCGCTGCGCCTCCAGGGCCCGCCGCACGGCCGGCAGGATATCGACGTCCCGGTGGGCGGCCGCCACCTTGAGATTTGTCTTCTGCCCCTTCCGCCAGCCTTCCCGCACCGCGATCTTCTTGCCCGCGAAGTCGATGCGCTCCCATGTGAGGGCCACTTGCTCCGAAGGGCGGAGGCCCGTGCCGAAGGCGACCTCGAAGTACGGCCGCCACCGGAGTGGCATCGCCTGGAGGAACTTC
>Ga0316622_100001594_pt1 | contig 14920 bp, 13 predicted proteins | sample OWC_Aug_OW2_C1_D_FD_207646 | JGI IMG/M metagenome (GOLD analysis project Ga0316622, IMG submission 207646) | Wetland soil microbial communities from Old Woman Creek delta, Ohio, United States - OWC_Aug_OW2_C1_D5_C | ecosystem: Environmental > Terrestrial > Soil > Wetlands | place: USA: Ohio... | reverse complement strand
CGAGCGGCAGGAACACGGGGTCCTCCCGCCACCCGCCGAGCCGCAGGCGGTGCTCGACGTAGGCGACCGTCTCTTCCGGGCCGAGCGGGTTCAACTGGTACGCGACGGTGGCGCACTGGCGCAGCGGTTGACGGTGGGGGGCGCGCAGGGTGTCGCGAAACTCCGCCTCCGCGAACAGTAGCCCAGGCAGCAGGAAGCGCGACCCGGAGCGCAGCGCGATCAACGCCTCCAGATCGCACAGGCCGTCTTCGCTCAGATGGTGCGCCTCGTCGAGCACCAGGCACGCCCGTTTGCCCGCCTGCTGGAGCTCCAACAGATGGGCCATGAGCGTCACGTTCAGCCCCCCTAGCGGCGGCCCGAGGCCGGCAAGCCCGAGCTGGTCGACCACCGCCCCGACCAGATCGGAGAGGCCCCGGGGCGGCACCAGCAGGTGCACGGGCGCCAGGTCCCGGCCCCGCAGGTGGCGTGCGAGGCGCCTGATCAGCGTGGTCTTACCGATGCCCCGGGCGCCGGTGATGATGACCGTGCCCTCGCCGTGGCTCAGCCCGTACCTCAGGTAGGCGAGGGCCCGCTTGTGACCGGGGCCCTCGAAGAAGTAACGGGGGTCCGGGTCAGGGGCGAATGGGTCGCTTGAGAATCCGTAGTACGCCGTGTACATCGGTGCAGGGTCGGACAGTACTCGGCCGGGGGGAAGTGCGCGTTACCCACCGCGGGGCACGCAAGTGTACGTTAGCACTGCCAGCGCGCGCCAAGGGCCCGGCTACCCGGCGGGGAGGGCACCGGCCACCTGGTCTGCCGCGGGGGGTGCAAGGAGAATGGGGTCGGTGAGTGCAGCACCACGCCATGCAGAGCCGTTGCCTCCACCCGGGCGGTGGGTGCGGGCCGGGCTCGCCCGGCGCCTCCGAAGCCTGCGTTGGGCCGCGGCGGCTGGCGCGCTGCTCGGGGCCCTGGCCTGGCTCACGCCGCCGGCGCCCGAGCCACCGGCAGCGCCGTCTGCCGCTAGAGGCGGGTCCGGCGACGCCGACGGGGTGCCGGCGCCGAACCGGGCGCCGCCAGTAGAGCCAGTCCGCGTGCTATTCCTCTGGCGGGACGCGGACGGAGAATTGCATCTGACCTCGGAGAATCCGGCCCCGGGAAGCACCGTCGAGACCATCCCGTTGGAGTCCGACCCGGCGCCTGCCTCCCACGACCCCACTGCGGCGCAGAGCCGGGTGCCTGCTCCGGGCGGTTTGCCCATGAGCCCACTCTCGGTGTACACGCCAGGGGGGTTGCGGGAGCTTGGCGAGCGGCTCGCCAAGACCAGGCGCTTGCTGGAAGAGCGGGAGCAGACGATCGAGGACTTGTGCCGGGAGGCGGCACGTTGATCCCGCTCCGCGACGAGAATCCCACCCGCACGACACCGTTCGTCACATACGCCCTCCTGGCGAGCTGTGTGCTGACGTTCCTGTGGCAAACCTCGCTCTCGGAGCGGGCCGAGCAGGCGACCGTCTACGGCCTTGGAATGATCCCCGCGAGCCTCCTGGGCCATGCAGAGCTGTCCCCGCGCTTGGCCGTTGTCCCTCCGGCGGCAACGGTCATCACGTCCATGTTCTTGCACGGGGGATGGTTGCATCTGGGCGGAAATCTGCTTTACCTCTGGGTCTTCGGGAACAACGTGGAGGAGGCGATGGGCCACGTCCGGTACCTCCTCTTTTACTTGGTATGCGGGGTCGCGGCGGCCTTGGCTCAGGCGCTCCCGGACCCGAGCTCCACCGTGCCCATGATCGGCGCCAGCGGGGCGATCTCAGGGGTGCTCGGGGCCTACAGCGTGCTCCACCCGCGCGCCCGTGTCCTCGTCTGGGTCCCCCTCGGCGGCCTCCTCTACCTGCCCGCCGCGCTCGTCCTGGGCTTGTGGTTTCTGATCCAACTGTTGGCCACGGCCTTCGCGGGGGACCAGTCGGGGGGGATCGCCTTCGGCGCGCACATCGGCGGCTTTCTCGCCGGGCTTGCCCTGGTTGCGCTGTTCAAGCGCCCTGGGGTGCCACTGCTGGACCGCCGGCGGTGAGAAGCGCTAAGGGGCGGGAGGCCGCCAGGTGAGGGTCGCGGCGCGCCCCCCCTGGCGCCGGGAGGTACTCGCCTGGGCGCTCTACGACTGGGCCAATTCGGCCTTCGCCACGGTCGTCATCGCCGGGTTCTTCCCGCTGTTCTTCAAGACGTACTGGAGCCCGGGGGTCGAGGCCACGGTCAGCTCCTTTCGCCTGGGCATCGCCAACTCGGCGGAAAGCCTCGTCGTCCTGCTCCTGGCCCCCCTCATCGGCGCCATCGCCGACCAGGCCTCACTCAAGAAGGAGCTGCTCCTGGTCTTCGCGGCCATCGGCGCGGTCGCGACGGGGGCGTTGGCCCTGGTCGGCGAGGGGTCCTGGGTGCCCGCCGTCACCCTGTACGTCGTCGCCGGCGTCGGCTTCGCGGCGAGCCTGGTCTTTTACGACGCGCTGATCGTCGACGTCAGCCGCCCTGGGGAGCTCGATGCGGTGTCTGCCCTGGGTTATGCCCTCGGCTACCTCGGCGGCGGTCTGGCCCTCCTGATCGGCGTGGCCCTCGTGCAGGCCCCCGACGCCTTCGGTCTGGCCGATAGCGCGGCCGCGGTGAAGGCCTCTTTCGTTCTCACCGGACTGTGGTGGCTGGCGTTCTCGGTCCCGATCGCACGGATGGTCCACCAGCGCTACGCCGTGGCGAGACTGCCGCTCCGCCAGGCGGTCGGGGGCGGACTGCGCCAGGTCGCCGGGACGCTGCGCAAGCTCGGTCGTTACCGGGAGGCCGCGACCTTCCTCATCGCCTACTGGCTCTACATCGACGGCGTCGACACCATCATCCGCATGGCGGTCGACTACGGGCTCGCCCTCGGCTTCCCCGCCGAGCAGCTGGTCCTCGCGCTCCTCCTCGTGCAGTTCGTAGGCTTTCCGGCGGCCATCGCCTTCGGCTGGATCGGCACGCGGATCGGCCCGAGGGCCGGCATCCTGGTCGGCATTGGCGCCTACGTGGGGATCACCCTCTGGGGCTACTGGCTCGATCAGGTCTGGGAGTTCTACGGCATCGCCATCGCGATCGGACTGGTCCAGGGCGGCATCCAGTCCCTCTCGCGCTCGCTCTACGCGCGCCTGATCCCTCCGGAGGAGTCGGGCGAGCTCTTTGGCTTCTACAACCTGGTCGGCAAGTTCGCGGCGGTCCTCGGACCCGCGTTGATGGGGGCGGTCGCCCTGCTGACCGGCGACAGCCGCACGTCCCTCCTGTCGCTCCTCGTGCTCTTCGGCGCCGGAGCTTTGCTGCTGGTCCGCGTCCGTTCACCGGCGTGACGCTTACGCCCCCGCGCGACAACTGCCACATGAGCTTCGCAGGTCACATGGTCCGGCACGGGCCCGGTGGAACCGCGTCCCGGGCAGTGCTGCCCCTCGCGGGGCATGCCTTGAGCAGCAGGCCCTGGCCGTCGGCCGGCCGATATCCCGGCCGCATCCCCGACGGTCTGAACTGACCCGATCGTCTGGTACTTCAGGTCTTGGCCTTCACCAGGATGGGGTCCAGCGACTGTTGCTTGAGCCTGCGGCGTGCCTCGTTGACGGCGGACATCTCGGTGAAGGGTCCCACCCGCACCCGGTGCACGGAGCCTTTACCGTCCTGGGAGACCGTCTGGATGCTGACGTCGAGGCCGAGCAGGGTCAGGCTCGCCTTGAGGCGGTCGGCCTCCTGATAGGTCCGGAAGGCCCCGACCTGCAACATGTAGGTCTCCGCCGAGGGTCGGGGAGGCGTCCGGACTGCCGGGCCCTGACCCGCTGAGGGCGCGCCCGCTGGGACCTGCATCTCAGGAAGCATCTTGTAGAACTGGAACCGCGACTCGCGGGGCTCCTCGGCCGGCTTCGAGGGCGGCTCGGGCAACCGCTTCGCCACCTCGGGGACGCGCGGCGCGGCCGGCGTCCCGGCGGGGGGAGCCAATGCGATGACCGGACCCCGATGTGAGTTCAGGTACACGAGGAAGGCCACCGTGAGGCCGACCGCCAGACCTGCCGCGGCCCATAGCGAGCCGGGCGTCCGCCGCCGCCGGTCGGGCGGCCTGCGCACGTTCTTGTAGTCGCGGGCCATCCTCCTCACATCGCCTCGGGCGCCGAGACGCCGAGCAGCCAGAGTCCGTTCGCGATCACCTGTTGCACCGCGCGGATCAGGTTCAGGCGCGCATCCCGCAGGGCAGGGTCGTCCACGAGGAACTGGTGCACGGTGTAGTAGACATGGAAGTCGTTGGCGATCTCGCGCAGGAAGTGAACCAACTGGTGTGGCTCGTGGGCAAGGGCCGCCGACTCGACCACCTCCGGAAAGCGCGCGAGTCCGGCGAGCAGTCCCTGCTCGTGGGGTTCCGTAAGCCGCGCCAGGTTGGCGCATCCGCGGGCCTGGTCGCGCTCGAGCCCGCGCTCGGCCGCCTGGCGCAGGACACTCGCCACACGGGCGTGGGCGTACTGAACGTAGTAGACCGGGTTGTCGGCGGACTGCGACTTGGCCAGGTCGAGGTCGAAGTCGAGGTGCTGCTCGCACCGGCGCATCACGTAGAAGAACCGCGCGGCGTCACGCCCGACCTCCTTGCGCAGCTGACGCAGCGTCACGAACTCCCCCGAGCGGGTTGACATCTGGACCTTCTCGCCACCGCGGTAAAGGGTCGCAAACTGCACGAGCAGCACGTCCAGGCGCGCCGGGTCGTCGCCGAGCGCGGCGAGTGCGGCCTTCACCCGTGGCACGTACCCGTGGTGGTCCGCCCCCCAGATGTCGATCACGCGATCGAAGCCGCGCTCGAGCTTGTCCATGTGGTAGGCGATGTCGGAGGCGAAGTACGTCATCTGGCCGTTCTCGCGCACGACGACGCGGTCTTTCTCGTCACCAAACGCCGAGGAGCGGAACCACAGGGCGCCGTCCTTCTCGTAGAGGTGCCCGCCCGAGCGCAGGCGTTCAATGGCACGGTGCACGGCGCCGCGCTCGGCAAGCGATCGCTCGGAGTACCACTCGTCGTAGCTCACCCCGAACTTCGCGAGGTCGTCCCGGATGTCCTCGAGGATGGTGTTGAGCCCGAGCTCGAACACAAAGCGGTAGCGATGGTCGCCGAGGAGCTCCCGGGCTCGGCCGACCACCGCGTCGATGTAGCGCTCCCGATCGCCGCCGTCGGGCTCGTCCGGCGGCAGGCCACCGAGGACCCGCGCCGCGGGCACGTGGTAGGCATCCCCGTGCTCGCGGTGCAGGGTGGCGGCGATGTCCCACACGTAGTCCCCGCGGTACCCGTTGCTCGGAAACACCAACTGCTCGCCGCAGAGCTCCAGGTAACGCAGCCAGACGCTCGCGGCCAGGATGTCCATCTGCCGTCCGGCGTCGTTGACGTAGTACTCCCGATGGACCTTGAAGCCGACGGCTTCGAGCAGGGCGGCCACCGCCGCACCGTAGGCCGCGCCCCGGCCGTGGCCGACGTGCAGCGGCCCGGTTGGATTGGCGGAGACGAACTCGACTTGGACGCGCCGGCCGGCGCCGACCCGGCTGCGCCCATAGGCCGGGCCCTCGGCCAGGACCAGGTCGACGACCGCGAGCCAGGCGTCCGGCGACAGGTAGAAATTGATGAAGCCAGGGCCGGCCACCTCGACCCGTGAGATGCGCGGGTCCGCGGGCAAGCGGGCGACGATCGCCGCGGCTAGGTCTCGGGGCTTCCGGTCGAGATCGCGGGCGAGCCCGAGGGCGACGCTACAGGCGAAGTCGCCGTGTCGGGGATCCCGCGTGCGCTCGAGGGAGATCGGGCCGGAATACCCGACGGCAAGCTCGCCGTCACGGCGCATCACGGCCAGGGCTGCCTCTACCATTGCCTGCAGTTCGTGCTTCAAGGTTCCGGCGTCGCGTTCAGGGGGTCAGGCGATTCTACGTGCCGTGCCGGCGCCAGGGCAGCCCCCGACCGGTCAACCGGCCTCAGCGGGGTCGACGTCAAGCGACCAGCGCACCTGACGTGCACCCTCGATCCGCTCGATCTCTACGATCCAGTCCACTAGGGCCTCGCGCAGGCGCGCCCGCCCGGGCGCGAGGACCATCAGCTGCAGTCGGTATCGTCCCGCGCGCCGCTCGAGGAGGGCCGGGGCAGGCCCCAGCACCTGCGTGTCAATGGGTGCCTTGCGCAGCAGCACCTCGCGCGCCTGCACCAGGAAGCCCTCGGCCCGGTCACGGTCGGGCGCGTCGGCGCGCAGGAGGGCGGCGGAGGTGAAGGGGGGAAGGCCCGCCTCCCGCCGCTCCGCGAGGGCGCGCCTGGCGACTCCGGGGTAGCCCTCGGTGAGCAGTGCCTGGAGCAGGGGATGCTCGGGAAAATGGGTCTGCACCAGGACCTCGCCGGGCCGGTCTCCGCGACCCGCCCGACCCGCGACCTGCAGGATCCGCTGCGCCAGGTGCTCGCCCGCCCGAAAGTCTGCGCTGAACAGGCCAGCGTCGGCATCCACGACCCCCACCAGGGTCACGCGCGGGAAGTCGTGACCCTTGGCGAGCATCTGGGTGCCGACCAGGACCTGCGCCTCGCCCGAACGGGCGCTGGCGAGCGCTGCCTCCAAGGCGCGGCGCTGGCGCACCGTATCGCGGTCGATCCGGGCTACGTGCGCCTGGGGAAAGGCGTCCCGTAACGCCATCTCGAGCCGTTCGGTCCCACTTCCTACGGCGAGCAGGTCCTGGGCCCCGCACTTTGGGCAGGCGGACGGCACGGCACGGGCCGCCCCGCAGTGGTGACAGCGCAGCCCGCTCGGGCGCTGGTGGACGGTCAGGCGTGCGTCACAGAAATCGCAGGACGGGGCCCATCCGCAAGCGTGGCAGATCAGGGCCGGGGCGTAGCCGCGGCGGTTCAGGAACAAGAGCACCTGCTCGTCCCGGCCGAGCCGGTCGGCGACCGCCGCCAGCAAGGGCTCCGAGAGGCCATGGCGCAGGCGCCGGCGACGCAGGTCGACGAGGGCCAGCGCCGGTAGCCCGGCGGGGGTTGCCCTCGCGCGCAGCTCGACTAGCAGGTAACGCCCGCGGCCCGCGTTGTGCAGGCTCTCGAGCGATGGGGTGGCCGAGCCGAGTACTACCGGGACCTGCGCCTGGCGGGCGCGCACTACCGCCAGGTCGCGGCCGGAGTAGCGGAAGCCCTCCTGCTGCTTGTACGAAGGGTCGTGCTCCTCGTCGACAATCACGACGCCCAGATCCGGCATTGGCGCAAACACGGCGGAGCGGGTGCCGATCACGACCCGGGCCTCGCCGGCCCGGGCGGCAAGCCAGGCCGACAGTCGCTCCCCCTTGCTCAGCCCCGAGTGCAGGACCGCCACCGGCACGGCCAGGCGCCGCCGAAAGCGATCGAGGGTCTGGGGCGTCAGGCCAATCTCGGGCACAAGGACCAGGGCCTGGCGGCCGCGCATCACCAGGCGCTCGATCACCTCCAGGTAGACCTCGGTCTTGCCGCTGCCGGTCACCCCCTCGAGGAGGAAGGCCCGATAGCCGGAGGCGGCGTCAAGGATCTGACCTGCGACCGCGGCCTGATCGGGGGTGAGGACGGGTGCCCGGGCGCCCCCCTGGGGTGGGCGAGCGCCAGTCGGGACCACGGCGGTCACCCACCCTCGGGCGTGCAGGGCCCGCAGGGCGCTCACCCACCCCGGCAGGTCCGCCGCGGCAAGCGCGGGCCGGGAGAGCCCCTCCGGGTGGGCGAGGAACAGGGCCCGCAGCGCCTCCTGGCGCGGCGCCCGGGCGACCTGGCCAGTGCGGCCGGCCTCCGTAAGGCGCCAGCACGCCTCACCCCGCGCGGCGGCAACCCGCCCCTCGCGCAAGGGGGTCGGCAGGGCCTGGAGGACCACCTCCCCGAGGGGGTGCTGGTAGTAGTCTGCAGCCCACTCGAGAAGACCCAGTACCGCCTCTGGGAGGACGGGATCCGTGTCGACGACGGCATTGAGGGGTCGCAGGCGGCGCGGGTCGATCGCGCTCTCTGCGACCGTCCCCAGACAGACCCCGACGCGCGCCCCCCGCCCGAATGGCACCCGCACCCGGGCACCGCGCACGGGCAGCGGGTCCCCGGCGAGGTAATCAAACGCCCCGCGCACCGGCGCGGCCACCGCCACCCGCACGATGGGGGCGCCGCCGGTTGCCATCAGCCCGGGGCTTCGTCGCTGACCAGAAGCCGCTCGACCTCCGGGAGCGGCACCCGGCGCATCGGGCGGCCATCGACGGGCGAGAGCGGCGCCTGGCGGCCACCAGGCCCGGCAAAGACGGTGAGCGCGATCGGCACGCCGCCGGCGACGAAGCGAAACTCGGGCTGGCTCACGTAGCTCTCCGCCGCCACGCGCATCCGCCGGTCGCTGAGCACCGCCGGGACGCCGCGCTCGCGCAGGAAGTGGGCAACCTCCTCGACGGAGTCCGCGAACAGGTGGAGGTTGACCTCGCTGTGCTCGTCGGCGGTCCCCTCGAGCACCGGCCCCACGAGCCGGGGCGCGAACGCGGACAGGAATCGCATCGCCTCCGCGGCCGTCTGCCGGAGCCGTCGTAGCTCGTCGACGTGGCGCTCGCCACGGAACAGCCGCTGGTAGGCGGCCAAGGCCTGCTCGACCTCGCGGTTACTAGGAAGGTGACGTGCGTCCGATACCCCGATCTGCTCAGCCGCCTTGCGCTTGGCCTGGAGAAAGTTATGGCTCGCGCTCTCCACCATCAGTCTGGCCGCCTCCTGGGCGATGCGCTGACGTAGCTCGAGGGCACGGGCGTTCTGTCTGGGATGACTCACAGTTCCTCCCGCTGCGGGCAAGCGCAAGCTCTGGGTCGGCCCCCGGACCCCGAGAAAGGCCCCGGGGCCGCCCCCTCCGGGCCTGGCCAGCGGTCGCAACGGGGCCCAGGGCGGGTACGGCCACGCAGCGGGGCACGGGCATGGGCGACCTAGTATAGGGAGGGTAGGGGCTAAAGGAACGCGCGCGGGGGTCGCGATCCGTGAAGTGGAATCGGAGTGCGCGTGCGACCCCAGGCCCCTCGGCCGACGGTTGCTGGGACAGTCAGGGTTGCAGCGCCCGAAAGTAACCTAACCGTCAGGCGCGTCAGGAAAAAGCCGTGGCACTGTTCCACAAGCGAAGCACCCCTCTCCTCGGCCTTGACATCAGCTCCGCCGCCGTAAAGCTGCTTGAGATAGGGCGCAGCGGCGACCGCTATCGGGTAGAGGCATATGCCGTAGAACCGCTGCCGCCGAACTCCGTCGTGGAGAAATCCATTACCGACGAGCAGGCCGTAGGCGAGGCGATCCGCCGGGCAATCAGCCGGTGTGGCAGCCGTGTCAAGCAGGCGGCCGTCGCGGTCGCCGGTTCGGCGGTCATCACGAAGGTCATCCCTATGCCGGCCAACCTGTCCGAAGAGGACATGGAGAGCCAGATCCAGCTGGAGGCTGACCAGTACATTCCCTACCCCCTGGAAGAGGTCAATCTCGACTTTCAGGTCCTGGGGCGATCCGAGTCCGACCCGAGCAAGGTAGACGTCCTGCTGGCCGCATCCCGCAGCGAGAACGTCGACGTGCGCGTCGCCGCGGCGGAGCTGGGCGGTCTGACGGTCAAGGTCGTCGATGTCGAGGCGTTCGCGACAGAGAACGCCTTTGGCCTCTTGTCGCGCGAAATGCCAGACGGGGGTGCCGGCCGAACCATAGCCCTGGTTGACATCGGCGCGACCATGACCACGCTCAGCGTGCTGCACGACATGAAGATCATCTATGCGCGCGAGCAAGTCTTCGGGGGGCGCCAACTCACGGAGGAGATCCAACGCCGCTACGGCCTCTCGTACGAGGAGGCGGGGCTTGCCAAGCGACAGGGAGGTCTGCCGGACAACTATGTGCCGGAGGTCCTGGAGCCTTTCAAGGAGGCGATGTCCCAGCAGGTCAGCCGGTCCCTGCAATTCTTCTATTCCTCGAGCCAGTACGGCCAGGTGGACCACATCCTGATCGCCGGTGGCTGCGCGTCGATCCCGGGTGTCGACCGGGTGATAGCCGAGCGCACCGGGGTACACGTTAGCGTGGCAAACCCCTTCGCCCACATGTCCGTGTCCTCGCGCGTGCGGTCGCCCGCACTCGCCAACGACGCGCCGGCCCTCATGATCGCGGCTGGACTCTCCATGCGGAGTTTCGACTGATGCCCAGGATAAACCTACTCCCCTGGCGCGCGGAGCAGCGCGCCCAGCGCCAGCGCCACTTTCTGACTCTAGCGGGCGCCGCGGCGCTAAGCATGGGGGCAATCGTCGCCCTGACGCACTTCCAGGTGGAGCAATGGATCGAGGACCAGAACGCGCGCAATACGTACCTCGACGTCGAGATCGCCATGCTTGACAAGAGGCTGGCAGAGATCAGTGACCTGGAGAAGGAGCGGGAAAACCTCCTCGCTCGCATGCGCATCGTCGAGCAACTGCAGACCAGCCGTCCAGAGGTCGTGCATCTTTTCACCGAGATCGTCGCCGCGATCCCGGAGGGAGTCTTCCTCACGTCGATCGCCCAGAAGGATCGCAACGTGACCCTCGAGGGACTCGCCCAGTCGAACGCCCGGGTGTCCTCGTTCATGCGCAGCCTCGACGCCTCTCCGTGGCTCGGAACGCCAGACCTCAAACGCATCCAGGCAAGCGCCACGAAGGCGGAGCAAGACGGCAAGCAATTCCAGTTTCAGCTCATGATCGGTCAGACCAACCCCTTCGCGCCGGCGAGCGTAGAAGGCAAGCCAGCCCAGGCTCAAAAGGCGGGCCAGGAGCGGAAGCGATGAGGCTTCAGGACCTCAACAATCTCCACCTCGGAAACGTAGGTAACTGGCCGACGCTAGCGAAGGTCGGCGCGATCGCCCTGGTCTGCGCGGGCGTAGTCGGCGGGGGCTACTGGTTGGACACCCGCTCCCAGCTCGAGCGTCTCGACCAGGCCGAGCAACAGGAGCGGCAGAAGCGGACCTCGTTCGAGCAGAAGCAACAGAAGGCCGCGAACCTCGAGCCCTTGCGCCAGCAGCTCGACGAGATGAAGCAGTCTTTCGGTGCCATGGTCCGCCAGCTACCAAACCAGGCCGAGATCGAGGCTTTGCTGGTGGACATCTCCCAGACAGGCCTGGCAAGCGGATTGGAGTTCGAGCTGTTCGAGCCTCAGACAGAGGCACCGAAGGACTTCTACGCCGAGAAGCCGATCAAGCTGCGCGTGACCGGCCACTACCACGAGTTCGGCGAGTTCGTGAGTGGCGTGGCCGCCCTGCCCCGGATCGTGACCCAGCACGACATTACGATCCGCCCCAAGAGCGGTATAGGCAAAGGCGGAAAGCCAGGGGACGGGGTCGGGGACGCGCAGTTGATTATGGAGGCTACGGCGAAGACCTATCGCTACCTCGAGGAGGGCTCGGCAGGCCCTAAAGACGCCCCGGGCGCGAAGGGCAAAGGCAAGAACGCGGCCAAGGGTGCCGCCAAGACAGCCGCAAAGGGCCAAGCGGCCAAGTAATTTCTGAGGAACCCGCGTCAATGAGCACGATGTCACCCACCCGGAAACGGGTCGCCCCTGGCGCCGCCCTGGGCGCAGCGGTCACGCTGCTCCTCAGTGCGTGCGCGGCGAGCAACATGCAGGACCTTGAGGGCTACGTGGAAGAGGTCAAGGCACGCAAGAGCGGGCGAATCGAGCCCCTGCCCGAGATCAAGGTGCCAGAGCTGTTTGCCTATCAGATGAAGGGTCGTCCTGACCCGTTTCGGCCGTTTGTCGAGGATATGCCGGACGATGTCCCTCGCGGTACCGGAGGCGGCGTTCAGCCTCCGGAGAACCACGTAAAGGAAGAGCTCGAGCAGTTTCCCCTCGACACGCTGCGCATGGTCGGCACGCTGGAGCGGGAGGCGGCTCGGTGGGCGTTGGTGACGGCGCCAGACGGTGCGGTTCACCGGGTTCAGCCTGGCAACTACGTCGGCAAGAACTTTGGGAAGATCACCCTGGTCGCAGAGGACAAGGTCGACCTGGTTGAGATCGTCCCTGACGGCATCGGCGGCTGGCAGGAGCGGCAGGCCCAGCTTGAGCTTACGCAATAGCCACCTTGGGGGCTGAAGCAATGATTATGGACTCTGTCTTGAACGACGGTCGTCGCACCTACGGACGCGTTTCGGCGGTTGGCTGGACGCGGGCGACCGGTGCCATGGCGGTCCTCTGCTGGGGATTCCTGCTCCTTCTCTGGGCGCCGTCCGGCTGGGCCCAGACGTTGGACGCGCTTACCTACTCCGCAGTAGCCGGCGACCGCCTGCAGGTGAAGCTAACGCTCTCGGAGCCGGTCCAGGGCCCGGCGACGTTCGCGGTCGACAACCCAGCCCGCATTGCCATCGACTTCCCCGGTGTGGCCCTCAACCTAGCGGAGAAGTCCCAGAACATCGGGATAGGCATGGCGCGGAGCATGACCGCGGTCGAGGCCGGGGGCCGCACGCGCGTGGTGATAAACCTCGTGCGGATCGCCCCCTACGACGTCAAGGTCGACGGCAAGGAGGTGTACGTCACGATCGACGGCTCCGGTAGCGCGGCGGCCGAGCCGCGCTCCGCCCGTGGCAGCAGCGGCGGACACAGCCTTGAGGGCGTGGACTTCCGGCGCGGCAACTCCGGTGAGGGACGGGTGATGGTAGCCCTGTCCGACCCCAGCATCGTCGCCGACGCACGGGAAGAGGGCGGCCAGATCATCGTGGACTTCCTGAACACCACCGTCCCTGAGCGCTTGCAGCGCAAGGTCGACGTGACCGACTTCGCGACGCCGGTCGCCCAGGTTGACACCTCAGCGCGCAAGGACCGCGCGCGCCTGTCGATCAAGCCTTCCGGCCCATATGAGTACCTGACTTACCAGTCCGACAACCTCTATACAGTGGAGATCCGTCCCGTTGCCAAGGACGAGGACGAGGCCGGCCGTCGGCCGAAGGACGTGTACGCGGGGGAGCGCCTCTCTCTCAACTTTCAGAACATCGAGGTGCGGGCGGTCCTGCAGCTCCTGGCAGACTTCACGGGCCTCAACCTGGTCGCGAGCGACACGGTCACCGGCAGCCTCACCCTGCGCCTCAAGAACGTCCCGTGGGACCAGGCCCTCGATATCGTCCTGAAGTCCAAGGGGCTTGGCATGCGCCGGACCGGCAATGTCATGATGGTCGCCCCCAGCGAGGAGATCGCGGCTCGCGAAAAGCTTGAGCTCGAGGCCCAGCGCCAGCTTGAAGAGCTTTCTCCACTCATTACCGAGTTCGTTCATATCAACTATGCCAAGGCCCAGGACGTGGCCGCCCTGCTCAAGGCCGAAAAGAACTCCCTGCTCTCGACGAGAGGCAACGTCACCGTCGACGATCGCACCAACACCCTGCTGGTGCGTGATACGGGCGAGAACCTGGCCAACATTCGCCGGGTCATCTCCCAACTCGACGTTGCCGTCAAGCAGGTTCTGATCGAGTCTCGAATCGTCATCGCCGATGACAAGTTTACGAAGGATCTCGGCGTGAAGTTCGGTTACAGCAACACGAACTTCAACCGCAACACCAATGAGATCTTCACCATCGGCGGCAAGAAGGAGGGGGACACAGTATATAACGACGCTCTTGGTAATCCGAGGCCGACTTCATTTAACACTGACGACAAGGAAAACTACATCGTCGACCTGCCCTTCGGCACCCCCACCACACGTGGGGCAGCCCTGGGGCTCGCCGTCGGCAAGCTCGGCAGCTGGCTGCTGCAGCTCGAGCTCGACGCCTTACAGGTCGAAGGCCGCGGTGAGGTGCTGTCCAACCCGCGGATCATCACCGCCAACCAGAAGGAGGCGGTTATCGAGCAGGGCACGGAGATCCCATACCAGCAGGCCACCTCGAGCGGAGCGACCTCGGTGCAGTTCAAGAAGGCCGTGCTTAGCCTCAAGGTGACGCCGCAGATTACCCCGGACGACCGTATTGTCATGGACCTGAAGGTCAGCAAGGACAGCGTCGGCGCCGAGGTGTTCAATGGGGTCCCGACCGTGGATACCAAGAACGTCGAGACACAGGTCCTCGTTAACCACGGCGAGACGGTCGTGCTGGGCGGGATCTACGAGCGCAACCAACGCAACCAGGTCGAGCGGGTGCCCTTCTTCGGTGAGCTGCCGGTGGTCGGGCCGCTCTTCCGGAGCACGAGCCGACGGGACGACAAGACCGAGCTGCTGGTTTTCGTCACCCCGCGCATCCTCAAGGAGGGTCTCGCCGTCCGCTGAAGGTCGGCCGGTCACTCTCTCACTGACGCGCCCCGCGGTTCATTGGACCGCGGGGTGCCTGTATGATCAGGCGCCGCCCGAGGCAACCGGGTCATGCAGAAGCAAAGCAACATCTTTCTGGTTGGCCCCATGGGGGCCGGCAAGAGCACGATCGGCAGACACCTCGCCGCGCTGCTGGGCAGGCAGTTTGTCGACGCCGACCGCGAGATTGAGTTACGGACCGGGGCCAGCATCGCTCTCATCTTCGAGCTCGAAGGGGAGGCCGGTTTCCGCAGGCGGGAGCAGGCCGTCATCGAGGAGCTCACCGGGCGTCGCGACCTCGTGTTGGCCACCGGGGGCGGTGCGGTACTCGAGCCAGGGAACCGCGCTGCGCTGCGCGAGCGGGGTACCGTTGTCTACCTGCACAGCCCCCTCGAAGTCCTCTACCGCCGCACCCGCCGGGACCGCAAGCGCCCGCTCTTGCAGACCGAGGACCCGCGGGCGCGCCTCGCGCAGATCATGGCTGAGCGCGACCCCCTCTACCGGGAGGTCGCGGATTTGATTGTCGATACCAATCATCGTACAGTCCGCAGCGTGGTCAACGAGATCGCGGGGCGGGTCCGCCGTCCATGAAGGCGCTGCAGGTCGATCTGGGGGCGAGAAGCTACCCGATCTACGTCGGCGCGGGCCTGTTGGGCGAGGCCCGGTGGCTTGTGCCGCATCTG
>Ga0316622_100001593_pt1 | contig 14920 bp, 13 predicted proteins | sample OWC_Aug_OW2_C1_D_FD_207646 | JGI IMG/M metagenome (GOLD analysis project Ga0316622, IMG submission 207646) | Wetland soil microbial communities from Old Woman Creek delta, Ohio, United States - OWC_Aug_OW2_C1_D5_C | ecosystem: Environmental > Terrestrial > Soil > Wetlands | place: USA: Ohio... | reverse complement strand
TCACGTGAATGTCGCGACGCTCGATCCGCTCCAGAATGTCTTCTTGCCGGTGCATGCGGGCGTCCGCGTGCTCGCGGCGGTAGAGAACGTAAGCCTTGGCGATCTCGAACAACCCTCGTTCGGCAAGCGTCATTTCGACGACGTCCTGTATCTCCTCCACTCCGGGAGTGTGCTCGCCGTGTTTCTGATCCAGCACGCGGATGACGTCATCGGCAACGGATGCGCAGAAACCGGAAGCCACCCCGGCGCCGGTCGCGACACACGCTTTCTCGATCGCCCGTTCGATGCGGCCGCGGTCGAAGTCGACCACGCTGCCGTTTCGCTTTTTGACCTTCGCGATGCGCATCGTCTTCCCTGCGTTCCCTGGTGCCGGCGGCAGTCGCCGCCGTGGCCCAAGATGTTGAGCGACTGCTCCCTCAAAGCCCAACTCCTTGGGGCCGGTGCAAAATATGAAGGGGGGGGAATAGAGTCAAGGTTTTCCTCTATTGTGAAAGTTATAATTTGTTGATCGTGTAATTCATTGATATAGAATCGACTAGTCTCAATCTCCGGAGAGCCGGGGGGAGGCGCACGGATGCCCCAGGGCACGCCGCGGCCCGCAAGGAGGGCGTAAACAGGAGACGGGGCGGGTTGTTCCTGTTACATTGGATCCATGGTCGAAATCCGCGAAAACGTTGCCCGGGTACGCGAGAGGGTCGCGGCCGCGCTCGAACGATCGGGCCGATCCGGGCAGGAGGTCACGATAGTCGGAATCACCAAGACGTTCGGCCCGGAAGCGGTAAACGCGTTGATCGATGCCGGCGTGACGGACGTGGGCGAGAACCGCGTTCAGGAGTTCCTCGCCAAACGGGATGCCGTGGGACCACGGTGCCGCTGGCATCTCGTCGGCCATCTGCAGCGCAACAAGGCGTCGAAGGTCGTCGGCCGATTCCACGCCGTGCATTCGATCGACTCCCTGCGCATCGCGGAGGCGCTCGACCGCCTGGGGGCCGAATGTGGCGCGCGCACACGTGTTTTTCTGCAAGTTAACACCTCCGCCGAACAAACGAAGTACGGATTCCCGGTGGAGGAAGCGGCGGAGGGCGCGCTGCGCGTGGCGGAGTTGGCCAACTTGGAGTTCCTGGGCCTCATGACCATCGGACCGGTCTCCGTCGACCCGGCCACCACCCGGGCTTGCTTCCGGACGCTGCGGCGACTGCGCGAGGATATTGAGAAGAGCCTCAAGACCCCGCTCGCAGATCTCAGCATGGGGATGAGCGAGGACTTCGAGATCGCGATCGAGGAAGGGGCGACCGTCATCCGCTTGGGCCGGGTGCTCCTGGGGGAGCGCCGCCCGTGACGGTGGGCGCCTTCGGGGCGGGGCCGGCAGGTGAAAAAAAATTTACCATTGGGGGGGAATCGTGTATCCTCGGTGCCGGAGCGCGGGGCCCCTCTGGTCAGCCGGCGCCGTAATGTCCGTTGTTTGAATCGGTTCCGGGGACGGCTACGTTCGCTGAGTTGGCTTGGATATTGCTCGTCCAGTGCCGATCGACATGTAGGCCGCGCGACCGCAACCCCTCGGGAGGAGAAGAAATGCGTATCACGCCGTTGGACATTCGGAAGCAGGAGTTTCGACGAGTCATGCGGGGATTGGACCCCGAGGAGGTTCACGCGTTCCTCTCCACTGTGGGAGACGAGTACGAAGCGGTCTTGAACGACAACAAGGCGCTGCGGGAGCGGCTGCTGGAGCTGGACGACAAGGTCCAGGAATACCGGACGTTGGAGAAGACCCTCCGTGACACACTGCTTACCGCGGAGCGGGTGACGGTCGAGGCGAAGGACAACGCCCGACGCGAGGCCAACCTGATCATCAAAGAGGCCCAGATCGAAGCCGAAAAGGCTCTGCGCGGCATCAAGTCGGAGGCCATGAGACTGCGCCAGGACGTGCAGCAGTTGCGGGGCCAGCGCGAGAGCTATCTGGGGCGGATGAAGGTGATCGCCGAATCTCTGCTCAAGTTCATCGAGAGTGTTGACAAGGACTTCCACACTGAGGACGACGCTTACCGAGCGGCGCTGCCGGGCTCGGGGGAGAAGGCAGACGAAACCATGCTCGCCGATCCGCCGGCCTCGAGCGGCGACCTCTTTACGCGGCGTGAACGAGACGCGGGACGGCGGGAGGCTACGGCCAGGGACGCATCGCGTCCGCATGAACCCACGCGGGACTTTCCCGTTCCCGGTGGGCCGGGGGAGTCGCCGCGGTCGAACGATGACGCGCAGCCCAAGCAGCGGGCGGCGTCGCCGGGCGCGCATCAGGAGTTCCGTTATCAGTCGTCCCAGGCCGAACCGGGGCTGCCCGAGCGACCCGCTCCGCAGGCCTATGCCGGCCGGAGGGCGCATGAGCAAACGGCCCGGCCGGACGAAGCGGCTATCAAGAACATCGACGACATCGTCGAGCGCATGGCGAAAGGCCAGCGCGAAATCCTGGGTGGTGACGGGGTCGAGCAGCCCCGCGATCGATATCGGGCCGCTCACGATGCGGAACGGTTCGAGGCGATGCTGCCGCCTTTGGTGACGGACAATACCCCGGAGCGCAACGAGCGGATTCCGGTAAGGGGGGTTTGGGAACGGGTCGCCGAAGTGGCGGCTACGGTCGAACAATCCGATTCCCAGGGCCCGGAGGCGTCGCAGGAGCCCCGGAACATGCCGCCGCGACGGAGCGACGAGATCACGAGCGAATGGACCCTCGAGCGACTCCGGCGTGATCTGGAATCGCGGCCCGATGCGGACGGCAACGACGACCGCTGAGCGGCGGCGTCTCGCCCAAGATCAAACTCCAGCCCTGGCGAGCGCCGCACGAGCGCCGCGCGAGCGCTGCGCGAGCCCGGCCGGGCCTGGCGGGGGCTGGAGATTAATCTTTTAAGCCACAACGACTTCTGGTAGAATCCTCTCCCTGTTGATTTTTTAGTTAACGAACCGCCTCCTCGCTGCTCCTCGAGCGGGCGCGGGGGGAAGGGGATTGGCGCATTCTGCGGGGGACAATCGTGAGAGGGCTCTTCGAAAAAATACAGGAGGCGGCGGGCCACATCCGCGCGCGCACGAAGTTGAAGCCGCAGTTCGGTTTGGTGCTCGGCACCGGGCTGGGCGAAGTCGCGGGGGACATCCGGGAGGGTGTGGTGATCCCGTACACCGAGATCCCGCATTTCGTGGAGTCAACCACCGTCGGCCATCAAGGCAACCTCGTTTTCGGCTCCTTGGGGGGTAAGCCCGTGGTGTCGATGCAGGGACGCCTGCATTACTACGAGGGCTACACCATGCAAGATGTGACCTTCCCGGTGCGGGTCATGCGCGCGCTGGGAGCAGAAGAGGTGATCGTCGCGAACGCGGTGGGCGGAATGAGCCCGCATCTCGAGCTGGGCGACATCGTGGTCGTCACCGATCACATCAATCTGATGGGGGACAACCCCCTGATCGGCTGGAACGACGAGAGGTTGGGGCCTCGTTTCCCGGACATGTCGGAGCCGTACCACCGGCGCGGGCGCGAGCTCTTCGAGACGATCGCGCTGGCAGCGGGCATTCCGGTGCGGCGGGCCGTCCTGGTTGCGGTCGCGGGTCCCAATCTGGAAACGGCGGCGGAGTACAGGTTCCTGCGCCGGATCGGAGCGGATGTGGTGGGCATGTCGATGGTGCCGGAGACGATCGTCGCCATCCACGGGGGGATGCGGGTGTTGGGCCTGGCCGTCATCACGGACCTGTGCCTGCCGGATGCGCTCGAGCCCTCCGACCTGTCGAGGATCATCGCCACGGCCGCGCGGGCGGAGCCGAAGCTGAGAAGACTGGTCATCGAATACCTTAAACGAAGCTAGCGGCCAATCTATGAACGACAAGGCAATCACGAGATTATCCTCGGCCGATGACACACCGAAAGCCGAAGAGGCGATCCTCGCCTACTGGGACCGCAACGAGGTGTTCCGCAAGAGCGTCGAGCGACGCCCGGAGTCGCAGCGGTTCGTTTTCTACGAGGGGCCTCCGACGGCGAACGGGCTGCCGGGCGTCCACCACGTCATAGCCCGACTGTGCAAGGACCTGGTGTGTCGCTACAAGACGATGCGCGGTTACCGCGTGGTGCGAAAAGCGGGCTGGGACACGCACGGTCTTCCCGTCGAGATCGAGGTCGAGCACAAGCTGGGCATCAAGCGCAAGGAGCAGATCGAAGCGTTCGGCGTGGCCGAATTCAACGCGGCCTGCCGGGAAAGCGTGCTCCGATACGTGCGCGACTGGGTCGAGTTCACGAGGCGAATCGGGTACTGGTTGGAAATGGACGACCCTTACGTCACCTGCAGCAACGATTACATCGAGACGGTATGGTGGATCGTCTCCGAGATCTGGAAGAAGGGCCTCCTCTACGAGGGACACAAAATCGTTCCCTACTGCCCCCGTTGCGAGACCTCGCTGTCGAGCCACGAGGTGAGCCAGGGCTACAGGGATGTGAGCGACCCCTCGGTCTTCATCCGGTTCAAGCGGCGGGATGCGGACGAGCATTTCCTCGTTTGGACCACGACGCCGTGGACGCTGGTATCCAACGCCGCGCTCGCGGTGGGCGAGACCTTCGATTACGTCAGGGTAGGTTACCGGGGAGAGACCCTCATTCTGGCCGAAGCGCTCGTGGGCGTGCTGGACGGCCCCTTCGAGATCACGGATCGGTTCAAGGGGGCGGAGCTGGTGGGGGCGAGGTATGAACCGCTGTTCGATTTCTTCGCGGATGAGAAAGGGGCCTTCCGCGTCGTGGCCGGCAACTTCGTGAGCCTGGAGGACGGGACCGGGATCGTGCACATCGCGCCCGCTTTCGGAGAGGACGACTATCAGTTGCACGTCTCCGCCGGCGTGCCGCTGCTGCAGCCGGTGACCCCCAGCGGCACCTTCGACGAACGCGTGACGCCGTGGGCCGGGCGGCGGATAAAAGACGCGGACCCGGAGATCATCGAGACCCTGGCGAAGGAGGGGAAGCTCTACAAAACCGCTGTCGTCCAGCACTCGTATCCCTTCTGCTGGCGCTGCGCCACTCCGCTGGTCTACTACGCGCGCCGGTCGTGGTATATCCAGACCACCGCGTTCAAAGAACGCATGATCGAGGCCAACGCGAAGGTGAACTGGATCCCGCGGGAACTGGGGGAGTACCGATTCGGCAACTGGCTCGAGAACAACGTCGACTGGTCGCTGTCGCGCGAGCGCTACTGGGGTACTCCGCTCAACATCTGGATATGCGAGTCCTGCGACCATAAGCACGCGGTGGGGAGCATCCGGGAACTCAAGGAGATGGCCCGCAATTTCCCCGCGGACGAATCACTCCTGGATCTGCACCGGCCGATGGTGGACGGGATCGAGCTCGACTGTCCCTCGTGTCGCGGGGTGATGCGGCGTGTCAAGGAAGTGATTGACGTCTGGTTCGATTCGGGCAGCATGCCGTTCGCGCAGTACCACTACCCGTTCGACGAGGAGGGCATGTTCCGGAGGCAGTTCCCGGCCGACTTCATCAGCGAGGGCATCGACCAGTCGCGCGGGTGGTTCTATTCGCTGCTCGCGATTTCGGTCTTCCTCACCGGCGAGAGCTCATATCGGAGCGTGCTGTGCACGGAGCTCGTCCTCGACAAAGACGGGCAGAAGATGTCGAAGTCGCGCGGGAACGCCGTCGAGCCGTGGGACCTTTTGAGCCACGAGGGCGCCGACGCGCTGCGCTGGTATCTCACCACCACCAGCCCGCCCTGGGTCCCGACCCGCTTCGACCGCAAGGCGGTGGTCGAGTCGGCACAGAAACTCCTGGGGACCCTGCGCAACGTGTACTCGTTCTACGCCATGTACGCCGCCGTGGATGGGTACGTTTTCGACCCCTTCAGAACCGGCGAGCCGAGTCTGCTCGACCGCTGGATCCTTTCGCGGTTCCACGCAACCGCGGGAATGGTCACCAAGCACCTGGACTCCTACGACCCCACGCGGGCCGCCCGTTGCCTGCAGACGTTCGTGCTCGACGAGCTCAGCAACTGGTACGTCCGCAGGTCGCGGCGCCGTTTCTGGAAAGGAGAAATGGGGCCGGACAAAACGGCCGCGTATCACACCATCTTCACCGTTCTGGACGGCGCGGTGAAGCTGCTGGCGCCCTTCACGCCCTTCATCGCCGAGGAGATCTACCTTGCGCTGCGCGGTATCGGTACGGGCGCCGCCGCGGACGCAAGCGTCCACCTCGAGCTCTATCCGGTCCCGGACCCGTCGGCCGAGGACCGCGCGCTCGACGAACAGATGGAGGCGGCGATGATGATCGCCTCGCTCGGGCGGCACGTCCGGAACGACGCCGGGTTGCGCGTGCGGCAGCCCCTTTCCGAGCTGGTCGTTCACGGCGGGGGCCCGGCAGTGGCGGCGATGCTCGCCAACGAGGGAATCGTCTCGCTGGTGCGCGACGAGCTAAACGTGCGCACCGTGCGGGCGGCCGGCTCCATCGAGTCGTTCGCGTCGCTCACGGCAGTCCCGAACTACCCGGCCCTCGGTAAGCGATTCGGCAAACTGGTGCCCGCGGTGGCGGAGGGGTTGAAGCGCCTGGACACGGCGGCGCTGGCCGAGTTCGGCAGGGCCGGTGAGCTCATGGTGGAAACGCCGTCGGGGCCGGCGAAGCTGACGCGTGACGAGTTGACGGTCAAGGTCGAAGGAAATAGCCCGTATGCGGTCAAGGAGGATCGCGGCATCACGGTTGCGCTCAACCTGGAGATCACCGATTCCCTTCGATTGGAGGGTCTGGCGAGGGAGGTCGTGAATCGTCTGCAGAACCTGCGGAAGAAAGCGGGCTTCGAGGTAACCGACCGGATACGGATCCGGTACGGCGGGGGCGAGGTAGCGGGCAGGGTTTTTGCTAGTCAGGGCTCGCTGATCGAAAGCGAAACGCTGGCGGTGGAGGTTGCCGCCGGTCCGTCCGACTGGACGGACAGGGTGGAATTCGAGGTCGATGGGGACTCCTTCCAACTCTGGATCGCAAAAGCGGGGGATTGAAAAGGGGCGTTTGTGCAGAGATCCGTCGGCGGTTCTAGGCATCAAATATTAGGTTGACACGTTGTCAACCCAATTGTATGTTTCCTTCGCCCTAGCGCAAGCGGCTGGCCCACAACTCTTTGCGATAGAAGAGGTTGCGTGAAATGACCAAGCGAGAACTCCAGCGCTTCAAAAAGCTCATCGAGGAGGAGAAACAGCTGGTCCTCGAGAAGCTCGGAATGATCGAGGAGGAGATCGAGGGGTTGCGTTCGAACAACTCCGGCAACCAGAGCTACTCCAACCACATGGCCGACATCGGAACGGACGCGATCGACCAGGAGCAGGCGTTCTTGCACGCCAGCAAGGGCGCCGATTATCTCCTCGAGCTGGAAGATGCCCTGCAGCGAATCGAAAAAGGCACCTACGGAGTCTGTGAGAACTGCTCGGGAAAGATCCCCTTTCGCCGCCTCGAAGCTTATCTCGCCGCCAGGCTCTGCGTCATGTGCAAATCCAAATTGGAGAAGCTCCAGAGGAGTTGACGTGGGATTCCTGGTCCCCGCCGCAGTGGTGATCGTCGTCGATCAGCTCACCAAACAGTTCTTCTGGCACACATTCGACGCGGGTCAGAGCGTCGACATCCTTCCCGGAATCCTCAGGATCACGTTGGTCAGGAACGCAGGCGCTGCCTTCGGCATGCTCCAGGGCGCCCGGCCGTTTTTCATTCTCACCAGCATTTTGGCGGCGATCGTGATCCTCTATCTCGGTTGGCGCCTTCCCCGCTCGGAGCGTTACCGGCGGTTTCTGCTGGGTGTCATCCTCGGGGGGGCGGTGGGCAACCTGATCGACAGGGTCTATGCCGGTGAGGTGATAGACTTCATCGAGATGGGCGTCAAGGGGCACTGGTGGCCGGTCTACAACGTGGCCGATGTGGCGGTGACGATCGGGGCAGTGCTGCTGCTCGTCGAGCTGGTGCGAGAGAAGCGGGGAAATGAGCCGGGGATCGCGGGAATGGCCGGCGAGGACGGCGCGAAGAAATAGGGGCCGGCACTGCCGTCCAACCGACTCGAATGAAAGCCACAGCGCGCGCGCGAACATGGGAGCACTCGAGGACATCGTTTTTGTAGTCGAACCCGGCGAGACCGGCAAGCGGCTCGACCGTCTGTGCGTCTCCAAATACAAGTCGCTATCTCGTAATCAAATCCAGATCCTGAACGAGAAGGGCGGTATCACCGTAGACGGCGTCGCGCGCCCGGACAGCTTCACGGTCACCGCCGGCCAGAGAATCGAGGTGCGGCCGTCCGCCGTCCACCGAGAGGGGTGGGACCCCGACCGCGTCCCCGAGCCCCAGGGAATCCCGGTGCCCCTCGTGTACGAAGACGAGGACATCGTCGTTGTGAACAAACCACCTGGTCTCGTCGTCCACCCGGCGCACGGGAATCCCGACCGCACGCTCGTGAACGCGCTTCTCGGGCGGGGTGTGCGGCTGGCCCGCCTGGGCGGCACGCAGCGCCCGGGGATCGTCCACCGGCTCGACAAGGACACCAGCGGTCTCATGGTGGTGGCCAAATCGGACGAGGCCTACGCCGGCATGACGGCGCGTCTCAAGGATAAAGAGGTACATAAAGAGTACCACGCGATCGTGCTCGGAAATCTGGGCCGGCGCGAGATGACGGTCGACGCTCCCATCGGACGCCACCCCGTTCACCGGCAGCAGATGGCCGTGGTCCGCCGCGGGGGAAAGCAGGCGGTCACGAAGCTGTTTGTCATAGACAGTTACGGTCATTTCGACTATATTCGGCTGACCACTTATACTGGCAGGACCCACCAGATCCGAGTCCATTTGTCGCACCTTCGGCATCCGTTGCTCGGAGATTCCGTGTACGGCGGCCGGCCCAAGACGGCGCGGGCGTCGGGCGTACGGACGAAGGCCACGTTCGAGATGTTGTTGAAGACCATGAACCGGCATGCACTTCACGCCTCGTTGTTGTCGTTCACGCACCCGGTGTCGGGTCGTCGCATGACATTCCGCACAGCTCTGCCCGCAGACATGATGTTCGCGCTCGAGACTCTGTACTCGAAAGACCGAATCACGGAGGTTCAGGATTGAAGATAACGCAGAGGGAAGTCGGTAATGCGGTAGTCCTCGACTTGAACGGGAAGCTGACCGGGGGACCCGACGCCGAGACGTTTCGGGAAGTGTTCAAATCGCTCATCGACCGGGGCAAGAAGAACATCGTGGTCAATCTCGAAAAGGTATCGTGGATCAACAGCACCGGCCTTGGAATCCTGATCAGCGGTTACACGAGTGTTCGGCGCGGTGGCGGCGATCTCGTGATCATGCATGCCTCGGATCGCATCGAGAGCATCCTCTACGTCACCAAGCTCAACCTGCTGTTCAAGTCGTACGAATCCGAGGAGTCGGCCCTTACCGCGTTCGATGAAAAGTGAGGAAAGTGGGTCGCCCCAGGACGACGTGTCGGTAGCAACGATGAAGGATCGACGCCAACAGATGGAGCTCACGTTTCCCAGCGATTTCAAATACCTGGGTGCGGTCGATGCGGCGATTCAGGACCTCGCGCGCGAGTTCGCCTTTTCGCAAAGCTCCATCAACGACCTGAGCGCCGCGCTGATCGAGGCGTGCAGTAACGCGATCGAGCACGGCAACAAATTTTCCAAACGCAAACGAGTTCGGGTGGTCCTGGGATTCAACGGGGGCTCCCTCAGCGCATGCGTGTACGACCAGGGGGCCGGGTTCGATTACGACAAAATCCTCGGGCGGTCGTTGCCCCCCGAACCGATCAGCGAGCGGGGACGAGGCCTGATGATCATGCAGGCTTTCACGGACGAACTGAACTTCAAGTACGTCGCGAAAAAAGGTCTCTGCGTCGAGCTCGTCAAAGTCGACAAAGATTCGGCAACGAAAGCCGAAGGGGGCGAAGCCGGATGACGACCTGCAGCCGGGTTCTCCTCCTCCGATAACGGAACTTTCCTGTCCCCTCTGCGTATTATGTTACATTCCCGCTGGTTACGGCTCTGGATCGCGCCGGGGTGCGGCTGTAATGGCAATCTCCTACACGGTCATACTCTCGATTCTTTACCTGGCCTGCGGGGTCTTCATTTTCCTCCTGGGGCTCACGATCCTGCGCGTGGGGCAGAGTAGCGCGCCCACGCGCGCCGCGGCGCTGATGTTGTTCTTCGCCGGCGTGGGCCCGCTGCTGAGCGCCACCGGCATCATCCTCGAAAGCACCTTGAGACAGGGCTCGGTCGTCTATGAGAACATGGTGGAGAACTTCGAGTACCTGTGGGAATTCTACTTCCCGTCGCTGATGCTGTTCGCGTTGAGCTTTCCCCGCGAAAGCCCCATTCTTCGCCGAGTTCCCCTCATCGGGTTCCTGCTGTTCTTCCCGTACGTTTTCCATCTCGCTGTGATGATGTTCGGTGATCGCATGCTCAGTCTCGTGACACACGTCGACAGGTTGTTCCCGGCGGCAGGCGAGGTGTCGGTGGGTTCCCGCGAGCTGGCCGTCGGCGGGATCGACAACGTGATCGATGTGTTCGTGCGGATGCTGGAGAAAGTCCATCGAAACATGTTCTCGGTGGTCAACATCTTCTACGCTTCCATCGCGATCGTGTTGCTGGCCCGGAATCTCGGGCGGTTGCTGAATCCGCGGCTCGCGAGCCAACTGCGCACGGTGCTGGCCGGACTGTCGGTGGGAATCACGGGGTACGTGGTGGCGAAGATCCTTTCGTGGACGTATCCGGGCGCGCTGCCGAGGGACGCCCATCTGGCTCTGGTCAATCTGTCGCTGGTTGCGAGCGGCGGCACCATCGCTTTCGCCGTCATCAGGCAGCAGTTTCTCGGGATCCGAAACGTGATGCGGCGCTCGATCCTCTACAGCGCGGCGGCGATCCTGATCGCGGTCACGTATCTCGTGGTCGTCCGCCCGATCTCCGATTTCTTCGGCCAGTACAGCGAGGTCAGCAAAGACGCCTTCGAGACCGGGTTCCTCATTCTGACCATCATCGCGTTCCAGCCCGCGTTGGTGCGCACGGAAGAAGTGCTGGGCTCGATCCTGCTCAAGGGTCGGGAGGACACCACCAGGAGGTTCAAGAAGCTCGCGGGGGAGGTGGCCGCGGTGACGTCGCTCGAAGAGCTGGAGAAAGTGCTCCGGACCGGATTCCGCGACATCCTCGACACGGCCACGGTGACGCTTCGCGTTTGCCCGGATGGTGCCTACGTGAAGCTGCGCTCGGTGCTGGAAGCGATCGGGGAGCCGGTGCAGCGGAAGGACCTGGCCAATTTCGAACAAGTCGCCGAGGAAGAGCGGAAGGGAAAGCTCCTGCGCAAACGGATCACACCGAGGCGGCGCGGGCACCGATCGCTCCTCGATGAGATCCTCGAGGAGTCTCCGGAGCTCGCCGCCTTTGAGATCATGGTGCCGATCTCCAAGGACCGCCGGTGCGTCGGTTACGTCGGGCTGGGAGAAAAGATCTACGGGGTGCCGTACGGCACGGAGGAACTCGCCCACCTCTCGGTCCTGGCCGAGCAGATTGCGGCCGCCCTGCAGAGCATCAGCCTGATCAAGGAGAGCCTCGAGCGAAAGCTCCTGGAGGAGGAGTTGAAGATCGCGCGCAAGATCCAGACGCAGCTGCTACCCGGGACTCCTCCGGAGCTCGAGGGATTCGATCTGTGCGCCGTGACCGTGCCCAGCCGGCACGTGGGGGGCGACTATTACGACTACGAGTTGATCGACGATCGCTGGCTGGTGCTGGTGGTGGCGGATGTGTCCGGCAAGGGCATCCCGGCGTCGATTTTGACCGCGACTTTGCAGGGCGCCGTGCGGTCGAACGCCGACATTCACACCGACCCCGAACGCATGCTCGCGCGGCTCAACAAGCTTCTCTTCGAGAACACATCGGCTTCGGAGTTCGCCACCATGTTCTACGGCGTGGTCGATCTGCGGGACGGGGGCCTGCGCTATGCGAACGCGGGTCACGACTTCCCGTTCGTGCTGGGCGGGGGTGCGAAAGTGCTGCCGGAGAGCGGCCTCGTTCTCGGTTGTCTCGAAGATTTCCGATACCGGGCCTTCGCGAGCGAGGTTCCGACGGGCGGGGCGCTGGTGATCTACACGGACGGTGTCACCGAGGCGCAATCGGACGCGGGGGACTTCTTCGGTGTCGACCGGCTCCGGACCGTCCTCGAGGAGCACGCGGACCGGAACGCGAGCGAAATATGCCAGCGCGTGATCGATGAGGTGCGAGCGTTCGGTAAGACCGAAAACCAGGACGACGTCACACTGGTCGTGCTCAAACGGGAGGCGGCGTGAAACGCGTGCTCGGATCAGGCGGGATAGCGGAGAGGACCGCATCATCGATCGCGAGGCGCACCCGCGCATGACTCCCGGTGGGAGAATACTCGCGATCGATCCCGGGAAGCGGCGCGTGGGGCTGGCGGTGAGCGACGAACTGGGCATTACGGCCCAGGGCCTCGACACCTTCGACCGCAAGTCCGGCGATCTGTTCGAGCACCTCTCGCGGCTGGTGGTAGGGTATGATGTGTTCGAGATAGTCGTCGGACATCCCGTCTCGATGTCCGGTCGGCCCAACGCCTCCAGTCTGGACGCGGAGGCCCTGGCCGAGAAGATCCACCTCCGCCTCGGAGTGCCGGTTCAGCTCTGGGATGAGCGCCTGACGACCGAAGAGGCGCGCCGGGTTTTGCGAGGTACGCGAGCGAACAAGGGGGTCGTGGACCGGACGGCCGCAGTATTCATTCTGCAGGGATATCTCGACTGGCTGCGGCGCGGCTCCGACGGCGCCGGGAGTTGAGCGAGCTGGGGATTGGTGTTATCGATGCGCGCGACGGCGCTGATACTCATCGTGATCGTCGTGTTGACGGCCGCCGGGGCGGCGCTCATGACGGTTGTGATTCGCGCCGGCGTCACGCGCATCCCGGACGGACGCCCCGCCGCGCTGGTGCGTTTCGAGGTCTCGCCGGGGGAGCCGTTCGTATCCGTCGTCGACCGTCTGGCCCGGGAGAGGGTCGTGGGGTCGCCGTGGGCGCTTCGCGTGTACGCCTCGCTCAAGAAATACGACCGGCGCATCCAGTGGGGCACGTACGAGTTCTCTCCCGAGGAGCGCCCCATCGACGTGCTGGGGAAATTGGTCCGGGGCGACGTTTTCGTGGCGGTAGTGGCCGTGCCGGAGGGATTCACGATCTGGGACATCGCGGGGGCGTTTCGGGCGGCGGCCGTCGATTCGGTGGAAATGGTGGCGGCTGCGCAGGACAGATCGATTCGCGGGCGGCGGCGCATCCCCGCGCCGTCCCTGGAGGGGTACCTGTTCCCGGACACATATCGGGTCCCCTGGGGCGCCTCGCCGAGCAGGGTCGTGGACATGATGCTCGCGCGAATGGACGAGGTGTTCGACCGCGCGCTGCTGAAGCGCGCGGCGGACATCGACTTAACCCCTCACCAGGTGCTCACCCTTGCCTCCATCATCGAGGCGGAGACGCGGGTGCCCGAGGAACGGCCGCTCGTGTCCGCCGTCTATCACAACCGGCTGAAGCGGGGTATGAGGCTCGAGGCGGATCCGACCGTGGCCTACGCCATGGGGGGATATCACGGCCGGCTCATGTACGCGGACCTGAATGTCGACTCGCCCTACAACACGTACCGGCACGGAGGGCTTCCGCTGGGGCCGATTTGCAGCCCCGGCGAGGCATCGATACGCGCCGCCCTCTACCCGGACACCGTGTCGCAGGCGCTTTACTTCGTTGCGCGCGGCGACGGAAGTCATATATTCTCACAGACGCTCCGCGAACACAGCGCCGCCGCCGCGAATCTGCGCCGATCGCGACGGTCGCAGGGCTCCGATACTGTTAATAAGTGAGTAAACGTACCGTGGTTACCACCGGAGACGCAAACGCGCAGCAACCCGAGCTGCCGCCCGAGCTGGATGCCGCTTACCGCAAGCTGCAGGCGGTGCTGAGGGCCCACGCCCCCATGGCGGTCGCCTACTCGGGGGGTGTCGACTCCGGCCTTCTGGCTTACGCCGCCCGCCGCACGCTGCGCGACGACATGCTCTGCGTGCTGGCGGTGTCGCCCGCGCTGGGGGAGTCGGAAGAGCGCGAAGCGGTGGCGTTCCTGGAGCGGCACGGCATACCGTTCGAGCGTGTGTTCACGAAGGAGCTGGAAGACGAGCGTTACCGGCAAAATCACCCGGACCGCTGCTACTACTGCAAGTCGGAGCTGTTCGCGCTGATGCGGGAGGCCCCGGTCTTAAGCCGTTTTCCGTTTGTCGCTCACGGCGCCAATCTCGACGACAGCAGCGATCACCGGCCGGGGGCGCAGGCCGCCGCCGAGAGGGAAGTGCTGGCTCCCCTGGTGGAGGCCGGCTACACCAAACGCCTCATTCGCGACACCGCGCACGCTCTCGGACTGGAACTGTGGGACAAACCCGCGGCTCCTTGCCTGGCTTCGCGGATACCGTACTTCACCGAAGTGACGCGCGAGAAGCTCCGTCAGGTGGAAAAAGCGGAGGCGGCGCTCAAGCGGGAGGGGTTCCGTGAGTGCCGGGTACGCCACCACGGGCACACCGCCCGGATCGAGGTGCCCCTGGAGGAACAACCGCGGCTTCGCTCGGCGGGCGTCTGGGGGCGAATAGAGGCGGAAGTCAAGGCGGCCGGATTCGAACGGCTGGAAATCGAACCGGACGGGTTCCGGAGCGGGCGGCTGAACGAGGAGTGGAAAAGGCCGCGCCGCGCGTGACTGCGGGGCGTCCCACACTAACAATCATTCGTGTGGGGCTGCGAAGCGTCTGATCTGCGGGGGCAGAGAGTTATGACGAGAACGACATCACACAAGTTCAAATGGAAGTTATTCACAGCGGGAATGGTCGCGATCGTTGCGGGGTACGTCCTGCTGGCGGCTGC
>Ga0316622_100001591_pt1 | contig 14924 bp, 14 predicted proteins | sample OWC_Aug_OW2_C1_D_FD_207646 | JGI IMG/M metagenome (GOLD analysis project Ga0316622, IMG submission 207646) | Wetland soil microbial communities from Old Woman Creek delta, Ohio, United States - OWC_Aug_OW2_C1_D5_C | ecosystem: Environmental > Terrestrial > Soil > Wetlands | place: USA: Ohio... | reverse complement strand
TCGTCTACGGCTGCGACGACCCGAAAGCGGGAGCGGCGGCGACGCTGTTCCGGCTCGGCGCCGATCCCCGGCTGAACCATCGCCTGGCCGTGACCGGCGGCGTGGCGGCCGACGAAAGCCGCGCGCTCCTGCGCGCGTTCTTCCGTGCGCGTCGCTGATCGATCGCCGCCTGCGTCGACTCCCGCCAGGGGCTGTGCTACAGGCTGCTCGCCGTGGAGAGGTGCGTGAGCCCGGTTGAAACGGCACGACTCGAAATCGTGTATGCCCTTGCGGCATCGGGGGTTCGAATCCCCCCCTCTCCGCTCGCGGCCGCGCCGCTCGACGGTGCGGGCTCCGCAGGCAGCGCGGGTCGCGGGGCTGCCCGCCGGTCCGGTTGCCGGTGCGCGCGAGTTCTGCGACGGTGAACACCTCGGAGAGGTGCCCGAGTGGTCGAAGGGGCACGCCTGGAGAGCGTGTGTACCTTCACAGGTACCGTGGGTTCGAATCCCACCCTCTCCGCTCGCCTTGCGCGCCGGCGACGGCGCGGCTAGCTTCGCAGGACGCCCGGGGCGCCGGGCGGTGGTGGTCAGGTCCTGCGCGAGACGGCGTCGCGAACCCCGCCAGGCCCGGAAGGGAGCAACGGTACCGAATGTCCGGCTGCGCCGCAGGGCACCCTGGCCATCACCGCCGGGCGCCTCGGGCCCCGCACACGACCGCCGGGCGGCCGGTGGCTGCCAGAGGCCGCTAGATGGCCTACCAGGTGCTCGCGCGGCGGCTTCGTCCGCAGTGCTTCGACGACGTCATCGGGCAGGAGCACGTCACGCGGACGCTGGCCGCGGCGATCCGCGCGGGCCGCATCGCGCACGCGTTCCTGTTCACCGGGCCCCGCGGTGTCGGCAAGACGACGACGGCGCGCATCCTCGCCAAGGCACTCAACTGCGAACGCGGTCCGACGCCGGAGCCGTGCAACGCCTGCTCGACCTGCCGGGAGATCGCGGACGGCATCGCCTTCGACGTGCTCGAGATCGACGGCGCCTCGCATACCCAGGTCGACAAGATGCGCGACCTCATGGAGACGGTGGCGCACCGCCCCATCAAGAGCCGCTTCAAGGTCTACGTGATCGACGAGGTGCACATGCTCTCGTCGCACTCGTTCAACGCGCTCCTGAAGACGCTGGAGGAGCCCCCGGAGCATGTGAAGTTCATCTTCGCGACCACCGACCCGCACAAGGTGCTGCCGACGGTGCTGTCGCGCTGCCAGCGCTACGACCTGCGGCGCATCGGGCTCGGCGAGCTCACGACCCACCTGGCGCGGACGTGCGACGCCGAAGGCATCGCGCTCTCCGCGGAGGCGATCGCGCTGATCGCGCGCGAGGCCGAAGGCAGCCTGCGCGACGCCCAGTCGCTCCTCGAGCAGGTGCTCACGGCGGCCGGCGGGGGGGCGGGCGAGGACGCCGTGCGGGCGGTGCTCGGCGCCGCGGACCGGCGGCTGGTCGTGGAGGTCGCCGATGCGGTGCTGGCCGGCGACCCCTCGGCGTGCCTGCGGTCGCTCGGCCGGCTCTACCAGCACGGCTACGACGCGCAGCGCTTCTGTCGCGATCTCCTCGAGCACTTCCGGCACCTCGCAGTCCTGGCGGCGACGGGCGATCGCGGGCTCGTGGGCGCGCTGCCCGAGGCCGAGGTCGCGACCCTCGTGGCGCAGTCGTCGCGCCGGTCGGCCGACGACCTGCAGCGCCTCTTCCACCTGCTCCTGGAGGCCGACGAGGTGCTGGCGCAGCCCGCTCGCACCGTGGACCCGCAGCTGGTCCTCGAGATGCGGGTGCTGCGGCTGGCGACGCTGCCGCCGCTCCTGCCGGTGGACGAGATCCTGGCTCGTCTCGACGCGCTCGCCGCCGGTGGCGGGGCCCCGGCCGGCGGCGGGGCGGGCGGCGGTACGGGCGTCGAGACGCCGCGTCCCGGCACGCCGGAACGCGCCGCGCCCGGCGCGGCTGCGCCGGCGCGGGGCAGCGCGAGTGCTACCAGAGCCACCGGCCGCCCCGCGATGGCTGCGAGCGGTCTGACGGCAGGCGGCGAGCCCTTCTGGGACGCCTTCTGCGCCCACGTCCGCCGGGAGCGCGTGTCGCTCTTCATGGCCCTGGCCACGGGCCGCTTCCTCGGGGTCGACGGCGACGTCCTGCGCGTCGGCATCGAGAGCGAGGCGATGCGCCGCGACCTGGGCGGCCGCGAGAGCCTCGCGCGCCTCGAGGCGGCAGCCTGCGAGGTCGCGGGACGGCCGCTGCGCGTCGAGGTCGGGCCGCTGCCGCCAGGCGACACCGCGGCGACGGCGGTCGCGGAGGAGCGCCGGCGCACCGCCGACACGCTGGCCGACCCCATGGTCCAGGCTGCCGTCGAGATCTTCGGTGCCGAGGTGCGCGGGGTGCGCGACCGACGCTCGTGAGCGGGGGAGGAGAGCGCCATGGGGAAGGGATTCGACCTGGGAGGCCTGCTCGAGCAGGCGTCGAAGCTGCAGGAGCGGCTTGCCTCGGCGCAGCAGGAGCTGGCGTCGCGCACGGCCGAGGGCCGCGCGGGCGGCGGCATGGTGACGGTCACGGTCAATGGCAAGCTCGAGGTCCTGCGGGTGGTGATCGACCCCGCGCTGCTCGAGCAGCCCGACCGCGACATGCTGCAGGACCTGGTGGTCGCCGCGGTGAACGAGGGCATCCGTGCCGCGCAGCAGATGATGGCGGCCGAGATGTCTCGACTGACGGGCGGGCTCAAGCTCCCCGGCATGCCCTGAGCACGGATGGCGCAGACGCCCTCCATGGCCCGGCTGATCGAGCAGCTGGCCCGGCTGCCCGGCATCGGCGAGAAGACCGCGGGGCGCCTGGCCTTCCACATCCTGCGTGCGGACGCCGACTACGCCGAGGCGCTGGCCGCCGCGGTCCTGGCGGTGAAGCGGGAGACCCGCCTGTGCTCGCGCTGCTTCGCGCTCACCGAGCGCGATCCGTGCGGCATCTGCAGCGACGAGCGCCGGGCGGCCGACGTCATCTGCGTGGTCGAGGAGCCGGCCGACCTGCTCGCCGTGGAGCGGGTGCGCGAGTTCCGCGGCCGCTACCACGTCCTGCACGGCACGCTCGCACCGCTCGACGGCATCGGCCCGGACGAGCTGAAGATCGCGCCGCTGCTGGTGCGGCTGCAGGAGGAGCCGGTCCGCGAGGTGATCCTCGCCACCAACCCGACGGCCGAGGGCGAAGCGACGGCGCTCTACCTGGCCAGGCTGCTGAAGCCCCTCGGGCTCCGGGTGACCCGCATCGCGCACGGGCTGCCGGTGGGGGCCGACCTCGAGTACGCCGATGTGATGACCGTCGGGCGCGCGCTCGAGGGTCGCCGCGAGATGTGAGGGGTGCGCTGCGCTGGACCTGCGGACGGCGATCGGCTATGTCTCGCAGTCGATCCCCGGTAGCTCAGTCGGTAGAGCGATCGGCTGTGAGCGCATCGCAGCCTCACCGGGAAACCGGTGAGTGAACAGCGGGTGAATTCAGGGAAGCCTACGTCGACACAGATAGGGTAATCCTGAGCCGAGCCCTCCGAGAACGCAGGGCGGAGGGAAGGTGCAGAGACTAGGGAGTGACGGAAGAATACCCTCCCCTCGAGCGCCCGCCACCTGCCGGCCCCCTGCGGGGCCCACGGTGAAGAGATAGTCCACCCCCGTCGGAAACGGCGGGACACGGTGTAACCGATTGGTCGCTGGTTCGAGTCCGGCCCGGGGAGCCTGAACGACGGGAGGCCCGCCGCGTGAGCGGCGGGCCTCCCGCGTTTCGGCTCTTCACAGCCCGAGCTCCGCCCGCAGCGCGTCGTCGAGGGCGTTGTAGAGGAAGCGGAAGCCGCTCGCCGCGAGCGCACGGGGCGCGACGCGCACCCCGCCGAGGAGCAGCGACTCGCCCATCTCTCCGAACACGGCACGCACCGCCGCCGCGGGGAGAGGCAGCACGGTCGGGCGGCCGAGCACGTGCCCGAGCACGTGTGTGAGCTCGGCATTCGTCGCCGGCGCGGGGGCGACCAGGTTGACCGCGCCGGACACCCCGTCGGCGAAGAGCAGGTGGTGCAGGGCGCCCACCACGTCGTCGAGCGCGATCCAGCTGAGCACCTGCCGCCCGCTGCCCACCACGCCGCCCGCGCCGGCGCGGAATGGACCGAGCATCTGCGCGAGCGCGCCGCCCCGGGCGGCGAGCACGACCCCGATGCGCGCGTGCACCACGCGGATGCCCGCACGCTCCGCCGCCGCGGTCGCGCCCTCCCATGCCCGGCACACCTCGGCGAGGAAGTCGTCGCCGGGCGCGCTCCGCTCATCGACCGGCGCGTCGTCGTCCCGCGCGCCGTAGACGCCGATCGCGGAGGCGGAAATCAGGGCGCGTGGCGGCCGCGCGAGGCGGGCGAGCGTGTCGGCGAGCAGCGTCGTCGAGGCGACGCGGCTGTCGCGGATCGCCGCCTTGCGTTCGGGGGTCCAGCGCCCGCCGACGGGCTCGCCCGCGAGGTGCACCACGGCGTCCGCGCCCTCGAGGGCCGCCGCGTCGATCGTCCCGCGCGCCGGATCCCAGCCGATCTCGCCCGGGTGTTCGGGGGCGCGGCGCACGAGGCGCTCGACCCGGTGGCCGCCGGTGGCGAGGAAGGCGCCGACCGCGGTGCCCACCAGCCCCGACGCGCCGGTGAGGACGACGCGCAGCCGGCCACGGCCCGCGACGCCGCGGTGGCGAGCGAGGTCCTGGCGCGTCCGCATGTGGCGGAAGCCGAACATGCGGCCGAGCTGCCGTCGCGCGAAGCGGCCGGCGACGAGCTCTCCCACGCGCCCGCCCGGGAGCCGGTACTCGATGTGGTCCTCGAGGATGCTCTGCTCGTCGCTCACCGGCCGGAAGCGGTGCGTGTGTGCCCAGGCGGCGAACGGGCCGCTCACCTGCACGTCGCGGAACTCGCGACCCTCCACGCAGTGGTCGTGCAGTGCGACCCACTGCTGGCGCAGCGGTCCGAGCGAGAGCTCGATGACCACTCGGGTGCCCGGGCCGATGCCCTCGCCGCTGCGCTCGACCACGCGCACCTGCTGCCAGGGCGGAACCAGGCGCTCGAACGCACCCGGGCGCGCATGCCAGGCGAACACCGCCTCCGCGGGTTCCGGGAGCGTGCTCCGCTGCACGAAGGTGGGCACCGCCGCACGAGACGCTCGGTGGACGGCTGAGGCAAGCGGGGACGGCGGTCGTGACGCCGTGACGTCGGATTGTTGACGCGCGTCACCGCGCCGCCGCCGGGGGCGCCGCGCCTGCCGCGCTTGCGCTGGCATCCGCTCCGGCACGGTGGTTGCTGGCCCCGATCTCGCGATGCCGGGCGATGTGCAGGTCGCGGGCCCCCCGGCCGCCGCCGCCGGGTCGCAGCCGGGGACCACGGACACATGAAGACGGTGCTGACGGTCGATGACAGCAGGGTCGTCCGCTCGATGGCGAGCCGCCACCTGCAGCCCTACGGTTGCCGGGTGCTCGAGGCGGGCAACGGGCGGGAGGGCGTGGAGGCTGCACGCACGCACGAGCCCGATCTCATCCTGCTCGACGTCACCATGCCGGTCATGGACGGCCGCCAGGCACTCACCGCGATTCGCGCGGACGCCGGCACCACGGACATCCCGGTCATCATGCTCGCCCCCGGGAGCGCTCGTGAGCTGGTGGACGAGATCGCCGCTCTCGGAATCGCGGGCTGCCTCGTCAAGCCCTTCGAGCAGTGCGGCTTCGACCGGGAAGTGTCGAAGATCCTCGGGCCGCCCGCCTCGGCGGCGCGCCTGCCGGTCGACCAGCCGCGCGAGCTGGTCGAGCAGGTGCACCTTGCCGCCGCGGCGGTCGCCACCGCCGAGGAGCTGGTGTCGGCGCTGCTCGTGGACGAGGGGCGCTGCGCAGTGCTGCGGCTGCCCGACCCGCGTGCCGCCGTGTTCACCACGGTGCTGCCCGCCCTGCAGCGTGCGCTGCGCGCGCTCGCCGGGGCCGGCCGTCACACCCTCATCGTCGATCTTGCGGATCTCGCCGAGACGAAGGCGGACGTCGCCGGGGCCGTGGTCGGCCTGGTCGGCGCCGCCGACCGGGCCGGTTTCCGCACCGCGGTCTGCGCGCCGCCCGGTCCGCTAGCCGAGCGCCTCGAGCAGCTCGCCCAGACGCAGAACCGCCTGTACGCCTCGCGGCAGGCCGCACGGGAGGCCCTCCAGTGATCGCGATCGACTCGAAGGACACCGTCATGATGCACACCGAGGTCGCGCTCGATCGCGACGCGCTGCGGGACTGCGTCCGTTCGACCCTCACGCGGCTCTCGCGCACGGGCGAGCTGCCCGCGCTGCCGGCCACTGCCACGGCGGCGCTCGCCGTGGCCCGCGACCCGGACGCCGGCATGGAGGAGCTGTGCGGCATCATCCGCGTGGACGTCGGGCTCTCGGCGCGCATCCTGCGCGTCGCGAACTCGGCCGCCTACGCGCGCCGCGCGCCGGCCAAGACCCTCAAGGAGGCCGTGCTGACGGTCGGGCTGCGGAAGACCTGCGACCTCCTGGTCGCCGCCTCGGCCCGCAAGCTCTTCGAGACGGGGCACCGCGCAGAGCACCTCTGGAACCACGCGCTCGCGGCCGGCATCGCAGCCGAGGAGCTGGCGAGGCTCACCCGCGGCGTCGAGCCGGCCGCCGCGTTCCTCCCCGGACTGTTCCACGACGTCGGGCGCATCGCCTTCATGCTCGCGGACCCGCTGGCCTACGACGTGATCGTCGGGCTCGTGCACGAGGGTGCCGGCACGCCGAACGACCTCGAGCGCGGCTGGTACGGCTTCGACCACGCCGAGGCGGGCGCGATCCTGGCCGAGGACTGGGGTCTCGCCGCCGACCAGTGCGACGGTATCCGCTGGCACCACCGCCCCGAGGAGGCGGAGGTGGGGCTGCGGCTCGCCGGCATCCTGCAGGCGGCCGACGCGCTGGCGTACGCCAGCGGCTGTGGGCTTCATCCCGGGAATGCGCCGGTCGCCGACCTCGTAGGGCTCGGCATCGCGGCCGAGGACGCCGAGGCATGCCGCGAGCGCGTGCGCGCCGCGTTCCTGCAGCAGAACGACCTGCTGCGCTGAGCGCGACCGTGCCCCGGCGCTCGGCGCCGGTGTGACCCGCGGTGGCCGCGGGACGGTGGACGCGTCTCGACGCGCGTGCGCCCCGCGTGCTAGCCACGCCCGGTGAGCGCGGGGTTCGGCGGCGATCGGTGCCAGGAGACGGGGGGCGAGCGGTGATGCTGCCCGGGTGGGTGCTCGCCACCGTCGCGGGCGTCGGCGCGGCGCACCTGTGGGCGTACTTCGGCGGCCGCGCCGGCCTCGCGGGCACGTTGAAGGCGCTGCCCATCCTCCTGCTGGCGGGCACGGTGCTCGCGGTCGCGCCGGACGGGTCGGCCTATGCCCGGCTCGTGGCGCTCGGGCTCGTCTGCTCGGCGGTCGGCGACGTGTGCCTGGTCTCGCACGCGCGGTTCGTGCCGGGCCTCGCCAGCTTCCTGGTCGGCCACGTCTGCTACCTCGCGGCCTTCGCGGCCGCCGGGCCCGGCATCGAGCCGCAGCTCGGTTGGCTCGCGGGGCTCGCCGTGGTCGCGGCCGTGCTGCTGGCGATCCTCTGGCCCCACCTCGAGGGGCGGCTGCGCCCACCCGTCGCCGTCTACGTCGCCGTCATCGCCGCCATGGCCTGGACCGCGGTCAGCCGGGCCGGCACGCCGGGAATCCCGCCCGCGAGCGGAGCGGCCGCGGCGATCGGTGCGCTCCTCTTCATGGGGTCGGATACGCTCCTGGCGCTGAACCGGTTCGTGCGCCCGCTGCCCGCCGCACACGGATGGGTGATGGTCACCTACTACGCGGCGCAGACCTGCATCGCTTCGTCGGCGGCGTGAAATCCCCTTGACTGGCCGGGTGCCGTCGCGGTCAATGTGGCTCCATGCCCGCTCGCCCCCTGGTATTCCTCTGCGCCCTCGCGCTCCTCGCGGCTGCATCCGCCGTCCACGCCGGCGCCCCGTGCCGCGCCGGCAGCTTCGCGCCGAGCGACGCGCGCGCCGTGGCCGCCGTGCGCGGCGCCATCGCGCAGGCCTGTCCGTGTGCCGCCTACGACGGCTCCGCGCCCGACAAGACGCACGGCCGCTACGTGCGCTGCGCCAAGGCGGTGGTCGCGGACGCCCTCGACGGCACGCCGCTGCTGGGCAGGTTCACGCTGCGACGGGAGTGCCGCAGCGAGGTGATGCGCCTGCAGACCGGCTCGACCTGCGGCTACGCACCGGTCGAGCAGCGCGTGGTCTGCTGCGAGGCCAAGCCGGCCAACGGCAAGACCAAGACGAGAGTGCGCGAGCGCGCGACCTGCGTCGGCTCCGCGAACGGCCAGGTGCTGCGCACCGCGTGCCTGGCCTCGCCGTTCCCGGACGTGTGCTCCGGGGACGCGACCCCCGCCTGTCGCAGCATCAGCGCGCAGACGACGCTCGAGGTGGCGAGCGCCGCCGAGCCCGCGAACACGCCCGGCTCGCCGGGCGTCACGCCCACCAACCCGAAGCTGCTCGCGCAGTTTGGCGGCGCCGGCTTCAGCCTGAACAACGCGCGCTACACGCGCTGGCGCCTTGCCGGCCCGCAGCCGCAGCCCGACGCCATCCTCGTGCTGGTCCCGGGCTTCGAGGGCGGGGCTGGCGACTTCAAGCTCCTTGCCGAGAACGTCCTCGCGCGCGGCGACGCGGCCGGGCTCGTGCTCGAGGTGTGGGGCGTCGACCGGCGCACCAACCAGCTGGAGGACATGGTCGGCCTCGAGCTCGCCGAGCAGTTCCTGGCGCCGGAGATCGGGCTCGACTGGCTGTTCGGCGGCGAGCTCGGCCTGACGCTCCACCCCGTGCTCGCGGCGGGTCCGAACCGCCGCGCGGTCTTCTACGATCCGCAGGGCGACGTGCCGTTCCTCGCCGGCTGGACCAACCTGGTCTTCTCCCGGGACATCGACGCGGTCGTCGCCGCGGCCCGCGGGATCGCACGCAACCAGAACGTCTTCCTCGGCGGGCATTCGGCCGGCACCGGCTTCGCGGCGCGCTATGCCGCCACCGACTTCGATCTCAGCGGCGCGGGCCCGGCAGACCCCGGCTACGCGCGCCTGCGCGGCCTCGTGCTGCTCGAGGGCGGCGGCGGCTCCGTGCCGGCGACCCTGCCGTCTGCCGACACGCTCGACCGCATCGCGGCGAAGTTCGACGGCGGCCTCTACGGCGCCGTCCGCGACAACGCCGCCCGCTGCGTCGACGGCAACACCCCGTGCACGATCGCCACGGAGGCGACCGACTGCGTCGAGCAGGTCCCGCCGAAGTGCACGCTCCCCACGACCGCGTACGCCATCGTGCCGGGCCTGCTGAATGCGCGCATCCTGGCGGCGGTCGAGCCGCCGGCCATCCAGGGCGTGCTCGATCCAGATGGCGGCCAGATCATCCTGCAGGTCGACCAGGGCGCGAGCGGGAACAACGCCATCGCCAAGGTGCCGGATCTCGCAGGCCTGGCGCTGCTGCCGCAGGCGACCGTGTACGGCGGCATCGGCAGCTTCATCGACGACGACGGCACCATCGCGGGGCTTGCGACCTTCGTCGCCACCTCGGTCGGCGCACCCGGCCCGACGCCGCCCCCCGGCGAGCTGCTGACATGGATCGACGCCACCGAATCGCCGATGCCCGCGTCCGCGCTGCCCAACAACGGCCCGGCGCCCACGGCCCTGCCGGGGGCGCGCTGGGGCCAGGAGAAGGAGGTCACGCGCTTCGGGCGCATGCTGACCACCTTCTTTGCGGGCGGCACCAACTTCGCGGACATCTACTACCCGAACGCCGGCCCCTCGACCACGACGGTCACCGGGGTCTGCGCGGCCGGCTTCTGCACCGTCGGGAACGTGGGCGCCGCGTGCAGCACGAACGGGCAGTGCTCGCAGTCGCTGGGGCTCGATTCGACGGCGCTGTCGGTCGGCCGTGGCCGCCGCGACATCGAGAACCTGACGCAGGTCGCGAACATCGACATCCCCGTGCTCGCCGTGGGCGGGACCAACGGCCTCGCGCCCGTGCCCGGCGCCTTCACCGCCTTCGCCCAGAGCATCGGTACCTGCGCCACGCCGGGCTGCGACGGCACCTCGCGCGTTCCGGCCCCGGCCACGCCCGATCCGGCGTTCCCGACCTTCGGCGGTGCCGCGGGCGGCTTCGAGGTGGTCATGGCGGAGGGCTTCGCGCACGTCGACGTGCTGACCGCCGAGGACGACGCCAACAACCCCGTCGTGGCCGCCATCGTCGACTTCATGGACCGCAACTCGGACTGAGCACGCGCCGCGGGCAGGCATCGCCGCGCCCGCCCGCTCCGGCGGGGCCGGGCGCGGCGGGCTCAGGCCGGCGCGATCCCGAGCAGCTCGCTCGCCTCGCGCACCGGCGCTTCGGTGAGCGCGGCGACCCGCGTCTCGAGCAGCCGCAGACGGCCGGCGGCGCGGTCGAACAGGGTGACGTTGGCCCACAGCGACTCGAAGGTGGACCACCAGCGGATGCCGTCCGCGCCGCCGGCGTGGATCGCGAGCGCCTGGGGCTGCGTCACCTTGCGCCGCCGCGTGGCCACGCGCGAGGGGCGCAGCGCGTGGGCCGCGAGCACGACCGGGTCGTCGAGATCGACGAGCGCCGCGGGCTCGGCCAGCTCGATGGTGGCGAGCGCGAGCGGCAGCCCGCGCCGCAGCAGGATGCCCGGCACGAGCACGCTGCCGCGGAAGCGGGCGAGCTGCTCGACGACGGCCGACACCGGGATCCCGGCCAGATAGAGGCAGCCGTAGGCGTCCGGGTTGTCGTGGCGGCCGTCGCCCTGGAAGGCGCGGGGAAAGCAGAGGGCGCCGCCGGGCTCCGCCGGGGCCGCACGGCGGTCCCAGGCGAAGCAGCGGTGCAGGATCACGCGTACGACTCGGCGCGCTCGGTGCGGATCGCCCGCAGCAGCTCCTCGGGCCGGCCGGCGCGGACCAGGTCGATGGGCCGGCGGTCGCCGAGGTGGGGGTTGAGGCCGAACAGCCAGGAGCGGGCCGCCTCGGGCGTATAGAGCCGCAGCAGGTTCGACCACACCAGCTCGAGCAGGTCGATGCGCTCGGCGTTGAGCGGGTCGATGCCGGCCCCGCGCAGCCAGCGCGTGACCTGCGAGCGGTTCACGCCGAGGAGGTCGGCGACGGCCGCGCCGGTCTTGAAGTCGCGTTTGAGCGCGCGGATCTTGGTGGCGGTCGCGACGGCCATGCCCCGACGCTAGCGCAACGGATTCCGTTGCGCAACTGGCGGCCGCGCCGCTACCAACGCTCGGGCGCGAACATGCCCTCGAGCCGCCGGTGGCGGCGCTCGAGGAACCCGCGCTGCTCGGGGTGGGTGAGGATGTAGAGATCGCCGCGGTCGATCGCCCGCACGACCCGCCGGGCGACCTCCTCGACCGGGATCACGCCGCCCTGCATCGCGCCGCTCACGTCGGCGGGGATGTCGTCGATGTCGGTCGGGTCGCCGGGGTTGCGGAGGTGGGCGGGGCGGTTGCGCACGGAGTTCCGGTTGATCTCGGTCTGCACGATCATCGGACAGAGGACGCTGACGCCGATGCCCTGGTGGCGCAGCTCGCGCTGCAGCGACTCGCTCAGGCCCACGACCGCGAACTTGGCCGCGCAGTAGATGCCGAGCCATTCCATGCCGACGAGTCCGGCCATCGAGGCGGTGTTGACGACGTGCCCGCCCTGGTTCTGGGCGAGCAGCCGCGGGACGAACGCCTCGACCCCGTGCACGACGCCCCAGAAGTCGACGCGCATGGTGTACTCCCAGTCGGCGTGGCTGGCTTCCGCCATGCGCCCGAAGATCGCGATACCCGCGTTGTTGCAGACGACGTGTACGGCCCCGAAGCGCCCGAACGCCGCGTCGGCCAGGGCGAGCACCTGCGCGCGCTCGCCGACGTCGCAGCGGACCGTGTGTACCTCGGCGCCGCCCGCGCGCAGCTCGCCTGCGGTGCGTGCCAGCGCGGCCTCGTCCAGGTCCGCGAGGACCAGCTTCGCGCCGCGCGCGGCGAAGGCGCGCGCCATGCCGGCGCCGATGCCGGCGCCCCCTCCGGTGATCACGGCGACCCGATCGCGAAAGGCGTCCATGGGGGGAGGGCGTAGACCAGCGGCGCCGTCGCGTCCAGCGCGGGGTGCCCGCGCCCGCGTCCCGGGATCGGGTGGACTCGGTTGACGAGCCGGTGGTAGTTCCCGCCCCGATGACCGCCGCCGACTCCGAGCCCGCGCCGCCGCGCCGCCGCGTCCCCATCGTCCCGTTCCTGCGTCTGCCCGAGCAGGGCGAGCCGTACCTCGCCGGGCAGCGCTGCGCAGGGTGCGGCGCCGTCTACCTCGGCAAGCGCCGCGCGTGCGGCAGGTGCCTCGGGCGGGGCCCCTTCGCGGAGGTGGCGCTGTCGCGCCGCGGCGAGCTGTACGTCTGGTCGATCGTGCACCAGTCGATGCCCGGCGTGCCGGTGCCGTACGTGGTCGGCGTCATCGACCTGCCCGAGGGCGTGTCGGTGCGCTGCAACCTGATCGGCGTCGCGCCCGATCCGGCAGCGCTGCGCTTCGGCATGCCGGTCGAGATGACCACCGGGGTGAGTCAGCAGGACCGCGACGGCAACGACGTCGTCGCCTTCTACTTCCGGCCCGCCGAGGGCTGAGCCGGTTCGCCGGCGAAGGAGGAGTGCACATCATGGGCGAGGCGTACGTCGCCGGCGTGGGGATGCTCAGGATCGGCCGCTACCCGGACCGCGACCTGCAGGATCTCGGTGGGGAGGCGGCGCTGCAGGCGCTCGACGACGCCGGCGTGACCATGCGGGACGTGCAGCTGCTCGTCTGCGGCAACCTGTTCCAGGCGATGAACATGATCGGGCAGCGGGTCCTGCAGCAGATCGGCCAGACCGGCATCCCGGTGATCAACGTCGCCAACGCCTGCGCCACCGGCTCCACCGCTTTCCGCCAGTGCGTCACGGCGGTGCGCTCGGGCGAGGTCGACGTCGCGCTCGCGGTCGGCGTCGAGCAGATGGGCAAGATGGGGCTCCTCGGCGGCGGCGGCGGGAGCGGGATCCGCACCGAGGGCGTGATCGGCTCGAGCCTCATGCCGGCCGTGTTCGGGCAGGCGGGCATGGAGCACATGCGCAGGTACGGTACCACGCGCGAGCAGTTCGCCAAGGTGGCCGTCAAGAACCACGCCCACTCGACGAAGAACCCGCTGTCGCAGTATCGCGTCGAGACGCCGCTCGAGCAGGTGCTGGCGGCGCGCATGGTCGCCTACCCGAACACGCTCATGATGTGCTGCCCGACGGGCGACGGCGCGGCGGCGGCGGTGGTGGTGTCCGGGAAGAAGGCGCGCGAGCTGGGCGCGACCGTGCGCGTGCTCGCCTCGGTGCTGACCTCCGACCCGTGGGGCGAGCGCGACCTGGTGCAGCCCGACGTGAACACCCTGACGCGCAACGCGGCGAAGGAGGCCTACGAGAAGGCCGGGATCGGCCCCGCCGACCTCGACCTGGTCGAGCTGCACGACTGCTTCGCCACGGCCGAGCTGCTGCACTACGAGAACCTCGGGCTGTGCGGGGACGGCGAGGCGGGCCGCACGATCGACGCGGGGGAGACCGCTCAGGGCGGGCGCATCCCGGTGAACGTCTCCGGCGGGCTGCTGTCGAAGGGCCACCCGCTGGGCGCCACCGGCGTCGCCAACATCTTCGAGCTCACGCAGCACCTGCGCGGCCGCGCCGGCGAGCGCCAGGTCGAGGGCGCGCAGGTCGGCCTGGCGCACGTGATCGGCCTCGGCTCGGCCTGCACGATCAACATCCTCGGGGTGTGAGCGGTCGGCCACCCCGTCCCGTGCGTCGACCCGTCGTGCGTTGACGGTGTGGGCGGGCGGCCGTAGGCTCGTCCCGTGCCCGACGCGAGCGACATCCTGGACGCGCCACCCACGCGGGCGGCGCTGGCGACGGCGGCGCGCCGCCGCTGGACGCGCGAGGAGTTCGAGCGCGCCACCCGGCTCGGGCTGTTCCGGCCGGAGGAGCGGCTGGAGCTGATCGGTGGAGAGGTGGTGCGGAAGATGAGCCCGCAGGAGAGCCGGCATGCCACGGGCATCAGCCTGGCGGAGGAGGCGCTGCGCCGGGCCTTCCCCAGCGGACACGTGGTGCGTGTCCAGCTTCCGCTTGCGCTGGGTACACACAGCGAGCCCGAGCCCGACGTGTGCGTGGTCGCCGGGGCGATCCGCGACTTCGAGGACGATCACCCGGCGACCGCCGTCCTCGTGGTCGAGGTCGCCGACACCTCCCTGCGCGACGACCGCACGGTCAAGGCGGGCCTCTACGCCCAGGCCGGCATCGCCGAGTACTGGGTGGTCGATCTCGTCGGCCGCGCGGTCGATATCCATCGCGACCCGGTGCCCATGGTCGACCAGCCGTTCGGCCACCACTACCGCAGCGTCGCCAGGCACTCGGAGGGTGCGACCGTCTCACCGCTCGCCGCTCCCGAGGCCGCGATCCCGGTCGCCGAGCTGCTGCCCACGCCCCGCCGCGGCGGCTGAGGCGCCGAGCTGCGGGCCGCTCAGCGCAGGCGGAGCACGCGCCGCTTCGGGTCCACGGCATACTGGAAGCGGTTCAGGAAGTTGAGGCCGAGCACCCCGTCGAGCGGCGCAGCCACCGCATCGTGCACGACCGCATCCAGGTCGCGGGCCACCGCGTCGCCCACCTCGAGCTGGCGCAGGCGCACGAGCGGCGCGCGCACGGTGCCGTTCGCCGTCCGCAGCTCCACCTCCTGCACCGGCTTGAGGTCGAGGCGCCGCGCGATCTCGAGCGACACGACGCAGAGCGTTGCCCCGGTGTCGACCAGGAAGGTCGCCCGCTCCCGCGAGTTCACGGTGGCGCGCACGTGCCAGAAGCTGCCGTCGCCCTCC
>Ga0316622_100001590_pt1 | contig 14925 bp, 12 predicted proteins | sample OWC_Aug_OW2_C1_D_FD_207646 | JGI IMG/M metagenome (GOLD analysis project Ga0316622, IMG submission 207646) | Wetland soil microbial communities from Old Woman Creek delta, Ohio, United States - OWC_Aug_OW2_C1_D5_C | ecosystem: Environmental > Terrestrial > Soil > Wetlands | place: USA: Ohio... | reverse complement strand
CATGCTGTTACTGCAGCAGCTCGATGGTGACTTCCTGTACTCAGAAGACATCGGCAAGCCAGAACCGGATGAGTACGGCCGCTGTCGCTATCCCATCGCCAACATCGTGGCAACCATTCCAGCAGGCGGTTCTCACCGCTTTGTCATTCAGCTCCTGGCCTACGGGGCGTTTGGCGAGTCTGCTTGGTCGGTCCCGTCGAACGTGTTCCGGCACATTGGCAAACCGGGCGCTCCCTCCGAAGTCCTCGTCACCGTCCGATACACCTCGTCCCTGCTCCGGGTTTTCTAACCCCCATGTCGGGTAGTCTGCGCGTCCCATTCGAGGAGGCGGTCTCCGAGAAACTGCTCCTGAAGAAGCGGTTCGACGAGCTGTCCATCCCTCAGCAGACTATCCTGCTGGCGTTCTACGGGTGCCCCCTTCCCACCGAAGAGCACAAGCTAGCCTGGGCGGTCTTCCAAGAGTCCTGCGACTACGACGAGTTAGGCTACCCCCTCAACGTCCGCCCGTTTCCGTACGTGCCCCGCGAGTACCGCCAGCTCTATGCGTGCTGCGGTCGCCGTGGTGGCAAAACCGACACCATTGGAGCCACCCTCCTTGCATACGAAGCGACACTGGCAGGCCACCAGGAATACATCCGTCCCGGACAGGAATGCTTCCTCTACGGGATCGCGCACCGACTCGACAATGCGAAAGCGAACATGGCCTTTGTGCGTGCCACGCTCGAATCTTCGCCCCTCCTTTCCAAGGAAATCGGTACAGTCACCGCCGAGTCGATCCGACTGAAGAACGGGCTCACCATTCTCCCGTCGACCGCGAACTTGCGAGCCCAACGCGGTTTTGCCGTGCCCGGGCTCTACATGGATGAGATCGGGTTCTGGTACTCCGATCCTGACGCCGCCAACCCGGACACCGAAGTCGTTCGGGCCGTCGCGTACTCCCAGCTGCAGTTCCCCCACTGGACCCGGGTAGCCATTTCCTCCCCGTGGACCAAGGAAGGCCTCCTCTGGAAGTACCGCATGGCAGGCACCATGGGGTGCCGCCTGCCGGCCGGCGTTTCGCGTACCGAGTTCGAGGACACCCTGGTCGTCTTCGCCACTACGGCGGCGATGCAGAATCCGCGCATCACGCGCAAGGCGCTCGCCCAGCTCAAGTCCGAAGACCCTGACGCCTTCTCCCGTGAGTCCCTGTGCGTCTTCCCCGACGCCATCTCGGGATTCTTTGCCGCCAACGCCCTCTTCGCCTGTGTCGAGCGCGGAGTTGGCGAGCGGCCCAAGCTCCCCCGCGAAGGGCACCCGGAAGACTCCAAACCGCACTACGTCTGTGCGATTGACCCGGCCTTTCGCTTCGACTCCTTTGCGTTCTGTGTAGCGCACCGTGATGCCGTCAAAGGGGTGATCGTTGATGCCGTCCGTCGTTGGACCCCGCTCCGCAACCAAGCGTTGAACCCACGAGCGGTCCTGGCAGAGATGATCCCCATCCTTCGCTACTACGGCATCAACAGCATCTACTCCGACCAGTACCACCTGGAATCGTTGCAGCAGCTCGCCCTCGACCTGGGCATCAGCATCGAGGGTGTGGACTTCACCTCGAAGTCCAAGTCCAAGATCTACGGCAACCTCCAGCAGCTGGTGAACCAGAACAACCTCGTCCTGCTCGATCCTGACCGTTCCGAACCCGCCCGCTTCATGCTCGAAGAACTGCTTCGGCTCGAACGGCGGATCCTCTCCGGCGGCACCATTTCCATTGCGGCCCCGGAAGGACGGCACGACGACATGGCGGCGGTCCTGGCCCTGGCTGCGTTCCAGGCGACGTGGCTGATGCCCGAACTTCCCCACAACCAAGAGTTCAACGCCCCCCGCACCGTGTTCGAGGAGTGCATGGACCAGATCAATCGCAAGCGGGCTGAACGCGAGTACGGTTCGTCCATCTTTTCCAACTGGGACTAGATGCGTTTAAACATTCGGTTATCTACGGCGGGTTCACATGTCTAAACGAAAGAAGAGCAAGCGTATGACTCAGGTTGAGGTTCGGCCGACTAATCGTACTGGGGAACCAGAAGGCACCATCGCCGTTGCCACAGGCAGCAACCCCCGTTGCAACTCGTTTTGGGACTGCCTCTCAGCGGTGCTTATGCGCCATCCCAATGTCCAGTACTCGCGCAATGAGGGGTTGTTTACGGCGGTAAATCGAAACAACGCCGTTGCCAAGATGAAGGGCGATTGGATCTGGTTCCTCGACGATGACATGCAGTTCCCGGGCGACATCCTCGACAAACTCCTCGCCCGCAACAAGCCGGTCATCGGCCCACTGTACCTAATGCGGTACCCCCCGTTCAACGCTATCACTGCAGATCCGGTGGAAGGGGAGGATAAGTGGTACCGGCACGCACTCATCCCCGAGCTACCAAAAGAACTCATGCGTTGCGGGTTCCTGGGCGGGGCCGGTCTTCTAGTCCGCCGCGAAGTTTTCGCCCAACTCGAAGAGCCGTACTTCGCACAGCCGCTCACACCGGACATGAAGGACTACGTCACCGACGACTACTACTTCTGCAAGAACTGCATCGATCACGGCGTTGAAGTCTGGGCCGACATGGTGAATGTCATGGGGCACCAGACCGTTTGCACCCTCGCCCCCGCCCGCGATCCCGCAACCGGACAGTGGTTCACCAAGCTCGTCATTGGTGGCAAGATGTACCTCCTACCGCAGGAACCGGGCAAGTCAGTACACAAACAAGATCTTACTCCAGGGAAACCAATCCCGACAAAGGATTAACCAATGTGGCATCCCTGGAACAGTTGGAAGGCGTATCGCCTCGAACGGCTACGGATTCAGACTGAGGCGCAGACGAAACCTTTCGAGGCCATGGTGGACCTCGTCAAGGAAGTCATGGCGGCTCAGCGTGAACAAACCAAGGTCTTCGAGTCCTGGCTGGACATGTTCCGTGTCAAGGACGTTCCTTCCTCAACCGTCGTCACCGACCAGGATGAATACATGATGGAACTGATTCGGACTGGTCAGGTGCCCGACTTCCAACACATGACACCGGACGAGCAAGCGGCATGGTGGCACTCCATCGATGCCGACCTCGACGACGTCAAGATTGAGTGATCCATGGCTTCCGATCCCACCCGCGACGATCCGCCCACCAAGAAGGGCAACCCCGTCGATGAACACAAGATCATCGGCGAGGTCAACTCCGAGTTCGACAGGATGCGGCAGGACCGTCGTCCTCACGAAGTGCAGTGGTTCCTGACCGCTGCCTTCGTTCGAGGTCTGCAGTGGGTGGTCTGGAACGACATCTATTCCAAGCTTGAAGTCAAAGAGGTGCCGTCGTACCGAATCCGCGTCACCGTCAACCGGATGATGCCGAAGTACAAGGCCCGCCTCGCCAAGTTCCTCAAGAACAAGTGGGAGCCGTTCGTTGTCCCAGCGTCCTCAGACCGCGAAGACAAGCTCAACGCAGTCGCTACCAAGAACGCCCTCGATTACTGCCTCCGCAAGCAGCAGTCTGAGCAGAAGTACCGTCAGCTCCTTCACTGGGCGCTCACCGCCGGCAAGGGCTTCATGTGGATCCACTGGGATCCAGCCCTCAAGGTGCGCACACCAGAGGGCGAAGTCCAGGCGGGCGACGTCCTCCTCGAACCCGGCTCCCCGTTCGAGGTCTTCGTTTCCGATCCGGGCCTCCCCACCATTGGTGAGCAGCCCAAGATCATGCGCGTGAAGATGCGGCCCCTCGAAGAAGTGAAGAAACGCTTCGGGGCGAAAGCCGAAGGACTGGAGGGCGAGACCTCCATCCACGACATCTTCCAGTACCAGCAGCAAGTCGCCCAGCTCTCCTCGAAGGGGCAGGGCGCTCTCAACGTTGCCACTCGGACACCGGGACAGAACGACAAGACGCACGTTGCGGTCAAGGAATACTTCGAGCGCCCCTCTGGCGATTACCCCGAAGGGCGGTACGCTGTCGTCGCTGGCGAGCGCCTCTTGCGCTACCAGGAATACCTGCCGGGTCTGTTCCACGACATGCAGAACCCCTATCCGGTGATTGAGTTCCCGGACCAGGAGGTCGCCGGTCAGTTTTGGCCACCCACCCTAATCGAGCAACTCATCGGCATCCAGAAGGAGTACAACCTCGTCCGCTCCAAGGTCCTTGAGCAGCTCAAGTTGATGGCGCACCCGAAGATAATCGTCCCGATGCAGTGCCAGTGGCCGCGCAATTCGTGGACCAGTGAACCGGGCGAGATCATCCGCGTCGTCATTCCTCCTGGCGTTCCTGAACCCCGCGTCATCTCGCTCCCGCCGATTTCCCAGGATGCCTGGAACCTCATCAACTTAACCAAGAGCGAGTTCGACGAAGTCACCAACATCTGGCCGTCCACCGTAGGTGGAAGTGGAGCCGCCACGTCTGGGTTCCAGACCAACCTACTGCAGGAAGCCGCCGACTCCGTCCACGCTCCGGACCTTCGCGCCCATGAACTCGCCTTCGAGGAGATGTGCTACAAGATCCGCCGCCTCATGAAGACCATGTATGACGTGCCCCGACTGGTGTCAGTCGTCGGCCGCTCACACATGCCGGATGTGCAGGAGTTCAAGAACTCTCAGATCGACGAGGCGTCCGAGATCGTCGTCTACACTGGCTCGGCCCTTTCGCAGTCGCCCGCCGTGCGTAACCAGCAAGTCATCGAGCTGTGGAACGCCGGCATCCTTGGTGACCCCGCTGCGCCTCAGACCCAGCGCAAAGCCCTGACCATGCTTGATGCGGGTGGCATAGGCGAACTGCAGGAAGAGCGCCGCCGTGACGAGGAGCTAGCTCGCCTCGAAACTCTCTACATGGATCGCGGGACACAGACGCCGCCGCCTATGCCGTGGGAGGACCACACCATCCACTGGGAGGTCCACACCGACCGCATGAAGCAGGCCGACTTCTGGCACCTCTCCCCCGAGATCATCAACCTCCACATCGAACATGCCCTGTTGACTGCAAAATGGTTGAACCCACAGAACGCTATGCAAATGGCGATGGAGCTGGGCAGGGCGGATCTACTGCCCATGCTGCAGCCGGCTCAGTTGCCGCCGCCGCCTGGACAGGGACCGGGGATCCCTCCTGGTCCTGGTGGATCGACGATGGCGGGTGGACCGCCACCTATGGCGCAAGGTCCCCCCTCACCGGAAATGATGCCACCCCCACCTGCGGGTGGAATGATGCCACCCCCTGGTCCCCCACCCGTTTCTGCGGGGCCTGCTTTGCCGAGCATGGGCCTGCCGCCGCCTCCCCCGGGGCCGATGGGCGGTCCCTCGATGCCGATGCCTATGCCTCCTGGCCCGATGGGGCCTGAGCTACCGCCGCCAGGGCCGGCTCAGTTACCGCTTCCGCTACCTGCAGTTGAAGGACCGAAGCGCAAGCTCACCAAGTTCATCCGCGACGAGAACGGCTTGATCATCGGTGCCGAAACCATTGAACTCCCTGAAGAGCCGCCGCCAGTCGACGAAGGAGAGGCACTGTGATCGTCCAAACCTACGAAGGTCGGGACGTAACCCTGGAGCTACTGATCCGCTCAGGTCTTCAGCTCCACCTGTATACCAACGACCGCGAACCCGCCCGTCAGGACAAGATGGCGGACTACAAAGAAATGACGGGAGGTGGCTATGCTCCAGTAAAGCTGTCGGCGCGACAGTGGCAACTGAACCAGGGTGTAGCCATCTACCCGCCGATCAGCTTCGTCTTCAACGAGCCTAAGGGCAACCTTACCATCTACGGGTACTACGTCACACTGGCCAACCGGCTCATTTGGGCCGAGCGCCTGCCACAGCCGTTACCCGTGCGCATCACGGGTGATTCGGTCACCATTCAACCGCGCTATGCACACCTCTTTGCCGAATGATCCTCAACACCCCACCTAACTTCGCTTGGGCTTATGCGGCCAGCGGGACCTGCACGGGCAGCACCGTCTCCACAGAGTTTGGCTCTTGGACAAGCATTGCTACATCTATCCCTGGAAACTCTGACCTCGTCATTGTCCACCCCGGTCTCGTTTCTTCGGGCACGACATCCAACGCCGTTCTGGACATCGGAACGAAGTACAACGGCGACAGCGACTACACAACGATTATTGACAAACTCTTGGTTGGCTGGCAAGCTGCATCAGCAACCAGCACAACCATGCGCCCGTATGTGTTTCCCTTGCGGATTCCGGCGGCGCGTGGGTCCAACGCCCTAACGAACATTGGGATTCGTTGTCGCCACGATGCGTCTGCAGGCACCGTCCTTGCGCGTGTCCAACTGTACGGGGGTAACAGCAACCCTGAGTACTTCTGGGTGGGCACTGGCGTAGAGTCGCAGGGGATAGGGACGAACAACTACGGTACTTCCGTCGTGTCAGGTACAACTTGGGCGATGGGAACCTGGACCGACATTGGTTCGGCCACCACGCGCCCGTACCGTGCCGTTGTGCTGATTGCTGCAAACCACAACGCGACCGTGGGCTCCGGCGTCGATAACATGGGCCTACTGGGCTACGGTGTCTCGGGAGCCGGCACTGCTGGGCGCACGCTAGCCTCGTACGAGCACCGCATCACGGTTAGCGAAGTCGGCGGAGGGTTTCACTCTTCACCATACCAGTTGTGTAACATCCCAGAAGGTGCTCAACTGTCGGTAACTGGAACCCGCAACCTTGGTACCGCACTAACCATAGATTACGCAGTCTGGGGGGTGTACTGATGCTAGGTGCATTTGGCAAGGGACACGTTGGGGCCTCTCAGGCGTCAAGCGTAGCGTACGTCACCTGTACATGCCGCTCATCTGGTCACGCCGACTCTGACGGAACTTGGTACGCATTGGGGACCGTTAACACCCTGATGGATACAGACTGGCTCACCATTGCCGTTGAGCACAACTCCCCAGGCAATGTGGTCAACTGTGAGATGGACATTGCCATCTACGATGGCAGTAATTACGACACGATCATCCCCAGGCTGCTGACTGGGTGGCAGATGGACCTACACCAGAACCGGGCGTACTTGTTCCCGATCCGCATTCCCGCCGGCAGTAACCTGTATGTCAGGGGCCGAGTGGGTGATGGTCTAGCTGAGCAAGCATCACTCGTTTACGTGGCACTGTCGTACGGCTATTCAAATCCCGGCGGCGTATCGGCGGGTGGCTGGTGTACCCGCATTGAGACCCTGGGACCAACTGGCGCAACACGGGCGACCGGACTCATCTACCAAACCACCGACAACGATACGGCAGTAACGCTCGGTACGACGACAAAACATTGGGTAGGGTTCGTGCCCGCCATTCACGGTGGACAAGACGCGGTTCAAACCGGTAGCGTTATGACGATGAGCTGGTATCTTGGAGCCAGTGGGGCCGGTTGGACCAACTTCGTCTATGACGGCTACCGCTGCAACAACGAAACCAACGTGTTCTTTTCAACGCCGTTCCCCTGTATGCACGATGTCATAGCAGGAACTACCATTTCGGTTAAGGGTAACATTGGTTCAAACGATGCCCTCGATCTTGCCTGCTATGGCTTGGTGGGGTGACCCTATGCCCGTCTACTACCTGAACTACGACCTCTCCATTGAAGCGAACCGCTTGCCGGCCATGATGGCGGCGGCACACATCTTCGAGCACCTGGGCAATGGTTGGGGTGTGTACCCTAACGACATTGACCTCAACAAGCAGACTGACCACGTCGAGTTCGACCTCCCCATCACATTAGGTTCGGAAGAGGCGGCTCATCTATCCCTAATTCTCAAGTAAAGGAGTAACTGTGGCTATTTCCATTGTCGCCTCAGGGACAACTAGTGTGGCCACTGGCGCTACCTACACGTCCCTGTGTCATGCCTCCGGGACCACAAACGGCGGCGTCTACCAGTTCTGGTTGGACCTTAAGAACATGCGTTCAGGGTCAACCCCCGACCAGTTCGACGTCAAAATCGACGAGTGCGTGTACTGGGATGCCTCAACATGGTCTTCCGGTGAACAGACCGTCTTCATTGCGAGCGTGAGCGGCTCGCAGTCAGAACCTACCTGGGTGTCACCGTCCCTAATCTTGGGTGTTGCCGGGTCAACGACGGCAGATGAGGGCTTCACGTTCTACATCCGTCAGTCGGCCGGCTCGAACTCTACCTCGTTCGGTTACTCCGTTCGCAAGGTCGCGTAAACCATTTCACTCTCGGAAGGCGTAATCCTTCGCTTTCCATCTCCAAAGAAGGTACTAGAACAATGGCTGGATTCATTTACGACGCGTTCGCTGATGCGATTGCCCACAACACCAAGAACTGGGAAAGCATTACCACCATCAAGGCGGCTTTGCTACTGTCAGGCGGACCTACTCCGGATCAGAACGATACAGTCACCGAGCTTCAGAGCTATACCCTGGCTCCCGGTGCTGACATTACTGCTGTCGGCGGCACCTTCACCGCCAGCTCCAACACGACGCTCCATCGGATCTACTTCGAGACCTCGAATGCGAGCGTGACGTTCACTACGGTCACAGACTCGAACAGCACTTGTCCGGGCGTGGTCATCATTCAGGACGCCGACAACGACAGCACGACTGCTTTTGACGCCGACGACGTCCCCATCGCTTACATCGAGTTCGCCTCTGGTGTCGAGCCAAATGGCGGCGACATCTATGTGACTTGGTCCTCGTCACCGGACTGCATGTTCTATCTGCAGCAGTAAGCTGGAGATTGCTGTGTACTTTGGACCACTGCTCGCTGGAGCCCAGCTCCAAGCGGGCGGAGAATCACAAACCCGTGCTGGTGTAGCGCCCGCCGCTGCGTGGGCGTCACCAGAAAGTCTGGGTCTGCCTGGGCCAGCTGAGGCTCAGGCAGAGCCCGCTTTTGCATCCTTCACCGCTGCAGTAGCAGAGTGGACTTCCAGCGTCGTGGTTGTAGCAGTAGCTGCTTGTGCCACGTTCGTTGCACCTAATGCTGTAGCTACACCCGGCCCTGTCAATCGTGATGCCACGGCGGCTGCTATAACGTTCGTAGCACAAGACGCCACGGCTGAGCTGGAGGGCGAGGGCGGAGAACCTCAGTACGCTACTGCTAACGCGTCGTTTGCCACCTTCGTTGTCCCAGTACCTGCGGCGTACCCCGAATACCCATTGAAACAACAGGCGGAGTTCGTCTTCAGCGACATTCGCTACATGGGGGCGTACAGGTGTGATAATCCGTCTTGCAACTTCTCTGGGATTACCAAACTAACGAACGTCCTCTCTGACATGAAGACGGACGGCGTATCGTGGGAAGGTGCATACATAACCATTGAAGGGAACAGCGATAAGATAGACAAGAGATCGGTCCTGAAGGTACTCCGTCTGCCAACGGAAGATCCTGTTCCGTTGACGCGTCCTGGGACTGACGTTGCGAGCTTCGCAAGTCTTCCGGCTGTAACCCTTGTCAAAGACCTCGGGCGCGTTTTGAACGGTAACTACATTCGCGCAGACGGCGACGATCTGCCGATCTACCCAATCACCAACGTCCCCTCCTACGAGTACAAGAACGTTTGGTGGGACAGTGAACGGCAACGGTTGTGGGTGCTCTACGGTGCCTTCTATCAGGAACCTGGGTTCCGTCTTGCAGCGGACTGGGATGAATACATCGACCTGCCTGCAGAGGCAGACATGGACGACAGGGGTGCGCCTTGCGTCGTAGGCCTGGACTTCAGTACCTACAACACCACGTCGTATCCTGAAGACCCAACCAAGTGGTGGAAGCCGACACTGCGCGGCCCATACCGCTGGAAGTCTAATGATCACACGCTGTTCCCCAACCCCCGTGCCCTGAATGGACAGATTCAGCCAGCCCCAGCGTGGTTGCAGAGCATCCTCGATTCGTACCCGGATTACTACGGTACCGGGCCGCATTGGATGATGCTGTCCTACGACACCAATACCATCTTCAAGCAATCCCATGGACTCGGTATTGCGGTAGCACAGGTACCGCAGGATACCGATGAGGGATGCAACACGTACTCCACTGACGGGAAGTTTTTCGACTACTTCCCGGGAGCCCAGCCAGGAAACGTGGCGGTTCCGGCAGCGTTGACTGCTCGGCATCTCTCGTTCTGGCCGAAGTCCCAATCCCACATGGTCGACCAGTACCACAAGGCGTACGAGGTGGCGCATGGTTGGGAACCGAACTACTGGCGGCTGAACGCGTCTGGTGTACCTGTATGGAGTAAGGACCACGACGATCCGGAGCATGAGCTGTGGGACAGCCCGATTTGGGATGCTACCCCGCACTATCCAGAGCAGTCCATCGATTTGTGCTGCCGGAGCTATATGCGGGTATTTCCAAACGGCCGTCTCATGTACCCCACCGTCCACGACTATGCTGGTGACTCAGGCGACACGTTCTTGACAGATCTCCGTACTCCGGGTGAGTACCCCAACGACGGATACGGCGGATTCCAGTCGACACCGGAACTAGAAGAAAGTACCACGTTCACCAACATGAACCGGTACAGTATGGATGGGCGACTGCATTACGCTGCGTTCTTCATCGATACACCGTACCGACAAGGAATCATGCTGTTCCGGAATCGGTGCTGGGGAACGCGGTTTTACGGAGAGTGGAACGAACCAGCAGCGGCGTATCCAGGGTTTGAGATGATCGATGGCGAGCCGACGCAGTTCGATCCTGCTGATGTGGGAACACCCGACATCGAATGGGAAGACGTCGAACTCGACGCGTCAGAGGTCTTGACTTCGGATTGGATCCCTTGTCAGCCTGACCCTAAGGATGCTAATTGCGGCAGGAACATACGTATCACCATCGAAGGTGACGCCGACTCTGCCGACGAAGATGCTGACGGCGGCGTCTGGCCAATCCGGCTTGAGTTCGAGACCAACCTACACAACCAAACCGATCCGGTAGTGTTTGGGAGGGATTCACGGGTAACGGGCAGCGAGCTGCTCGTCCCTGACACCTACGTTCCGCTCCAGTACGACCACACCAGGGGACGTTACAAGCTCATCGCAGACGTGCCAGATAATTCAGCTGCAGGTGGAGTCTGTATCTCGTACCGCTTGAAGTACTACAACAACACCACTTCAGCGGCCACCGTCACAATCCGGGCTTGGAAAGTATACATCCCGGGTAACTGCAACCAAGGAGAAAGCGTCGAACTGGTACGCTCCCGTTTCCATCCAGACCACCTACCAACCGAGCTTATAGCACAAATCGGAAGTGGCGGCAAGGGCTGGAACCAAGAGCTGAACTGGCCCACAGTCGCCCGCTACGATCTGGCCGACATTCGTGAAGTGGCCATTGCAAGTGGAGAAGCAGGCGAACCAGTCGGCTATACCATCGAAGCAGACGAGGAAGCAGGGACGGTAGAAACCTACAGGCCACGCGACGAGGACGGCGTTCTCGTTCCGGATGGCATCTACGGTCACCCCTGGCCGAGCCTGGGGTACAGGATGACAAGCTACGGTGGCGGAGCGAACTCCTTCCCGTATTTTGGTTATCACGATACCACAGCGAAGCGGCTGTACGTGGTACAGTGCTCTGCCACTCCTGACAAGGGGCTCATCAACGTCTGGGATACGTCAGCCCTCTTTGAACCGGCCTTTGCAGTGGCTGTGGCTCCGTGCGCCACGTTCGTTGTGCCTGAGGCAACTGCGACACCCGGCCCCGTTGGCAGAGATGGCGTTGCGCCTAGTACAACGTGGACTATGCCAGACGCCTACGCTACGCGTGGTGCGCCGCCGGCTACAATTGCCTACCAAACCTACTCGTATCAGTCGCGGGAAGGTACCACCGATCCCGTTTCGTGGACGCACACCGTAACGGCTGCGCCAAAAGGCGTAATCGTCTTTACCTCAAACTACACCTCTTCGACCGACTATGTCAGCGGCGTGACCTACGGTGGTACAGCGTTGACGAAGATTGCAGAAGCGTATGACTCTGCAGGCGAACCCACTCGCGTCCAGGCGTGGTTCCTCGGATCCGGTGTTTACACCACATCAACGACAGTCCAGGTCGATTTCACGTCGGAAACAGACGAAGACTACGACCTCCTTTGCGTCACCGTGACGGCGAACGGGGATGTCTCCGTTGAAGACTACGAAACCCTGAGCGAGTCACAGGCGAACCCACAAGTTACTCTTGAGACAAGCGACAAGACCTGTCTGACTATTGGCTGCTTGGCCAGTGGTATGGGTGTCTACGAAAACTTCACTCCCCTGTCAGGCATGACCCTGATTACCTACGTGGACTCGGGGGCTGAACTCCGACGTTGGGACATGCAGACTACGGCGTCTACTGCTGACTTCACGTACGGCTTCACAGTAAGCAATGACGACACCGCACTCGTTGCGCTTGCGCTGACCGCCACCGTGGGCGGCACTTGGCCCGATCCTTCACCGCTATTACAGTCGAGCGAGGCTATCGCCTTGACTGCTAGCGCCACGTTCGTTGTACCTACTGCTACGGCCACTCCTGGTCCGATTACCGCAACGGCCGTTGCTCCCTGTATTACCTGGGGCGTCTGTTATGCCAAATCTCCGCCCGACGACGACTCCTGGTTCTACGAGACGGAAACGTGGGACTGAGACGGAAGACTGATTTAACTTCGGCACGTTCGTAAACACACAGGCAGGACATAACAATGGCTAACCAGACCTTCGTGTTCCAGGAAGGACAGCACGCACTCATGACGGGTGCGCTCGATTGGGACACCACCACCAACATCCGATGTGCGCTACTTGCGGCCACGGTGACGCCGGATCCCGACGACAACGCGGCGGACACTCAGTACAGCATTCAGGGTACCAGCTATCTGGCTACGCCTGCTTCACGTACAGCGACCATCGACGACAGCAACAACCGTGTGCGCTACGACATGACCTCGCCCGTTACCTTCACAGCCGTCGTGGCGGGGAACGCTGTAGACAAGATGTTGGTCTATTGGGACGCAGACGGCGGCGGTGAAGCCGCTATCGAAACAGCTGACCTCTACATCGCCTGTTTCGAGTTCACCAGCCTAACGCCCAATGGTGGTGACATCACCGTGACGCTGTCGACCTCTCCCGATGCAGCGTTCATCGGCACCAACACCGTTTCGTAAAATCTAGCAAGAGGCTTCCGTGTACTTCGGGCCTCTGTTGCCCGGAGCCGCCCAACTTCTGGTCGGTGCTGGGTCACAGAACGCGAATGTTACCGCTGCAACTGTCACCTTTGCGTGCCAGACAGTTACCGCTGCACCCGGCGCTGTCAACCGTACAGTTGCGGCGGCGACATTCACACTGGAAGCCCAAGCAGTAACGGCGTCACCCGGCGCAGTCAACTGTACCGCGACTGCGGCCACGGTAACCTTCGCGGCTCAACCCGTCTCGGCCGCTCCAGGTTCAGTCAACCGGACAATCACTGCCGCTACCGTCACGTTCGCTGCCCAAGCTGTCACTGCGACACCCGGTAGCGTCAACAGAACTGCAACTGCCGCTGCAGTAACGTTCACTGCAAATGCAGTAACGGCAGCGAGCAGCATCAACCGTACCGTCTCGGCCGCTACTGTTACGTTTGCCCCGCAGGCGGTAACTGCCGCACCGGGTACGGTCAACCGGACAGTAACGGCAGCGGCTGTCACGTTTGCTGCTCAGCCGGTTAGTGCTGAAGGCGCGGGGCGTACCGTATCCGCTGCAGAGATAGTCTTTGCAGCTCAGGCGGTTACCGCTGCGCCTGGGTCTGTCAACCGGACGGTCACTGCTCCGACAGTCACGTTTGCCGCTCAGTCTGTTACTGGCAGTCCAGGTTCCGTCAATCGGACGGTCACCTCGGCAGAAGCAACCTTTGCTGCGCAGTCAGTAAAGGCCAGTCCAGGGACGGTAAACAGGACAGTCGGAGCGGCCACCACTACCTTTGCAGCACAGGCAGTCATTGCCAGTCCAGGTGCTGTCAATCGGACAGTAACCGCTGCCGACGTCACCTTTGCTGCCCAGACTGCAACAGCTGTCCTCGGGGCAGTTAACCGGACAGTCGGAGCGGCCACCGTTACCTTTGCGGGTCAGGGAGTTACCGCAACTCCTGGGACCGTCAATCGTACCGTTACCGCCGCTACGGTGACGTTCGCGGCCCAGCCCGCTACGGCTGCGGGTGCAGAAGATCGCACGGTCAGTGCGGCGCAAATAGTCTTCGCTGCTCAAACGGTGGTTGCAGCCCCCGGTCCTGTAGGGGTCACTGCCATTGCGGCGGCTGCAACCTTCGTAAGCGCAGAGGGTATTTGTAGTCCTGGCCCCGCCCAGGCGACCGCCGTAGCACCGTGCGCGACCTTCACAGTACCGGATGCAACAGGTTCGTTAGGTACACAGGGGGCGACCGCTGTTGCCCCTTGTGCTACCTTCGTCGCACCCAACGCCGTTTGCACACCTGGACCTGCCGGTGTTACGGCAATCGCGCCCCACACGACGTGGCAGACGCGCCCCGCGTACGCTCACCGGGGTGCTGTCTCTGGTACGATTGTCTACCAGACCTATACGGAGTCAACGCGCACAGCTACCACAGACCCGTATTCGTGGACGCACGTTGTAACAGGTGCGCCAAAAGCTGTCGTAGTCTTCACTGCCAACTACACCTCTTCAACAGACTACGTCAGCACAGTTACCTACGGCGGCACGTCGCTAACCAAGATCGCGGAAGCATACGACGCCGCTGGTGAGCCGACCAGGGTCCAGGCATGGTTCCTTGGTTCGGGCGTTTCGACCACTTCGACGACGATCTCCGTCGATTTCACGTCAGCGACGGACGACGACTACGACATCTTCTGCGTCACGTTTACGGCCAGTGGCGACGTTACCGTCCAAGACTTCGAGACAATCAGCAACACCAACGAGGCAAACCCACAGGTTACGCTGTCACACGGCAGCAAGAACTGTCTGGATGTCGGTTGCATTGCTGGTGGCTTAGGGTATTAC
>Ga0316622_100001589_pt1 | contig 14926 bp, 11 predicted proteins | sample OWC_Aug_OW2_C1_D_FD_207646 | JGI IMG/M metagenome (GOLD analysis project Ga0316622, IMG submission 207646) | Wetland soil microbial communities from Old Woman Creek delta, Ohio, United States - OWC_Aug_OW2_C1_D5_C | ecosystem: Environmental > Terrestrial > Soil > Wetlands | place: USA: Ohio... | reverse complement strand
CTCCCCAAGAGCGGTGTCGACGACGGTCACGACGGGATCGAGCGCTTCCTCGCGTTCCTGTGGGACATCGGACTCGAGGTCGGGCACAGTGTGCGCACGATCGACGACTGCCAGCGCGAAAGCGCGGCGGACGTGAGCGTGGCCACGACACTGATCGAGGCTCGCCTGCTGGCCGGGCCGGACCACCTGTTCCAGTCGATGCGTCGCGCGCTGGCCCAGGACAACGTCTGGTCGTCGAAGGCCTTCTTCGAGGCCAAGGTCGCCGAGCAGCAGGCACGGCACCACCGGTATCACGACACGGCCTACAACCTCGAGCCGAACGTCAAGGCGAGCCCGGGCGGGCTGCGCGACATCCAGACGATCGGCTGGGTGGCCAAGCGTCATTTCGGCGCCGAGACCTTCGACGAGCTCGTCGAGCACGGCTTCCTCACGGCCAGCGAGCTGCGCAAGCTGCGCTCGGCACAGGCGTTCCTATGGAAGGCGCGGTTCGCCCTGCACGTGATCACCGGCCGGCGCGAGGATCGGCTGCTGTTCGATCACCAGAGCCGCATCGCGCGCATGTTCGGCTACGAGGACGCGACCTACACGCTCGCCGTCGAGCAGTTCATGCAGCGCTACTACCGCACCGTGATGGACGTGAGCCTGCTGAACGAGATGCTGCTGCAGCTCTTCCGCGAGGCGCTCCTCACCGACGCCGGCAGCGCCGTCATGCCGCTCAATCCCCGCTTCCAGGTGCGCAACGACTACCTCGAAGTAACCAGCGACGACGTGTTCGCGCGCCACCCCTCGGCGATCCTCGAACTGTTCCGGCTGATGCAGGATCACCCGGAACTGCGCGGCGTCCGCGCGACGACGATCCGCGCGCTCGGCCGGCACCTCTGGCTGATCGACGAGGAGTTCCGCCAGAACCCGCGCAATCACCGCCTGTTCCTCGACCTGCTGCGCGCATCGCAGGGCGTCACGCACGAGTTGCGCCGCCTCAACCTGTACGGCGTGCTCGGCCGCTACATCCCGGCCTTCGGCCGCATCGTCGGGCGCATGCAGTACGACCTGTTCCACGCCTACACCGTGGACGCGCACACGCTGTTCGTGGTGCGCAACCTGCGCCGGCTCACCCTGCCCCGTTTCGAGCACGAGTTCCCGGACCTGTCGCGCATGATGATGACGTTGCCGAAGCCCGAGATCGCCTATCTCGCCGCGCTTTTCCACGACATCGCGAAGGGCCGCGGCGGCGACCATTCGGAGCTTGGCGCCGTGGACGCCGAGGCTTTCTGCCTCGAGCAGGGCCTCTCGCGCTACGATGCGCGCCTCGTCGCCTGGCTGGTGCGCAACCACCTGCTTTTCTCCGTCACGGCGCAGAAGAAGGACATCTCCGATCCGAAGGTGATCCAGGACTTCGCGCGTGCCGTGGGCGACCACACCCATCTCGATTACCTCTACCTGCTCACCGTCGCCGATGTGCGCGGCACCAATCCGAAGCTGTGGAACTCGTGGCGGTCGTCGCTGTTCCACGATTTCTACGAGCGCGCGAAGCGTGCCCTGCGCCGCGGCCTCGAGGCGCCCGTGGATAAGGAGGAACTCGTCGCGGAGACGCGCGCCGAGGCGCGCGAACTGCTCGTGCGCGCGGGCATCGACGCCGAACAGGCCGCGGCCGTGTGGTCGCGCCTCAGCGACGAGTATTTCCTGCGTCACAGCCCGACGGAGATCGCCTGGCACTCGAAGCTGCTGGCCGAGCGCGAGCCGGGCGACACCTCGCCGCTCGTGGCCGTGCGCGATACGCCGGAGCGCGGCGGCAATGCCGTGCTGACGTTCATGCCGCACAAGCAGCAGAACTTCGCCCGAACCACCGCGTTGCTCGACCAGATGGGACTCAACATTCTCGACGCGCGCATCACGCCGCTCGACGGCGGCTTGAGCCTCGACACCTACCTCGTGCTCGAGGACACCGGAACGCCGATCGCGGACCGTCACCGCGCCCACGAGATCGAACAGCAGCTCTGGCGGGTGCTGCAGAGTGCCGAGGCCAACCTCCCCGTCGTCACGCGACGCGCCCCGCGGCAGGTCCGAATGTTCTCCACCCCGACGCAGATCACCTTTACCGAGGATCCGGTGCGGCAGCGAACGATCGTCGAACTGATTGCCGGTGACCGCCCGGGCCTGCTCTCCGAAATCGGCAAGGTGCTGCTGGCCGAGCACGTCGACGTCGTGACCGCGCGGATCATGACCATCGGCGAGCGAGCGGAGGACGTGTTCTACATCACGGACGAGCGCGGGCGACCGCTGGACGATGGCGCGCGACGGCGCCTCGACGACAAGTTGCACGATGCGCTCGACCGGCGCGACGCGGCGAAGATCGCCTGACCGGCGCCGGATGAATCCGCGTCTGGCGTTGCTGCAGCCCTACCCGTTCGAGCGGCTGCGCAGCCTGCTCGCGGGTGCCACGCCGCCGGCCGGGCTGCATCACATCCCGCTGTCGATTGGCGAGCCGAAGCACACACCGCCCGCATTCATCGGCGCGGCGCTGACCGCAGCGCTCCCTACGCTCGGCAGCTACCCGCTTGCGCTGGGATTGCCTGAATTGCGCGGCGCCATCGCCCGATGGCTCGAGCGACGGTTCGCATTGCCTGTCGGCGGCGTGCGCCCCGAGGACATGGTGCTGCCGGTCAACGGCACGCGGGAGGGACTCTTTGCCTTCGTGCAGGCAGCGGTGGATACGTCGCGCATGCGGCCCGCTGTACTCATGCCGAACCCCTTCTACCAGATCTACGAGGGTGCGGCCCTGCTCGCGGGCGCGGCGCCGGTATACCTCAGGTGCGACCCGGCCCAGGGTTACCTGCCGGACCTCGACGCAGTGGATGCGGCGACGTGGAGCCGCTGCCAGGTGCTGTTCCTGTGCAGCCCGGGCAATCCGACCGGCGCGGTCATGCCCCAGGCCTACCTGCAACACGCGCTCGAACTCGCGGCCACGCACGGATTCCTGATCGCCGCGGACGAATGCTACTCGGAGATCTATCTCGACGAGGCCAGCCCTCCCCCTGGCCTGCTGCAAGCGGCTTGCGCGATGGGCAACACCTCTTTCGAGCGCTGCGCGGTCTTCCACAGCCTTTCGAAGCGTTCCAGCGTACCGGGGCTGCGCTCCGGGTTCGTCGCCGGCGACGCCCGCGTACTCGCCGATTTCCGTCTCTATCGCACCTATCACGGCTGCGCGGTGCCGGTGCACACGCAGCTCGCGAGCGTTCCAGCCTGGCAGGACGAGGAGCACGTGCGCGAGAACCGCAGGCTCTATCGCGAGAAGTTCTCCCGGGTCGTGCCGATCCTGCGCGAGGCGCTGGACGTGGAGGTGCCCGCCGGGGCGTTCTACCTCTGGCTGCAGGTTGGCGACGATGAGGCGTTTACGCGCGGACTGTTCGCGCAGCAGCACGTGACGGTACTGCCAGGCTCCTACCTCGCGCGCGATTCGGCTGGCGGCAATCCGGGGCGTGGCCGGGTCAGGATATCGCTCGTCGCGAGTGTCGGCGACTGCGTGGAGGCGGCGCGGAGAATCGTCGAGTTCGTGAAGGCGCGCTGAAACCTGCGGCGCGCACGTGCGTGGCGCATCGCACGTCGACGGCTGGATCCGGGGAGGGCTCCGGCAAACGCCTGAATACATTCGTGTAGGCTCCGGGCGCGGCGTCCATGCCGCGCACGGTTGCCGGAGCCCTCCCCGGATCCAACCGACCCCTCGCGATACGCTTCACAACACGGGGTTGGGCCTCGGGTGCCGCGATTCGGCTATTCTTCCGCCTCCCACGTCATCGAACTGCGTTGGATTCCCATGACTACTCAAGCTGTGCTTGCCCACACCATCGATGCGGCGTTTGAGGAGCGCGCGAAGTTCGCACCGGGAAACGCACCGGCGGACGTCGTTGCGGCCGTGGATTCCGCGATCGAGCTGCTGGACAGCGGGGCTGCGCGTGTCGCGGAGAAGGTGGACGGCCAGTGGCTTGTGCACCAGTGGCTGAAGAAGGCCGTGCTGCTGTCGTTCCGCCTGAATGACAACCTGCCGGTCGAGGCTGGATACACCCGCTTCTACGACAAGGTCGGGCTCAAATACGCCACGTACGACGCCGAACGGTTCCGTGCCGAGGGCGTACGCATCGTGCCGCCGGCCGTCGTTCGTCGAGGCGCATTCGTGGCGCGCAATGCAGTACTGATGCCGAGTTACGTCAACATCGGCGCGAACGTGGGCGAAGGCACGATGGTCGACACGTGGGCGACGGTCGGCTCCTGCGCGCAGATCGGGCGCAACGTCCACCTCTCGGGAGGCGTCGGCATCGGCGGCGTACTCGAACCGCTGCAGGCCAACCCGACCATCATCGAGGACAACTGCTTCATCGGTGCGCGCTCCGAGGTCGTCGAAGGCGTGATCGTCGAGGACGGCGCCGTGATCTCGATGGGCGTGTTCATCGGTCAGAGCACACGTATCTACGATCGCGAACGCGACGAGGTGCTCTACGGTCGCGTTCCTGCCGGGGCCGTCGTGGTTTCCGGATCGCTGCCCGCCGGCAGTGGCAAGTACTCGCTCTACTGTGCCGTGATCGTGAAGCGCGTTGACGCTCAGACGCGGAGCAAGGTGGGGATCAACGAGCTGCTCCGCGGTGCGGAGTAGGGAAAGGGGGTAGTGACTAGTGACTAGGGGGTAGCGAGGAAGCGATCTTCACGCGTCGCCTGACTGGTCACCGACGCCGGAGGGCCACGTCTTCACTACCCCCTACTCACTAGTCACTACCCCCTTTCCCCGGCACGCAGCGCCCCCTCCCCCTCCACCATGTACAGCACCTGCTCGGCGACATTCTTCGCATGGTCGCCGATACGCTCGAGTCCCTTGAGCGCGAACACGGTGTCGATGGTGGCCTTGAGGAACTGGTGGTCCTGCATGATGAAGGACATCAATTGACGCAGCGCGGTCGCGAATTCACGGTCGAGTTCCTTGTCGCTGGCGAGGACGTCGCGCGCCAGCGCCGGGTCCGCCTCGTCGAGCGCCCGCACGGCCTTGCGCAGCATGGCGACCGACAGGTTCGCCATGTGTCGCAGGGCGCGGGCCACGGCGACCACCGGGTCGTGTGCCGATGCTGCGCCGATCTGCGCCGCGAAACGCGCGATCTTCTTGGACTCGTCGCCGACGCGCTCGAGCTCGAGACCGGCGCGTGCCACGGCGCGGACCATGCGCAGGTCGTTCGCTACGGGCTGCTGCAGCGCGATAAACGTGAGGCTGTCGCGGTCGAGGCGCGCGTCGTAGTCGTTCACCATCCGTTCGCGCGAAAGCACCAGCTCGGCCAGGCGCACATCGCGGTCGATCAGTGCCTTGACGGCGCTGCCGACCTGGTCGATGACCAGGCCGCCCATTTCCACTGCGTGCATCCGCAGGTTGATCAGCGACTGGTCGACCGTCCTGGAGGTGTGCCCCTCGACGGGATCGGCAACTTCCATCTGTGTCCCGTCAGCCGTAACGGCCGGTGATGTAATCTTCCGTCGCCTTCTTCGCCGGATTCGTGAAGATCTTCGACGTTGCGTCGACCTCGACGAGTTCGCCGAGATACATGAAGGCCGTGAAGTCCGACACGCGCGCGGCCTGCTGCATGTTGTGCGTCACGATCAGCACCGTCACGCGTTGCCGCAACTCGGTGATGAGTTCTTCGATCTTCGCGGTCGCGATCGGGTCCAGCGCCGACGTGGGCTCGTCGAACAACAGGATCTCCGGCTCCGTCGCGAGCGCACGCGCGATGCACACGCGCTGCATCTGTCCGCCGGAGAGCGCAAGCGCCGAATCGTTCAACCGGTCCTTGACCTCGTCCCAGATCGCCGCGCCGCGCAGTGCTTTTTCAACGCGCTCGGCCAGCTCCGTCTTGTTGCCGACGCCCCGCAGCCGCAGGCCATACGCCACGTTCTCGAAGACCGTCTTCGGAAACGGGTTTGGCTTCTGAAACACCATGCCGATCCGCATGCGGACCTCGATGGGGTCCGTCTCGGGCCCGACGAGGTTCACGTTGTCGGGTCGCAGCGTGATCGCGCCCTGGTACTTCGTATCCGGCTGCAGGTCGTGCATGCGGTTGAAGCAGCGCAGGAACGTGCTCTTGCCGCAGCCCGACGGGCCGATCAGGGCCGTGACCTGGTACTCGGGGATCACCAGGTTGATGTTCTTCAGCGCGTGGTTCGTGCCGTACCAGAAGTCCAGCTTCTCGGCGGTTGCCTTCGGCGGATTCGCGCCCGCGACCCTGCGCTCGTCGAGGACGATCGAGAGTGACGGCGTCTCGGTCTTCTGCGCGCTGGTTTCGCCTTGCATCGATGCAACCTGTCTACGTTTGGTTTCGGCTGAAGTGTCCACGACCTGCTCCATCGTGCTCACCAGTTGATCTTCTTGCGGAACCTGAAGCGGATCCAGATCGCCACCGCATTCATGGCGAGCGTCATGCCAAGCAGGATCGCGCCCGCTGCAGCCGCATTCGCCTGGAACTTCTGGTCGGGGCGCGACACCCAGTTGAAGATCTGGATCGGCATCGCCGTGAACTCGCTCCACAGCCACTCGAAATTCAGGAACGGGAACTCACCGGTCACCGGGGACGGTGGCAGGAAGGCGATGAACGACAGCGCCCCGATGGTGATGATCGGCGCGGTCTCGCCGATGGCCCTCGACAGACCAAGGATGAGACCGGTCAGGATGCCACCCGTCGAATAGGGCAGCACGTGGTCCTTGGTCACTTCCCAGCGCGTCGCGCCGAGGCCGTATGCGGCCTCGCGGATCGCCTTGGGCACCGAACGCAACGACTCGCGCGTCGCGACGATGACGATTGGCAGAATCAGCAGGGCCAGCGTGAGGCCGGCGGTCAAGATGCTCTGCCCGAAGTTGAACTTATAGACGAAGAGACCCAGGGCGAGCAGGCCGTACACGATCGACGGCACGCCCGCCAGGTTCGTGACGTTGATCTCGATGATTCCCGTGAACCAGTTCTTGGGCGCGTACTCCTCTAGATAGATCGCTGCCGCGACACCGACCGGCAACGCAAACAGCGCCGTCACGACCATCATCAACGTCGTGCCAACCGCGGCCGACAGGATGCCGGCGTTCTCGGCCTTGCGCGACGGAAACGACGTCAGGAAATCCCAGCCGAAACGGGATGCGCCGTCGCGCACGAGGTCGAAGAACAGAATCGCAAGGATGGCGAGACAGCCGAACAGCGCTGCGAGTCCAATGGCGATGAAGACCTTGTCGAGTTGCTTGCGCCAGGCGAGGCCCCTGCGGATCTCGACCAGCGTCAACGGCGCCGTGGCGGCCATCAGTAGGCCTCCCGGAACCTGCGGGTGAGGAAGAAGCCGATGACGTTGAAAATCAGTGTCATCAACATGAGCACGAGGCCCGCAGCGAAGATGCTCTGGTAACCGATGCTGCCGTGCGGCAGGTCGCCCAGGCTCACCTGCACGATGTACGCGGTGATGGTGGCCGCGGGCTCGGTGGGGTTGAACGTCAGGTTGGGCATCATGCCGGCCGCGATCGCCACGACCATGGTCTCGCCCACCGCGCGCGAAATGCCGAGGATGTAGGCTGCAGCGAGACCGGAAAAGGCCCCAGGCACGACGACTCTCAGGGCCGTCTGCATCTTCGTCGCACCCATTGCATAGGAGCCCTCGCGCATGTAACGAGGCACCGCGCGCATCGCGTCCTCGCTCACCGAGGCCACGTACGGCACGATCATGATGCCGATTACGAGGCCGGCACTGAGCATGTTGAACCCGGGCAGTTCCGGGAAGATCTTCTGCAGCACCGGAGTGACCATCAGGAGCGCGAAGTACCCGTACACGACCGTGGGCACCGCACCCAGAAGCTCGAGAACTGGTTTCACGGTCTCGCGCAATCGGTACGGCGCGAACTCGGACAGGTAGATGGCGATGACCGTACCGAGCGGGATCGCCACGAGCAGGGCGACGCCGGTCACGGTCAGCGTGCCGGCCACGAGGGGCATGATGCCGTAGCGGGCATCCGCGAACAGCGGGGTCCACATCGTGTCCGTGAGGAAGTCCTTGACCGAGACATGCTCGAAGAAGAACGACGACTCGTAGAACAGGATGAATACGATCGCGACGGTCGTAAATACCGCGACCAGTCCCGCGGCGAGCAGGACCAGCTCGATGATTCGGTCGCGCATCCTGCGGTAGCGGAGCGACGCGAACGCGCCCTTCGCCTGCCAACCCGTGCCTTGACTCATTGAGTGATGCCCCTTCCCCTCAGAGCGTCCGGCGAGCACTCTACCCGCCGCAGCGCCCCATTTCGACCCCGCCGAAAGCGACGAACGGGGAGGAGTCACGCAGCCTCCTCCCCGTCCCGGATCGCGGGATCACGATTCCGATCAGAGCGTGGCCTCCATCGACAGCAGCTGGTCGATGGTGATTCCGACCTTGGGCTTGCCACCGAACACCGTACCGAGCTTCTTGTCGTTGTAGTGCTTCCAGGCGGTGGCGTAGGCGCTCGCCGGCAGCGGGACGTAGCCAACTTCGCTCACCAGGGCTGAGCCCTTGGTCATCATGAACTGCACGAGTTCGCGGACCTCGGGCCGTGCCATCGACGACTCCTTCACGTAGACGAACAGCGGACGGGACAGCGGGCTGTAGGTGCCGTTGATCACGTTCTCGATGCTCGGAGCGACGGGGCCCTTGCCACCGTCGACCAGGACGGCGCGCATCTTGTCCTTGTGCGCGGCGTAGTACGCAAAGCCGAAATAGCCGATCGCGTTCTTGTTGTTCTCGACGCCCTGTACCAGGGTGTTGTCGTCCTCGCTCGCAGTGTAGTCGCCGCGGCTCGACTTCGCCTTGCCGACCACTGCCTCCGTGAAGTAGTCGAAGGTGCCCGAGTCCGCGCCCGGCCCGAACAGCATGAGCTTGTCGGCCGGATACTCGCCGCGCACCTGCTTCCAGGTCGAGATGCGGCCCTGCGCCGCCGGCTCCCATATCTTCTTGAGGTCGGCGACAGTCATGGTCTTGGCCCAGCTGTTCGCCGGGTTGACGACCACGGTCAGCGCGTCGAAGGCCACCGGTAACTCGATGTACTTGATGCCCGCCTTGCGGCAGATCTCCATCTCCTCCGCCAGGATCGGGCGCGAGGCATTCGACATGTCCGTCTCGCCGCGGCAGAACTTCTTGAACCCGCCGCCCGTGCCCGACACGCCGACCGTCACACGGACCTTGCCACGCTTCTGGATCTGGAATTCCTCGGCATAGGCCTCGGAAATCGGAAATACGGTGCTCGAACCGTCGATCTTGATCGCGGCCTGCGCCAGCGCTCGCTCGGGCGCGCCGACCGTCATGACGCCGACGAACAGCGCCGGAATCGCGAATTTCTGCCACAACTTCATGGAGTTGACCCTCTGCAGGTGAACGGTTGGTAAAGGCCTGGACCTTCGATGGCGCGCAGTGTGCCGGGCCTATGTGACAGGCGTGTTACATGTCGCGGGGTTGGGGGACGGGCTGGCACTCCGTAAGATACTGGCCGCCATGTCGCCGACACTCACCCTGACCGAAGACCTGCTCCGCCGCCCCTCGGTCAGCCCTGAAGACCACGGTTGCCTCGACGTCATCACGGCGCGCCTCGAACCGCTGGGCTTCCGGAACGAGCGCGTGCAGTACGGCCCGGTCGAGAATCTCTGGTCGCGTCGCGGCACGACCGGGCCGGTGCTCTGTTTCGCCGGGCACACCGACGTTGTGCCGACCGGTCCGCGCGAGGAATGGCAGACCGACCCGTTCGACCCGGTGGTGAGGGACGGAGTCCTCTACGGCCGCGGCTCAGCCGACATGAAAAGCGGTCTGGCCGCGATGGTGACGGCCACCGAGCGATTCGTTGCCCGCCACCCGGCGCACCACGGCTCGCTGGCCTTCCTGTTCACCAGCGACGAGGAAGGCCCGTCGGTGGACGGGACGCGCCGGGTAATGCAAGTCCTCGAGGCGCGCGGCGAGAAAATAGACTGGTGCGTCGTCGGGGAACCGACCAGCGACCAGTTCCTGGGCGACACCATCAAAATCGGCCGCCGCGGCTCCCTCTCGGGTCGGCTGACCGTGCACGGAGTGCAGGGCCATATCGCCTACCCGCACCTGGCCGACAATCCGGTGCACGCGTTCGCACCGGCCCTGGCCGAGCTCGTCGCACGTCATTGGGACGAGGGCAATGAGTTCTTCCAGCCGACGAGTTTCCAGGTGTCAAACATTGCCGCCGGTACCGGCGCCCCGAACGTCGTCCCGGGCGAACTCAATGTACGCTTCAACCTTCGTTTTTCGACGGAGCAGACCGTCGAGAAACTGCAGCGCACCGTGATCGCCATGCTCGACCGGCACCGCGTGAACTACACGCTGGAATGGTTCGTCTCCGGTCTGCCCTTCCTGACGCAGCCTGGCCATCTCACCGAGACAGTGGCCCAGGCTGTCCAGGACGTCACGGGCCGCGTGCCGGCGTTTTCGACCAGCGGCGGCACGTCGGATGGACGATTCATCGCTCCTACCGGCGCCCAGGTCGTGGAACTCGGGGTCGTCAACGCGACGATCCACAAGGTGAACGAGTGCGTGCGCGTCGAGGACGTGGATGTACTGAGCCGGCTGTACGAGCGGGTCATGGAGAGGCTCCTGGTGGAGCCAGGCCAGGGGTTAGGGGATCGGGGTTAGGGGATAGTGAAGGAACGCACTTCACACGACGACTGGTCGACCACCGACGTTGGAGGCCAGTCGCTTCACTATCCCCTATCCCCTATCCCCTTCTCTTCGCGAACCAGTTGACGACCACACCCCACGTACCCACGGCAACCAGGGCCATGAGGACCCACGTCGGCATGTTGAGGCCGAGGAACTGCCAGTCGAGCTTCGCGCACTCGCCGGAGCCGGTGAGGACCTTGCCGAGCACTTCATGCAGCGGCAGCACGTCCAGCATGTAATCGAGACTCGCGCCGCATTCGGCCACCGATCCTGGCGGCTGGGCCATGATCCACATGTGACGCGCGGCGACGAGGATGCCGAGGACGGCGGCGAGATCGATCAGCATTCCATAAATGTGCGCGCCGCGATCCGCCGGGTCATGGATGCACGCAGCGAAAAACAGCACCCCGGCGCTGATCACTGCCACGCGCTGCAGGATGCAGAGTGGACAAGGCTCGAGGCCGAGGCCGTACTGGACGAAAAGCGCATAGCCGATCAGGCCGGCGCAGGCGAAGGCTCCGAGGAGGTTGCCGGTGCGGCGGGTGAGCCAGGTCGGCAACATGGGCGGCGACCTCATGCCGCACCGCTGCGGGCCGCGCGGACCGCGGCAATCTGCCTCTCAATGTCTTCGAGTCGCACGTGGCGCACGTCCTTGCCGAGGACCATGTAAATCACGTACTCGCAGATATTCTTCGCGTGATCGCCGATACGTTCGAGCGCCCTTGCCACCCAGAGAACATCGAGCGCGCGCCGGATGCTGCGCGGGTCTTCCATCATGAACGTAATGCACTGACGCTGGATGGCGTCGTACTCCTCGTCCACGACCCGGTCCCGGCGTGCCACCTCGAGCGCGGCTTCCGTGTCCAGCCTCGCAAAAGCGTCCAGCGCGCCGTGAACCATCTCCGCAACATGCTCGCCGATGTGCTTGATCTCACGGTACCGGTCTGCGGGGCGCTCGACCGACGCTAGTCGAGCAGCGATGTTGCCGAGCTTTTCCGTCTCATCACCGATGCGCTCCAGATCCGTTATCGTCTTGATCACCGCGACGATCAGTCGCAGGTCCGATGCCGTGGGACTGCGAGTCGCGAGGATACGGCTGCAGTCGTCGTCGATCGCCACCTCCATCGCATTGACCCGGTGGTCGAGGTTCGCGACCTCCTCGCCCAGCCGGCTGTCGCCTTCGTACAGCGCCTTGATGCCGTTCTGAAGCTGCTGCTCGACGAAACCGCCCATCTGCAGGACGCCCGAGCGGACGCCCTCCAGCTCAGCATTGAAGCGGCTGTGAATGTGGTGCGACAGATCGGAAGTTTCCATGCATGTCTCCAGAGATCGCGCCGATATACAGGAGCGGTGCTGCGGGATCAAGGAAAACCCCCTCCCGCCACGAAGGCGCAAGGGGGTCGGGAACGGCCGCGCGCAGGATCAGAACTTGTAATTCAAGTCGAGCTGGAGACGGCTGTAGTCGAGCTCGGTACCGACGTCCTTGTTCAGCGTGTTGATGAAGTACGTCGCGTTGACCGTGAAGTTCTTCACCGGCGCGTAACCGCCCTTCAGGACCCAGCCGTCCGTGTCGGTCCTGCCGTCGCCGAAGTCCGAATCGACGAGCTGGCCGAACAGTGCGTCCTTGTCGATCGACTGGTACAGCAGCCCGGCTTCCCAGGTCTTGGGGTTACTCGCCTTGCCCAGGACGACGCCACCGCCATAAGCCGTGTCGTGCTCGACGCCCGACGCCATGTTCTGGGCGTAGTTGGCCCACAGGGTCAACGGCATGTTGAACGCCGTCATACCGACCTGTCCGGAGAGCTCGAGGACCTCGTACCCGTACAGGAGATTGTTGGTCGGACTCGGCGCAACCTGGAACGTCGTATTGCCGTTGGCATTGTTGGCGTAGAGCGGCGATCGGTTCTGGCAGGCGCCGCACTCGTAGTACTGCGCGGCCAGCACCGTTTCGCCGCCGAACAACGGGAGCCTGACGCCGGCCTGCGCGCCAAAGAGACCGGTGTCCGCATTCTGGCCGGCGGGATCTGCACTGTATCGCTCCTCGAGCCACCAGCCGTAGGCGCTGCCGAAGAACATGCCCCGGTCGAACTTGACCGCCCCACCCTCGGGATTGTAGTCGCCGTCGAAGAACAAGCTCTGGCCGGGACGGAAGAAGGGGTAGGGCTGCTTTCCGAGGACGAGATTGCCGCCCTCCATGAATTTCCAGTCCGCGTAGGCCATGTCGAGGCCGATGGACTTGCGCGTTCCCGACGTGCCCAGCGTCTGGTTGGACGAACGCGGGTCGTCGCTGCCGGTCGCAAGCAGCAGCGTCGCATTCACGTTGTCGGTGACCTTGGCGTCAAAACCAAGTCGCGCCCGGATGCGATGGCGGTAACGATCCTCTGCGTCCGCTGACTGACCGTTGGCTACCCGCTCCGGGCTGATCTGCTCGTGGCGATACCGCAGGTCGCCGCGGGCCTTTATCTTCGTGGCCCAGTCGGCGCCCTTGACTTTGGCGGCTTCGTTCGACGCGACTGCCGCCTCCTCGCGAAGTTCCTTCGTCTGCGCCTTGAGGTAGTCGGTCTCGGCGTCGCGGCGCTCCGCCACGGCCTTGAGTTCCGCATTCTCCGACTGCAGCGTGGCGTTGGCCGCCTCCAGTTTGTTCAGGCGCTCTACCAGCGCCTCCATCTGCGCCTGCACGGCCTGGACTTCCGCCTTCGTGGCGGCGCCCTTCGCCTCGGCAAAGGCCTGAGGCGCGGCAAGCGCCAGCGTTGCAGCGACAGCGGTCCCAAGCACGGTGTTTCTCACGATAGTCCCCTCACGGTGGTTGTAGCTGGACGACAGGGATGCACCCGGATACGCCGTGCGCAAAACCCTTGCCGCGCTTTATACGAGGGTTGTATTACAGGGACATTGCAGCGCGCTGTTGCACGCGCGCCGCGGGGAAATGGCAGGTGAAGACGCTGCCCTTGCCTTCCTGGCTCTGGATCTCGAGTCGGCCGCCGTGGCGCTGCAACGCATGCTTCACGATGGCGAGGCCGAGCCCGGAGCCGCCGAGCTTGCGCGAACGACCCGCATCCACGCGGTAGAAGCGCTCGGTGAGGCGCGGCAGGTGCTCCACCGGAATGCCGATGCCAGTGTCACGAACTTCGACGTGGCCACCCTTGTCGTCCGTCCACCAGCGGATGTCGATGCGCCCATCGGCGGGTGTGTACTTCACCGCATTCGAGATCAGGTTCGCGAAGACAGAGTGAAGCTCCGACTCGGACCCCAGCAGCAGGGAATCGCTGTCCAGAGCAAGATTGACCGTCGCAGGACATTCCGGACGGCCGAGGACGTCCTTGCGCATCAGAGCCAGCATTCCGCCCACGTCCACCGGCGATTGCTCGGCATCCCCCGTCCGCGCCTCGAGTTTCGACAGGTCGAGCAGGTCCTGCACGATGCGCCGCATGCGATCGGACTGCCGCCGCATCTCCTGCACCGGGACCTGCCAAGCCGGGTCGAGCGCCGGATCGTCGGCAAGCGTGTCCAGGTAGCCGCTGATGACCGTGAGCGGCGAGCGCAGCTCGTGGGATGCGTTGGCCACGAAGTCCTTGCGCATCGACTCGAGCCTCGCCTCGCTGGTCACGTCGCGAACGATGAGCAACTGCTGTCCCGTGGTCGACGATGTAACAAGGTGAAAAACGAGCCACCGGTCATTGGGCGGCGGCAGGTAGACGCGCGGCGGCGCCGCAGCGCCACGCTTCTCGAGGTACTCGACGAAGTCGGGGTGACGCACCAGATTGTCGATGCGCAGTCCAAAGTCCAACTTGCGGCGCAGGTCGAGCCAACGTCCCGCAGTTCGATTGAACCAGAGGATCTCGCGGTTCTCGCCCAGCAGCACCGCACCGTCCGGCATCGCGGAAGTCATGCGCCGGAACTCGCGCAGCAGCATCAGCACACGGCGCTTGTGGAAGACCTTGCGGCGGTATATGCGGCTCGTGATGGCGAGCACTTCGCCCCACAGGCCCGACATGTTCGGCGGCGGCTCGGTTGCGCGCCGCCGTAGCCAGCGCTCGAAACGCACGAGATTGCGTACGTGCATCGCCAGCATCACGGCCAGGGCGATCGCGAGGAACCACGCCGTCCGATCGAACACGAATCCGATCGCCGCGGCGATCAGCAGGACGACGGCGGTCTTGGCGAGGTGCTGCCCGGCGAACTTGTACAAGTCGCTGTACCCTCGCTCGCCGTCACTCGG
>Ga0316622_100001588_pt1 | contig 14928 bp, 8 predicted proteins | sample OWC_Aug_OW2_C1_D_FD_207646 | JGI IMG/M metagenome (GOLD analysis project Ga0316622, IMG submission 207646) | Wetland soil microbial communities from Old Woman Creek delta, Ohio, United States - OWC_Aug_OW2_C1_D5_C | ecosystem: Environmental > Terrestrial > Soil > Wetlands | place: USA: Ohio... | reverse complement strand
GTCGACGACCTACCAGAAGCTCCCGAGCTTTGCGTGGGCCGTGAATTTCGACGTGGGCGACGTCAGCTTCGGCGAAAAGGCCGAGTTGCGGCTCGGCGTGCGAGCGGTGCGTGGCGGCCTGTGACCTTGATCCGAAAATGCAAAGCACAGAGGCACCGTGAGCTTCGCTCGCCGTGGATCGATGAAGATGGCTACTTCTCGCCCCTCGTCATTCCCGCGGAAGGGACTGTCGATTTTCTCGTGCGCGATCTGCGTGCCACGTGGAGTGGGGCTGTAGTCGCGGTCCTTGTGCCCGCCGGGCGGAGTGTCCAGAGCGGCCACAAGGGCCGCGGCTACAGCTTATCGACAGTCCCGGAAGCGGGAATCCAGACCCCGTGGCCGCCCGTGGGTCCCCGCTTTCGCGGGGACGACGAGATAGTAGGCGGCCCCCCGCCGTCACTCGGCCTTCGTCCCGGGCTTTGACGTTTCTGGCTTCTTGCCCGGGCTCTTGCGGTCGTAATACTTCGGCTTGTGACATCCGGGCGAGCAGCCGCCGCCCGTTTCCGTCTTCACGAACCTCAGGGGGAGGTTCCACTGCCCGAACGTCACGCTGTCGGCAATCAACTTGGCGCCGGCGCTCCCGTGGATGTTGTGACACAGGCGGCAACTGCGGCCCTTCTGCTTGTTGTTCACGTGCAGGTAGTGGAGATTTCTCTCTCCGTCACGGAAGTTCGTGGCGAAAGAGGTTTCGGGAAACTGCAGCAGATCCCGCTTGTGGCAGGTGAAACAAAACGCGAACGCGGTGTCGGTGTAGGGAACGTACTGATCGGTCGGGAACTCTTTCGCGAGCAACTTCGGATACTGACCGCCGTGTGGATTGTGGCAAGGAGTGCACTTTCCGTTGTTGATCGGACCGTGAAAGACCTTCATGGCTTTCGTGAGGATCCCGTCATGGCAGGTCAGACACGTCTCCTTCTCCGGATTCAGCAGCAGGCGGTCATTGTCGCTGGCATGGGGGGTATGGCAGGAGCCGCAGCCGGACATGACGGCGGGATGCGCCACGGGCGCATTCTTGACCACCTCTCCGACTTCGCCATGGCAGATAAAGCACACTGCCTCGCCCTCGTCCGCCAACATCTTCGGGTGGTCGGATCCGTGCGGGTTGTGACATGACGTGCACCCCCCGGCGAGTGCCGGATGGACGTTCTTCTTCTTCAGCGCCTCCGGCATTTCGAGATGACAGCCAACGCACAGCTCTTCGCCTTCCTTCAGGAGCAGCTTCGGTTTGTCGGATGTGTGCGGGGTGTGGCAGGCGGTGCAGGCACCGGCGGACACGGGACCATGGACGACCTTGAAGTCGATATGATCGGCGTGACATGTCCCGCAGAGCTTCTTCATCGGTTGCGCCAGTAGCTTCGGTTCGTCCGAGGCGTGGGGATTGTGACAGGTCGTGCACATGCCTTGGGCGACGGGAAAATGCACCTCCTTCTTGTCCGCAACCGAATGGCACGTGTTGCACAGGTCGGGCGGGTCCTGCGTGAGCTTGAACGTCTTGGCGCCCTTCTTTGGGTGCGGCGTCGTCACGGACTCGTGACAGCCCTCGCAGGGCTCCGCGACGGGATGGACCGTCGCGGCCTTCAACAGCTTGGCGTGACACTTCTCCGTGACGCAGCCTTCCTGCGCGACGGCATCGCCGCAAAAGAGAAACAGTCGGCTCAGCACAGCCACGCCAAGAAGAAGGCGAAGCGGGCTCCGACCGACGCGCGGATGCTGCCGCGCTCGGGCGCGGTCGCGCGAATCAAGGATAGACACTGCACACCACGCGCGTATAGGAACAGGCGTCTTGTGTTCCGGTGACGTTAGGTACCCCAGTTGCCTTTGGCGCTCCGATCGCATTTGCCGCTCCCATGGTGTTCAGTGTGCTGGTCGTCTTCAGCGTACCCGCCACGCCACACGCGCCGCCGGGGCCGCTTTCGTGAAGTACATTGTGGCAACACAGATTGCAGCTGCCTGAAAATGTTCCGTTGGACTGGAACACGGGATCGCCGGTCGTGGCCGACACGATCCGCGTGTCGAAGTTGATCAGGTATCGGTGACGTAGCAGTGCGTCGGCGCTCACGTCGTTCACGCCGTGGGGGTCGTGACAGGTGGAACACGGAGCACCTGCCCCGAGATGTCCACTGTGACCGCCGCGAGAGGGAGTCGTACTCGGTCCCCTCCGTTTCTGGAAGCTCGCGTCGCTCAGGATGCTGGAGCGTTCGTGACAACGGTAGCAGAGGGCGTAGTTTTCGTAACTCTCCGGAGTCCCGTCCGTCGTCTCGTAACGCTCCTTCAGGAGGGGCCTGAAGGAGGATCCGTGCGGCCCCCTCGATCCACCCTCGTCGTCGGCGTGGCAGGTTGTGCAGTAGATCACCACGGAGGGACGCATGTCGGGTTCGAACTGGGATGGAATGCTGGGGATGTTGAGATTCTTCCCCATGCTGACGACCGGGTGGTAGGAGGGGTTGGAGGGGTCGAAGGCCAGCCGCGTGTTGGTGACGTCGACGACACGGGGAACGTAATCCAGGTCCGGTGTGTTGTCGGCGTGGCACTTGAAGCAGATCTCGTATTCGTAGGTTGCCGAACGGAGCGGCGCGGAGTTGATGTCGATCCCGCTCACTCCCTGCAGGAGGCCGGAGACGTGGGGCGCCTCTGCTCTCCAGCGACCGCTGACGTGCGGGTTATGGCAATCCGCGCACGTGACCGTGCGAATGCCGGTACGGGCTGCTCCCCCGGGTAGGCGTGTCGCCATCGTGGTCGTGCCGAGCGCTTCGCGGTGTGCCGAGACCTTCCGCGTTTGCCGGGCAATATCCACTGTTTCGGCAGGAGCGCGCGCCATCATCGCGGGGCGCACCACGGCTACTGAGGCGGCGCCGCCGTGCGGCGCCGGCGGGGCGCCAGTGTGGCAGCCTGCGGTGGTGCAGGAGTAGGGGTCTGGGGGCGCGGCGGTGAAGTTCAGCAACTGCTCCGCGTTTGGGGCGAAGTGCGGCGTATGGCAGACCTCGCATCCCCATTCGTTCAGCTGCGTGTACGTCGGCCACGTCTTCGGCGGCCGGGGCAGGATCCCGACCACGGATGCCGTCGAGGTCGCATGCGCCGAACTGCTCCACCCGGTGATCTGGTGGCAGCTGACGCAGAGCGCGGAGTAGCGGTTGTCCTTTGCCAGGAACTTGCCATTGGCGTCGTTGTGCGGATCGTGACAGGTGATGCAGTGCACCTCGTCCGCACCCCCAAACGTGAGATCGGCGGGAGGCGACGAGAGCAGTTCGGGATTGGGGAGGGCGGTGTGATAGGGGAACGAGACCGGGTGATGTCCCGACAGGTCGAGACCGAAGTTGGAGAGGCTCCCGAGCCCCAGCGTGTCGCCGCCGGCCATCGTGATGCCCCCGGCCGGATTGACCACGGCACCCATCGCAATCGTGCCGTCGTGACAGCTCAGGCAGAGTTTTGTCGGACCGAACGGTTGCGGCAGCGGACCTGCCCTCAACGTCGGGCTCGCGTAGACATTGTAGGCCTGTGGCTCGAGCTCCTTGTTCCAAAGCGGCGAGAGCGGCGTGGCGTTGTGCGGGGTATGGCAGAACACGCAGATCCGGGTCTCGGTCAACGCCCGGATCGGTCCAGGCCCCGACAGCGACAGGTTGTGCTTGGTATTGACCATGTCCGCTGGCGCCTGCGCCTTGAGGGCGGCAACGGGTGCCAAGGCGAGCAGGAAGAGGGCGAGGAAGGACGCGGCGACCGAGGTCAGAAGTGACGCGGGGAACGGGAAACGGCTTCTTCGGAATGTCATCGGATGAGTGTAGCGAAGTGATCTCGTCTCCGCGTCGCGGCGTCGCCGCGTCCGCTTGCGGGGGGACGTTGCCATATCAAGGCTAGGAGGTACCATCCGCGTACTGCTCTGTGATCCGGAAGACCTGAATGCGCCGATTGTAGGTGTCGCACACATAGAGGTTCCCATTGTCACTGATGAAGGCCCCCGAGGGGAGCCAGAATTCGCCGAAATCGACACCTCGCTTTCCGAGCGTCAGCAGGAAGTCCCCTTGGCGGTTGAAGAGTTGCACGTTGTCGAGCAGGCCGTCCACGACATACACGATGCCGTCCCCGTCCACCACTACCCCCTTCGGCATCGCCAGGTCGCCGGAGCCATCGCCGTGATGACCGAAGGCGCCTAGGACGTGCCCCTGCTCGTCGAAGATCTGGACGCGGAAATTGAGGGAATCCGTCACGTAGAGTTCTCCGGCAGGAGAGCGGAAGATGTGCGTGGGAAAATTGAATTGGCCTTCGGCGCTGCCTCGCTCGCCGAAGGAGAAGACGTAGTCGCCGTTCGTGCGAAACGCATTGACCTTGTTTGCGAGCGTGTCGACGACGTAGAGCAGTTTCTGGCGCGGACTGTAGGCCACGCCGGTCGGCCGCTGGAGCCGCTCCGTGCCGGCTGTCTGCAGCGTGAAGAGCGGCGTACCGTCTGGGGCAAAGACGAAGACCCTGCCCGCTGAATCGGCAAGGTAGAGATGGAGATCTTCGTCGAAGATCAGACCGACGGGCGAGGAGATCGCCTGCCCCTGCACCGCGGAAAGGCGAAGATAGCGCTGTTCCCCGGGAACGTAGAGGTGAACGCAGCGGCGCCCCGTATCGGCAACGGCGATGCGCCCATCACTGCCGGTTGCCACGGCGACGGGCAGGATGAAGGCGTTGCGATCCTCCGCCTCGCTGCCGAAGACGATGGCCTTGAGCACCGTGCTGGAGTCCGTGCTTCGCGCGAAGCCGCTGACGGACTCGAGATACTTCACCTTGGCCCGGCTCGGCTGGTACGGCCACTGGAGACCGATGACCGGCTGTGCCGTTCTCAGCGTCCACTTCGCCGCGCAACCCCAGGAGAGAGCGACGAAAGCGAACAGCAGCGCCCACGAACCTGCGTGCGGTGTCGTCCTGCACTCGGCTGCGAGCGCCGGCCCGCGATGGGCCGCCGTGGAGAGTTCCGTCATCTGGCTCAGAAGAGGCGTCTGCGAAAATTCAAGTAGAACAACTCGTGGTCACGTCGGGTGGGGAACGTCCCCGCCCCGGAGGAGTCGGACGCATAGGCGCTGGCCCCGGCACTGATGTCAATCTCTCCGATTGTCCACGTCCACGTCGCATTCCCCGCATACGCGTTGCTGTCGACCAGGCCGTTCAGCCGGGTGTAGGAGCCGCCCAGTCCGAAGGACATGTTCCAGGGGGGGTAAAGCCGCTTCACGAGGTTGGCGGAGACGGACTCCGAATCCTCCGTGAAGGCCGCGGTTTCGGGTCCGGATGCGCTCGGGTCGGCCGATGTGCCCCTCGGGTAGTGCGTGTTCAGATAGGAAGCCGTTGCATATGCGTCAAGCGTCGGACTCAATGCCGATACATACTGCAGCTCTGCCCGCCAGGACTCGTACGGGCTCACCTCCCACTCGAACTTCTGGTACTCGCCGCGCAACCGCACGGGGCCGTACTGCGTAAGCAGGCCAGCCGTGTAGGTCGTGGAATCGTTCGGTATTCCGGGAAATGTGCCCGACAAGACGGTCGAGTTGACCTGGACGTAGCTGAAGTAGGGCGTCAGCAGGTTCTCAAACAGTTGTGCGCTGGTGTTGCCGGCGATCGTATCGGTCCGAAGCGAAAAATCTCCGGTTGTCAGAAGATACGAGACGAAAAAATCATAAGTTCCGGGATAGACAAGGTCGCCTGGCAGAGAACGGACAATGATCTGAACGGGGTCTGTTGCCGTATTGACCGTGTAGTTCTCCGGCCCCAACTGAACGTACTCGGTCAGGGGTTCCCTGACGACCACGAACACGATGATGCTTGGCACGTCGACGTTGCGCTGCCGCAGTGCAAACGACCCGGGAACCGGGATCCCAAAGAAGGACTCATTGGAGCTGCCAGCTTGTCCGTTGGTGTCCGTATCGGATCGCCCGAAGCTGACTCCGGCCATGAGCCGGCCGCGCGGAATGGACTTGCTGTAGTTGGTGGCTATCGAATTGGTCAGGCCGCTCGTCTCCCCGCCGGTGAATGTCCGGTGGTTGCGCAGGAACGTGTAGGTCGTATCGAGGCTCTGGTAGAGCCGGTGCGCGACGTCGACCTGAAGGTCACCGCCCTTGTCAGACAGATCGCGCTTCTCCCCGCCCGGTTGGTCAACGGTGTTGTCGTTCGCGACATAACGGTACGAGAGGTCGCTGCGGAAGTTCCAGGGGAGCTTCGCATCCAGGAGCTCGTACCAGGTCAGCTGGTCGGTCTTGAACGTCCCGGCTGTGTCACTCTGCTGCTCGAAAAAATTCTGGGATACGTTGGAGGTGAGCCGGACGCGCTGCAGGTTGACCATGTTCCCGAACGAGTACTGCATCGCGTTCCCGTCGAGCCCTTCGGAGTTGCTGAACCATGCGGGATTGAAGCCGCCGGTGAAGGAGATTTCGTTCCCGTTCACGAAACGCTTGAAGTATTGGCCGTCGGCCGAGACTTTGTCGACGTCGGAGGTGGTCTCCCCGGAGTCGATGCTGTTCCTGACGTAGCCGAGGTGGAGAAAATACGGCTTCTGCCGGTAGCGAAACGTGGTGCCGTAGGTCGTTCCCACGTTGCCGTGCTGCGGTGCGGATTGCTCCTTGAACAAGGGTTCGTAGCGGGACGCAAACACGTAGAGATTGTACGGATGCTCGGGCAGAAAGATCAGCCGCAAATCGTACTCCAGACCGGTACCGGTCGTCCATCCGGTCGAGCCGGTGTACGTGGAGTAGTAGTCTTCCTCCCGCAGCGCGCCGGCAATGGAGAAGTGGTACTGGAGAAACCGCGGATCATAGGAGTAACCGTCCGAGAACAGGGTGATTTTCTGCCGGAGAAACGTGTCGTTCCACCGCCGTGACGGTACCGCGCCGGCGCGCAGGTAGTCCCGCTCGTAGGAGCCGAAGACATCGAGAAAGGCCCCGTTTTCGAATGGCACCGGGGCGAAGTCCGTCCAGTCGGCAAAGACGAGTGACGGAGCGAAGGCCATAACGATACCGAGAGCGAGGAGTACCTTAGTACACCTCCCTACAAATTTCCGGCCGGTCACGGGGTACACCAAATCCCCCCGCCGCTGCGCGGCACCCCCCTTTTTCGGCCCTCCGTCAGAATCTGCGGGTAGTCCGACGGTCCTGTCGGGGCAAACCGTTGCGGCGGAATGGATTCCGCTTCCGAGACTGTCAAAAAAACGGTGGCGACGTGACGAACGGACGAGCGCAAAACGGGTGCCGTCGCGGCCTCGGCGTAGCCGCGGGGCTTGTCCCCGCTCGGATTCGCCGCGAACAGCGGCCACAAGGGCCGCGGCTACACGGACACGGAGAAAATCGACAGTCTCTTCCGCGGGAATCCAGTGCGCCACAACGGTTTGCTCCCGACAGGGCGATCTGGATGCCCGCCCCACGCTTTCGCGGGGGCAGGCCGTGCGCGGGCATGACGGAAGTGAGCACCGAAATCGTTGGTGCCTTCTCGAAGCGGAATGCGCGGTCCTGCAGGGCTCTTCTCGCGCGTGAACCGTCGGAGTACCCACGGATTCTGGCGAAGCCTCCTTTTTCAAAACGGGTCCGGGGAAGGCCCCTTCCGTCTTCTGCGCCGCGCCGCGCGTCATCGCAGCAGGTACTCGTTGTCAGACATGTGGGCGTCGTGGCAGTCGGTGCACTGCTCTGACGCGCCCGCATGCGCTGCTACGCGCGCAACGTCCTGGCGGTCGTGGCAGTACAAGCAGAAACTGTCGGACTCGGACACCAGGAGATATCGGTATCGCGACCCGTGCGGATCATGGCAGGCGGTACAACCGCCCGAGGCGAGCGGACCGTGGATGTACTTCTTGTCCAGCTTGAGCTCGTGACACTTGAAGCAGAGCTGCTCACGGGGGACCACGAACGCATTGGTCGCCGCAGCCTCGTGACAGGCATTGCAGAGTCTGGCTGCGTAGGGGCCATGGTCCCGCGGTTGGATGCGTGTCACCTGGACGGCACCCGGTGGCGCTCCGGCCCCTTCGGCTTCGAGCGGCTCGGGCGGCTTGGGCGGCGGCACGCCGTCGAAAATGGTCGAGAGGATCTTGTACCGGGTTTCGGCGCTGCAACCAATCGACAGCACCGCCAGCGTGCCCAGAAAAACCAGTACCGTCCAGAGCTTCATGGAAACCCGAGATGAAACGGGGTACAGAGGCCTGACGGGTCACTGTTTCTGCTGCAGTTTCTCCAGTTCCTTCTTGCGCAGCTCGTCGATCAGCTGCAGCAGCTCCGCATCAGTGGGATAGCTCTTCCCCTTCTCCTTCCCGTACGCCCAAACGCTGACGCGGCGACCGCCGAACTGATTGGTCACCAGGAGGAGATATTCCGGCTCGAAGTTGGGCTCGAAGTACTGCTGAAAGTACTGCAGGTTGTCGCGGTCGATGGCGACCTTTGCGGGCAACAGGAGACCCCCGGGCTTGTCACCGCTTTCCCCAAAGAACATGAGCAGGCGTCCTTCCTTGTTGAAAATCTGCACGTTATTGAAGGAGGCATCGACCGCATACAGACGGCCTTCACGATCGATGGCAATGCCCTTGGGTCTGGCGAAGTGTCCGAGGTTGTCTCCGAGCTTTCCGACGGTCGACTTGAAATGCCCGTCCCGGTCGAACTTCACGACCTGAAACCGTCCGACATCCGTGACGTAGAGATACCCATCGGGATCGAAGGCGAGGTTGGTTGGGCGGTCAAGACGCTCGGAAGGCGGGCCCTTGTCACCGATGGTATTGGCCAGCTCCCCGCTCTGCAGATCAAAGACCTTGACCACGCCGTTGCCGATGTCGGCGACGTACAGACGGTCGTCGAAGGGAACGGCATCGGTGGGCCGCCACTTTCCCGGCGTTCCATATGCGTTCAGGTACTCGTCGTTTCGGTCGAACGCGACAATCTGGCCGCGGACGGGATCGGTCACGTACTTGATGCCATCGGAGGTGATGCTGATGTTGAGAGGTTGATTCAGCTTGCCGGGGCCCACCGCGCCTTTCAGATACGCATAGCGGTGGCGCTTGAGATCGAACACCGTGACCGGACCGTTGGTGTCGCAGACGTAGATCTTGCCCTCGTAAATGCCGACCCCGTACGGCTTGTCGACTTTCAGGTCCAGCTTCGCGCCCACCACGAAACGGTTGAACGCGGACTGCTCCTCGATATCCCCGAGCCCGGTGAAGAAGGTCAGGTACTGGATGCGCGGGAGTTCGGGGGCGGCCGGGTAGAACACCGGCGGCTCCTTCTGGCGCACGCGTGCAGCGCACCCCCCCAGAAGCAGAAAGGCAACACTCACGGCGCCGAAAAGCTTTGCGGGTCTAGTCACGCCAGAATCTTCCCTCCGCCCACTCGCAGAGCCGTATCACCTGCGAGCGTCCATCGCAACAAAGCGCCTGAAGGTTCACTTACAAAGCTGATTCGTCGCAGGATCACTCAAAAAGGGGAGAGAACGCGGAGCAGAAAGGAAGGGAAGATGAGGCGAGAGGGGAATGGCAGCCATTCCCCTCTCGCCCGATGGACTGAGAAGGAGCGTTACGGAGCCGTGTAGAGGCCCTTGTCGTGGCAGGTCAGGCACAACTCGCTGTTCTGGTCGCTTCTCCAGAGCAGCGTTTCACCCGAGTTGCCCTTGTTGTGCACCGCGTGGCAGGTGCCGCACTCCATCAACGTGTTCCCCGCTCCCAGCAGGTGGTCGCGGACGAAACTGGTGGGGGTCAGCTGCGCGACATCCGCGCCCCGGATCTCGGGGTCGCCCGCCGCCACGGCGTCGTAGTCGAAGCCGATCGGGTGATGGTTGCCCAGGTACCTGTCCTTCCCGATCTGATACGCTGAGCTGATGAAGGCGCCGCCAGCGCCGATGGAACCGGGCAGCTGGGAGCTGTTGCCATAGGAGTTGACCGCAATCTGTCCGTCATGGCAGCTCAGGCAGAGCAGCGAGGTGCTGCCCGGAACCATGCCGTTCAGCATGGCCTGGGAGGCCTTGGCACCGCTCTGCGGGGCCCCCGGACCGTTGTTGTACATCGCGTAGGAGGTGTTCGATTGAAGGGTGTGGTTCCACAGGGGCAGATAGGTGAAGTCATCCGTCGGCGCCTCCGGGCCACCGCCAATCCCGGCGCCGGGGCCGCCGTTCGCCACGGTCAGCTTGTAGGTGTTGTGTGGGGCGTGGCAGAAGATGCAGATTCGGTTGAGGGAATCGGCCGGCGTGTACGCCATGCCATGGGCGGCCTGGTTCGGCGCACTCAGATCATGGACGGTGCCGTTGATTCCGGTGCCTGGCGTGTACGAGCCCGTGAAGGCTGGGGCGGAAGACGCCAGGAACAGCCCAAGGGCAACGACGCACAATGCTTGCAGATATCTTTTCATGCTTCCTCCGTGTTTCGCTCTGTTCGTGGTTTTGTTGGTTTGCATTGTCTCATCTCTTCCTCAGGAGGCGGCAGGCGGGTTCCCCCGCCTGCCGTTCCTGACGGACTTCACGGTGCGGTCGCCTGGATGACGAGGCCCGCTTGGTCGGGCCCGATGTCGAACGGGCCTGCCGCCGGAACTGTGAACGTGTACCCGAGCTTGTTCACCACGAGGGTGTAGTTGCCCGGTTTGAGCGATCCGGCCGTGAACGTGCCGTTGCCCATGGTGGGCACCGTCTTGACGACGGTCGTGCCTCTCTTCACTTGCACGTTGGCTGACGCGACGGGTGTCGTTCCGTCAGACCGGACCACCTTGCCGCTGATGGTGAAGTAGGCCGGGTTCACCGGGGCGCAGGAGTACGGCGGCGACGACATCTTCAGGGCACTGTCGATCGCCTTGAGTGTGGCCGTGTACCCGGGGGCAGTGCCCGGCTTGAGGTAGGTGTGGGTGACATCCAAGCCCGGGCCGCCGACGCTGCGCGAGGTGAGGTCATTCCAGTCGACGACGACGGTGGCCACCGGACTGGCATCCGTGTCGGTCGACGTGTCCACGACCCGCAGTTCCCATTTGTTCGCATCCCAGGTGCACGTGGCATTCGCCACGGGCGGGTTATCCACAGGCGCCACTGGCACCTTCACGTTCCTCGCCGCCGTCCCGACGGTGACGCCGTTGGACTTGACGGTGAGCGTGATGCTCTTGGTGCCGCTGGTGCTGTACGTATGGGTGTCGGGATCGGCGGTTCCATTTGCTGTGCCGTCACCCCAGTTCCAATCGTAGGTCAGGGTCGGGCACGCGCCGCCGCAGTCCACCGTGGCGTCCACGTCGACCTGGAGGCTCGGGTTCGGGTAGGTGGTGATGGCGAACGAGGTTGTGTACGACGCCGACACCGTCACGCTTCTGATGGCCGACCCAACCAGCAGGCCGCCCTCTTTCACGCTGAGGGCGATCGAGTACTTGCCGGGTCCGGCATACGTACGGCTGGCAGGATCCCCGGTGCCCGTTGTGCCGTCACCCCAAGCCCACTCGTAGGTCAGGGTCGGGCACGTGCCGCCGCAGTTCACCGTGGCGTCCACGTTGACGGTGAGGTCCGTCACCGAAGCGGTGAACGTCACCTGGTAGGACGCGGCTGCCGAGTCATGTATGCCCTCGGCGACTCCCGCCAACTCGAGCTTGGTCCGGTATTGTGCGCACGTCCCGCTGCCTGGACCACTGCAGCACGCCTCCGGGACACCCGGCGCGGTGCAGAGGGCCACCTTGGGCTGGTGCTGAGCATCCTGTACGGTTCCGCCGCCGTGGCACTTGCCGCAGGCCAGGTCGATGTCGACCCACATCTTGCCGTTGACGTCCACGTTACCGTTCTTCTTGACGTTGCCGATGAAGTCAGCCGCCGATGGGAAGGTGCTGTAACTCGGATCCGAGTTGATCCTCCACAGGTGGATCGGGAAGCCGGCAGCCGAGGCTTTCGGCATATGACAGGCTTCGCACGGCTCCTTGTATTCCGTGGTGTCCCAAGGCGTACCAGCGCCCTTGAGATGATTGACCAACGCGGGGTTGATCTGCGGAACACCCGCCGCATTGTAACCTGCGCCACCCGTGCCCGTGTTGTCGGTATGGCAGGTCTCGCACTCCTTCCTGACTGCTTCCGTCGCGGCCGGATCGAAGAGGCTCTGGTGGACGTCATGGCAGGTGGTGCAGGCGCCCCGGTTCTCCGTCTGCCAGTAGCCGACGGTGCCGGCAGGCTGGCCATTCGCCAGGTTGCAATCATCCTGGGTCTTGATCTCCTCGACAGCCCCGCCCTTCCAGACCGTGGCGAGGATGCTGCCGCCGCCAGCGGTTGCAGAGGACCGGCAGACGAAGCCCTTGAAAGCGCTGGCGTACTGCGTTTCCAAGTTGCCGACGAGGTTGAACTTGCCCAGGTTGTTCGGCACGATGCCATTGCTACCGACCGGCACGGTGTACTCGGCGTGCGGGCTGTTGAGGAACTGATTGGCGATCGGGTGACTGCTGAAGTCTGGCTGATAGGCAGGGGCGGTCAGTCGGTTCGTGACCGTGATGTTCAGCGCGGGGTTACCGAGATCGGTGTCCGTTCCCGTGCCATTACTGACCTTGCCGATACTCTGGTGGCAGCCGAAGCAGATGCCGGTCACCTGCTGGTTGGCCGTGGTCGCGGGGGTGACGTTGTGCGTGCCGGTGCCAGCGGGTGCGGTGAAGGCGGTACCAGGCGCATTTGTGCCGTTCTTGGCGAAGACGGTATAGTGGCAGCGGGAGCACATGATACCGTCACGGTCCCACTTGCCGGTTATGCCGTTGATGGTGCCGTTAGGCTGGGCCATGGACGGGAAGGATGCGCCGGGCTCCTTCGCCCCCGTGGTGAAATACGAGGCGATGGCGCCTTCCACACCGGTCATCGGGTACCAGACGCCCGCTGGCACTAGCGCCAGGCAGGCGGCCTCCGTGGTCACCGCGCCCGTACCGGAGGTGGGTTTCGCAACTGCTCCTTGAACGCAAATGCCCGCCGACGGATTGCTCCAGCCGGTCGCGTGGCAGGAGGCGCAGGAATAGGTGTTCGTGCCGTTGTAACGCGCCGTGGTGGCGTCTATTGCGACGATCACGTCGAGTGCGTCAGGCGCCGGTGCCATCCAGTCGCCGAAGACGTAAAGGAGCGGATAGGTCCAGGGGACTGAGGGGTTCGTGGCGGTTGGAGGGGTAGCTGTAAAGTCTATTGTCCCGAGCGCCCACCCGGTCGTCTGGTAGCTCACCCCATCAGGTCCGGCCCAGATCTCTCCGGCGGTCACTTTCCGCAGCATGTTCTTGTGGCCGGTCATCAGGTAGGGCTCTTTCCACCGCTCAGCATACGTGTTGTACTGAGAAACTTGGTTGTGGCACTCGAGGCAGCCGGCGCGGCTGGTTCTGACGTCGCCACGCGTCGAGGCGTTTGGTGTCGTTGCCTCGGCTATGTCTGGGGTCGCCTTGGTAGTTCCGGTGCTCCAAGAGAAGCCATTCCACAGGCACTGCCCCTGAGTGTACCCGCTCAGCGTGACGAAATCGCCGATGGCGTTGCCCGGAGAGCCGTCCTTCTTAGTAATAGCCCCAGTCAAGTAGCCGGCGATGCCGTAACTGTAGCGGCACTGACTGCTGGTCCATGAAAACCCGTTGATGGTGGTGGGGCAGAGGGCCTGGGTGCCATAGGCAGTGGTGAGGTTGATCGTGGTGTAACAGAAGCCCGGTGCGCCATCCTCCGCCGGGCCCCTGTAGGCCCAGGACCCGGTGCAGGCGGTGACCCGGACTCCGCCCTTGAGCGTGCAGTTGGTCGCCGTCCGGTCAAGTCCATCCAGGTTGATGCCCGCGCCCGTCGTGGGATTGACGCAGACGTTGGTGGTCCAGTAGTGCGATACGTTGTCAGTGGGATTATTTACCCGCCCGGAAGTCGCGAGACACTCGGCCTGGGTGTCGTAATCCGAATCGGTCGGGATTGTGGGATTGGCGACGCTGTCGACGCCCAGCACGTGGTCGATACAGTCGGGGCGGGAAAGATTATGTGCCGTATCGATCACGATCGTTCCATCGGATCTTATTCCGGAGAAACAGTCCCCATAGTCGGTGATGTCCCAGCCCCCGGTCGTCCCGTTCGGCTTGGAGCCGTCACCGATGTGTACCGCGCTGGCGGTGCCCGCCGCGAAGAGCGGAAGCGCCAGGGCAAGCGCGGCTACGAGCGAGACTCGCTCGAAAAAAGTCTTTCTCTCTCTGGTCATGAGCTCCTCCTCTTTTCTCTGGTCATGAGCTCCTCCTCTTTACTGGTCATGATTTGCAGCTCCTCCTGATCCACGGTGGTTCCTACCGCTGCGGTCGGTCCCGGCACATTTCTCTTCCCTCCCATGGGCGGGCTGCGCAGCCGCCCGTGTCCAGGGCAGCCGCCGCCGCGGCGACAAGCCCAGTCCCGTTTCGGAAACTCCACCCTTTGCTGTCAGATGTTCCACGAGAGACTACACTGATTCCTGCCCCTGCCTACCGCAACATATGTGCCGCCCGCCTACCTTTCGGTAGGTAGCCGAAGAATGAGGGTCGAGTCGCGAATTCGTGAGGAAAAGCACCCAGCGCTGCGTAAAATTCCGCAGTTGGGCGGTGCCGGGGAGTGGCGACTGAGCCCAGGGACGATCGCTTTGGAGGGCGAGCCTCCGTGCGAGCCGGGTGGTTGGCGGGGGCGGCTGGGACGGAGCGCTTCGCCCGCGCTCAGCAGATGCCTCGCCCTCCAGGGACTGTCAATCTTCTCCGCGTCGATGTAGCCGCGGCCCTTGTGGCCGCCCTTCGCTGGTCGCGAGCGGGGACGAGCCCCGCGGCTACTTTGCGAGCGGGGACAAGCCCCGGCGGCTACTTGGGAGCGGGGACAAGCCCCGCGGCTACGCTGACGCAAACGAAGGCATTCAGGTTGCCGACGGCCGCTCGATCGTCCAATCGAGCGTTTGTCGATAGCCCCCAAGAGGGTGGGCGAACGTGTCCGATTCCCGGGTGGCGA
>Ga0316622_100001587_pt1 | contig 14935 bp, 11 predicted proteins | sample OWC_Aug_OW2_C1_D_FD_207646 | JGI IMG/M metagenome (GOLD analysis project Ga0316622, IMG submission 207646) | Wetland soil microbial communities from Old Woman Creek delta, Ohio, United States - OWC_Aug_OW2_C1_D5_C | ecosystem: Environmental > Terrestrial > Soil > Wetlands | place: USA: Ohio... | reverse complement strand
CGGGGTGGTGGCGCTGTCCTACACGCTCGGCCAGCTCGCAGCACTCTTTCTCATGTGCGACCGGCACGACCTCGGCGTGGCCCTGGGCGACAACGGCCAGGGCGAGGCGCGGATCGAGCGGGGCCTCCTGCGGCTCGGGGCGGGGAAGGGCGGGCGTCGCGACGAGCCGCTCCCGGGTGACGACTACGAGCCGAACGTGTTCATCTACGATGCCTACCCGGGGGGTATCGGGCTCTCCGAGCCGCTCTACCGGCTGCACGACCGGCTGCTCGCCGAGAGCCGGTCGCTGATCGCGGCCTGCCCCTGCACCGACGGCTGCCCCTCGTGCGTGGGGCCCGCCGGGGAGGTGGGGAGCAACGGCAAGGCCGTGGCAATGGCCATTCTGGACGCAGTGCTGCACCCGAGGAATCCCAGTGGCGCGGATTCCGAGGGACCTGTCCGTTCAGGAAGGCCCCGGTGAAGGCCGGTCTCTTCGCAGGGAAGCACCCTCGGAGCTTGGCGGGTGCTTCTGTCTGTGGTGCTTCTCTACGGAGCTCGAAGGCCTTCACCGGGGCCTTGCGAAACGGACAACTCCCTCGGGATGCGCTCCACGGGCATCCCTCGGGTGCGTGGGCATCCCTCGGGTGACGAATCCCTCCAAGATGACACAGCTTCACGATCGCCTCCAGCGCCTGCGTCGCCCGTCCGAGGCTCCATCCGGGCCCTCCGGCGACGCCTCGGGCGGCGCCTGCGGCCTCGAGAGGCTCGAGCGCGAGATGCTGGGGGAGCCGCTGCCCGGCGACGGTGAGGTGCTTTCCCTGAAGGCGCGCCTCGAGCGCCTCGTGGCCGTCGCCGCGGTGAAGGAGAAGGAGCGGCGGCGCGGCCCCGCCCCTGTCCCCCTCGAGGAGCTCGTCGAGGGGATGCGGGTCGAGAACGAGCGCGGCGAGTTCTTCCTGGTCGAGACCGCGGTCCACCTGGAGGTACGTCACGGCGACGTGCCCCTCTCGCGCGTCCACGCGATCGAGCCCTCCACGGTCGGCGTCCTCACCGCGGAGCCGGAGCTCGAGGGTTTCGACCTGCGCCGCGCGGTGTTCCTCGACACCGAGACGACCGGCCTCGCCGGCGGGGCGGGAACCGCCGCGTTCCTGATCGGCGTCGGCTGGGTGGACGGCGACCATTTCGTCGTCCGCCAGTACTTCATGCGGGACTACCACGAGGAGGCGGCGCTCCTCCACGCGCTGGCGCAGGAGCTGGCGCGCTTCGACCGGCTGGTCACCTTCAACGGCAAGATGTTCGACGTGCCGCTCCTCGACACGCGGTTCCGTCTCAACCGGGCCCGCTTCCCGCTGTCCGGGGTCCCGCACCTCGACCTCCTCCATCCCGCGCGTCGGCTCTGGAAGGCGCGGCTCGAGTCCTGCCGCCTGCAGTCGCTCGAGGTCGGGCTGATGGGCCTGCGGCGCCACGGGGACATCCCCGGGGAGGAGATCCCTCAGGTCTACTTCGACTGGGTGAGGCGACGCGACGCGCGGATGCTGGCCCGGGTGTTCGAGCACAACCGCCAGGACATCGTCTCCCTGGCGGCGCTCGCCGTCCTCGCCTGCCAGTGGGTGGAGGAGGGCCGCGCCGAGGACCCGCGCGACGTCTTCAGCCTGGCGCGCGTGCTGGAGCGCGCGCGGCTCTACGACCGCAGCGAGTCCGAGTACCGCCGCGCCCTCGACCTCGGTCCCGGGGCGCTGCGCGGGCCCGTGCTCCTGCGCCTCGCCTGGCGCGCGAAGCGGGCGGGGCAGCACGATCGTGCCGTGGCCCTCTGGGCCGAGGCGGGGGAGGCGGGCGAGGTGGAGGGCTGGCGCGAGCTGGCCATGCACCACGAGCACCGGGCCCGCGACCTCGACCAGGCGCTCGCCGCCGTCGAGCGCGGGATGCGGCTCGTCGAGCCGGAGCGCCACCGCGACGTGCGGGCCTGGCACCTGGCCGAGGGCTTCGAGCGGCGGCAGCAGAGACTCCTGCGCAAGCGGGCGAAGCGGGCGACGTGAGGGTGCGACCGGGGACCGGCGTTCCTCGGGGCTTTCGAAATCCCTCGCGTGCCCGCGGGACAGGAGCACGCGAGGGTGTCAGATCTCGCGCTGCAGGAACTCGACGAGGTCCTGGATGAGGACCGGCTTCTTGAAGACCGCCATGCCCGACTTCTCGAACGCCGGGATCAGCGGAGAGTGGGCGTACCCGGTGAGGAGGCCGATCGGGAGCCCCGGGAAGCGACGGCGCAGCGTGTCCGCGAGCTCGGCCCCGTCGCGGCCGGGCATGACGAGGTCCACCAGGGCCGCGTCGTAGCTGGTGGTGTCCGACTTCTCGAGCGCCTCGTCGGCCGAGGTGGCGGCGTCCACCTGGAAGCCGTGGCGGGCGAGCGCCTTGGTCAGCATCTGGCCGATTCCCGGGTCGTCGTCCACGACGAGGATGCGCCGCGCGTCCTTCATGGGAGGGCCGGAATGCTAACCGACGCCGTCCTCCACGTAAAGGTGCAAATGTTCCGGGAGCCGGCACCCCGGCCGGGGGCCGGGCCGCAACCGCTGCTAGACTGCGCCGGATGAGCCCCGGGACTGGACGGCAGCGGCTCGCCGACGCGCTCGGCCTCGCCACCATCCTGCTCGTGCTCCTCGACCTGCTGCGGCCCTCGCTGCTGCTCCTGCCGACGATCACGGCCGGAGGCGACACGCCCTGCCACTACCCGACCGCGGTGTGGTTCCACGAGCACCTGCTGCCCCGCCTGCGGCTGCACGGCTGGTACCCCGGTGCGTCGCTCGGGCACCCCCTGCTGCTCTACTACTTCCCGTTCCCCTTCCTCCTGATGTCGGTGCTCGCTCCCCTCGTGGGGATGCCGGTCGCCTTCAAGCTCGGCACCGCGCTCGGCGTCTTCCTCCTGCCCCTCCTCGTCTACGCCTCGTTCCGCCTGATGCGGCTGTCGTTCCCGGCCCCGCTCCTGGGCGCCGGGGCCGCTCTCGTCTTCCTCTACGTCGAGGACAACCCGATCTGGGGCGGCACGATCGCGAGCACGCTCACCGGGGAGTTCTCCTACACCTACGGCGTCGGCTTCGCCATTCTCTTCCTGGGCGTGCTCTTCCGGGCCCGCGCCGACGGGTGGGGCCCCTGGGCCCCGGCAGCAGTCCTGGCGCTCACCAGCTACGCGCACGGCTACGCCGTGCTGTGGGCAGGCCTCACCGCCTCGGGTCTCCTGCTCTGGGACCCGGCGCGCCGCCCACCCGACGGGGGCGGCGGGGACCGGTGGCGAGCTCTCGGCTGGCTGGTCGCCGTCGCCGCGCTGGCCTTCGCCTTCGCCGGCCCCGCCCTCGTGCCGCTCCTCGCGGACTGGGGCTGGACGACGCCCTTCGACGACGCCTGGATCGACGTGACGGCCCACGGGGTCTTCCCGCCTCTGCTCCGGCCGCTGCTCCTCGCCGGTGCCCTCGCCCTGGCGGCGACGCTCGCCCGGCGCGCGAGAGGGGGGCGCGGCGGCGAGGGGCTGCTGCTTCTCGGCTTCGGCACGCTCGCGGGCGCGGCTCTCGCCTCGGCCGGGCCGGGCCTCGGCGTGATCGACGTGCGCTTCGTCCCGCTCGCGCAGCTGTCGCTGGCCCTCGCCGGGGCGGCCGGGCTCGGCCTCGCGCTCGCGCGCCTCGCCCTCGCCGACGTGGCCGCGGTGGGCCTCGTGCTGGTCGCGGCGTGGTACGCGGACGCGAACTCGCGGTTCCTGCGCCACTGGGTCGACTGGAACTACTCCGGCCTGGAAGCGAAGGAGCTGTGGCCGGCCTGGAAGGAGCTGACGCAGGGGCTGCGCGGCGAAGCCGGCGCCGCGCGCGTGGCGTTCGAGTACGGCCCGGTCCACGAGCGCGCCGGCTCCATCCGGATGCACGAGACGCTGCCCTTCTTCTCGGGCCGCCCCGGCATCGAGGGGGTCTACAACCAGTCCAGCGTGACCACGCACCCCGTGTACTACCTGATCTCGGAGCTCTTCCCCTCCTCGCCGAACCCGTTCCGAAGCCGGACCTACTCGCGCTTCGACCTCGACCGCGGCCTCGCCCGCCTCCGCCTCCTCAACGTGAGCCACGTGGTCGCGGTGAGCGACCGGCTCGCCTCCGAGCTCGACGTGCGGGCCGGAGTGGTGCGCGAGGCGCGCGTCCCTCCCTACACGGTCTACCGCGTGGCCGACCCGGGGGCGGGCTACGTCGAGCCGCTCGCCTTCGCCCCCGTGCGCTCGCCGCAAGACGGCTGGCGGGACCAGGCGTTCCGCTGGTTCTCGCGCAAGCCACCCAACCGCGCCGTGCTCGTCTTCACCGACGACTCGCGCTTCGACGTGGTGGCCACCGACCCCTGGGCTCCCCCGCCCGAGCGGCCGCTGCCGGCGGGAGTGGTGGTGACGGAGAGGTTCGAAGCCGAGTCGATCCACATCACGACGAGCCGCCCCGGCCACCCCCTCCTGGTGAAGGTCTCGTACCACCCGCGCTGGCGGGCCGAGGGCGCAGATGGACCCTACCTCGCCTCGCCCGGGTTCATGCTGATCGTGCCGCGCCAGCGGGAGGTGCGGCTCGCGTACGCGGCGCGCACCGGGGCCGATCACGCCGGGCTCGGCCTCGCCGTGCTCGCCGTCGCTCTGGCCGCCGCCTCGACCCGGCGTCGGCGCCGCGGTGGCCGGGACCCCGGCGAGCCGGCCGGGGAGGCGCCGCCGGTCGCTGGCCGGTGGGCGCGCTTCCTGCCCGCGCTGCCCCTCGTGCTCGTCGCGGGGGTGGCCGCGCTGCGCCTCGTCCCGGAGCCCTCGCACGCCGGCGCGCAGGACGCGCTCGACGCGCTCGCCTCCCGGGCCTACGCCGAGGAGCGATGGGAGGAAGCCGCCGAGTACGCCCGTCACGCGGTGGCTCTGCTTCCGTCGCCCGACCCGCGGCGGGCGGGGCTCCTCTGCGTGCGCGGCGAGGCGCTGCTCCGTGCCGGGCACTCACGGGAGGCGATCGAGCCGTTCACGCTCGTCGTCGAGGGCGAGCCGGGGCCGCACCGGCCGCAAGCGCTGCACTCGGGCGCCCTCGCCCGCGAGGCGGCGGGTGACCCGGAGGGGGCGGCCGCCTGGCGCCGCCAGCTCCGCGAGGAGTACGCCGAGACTCCGTGGGCGCGCCGTCTCGAGCCGCCGGCCCGACCGTCCCCGCGCCCGTAGAGGGCGCACGGGGCGCGAGCGCCCGGTGCTACACTCGCGTCGCGCATGCGGAAGGCCGCGGTCGGGCTCGTCGTCCTCGGGTGGCTGGCGCCGTCGCCGCTCCTGGCGCAGGGTGTTGCCATCACTCACCGCGCGGTGGGGTGTGTCGTTGCCGGCAAGTACTCCCGCCTGAACGCCTGCTTCGCTCCCCGGTCCACCCTGGCCCGTGCTCGCGTCTACTTCCGCGTCGCGGACGCGCCGCCCGACTGGTACTACGTCGAGATGGCCTCCGAACAGCCCTGCCACGCGGGCATCCTGCCCCGTCCGAAGAAGGAGCTCGTGGGGCGCCGGATCCAGTACTACGTGGACGCGTTCGACCGGGCCTTCAGCGAGAGCCGCACGCCGGAGGCCGAAGCGCTCGTGGTGGGGAGCGCGTCGGAGTGCAGCTCGAAGCTGCCGGTGGCGCCGATCCTGGAGCGCGCGACCGTGGCCGTCTTCCCAAGCCTGCCCGCCGGCTTCGCCGGCGGCGCCTCGGGCCTGGGGGCCGGAGTCACCGCCGCGCTCGCGGTGGGCGGCGCCGCGGTCGTGGGGGGCGGGGTGGCCCTGGCGGCCGGCGGCGACTCCGGGGGCGGATCGGCGCCCGTGCCCACCACGACCCTGCCGCCCACGACGACGACCACGACCACCACGACCACCACGACCACCACCACGCTGGCCCCCGGCTTCAACCCCGACTTCAAGGTCTTCAACGGCCCGACCCTGGTCCCGGGCGACACGATCGTCGGCACCGAGCCCCTGGTCGTCCGCTTCGACATGTGCGACTCGACGGGTCCTTACCCGCTGCGCTACTCGGTCGAGGTGGACGGTGTCATCGAGACGATCGGATGCAGGTCCGTCATCACGTTCACGACCGTGTCCGCGAGCGCGGGGGTCCAGGGGGCGGCGCCGCGGCGCTCGGCCACGGCGCGGACCTACGCCGTGCGGATGATGATCCAGTCCGCCGGCCCGAACAACGACCCGAAGGCCAACCGCCGGCTGACGGTGCAGGTCAACCCCACGACGCCTCCTCCCGGCGGCTGCTCGAACGACACGCAGGGCCCGGTCGTCACGTTGACCAGGCCGCTTCCCGGCAGCCTGTACCCGAGCCCCTATCCCTACCCGGTCCACTTCGAGACCTCCGCGAGCGATGCGACGACGGGGAACAACGGGGTCGCCTTCGTCGAGTACAAGGTCAACTGGGGGCTGCCCGGCCAGGCCCTCCTGGGGACCGTGACGAGCGGCAGCCCCTGGCCCTTCGACTGGCCGGCGTCCGCGGTCAACGCCTATCTCGGCACCGCCTGTGCGAAGTTCCTCGAGGTGCTGGCCTATGCCCAGGATGGCTGCGGGAACTCCACCTACTCGGCCACGACCCAGATCATCGTGAACAACACGGGCACCTGCGTTGCGGACGAGGGCCCGAGCGCCTCCGCCGTGACGGCGACCCTCGTCAGCGAGCTGGGCGTGCCCGGAGGAGCGGCCCAGGTCATCGCGAACGGAGAGGCGGCCTTCCCCCGCGCGGGCCGCGTCCCCCTGGCCGTCCGCGTCGAGCACGGGGCGAACCGCGTCGAGGCGACGCTCGTCGAGGGCCGATCCGCCGGGACGTGGCGCTTCGAGCTCGGGGGGGTGCCGGGCCTCGACCCCGAGACCCTGCGGGTCGTGGCGGGAGAAGTCCTGCAGCTGACCGGGGACTCCGTGACTTTCCGGCTCCAGGGACGGCCCGGCGAGCGGGTGGTGTTCGTCTTCCGGGCCGAGTGAGATCAGGGCCGCAGGGCCGTCTCCATCTCGCGCACGATCGCGTCGGCCGCGGCGGCGGGGTCGGGGGCCTCGGTGATGGGTCGGCCCACGACCAGGTAGTCCGCGCCCGCGGCGAGCGCCGCGGCCGGCGTCGCCAGGCGGGCCTGGTCGCCCCGGGCCGCGCCGACCGGGCGGATGCCGGGGGTGACGATCAGGAAGTCGCGCCCGCAGGCCTCGCGGACCATCTCCACCTCGTGGGGAGAGGCCACGACCCCGTCCGCTCCCGCCTCCTTCGCGAGCAGCGCGAGGCGGCGCACGGACTCCACCACTGACCCGTTCACGCCGATCTCGTCCAGGGTGTCGTCGTCGTGGCTGGTGAGGATGGTGATGGCGAGCAGCCGCGTCCCCATGGCGGGCAGCGCGCCCACCGCCGCCTCGATCATCGCCCGTCCCCCCAGGCCGTGGACGTCCACGAGGGAGACCCCCAGGTGCGACGCGCTCGCCACCGCGCCGGCGACCGTGTTCGGGATGTCGTGGAACTTGAGATCGAGAAAGACCTTGTCGCCCCGGGCCGCGATCTCGCGGACGAGGTCGGGCCCGGCCGCGGTGAAGACCTGGCTGCCGATCTTGAACAGGCCCACGCGGCCCGCCAGGCGGTCCACGAGCGCGCGCGCGGCGTCGGCCTTGGGAACGTCGAGGGCCACGATGAGGCGATCGCGGGGGTTCATTCGCGTCCTCCACTGTCGCAGGGCCGGGGGAGGCCCGGGTACTCGAGCGTCCCCACCACGTCGTTGATGTCGTCCGTCCCGTGCCGCTCGAGGTAGGCGCGCAGGTCGGCCAGGACGCGCTCGTAGATTCCGGGGTCCACGAAGTTCGCGGTGCCGATCTGGACCGCGCGGCAGCCCGCGATCAGGAACTCGAGCGCGTCTTGCGCCGCGGCGATGCCGCCGATCCCGATCACCGGGATCTTCACCGCGCGCGCCGCCTGCCAGGCCATCCTCACCGCCACGGGGCGGATGGCCGGGCCGGACAGCCCTCCGGTGCCGAAGCCCAGCTTCGGGCGGCGCGTCTGCACGTCGATCGCGAGGCCGAGGAGCGTGTTGATGCAGGACAGCGCGTCGGCGCCCGCTTCCTCGGCGGCGCGGGCGAAGACCGCGATGTCGCCCACGTTGGGCGAGAGCTTGGGAATCACGGGCAGGCGTGTCGCCTTGCGGACCGCGGCCACCACCTCGTGGGTCATCCGCGGGTCGCCGCCGAAGGCCATGCCCCCCTTCTTCACGTTGGGGCACGAGATGTTGACCTCGAGGCCGGCGACGCCGGGAGCCCCGTCGCACACGCGGGACACCTCCGCGTACTCCTCGACCGTGTCGCCGCACACGTTCACCAGGAGCGCGGTGTCGTGCTTCGCCAGGCGCGGGAGCACGTCCCGCACGAACGCGCGGATGCCCACCCCCTGGAGCCCGATCGCGTTGAGGAGCCCGGAGGGGGTCTCCACGATGCGCGGGGTGGGGGCCCCGTCCCGCGGCTCCATGTACAGCCCCTTCGACACCATGCCGCCGAGCAGCGAGAGGTCGAGGACACCCTCGTACTCGACGCCGTAGCCGAAGGTGCCGGAGGCGGCGATCAGGGGGTTCTTGAAGCGGATCCCGGCGATCTCGACCGCGAGGTTCACCGCCGGGCCTCCTCCGCCCCGCCCCCCGCGCGGCGGGCGCGCGAGTCTTCCTCGCCCGGCCAGACCACCCGGGCGGAGTCGAAGACGGGGCCCTCCGTGCAGGCGCAGCGGTACTTCCAGCGCGGCTCGTCCTCTCCCTGCACGCGGACGACGCACGCGAGGCAGGTGCCGATCCCGCAGCCCATCCAGGGGTCGAGGCTGACCTCGGCGGTGAGCCCGCGCGCGGCCGCGATGCGGGCGACCGCGTGCATCATCGCGTCGGGGCCGCAGGCGTAGAGGCGCACCGGCCGCGTGGCGGCGTCGAGGTGCGCCTCGAGCGGAACGGTGACCCGGCCACGCTCGCCGAGGCTGCCGTCCTCGGTGGCCGGCACGACCGTCAAACCCGCTCCGCCCAGGCGGTCGAGGAGGGGCAGGTCGGCCGCCGTGCGCCCGCCGTAGAAGAGCCGCGCCGTGCGTCCCGTGCGCGCGAGCTCCTCGCCCACGAAGCGGAAGGGCGCGATGCCGTAGCCGCCGGCGACGAGGAATGCCTCTTCGTCCGCGGGCGGCGGGGTGAACGGCCGGCCCAGGGGACCCAGGCACTGGGCGACGTCGCCCGGCGCCATCGCACACAGCGACCGCGAGCCCTGGCCGATCGCCTTCACGAACAGGGTGAAGGTCTCCCGGGCCGCGTCGGCCGACAGGATCGAGAAGGGGCGGCGCAGGGGTGGCTCGGCGGAGACGCCGGCCTTGATCATCACGAACTGGCCGGGGCGCGCGTCACGCGCGGTCTCGGGGTGCCGGAACGTGAGCAGGAAGTACGCTCCCCCGAGGACCTCGCGGTCGACGAGCGGCGCGACGCGGTTCGCGGGCATCGGCGCGATGATAACCCGTCACCCGGCGGGGCTGTCGACCGTGGCGGCTCCGAATCGGATACCCTCTCTCCCCGTGCCGAGGAAGACGCTGGGCAGCGCGGCCATCGCGGCCTCGATCGGGGCGATCGCCCTGTGCACCCTGACCCTCTACCTGAATCCGGAGCTGGTGCTGCGGCACGAGGCCGCGGCGCTGTTCCTCTGCCTGTTCGTCCCCTGGGCGGCCGTCGGCACGCTGGCTCTCGTGCTGGTGGCCGGCGCCGCCACCGCCGTGCGCTGGTGGCCGCGCCCGTTTCGTCCCGTGATCGCCGGGCGCCCCTTCTTCGCCTCCCACGCCTTCCTGGCCCTCGCGGTCGCGGCCGCGCTCTACTGGCACAACCTCCTCGCCTACCGCCACGCCCTGCCCCTCGAGACGCTGCGCGCGCTCGCCGCCTCCGCGGTCGTGGTGACCGGCGCGGCGGCCGTCTTCCTGGCCGTCGGCCTCGACCTGGCCCTCTTCCCGCGCCACCAGCGGCCCCTGGCGGCGGCGCTCGCGGTCCTGGCTCCGGCGGCGGCGCTGGCCGTGCCGCTGGCCCTCCGGCGGGAGCCCCCGCCGCCCGCGCCGCCCGTTCCGGTGCAGCTCGACGCGGGCCGTCCCGCCCGCCGCGTCGTCGTGATCAGCATCGACGGGCTCTCGCCGGCGGACGTCGCGGTCGCCGGCGCCGGGGACGTCTCCGCCTTCTCCCACCTCGCACGGCGGGGCGCCTTCGGCGCGCTCGCGACGGTGCGGCCCACCGAGGGCCCCCCGGTCTGGACCACCCTCATGACCGGGCGCCTCCCGCGTGATCACGGCATCCTGAGCGAGTCGAGCTACCGGCTTCGGGGCTCGGAGAGCGAATGGACCCTGCTGCCCAAGGGGGCCCTGGTGGGGGTGCTCGAGCGCGCGTCGCTCGCCTCGCGCCGGCCCGTCGCCTCCACCTCGAGGCGGCGGCGGGCCCTGTGGAACGTCCTCGACGCGTTCGGCATCCCGGCCGGCCTCGTGCAGGTCTGGGGCACGCACCCGCCGGAGACGATCCGTGGCTTCGTCGTCTCTCCCTACTTCCACCTGCTGCGCGGTGACCCCGAGCGTGCAGCGGGAGCCGTGTTCCCGCGCGACCTGCTCCCCGAGATCGCGGCGCGCGCGGTCGGGCCGCGGGACCTCGACCCCGCGCTGCTGGCCGACCTCGCGGGCGCCGCTGCCCCGACCGCGACGCCACTCGGGGACCCCTCGATCCAGGCCCTGGCCGGGGGCGCGGTGGCTCCCGATCTCACCTACGCCCGGGCCGCGCAGGTGCTGAGCAAGGCGTACGCGCCCTCCCTCCTCGTCCTCTCGTTCCACGGCTACGACAGGGCCGCGCACTCGTTCTACCGCTACGCGCACCCCGAGGCCTTCGGTGACGTGGCCGCGGAGGACGTGCGCCGCTACGGCCGCATCCTCGGCCGCTACGCCTCGCTCGTGGAGAAATGGGTGGGGGAAGTCGAGCGGGACCTCGGCCCCTGGGACGTCGTCGTCGTCCTTTCCGGCCATGGGCTGGCGCCGACGCCGCTCTGGCGCCGGCTCCTGGGCACGCTGACCGGCACCAATGTCGGGGCCGCCTCCCACGGGGGAGCGCCGGCCGGGGTCCTCCTGGTCGCGGGGCCGGGAATCCGGCCGGGGGCGGTCCCGTCGAGCGCGTCGGTCCTCGACGTCGCTCCGACGATCCTCTACCTGATGGGGCTTCCGGTCGCTCGCGACATGGAGGGGCGGGTTCTCACCGAGATCCTCGAGCCCGCGTTCGCGCGGGACAACCCGGTCACGTTCATCCCCAGCTACGAGAGCCTCGCGGTCGCCCCGGCCGCACCCGGCGCGCCGCTCGACGACCTCCCGCCGCTCCCGGAGGAACCCCGGTGAGGTCCAGCGACCGCAGTCCATCCGCCCCGAGCACATCCGGGAGGTCCGGGATGTCCCCTGCTTGTCGGCGGGGGGGCGGCCGGGGTAGCATGCGCGCGCCTTGGCCAGCGTGACCCTCATGGACGCGGGCCGGATGGCCCGGACCCTCTCGCGCATCGCGCACGAGATCCTCGAGCGCCACCCGGACACGAAGCGCCTCGCCCTCGTCGGCGTTCGCAGCCGGGGGGTTCCCCTCGCCCGGCGCCTGGCGAAGCGGATCGCCGAGGCGGCGGGGGCGGAGCCCGCGGTGGGTGCCCTGGACATCTCTCTCTACCGGGACGACTTCACCAGCCTCGCCGCCCAGCCCATCACCAAGGGGACCGACATCCTGTTCTCGATCGACGGGCGTACCGTAGTGCTCGTGGACGACGTCCTGTTCACCGGGCGCACCGTCCGCGCCGCCCTCGACCAGCTGATCGACTTCGGCCGCCCGGCGCGCATCGAGCTCGCCGTGCTCGTGGACCGCGGACACCGCGAGCTGCCCATCCGGGCCGACTACGTCGGCCGCGCGCTCTCGACCTCCCGTGAAGAGGCGGTGCAGGTGCGGGTCCGCGAGGAGGACGGGACGGACGAGGTCGTCCTGATCCCGAGGACCTCGGCCCGCGCGGCTGCGAGGCCTCTCCCGAAGGCCCGGCCGGCTCGGCCGAAAGCGAAGCCGCGGGGCGCGTCGCCCCCGGCGAAGCGGAGGAAGCGGTGAGCTTTCCGCATCGGCACCTGCTGGGCATCGAACCCCTCGAGGCGCCGGACATCCAGACGATCCTCGACACCGCGGACGGCCTCCGCGAGATCCTCGACCGGCCGATCAAGAAGGTCCCGGCCCTGCGCGGCAAGACCGTCGTCAACCTCTTCTACGAGGCCTCGACGCGCACCCGGTCCTCCTTCGAGGTGGCCGAGCGCGTGCTGTCCGCGGACAGCCTCTCGATCGCCGCCGCCACCTCGAGCGTGTCGAAGGGCGAGACCCTTCTCGACACCGCGAAGAACCTCGAGGCCATGAACCCCGACATGGTGATCATGCGGCACGCGAGCTCCGGGGCGCCGCACTTCCTGGCGCGCCACTGCCGCTTCTCGGTGGTGAACGCGGGCGACGGGGCGCACGAGCACCCGACGCAGGCGCTGCTCGACGCCCTCACCATGCGGCAGAAGAAGGGGCGCCTCAAGGGGCTGCGGGTCGCGATCGTGGGCGACATCCTGCACAGCCGCGTGGCTCGCTCGAACCTCTGGCTCCTCGCCAAGATGGGGGCGTCCGTCGTCCTGTGCGGACCGCCCACCCTCGTCCCCCCGGGAATCGAGAGCCTGGCGCCGGTCACCTACCGGATCGACGAGGCGGTGGAGGGCGCGGACGTGGTGATGATGCTGCGCATCCAGATGGAGCGCATGTCGGGCGCGTTCTTCCCGACGACCCGCGAGTACCATCGGCACTTCGGGCTCACCGAGGAGCGGGTGCGGCGCGCGAGGAAGGACGTCCTCGTGATGCACCCCGGCCCCATGAACCGCGGGGTGGAGATCGCGAGCGAGGTCGCGGACGGGCCGTTCTCGGTCATCCTCGACCAGGTCACGAACGGCGTGGCCGTGCGGATGGCGGTCCTGTACCTGCTCCTCGGCGGGAGCGCGGAGGCGGCGACATGAGCCGGCTGCTGCTGAAGGGCGGGCGGGTCATCGACCCCGCCCAGGGGCTCGACGCGACCCTCGACGTGATGATCGCGGAGGGCACGATCGAGGAGGTGGGCCCCCGCGTCCAGGGCCGGGGCGCCCAGGTCCTCGAGGTGAAGGGCCTCGTGGTCTGCCCGGGCTTCATCGACCTCCACACCCACCTGCGGGAGCCGGGGCGCGAGGACAAGGAGACGATCGCCACCGGCACGCGGGCGGCGGCGGCCGGCGGCTTCACCGCGGTCTGCGCCATGCCCAACACCGACCCCGTGAACGACACCGCGGGAATCACGCGCGCGATCGTCGAGCGGGCCCGCGCGGACGGCGCGGTGCGGGTCTACCCGATCGGCGCCATCACGCGGGGCCAGCAGGGCGAGGAGCTCGCGGAGTACGGTGACCTGAAGGAGGCCGGGTGCGTCGCGTTCTCCGACGACGGCAAGCCGGTCGCGAGCGCGCGCGTCATGCGCCGGGCGCTCGAGTACGCAAAGGCCTTCGACCTCGCGATCATCGACCACTGCGAGGAGCCGACGCTCGCCGAGAAGGCGTGCATGAACGAGGGACCGGTGTCGACGGTGCTCGGCCTGCGCGGCCAGCCGGCCGCGGGCGAGGCCATCATGGTCGAGCGCGACGTGCTCCTGGCCGAGCTCGTCGGCGGCCGCGTCCACATCGCGCACCTCTCCGCTGCGGCGTCGGTGGACGCGGTGCGGCGCGGCAAGGCGCGCGGGGTGAGGGTCACCGCCGAGGTCACGCCGCACCACCTCTTCCTCACCGACGAGGCGGTGCGCGAGACCGGCTACGACACCAACACGAAGATGAACCCCCCGCTGCGCTCCGAGGCGGACCGCGAGGCGGTGCTGGCGGGGCTGCGCGACGGCACGATCGACTGCATCGCGACCGACCACGCCCCGCACACCGTGGACGACAAGAAGGTCGAGTACGACCACGCGGCGAACGGCATCGTGGGCCTGGAGACCGCGGTGGCGCTCTGCCTCGACCGGCTGGTCGGAGCCGGGCTCCTGGAGCTGCCGTACCTCGTGGCGCTGCTCTCGGCGAACCCGGCCCGGGTGCTCGGCCTGCCCGGCGGGACCCTCGCCCCGGGCTCGCCGGCGGACCTGACGCTCCTCGACCTCGCGAAGAAGCGCCAGGTGGACCCGACGCGGTTCGAGAGTCGCAGCCGCAACACGCCCTTCGGCGGCTGGATCCTGAAGGGCTGGCCCGCCATGACGATCGTGGCCGGCCGCGTCGCCTGGAAGGACGCGCGCTAGGCGATTGCCGGACGCGGTCGGCTGCCTTGCCGTGGCCATCGGATCCGCGGCAGCCCGCCGCGGAACTCGCGGGCCACGGCCCCGCTCGGTTCGCTCAGCAATCGACGAGGATCTTGAGGGCGCCTGGTCTCGCGGCGTGGTCGAAGGCGGCCACGGCCTCCGCGAGAGAATAGCGGGCCTCGACCAGGGGCCGAGGGTCCACGTCGCCGCGGGCGAGGGCCGCCAGGGCGGGGGCGAACGGCCCGCAGCGCGAGCCGACGAGGGTGATCTCGTCGACGACGAAGGGGGCCATGTCGATCGCGGCCTTCCCGTGGTAGGTGCTCTTGAGCACGATCGTGCCGCGCGGGCGCACGGCGCGGCGGGCCAGCTCGAGACCCTCCGGGCTCCCGGTGCACTCCACCGCGAGGTCGGCCCGCCGGGGCTCGATCCCTTCCGCCGTCGCGGTCGGGATGCCGCGGGCGGACAGCAGCGCGAGGGGGCGTGGGCTGCGTCCCACCGCGAGGAGCCGGCAGCCGGTCGTGGCCAGCGTCTGCGCCACGAGGTTCCCGAGCTTTCCGGCCCCGATCACGACGACGCGGTCGCCCGGCGAGACCCGCACCTGCTCCTGCAGCTCGAGGGCGGCGGCGACGGGCT
>Ga0316622_100001586_pt1 | contig 14938 bp, 16 predicted proteins | sample OWC_Aug_OW2_C1_D_FD_207646 | JGI IMG/M metagenome (GOLD analysis project Ga0316622, IMG submission 207646) | Wetland soil microbial communities from Old Woman Creek delta, Ohio, United States - OWC_Aug_OW2_C1_D5_C | ecosystem: Environmental > Terrestrial > Soil > Wetlands | place: USA: Ohio... | reverse complement strand
GCAGGGGCTGGGAAGCCCCCTTCGGAAAACCCCGTTCAAACCCGAGGAGCGCAGGAAACAAGCGGCATCCGGGTCGCCTTTTCTTTGGATACTTTCTTTTGGCGACGCAAAAGAAAGTATCGCGGTTGTCGGTCCGCGAACCGACTTCAAATAAACGGCGCTATAGCGGCACAAAACTTTCAAGCCGCCGGTTTCCAAGCCGGAGCTTGGCAATCAGAAAATAAGACCGGGCTACAAAACCGCTCTGTCCGCTCGAATCGTAAACACCATCACCAGTTCTTCGTCCTTAACCAGCGTCAATGGTGTCGGCAGGCCATCCTGGGCCGGATGATTGCCGACAACCGGTTCTATGCAGACATACTCATGTTTTTTATCACTCCAGACACCAAACACAATAGAGAGATTTTCGGATATTGGCGATAGGCTGCAATTCATTGATACGGTGTAATTGGCGGTGGTGAGTTTGACCGCTTCGGATAACGACTCTGCTTCAAATTTTTGCAAACTATCGTGCGGCAGCGAGGCTATGTCTACCCGAGTAGCCCCTATATCGATAAAACTGTTTGGCGTAATCGAAAAGTAGGGGTGAAATCCCGGCCTAACCAACGCCGTATCTGATATTGCCCGAATGGTTGTAGTCACTTTCAGTGATTTGCTATTTTGTTCTTCGATTTGTTCCCAATCGGTAATTACATCGACATTTCCCCAGTCATTTTCGGCGGGCGCTGAAAGATTTTTTTGGTGCGGCAACTGATTATCGCAAACCGTTGTTCGATATTCGCCGTGTTTAATATTAAATGGCGGGGATAGCTCTTCAAAATTGGGTATGCAAAGATAGACGCCGCCGCGAGTGCCGCCGTCTTCTTTGTCATGCAGCGGCTCGACGATATTAATATCATCTAATTGCCAATTTATTAGGGTGCCTGTATCGGTGAATTTCATAATAGAGAGTAAAGAGTCTTAGTCGAGTAAAGAATAATCCGGGAACGATGACTACTATCGTTTCTGATGATTGCCTTCTCATGATTTTGTTCGTCAGTGCCAATTTCCAACCCTGAAGGACGTAAGTATGGCGTTCCGTCGAATGGTAGGTATCGTTTGGCGGATCACCTAACGGCATCCGCCCGAGTCCTGCAAATTTTAAACGATTTCGAATTTCGCCAGCCGGGTTTTGTGCTGTTATGCCGCGCCGAGCTCGGGGGGATGGACCGAGCGATTCAAGCGGCATGCGAAGCAAGCGCCGCGATAGCGACACAAATCCGAAATCGAAACGTGGAAATTCAGCCCGAAATCAACGGCCAATCAGACCCTTAACCACAATAAAACGCATCAACTCCTGAAGGTTAGGCTTTCATCCTCCGCTTTGTTAAAATCCGCCGACATTGAAATCATTTAATAGGGCGATCGGCCGCTACTGGCTACGCCCGATCACCACATTCCCAACATGCCAAACCACCCGCTCGCTAAACTGTTCCGCCCCGAAGTCCTTGCCATGTCGGCCTACCATGTCGCCGATGCCAGTAATTACATCAAACTCGACGCGATGGAAAATCCCTACACTTGGCCGGAAGACATTCAGCAACAATGGCTGGAATCCTTAAAGACCTGTTCCATCAATCGCTATCCCGATCCCGAAGCGCAAACCCTGGCTTCGGCCTTGCGCACCAGCAATGGCATTCCGGAATCGTCGACCATATTGCTGGGTAACGGTTCGGATGAAATCATCCAGATATTGATGACGGCCTTGCCCCAGGATTCCTGCGTGCTGGCTCCGGAACCGGGTTTCGTGATGTATAAGCAAGTCGCGCAAAGCCTGGGTCTGCACTATCGCGGCGTGCCATTGCTGGCCGACAGTTTCGATCTCGATCTGCCGGCGATGCGGGCGGCCATCGAAGAACTGCAACCGGCTCTGATTTTCCTGGCCTATCCGAACAATCCGACCGGCAATCTGTTCGATGCGCAAGCGATCAAAACCATCATAGAAACCAGTCCCGGACTGGTGGTGGTCGACGAGGCTTACGCGCCTTTTACCGATGAAAGTTTTATCGCTCAACTCGGACAATACGCTAATCTGCTGGTGATGCGCACCGTTTCCAAGCTCGGCTTGGCTGGCTTGCGGCTGGGTTTCCTGGCCGGCAAACCGGAATTGTTGGAACAACTCAACAAGATTCGCCTGCCCTACAACATAAATTGCCTGACTCAGGCTACCGCCACCTTCGCGCTGAGTCATGGCGAATTCCTGCTTCAACAAACCCAGGAAATCCGCCGACAACGCACGGTGGTACTCGATGCGCTGCAGGCTCTCGGCAACGTCAAAGCCTATCCCAGCGCCGCCAACTTCATCCTCTTCAAACCCCTGAACATCGGCGCCGACCGGGTGTTCGCCTCGCTGAAACAACAAGGCGTACTCATCAAGAATCTGTCGCCTCAGGGCGGCCTGCTGGAGAATTGCCTGCGGGTGACGATAGGCACCCCGGAGGAGAATCGGGCCTTCCTCTTGGCTTTGCAAAAAGCGCTCAATCCCTAACGGCAATAGCGCTCTTGCCGCGAGGCAAGCGTCTCACCTACTGAAAGCTTCTATAAATGCGGGCAGTAAGGTATATTTGCGAAAAATTATAATAATTGATGCACCGTGACATGCGTCAAATCACCATCAGGAGCATTACTCATGAATCAAGAAGGCGTCGATCAATCAAAACGCCAGTTTCTAACCTCTGCACTGTCAGTGGTTGGTGCCGTGGGTGCGGGTTATCTGGCCGTACCTTTCCTCTCACAAATGCGCCCGAGCGCCAAAGCCATGGCGGCAGGCGCTCCGGTCGAAGTCGACATCAGCAAGATGGAGCCCGGCCAGTTACTGCGCGTGGCATGGCGCGGCAAACCCGTCTGGGTCCTGAACCGCACGCCGGAAGTACTGGCCACGCTAGTGACTCTCGACAGCAAGCTGGCCGATCCACAGTCGGGTGAATCCATCCAGCCCGAAACCAGCAAAAACTCCTTGCGCTCCATTAAGCCCGAGATTTTCGTTGCCGTCGGTCTTTGTACTCACCTCGGCTGTTCGCCAACCTTTCGCCCCGAAATCGCCCCGAATGATCTGGGACCGGACTGGAAAGGCGGCTTCTTCTGCCCTTGCCACGGTTCCTGGTTTGACTTGGCCGGCCGTGTCTATCGTGGTGTTCCCGCGCCTACCAATCTCGAGATCCCGCCCTACCGGTACGTCACGGACACATTCATCATCATCGGCGAAGACAGCGAGGCTAACAAGGCATGAAACAAAGATTCAATATCCTCTCGGATTGGTTCCTGGAACGCTTTCCGCTTTCCGATCTCTGGAATGAGCACATGGCGCACTACTATGCGCCTAAAAACTTCAACATCTGGTATTTCTTCGGCTCATTGGCGCTGTTGGTGCTGGTCAACCAGTTCATCACCGGCATCCTGTTGACCATGAACTACAAGCCGGACGCCAAACTGGCGTTCGACTCGGTCGAATACATCATGCGCGATGTCGACTGGGGCTGGCTGGTGCGCTACATGCACTCCACCGGCGCCTCCGCCTTCTTCATCGTCGTCTATCTGCACATGTTCCGTGGCCTGCTGTACGGCTCGTTCAAGCAACCGCGCGAACTGATTTGGATCTTCGGCATGCTGATCTTCGTCTGCCTGATGGCGGAAGCCTTCATGGGCTATCTCCTGCCGTGGGGCCAGATGAGTTACTGGGGAGCGCAGGTTATCATTTCCTTGTTCAGCGCCATCCCGGTGATTGGCGACGAGTTGTCGCTGTGGGTGCGCGGCGATTACGTGGTGTCCGACGCCACATTGAACCGCTTCTTCGCCTTTCACGTCATCGCCGTGCCGCTGGTCCTGTTGATTCTGGTGTTCCTGCACATCGTCGCCTTGCACGAAGTCGGCTCCAACAATCCCGACGGCATCGAAATCAAGGAAAACCTCAACTGGAAAGGCCATCCCGTCGACGGCATTCCATTTCACCCCTATTACACGGTGAAAGACATCGTCGGCGTCGGCGTATTCATGTTTTTCTTTGCCACGGTAATTTTCTACATGCCGGAACTGGGCGGCTTCTTCCTGGAGCACGCCAACTTCATTCCGGCCGATCCTCTGAAAACACCCGAGCACATTGCTCCTGTCTGGTATTTCACCCCGTTCTACGCCATCCTGCGCGCGGTACCCGACAAGTTTGCCGGCGTGATCGCCATGGGCGGAGCTATTGTGGTGCTGTTCATGCTGCCTTGGCTGGACCGCAGCCCGGTCAAATCGATACGTTACCGTGGCGGCATGTTCAAAAAGGCCTTGCTGCTGTTCGTGATCGCTTTCATCGGTCTTGGCTATCTGGGCACCCAACCCGCCACACCGGCGGCCACCACCATGGCCAGGATGTTTACCGCCGTCTACTTCGGCTTCTTCCTGCTGATGCCGCTCTATACCCGCTGGGAAAAAACCAAGCCGCTTCCCGAGCGCTTGACCGATCAGCCCACGCTGGAAGACCGCATCCCTTGCGTGATTGCATTGGTTAATGAAGTGACCGACGTTCAACAAACGACCGACGCGACGGGCGCGAGAATCACCAAAAGAAGGCCGAATCCGGCCGGCATTAAAGCCGTGCTGTTTCGATTTGCAAAAAACTTAAAAGAAAGCCTTGATTAAGCCATGAAAAGAATTCTATCGACTCTTTTGTTTTTGCTGTCATTCAGCGTAAACGCCAGCAGTAGCGGCATCGAGCTTGAAGAAGCGGATATCGATCTATCCGACACCGTTTCCCTGGAACGCGGCGCCAAGCACTATGTCACCTACTGCCTGGGCTGCCATTCCGCCAAGCACATCCGCTATAAACGTATCGCGCTGGACTTGCATCTTGACGAAGGTGAAATCCTGAAAAATGTCGCGCCGCTGGGCGCCGGCATTTACGACCAGATGCACTCAGCCATGAACGGCCACGACGCGGAAAAATGGTTCGGCACGACTCCGCCGGACTTATCGCTGATCGCCCGTTCGCGCGGCGCCGACTGGTTGTACACCTACCTGAAAGGCTTTTACGCCGAACCCGGCAAGCCAACCGGCGTCAACAATACGGTTTTCAAGGACGTGGCAATGCCGAATGTCTTGTGGCAACAGCAGGGTACGCAGGTTGCCGTCATCAAGAACATCGACGGCCATGACGTGGTCACGGAATTGAAGCTGGAACAACCCGGCCAGCTGAGCCCCAGGGAATTCGACAGAATGGTCAACGATCTGGTCAACTTCCTGGTTTATGTCGGCGAACCGGTGCAACTGGAAAGACAACAGATGGGCAAATACGCCTTGTTCTTCATCCTGATGTTCATCGTTCTCGCTTACCTGCTGAAAAAAGAATACTGGAAGGACATACACTAAGTCTTTTCGGGCGGAACGCCATCGGCGTTCCGCTTCTTCTCTCGCCGTTTCGACTCCGCCCCACTCCCCCAAATCCGCGATCAACCGTGATACAATTCGCGCCGTTCCGAACCCCGTTACTCAAAGAGGTTATTCTTCGTGGCAAACATCACCAGCCGAAAATCCGCAATGACTCTTTTTTCATCGCCAACTTGTATCATGAGCCATTGTGCCCGCCTAGTCGTTCACGAAAAAGGCGTTCCGGCTGACATTGAGTTTTTTGACCCGAACGATCCGCCCGAAGACCTGCGCGAGCTCAACCCATACGGCAACTCGCCGACATTCGTTGAACGCGACCTGGTTCTGTACGATGCCCGCATCATCATGGAATATCTCGACGAGCGTTTCCCGCATCCGGCCCTGCACCAGATGGACCCTGTCTCGCGCGCCAACGCCCGCATGCGTATCAAAATCATTGATAGCGAGTGGTATCCGTTACTCGAGGAAGTTCTGCTACACGGCGACAAAAAAGCCGCGAAGGCCAAAAAGCAACTTAAGGAAAGCCTAATGGCGGCCGCGCCGGCTTTCGAAGCCACGCCTTTTTTCTGTAGCGAAGAATACTCGCTGATCGATTGCGCGATGGCGCCTTTTCTGTGGCGGTTGCCCAGCATCGGCATCGACATTGCCAGCCTAGGCAAAGGCATCACGGCTTACGCCAACCGCCTGTTTTCAAGAAAAGCTTTTCAGGAAAGCCTCAGCAACCAGGAAAAGGAAATGATGCCGGCTCAAAGCAAATGACTCCACTCAAGCCTTATCTGATTCGTTCCATCTACGAATGGATCGTCGATAACAATCTGACACCACATCTGTTGGTCAACGCCGAACATCCAGGCGTAGTCCTGCCCACCGACTTTATCGAAGACGGCCGTATCGTATTGAACGTTCGCCCCGAAGCCGTTCAAGGCCTGATGCTTGGCAACGAAGAAATCCAGTTCAACGCCCGCTTCGCCGGCAAGGCCATGCGTATTAGCACCCCCACCAAGGCGATACTGGCCATTTATGCCAAGGAAAACGGTAAAGGCATGATCTTCGATCCCGAGGAGGGTGACGACGAACCCCCGCCGCCCCAGCCGGAACCTAAAGCCCCGCAAAGACCGCAATTAAGAGTCGTCAAATAATCCTGATCGCCATGAGCAGATTTGCTGCTCATGGCTCGAAGCGTAAGCAAAATTCCACCCACAAGCGCGCAAGTCACTGCAGACACCCGTAAATCAATTGCGTTAGAATGCCGGATCATTTTAACCGGGGGATAAAACCCATGACTGGCGAAACGCATCCGGCGATGAGCGAAGCCGAAATCACCGAGCGCCTGGCGATCGAATTGCCACACTGGTACTACGAAAACGGCTGGATCAGACGCAAGATAAAAACCAGCGGCTGGAAAGCGACCTTGATGGTCGTCAACGCCGTCGGCCATCTGGCGGAAAAAGCCTGGCACCACCCCGATCTAACGGTTTCTTACGCATTCGTGATCGTCAAACTGGTCACCCATGCCGCCAAGGGCGTTACCGAAAAAGACTTTGCGTTGGCTAAAAAAATCGAAGAAGTAGTGCTGTGGGATGCCGCGGCCGACTCCGACGGCATCTTTGAAGGCACGCCCGAAGACCCCCGTTTCAAATACATCAAAAAAGATTGAGGACCGCAAGATGACTGAAATCACAGAGATACCCAGCCCGTTCTGCGGTATCGGCACCGACGACCTGAGTATCCGGGTGGACGGCGTAGCTTTGAAAGTGACCGCCAACGGCTGCGCGGTGAATACCCCGGCATTCGAACAAGCAATCACCGACACTCAGCCGCGCGTGGCCGGTCAAGCGACCAGTCTGGAAACCGCCGTCGCCAAAGCAGCGGAATTGATGCGTAACACTCGGCAGCCGGTGATCGGCGGTTGCTCCACCGATGTCAACGGTATGCGCGCCTTGCTGGCCGTGGCCGACAAGACCGGCGCGGTGGTGGACAACATCAATTTCAATGCTGCTCGCCGCAATCTGCTGGCATTGCAGGATTCCGGCTGGATGAACACCACGCTGGCGGAGCTGAAAAACCGCTGCGACGTGCTGCTGGTGGTCGGTTGCGATCCGGAAGCTTTCGCACCGCGCTTCTTCGAGCGCTATCTGTGGAACGATGAAGCCATGTTCATCAATGACACGGCCAGCCGCGAAATCATCTACCTGGGCAAAGCCCCGTCCGGCAACGCCTCCACCTCGCCGTCCGGCCGCAAAGCCGCCGTATTGCCTTGTGCCGATGCCGATCTGCCCGAGGTGACTGCCGTCTTATCGGCCTTGCTGAAAGGCCGCCCCTTGCAGGCGCAAAGCGTCGGAGGCATCGCCCTGGCCGGCCTGCAAGCCATCGTCGACAAACTCAAAGCCGCCCAATACGGCGTGGTTATTTGGGGCGCGGGCGCTCTAGCTTTCGATCAAGCCGAACTGACCGTGCAAACCCTGTGCAACATCGTCCGCGACGTCAACCTGCAAGGCAACCGCTGCTCCGGTTTCCCACTGGGCGGCAAGGAAGGCGACCAAACCGCCAACCAAGTCTGCGGCTGGACCACCGGCTATCCGGCGCGGGTCAATTTCGCCAGAGGCTATCCCGAATACGACCCTTATCTGTACGACACTCAGGCCATGCTGAAAAACGGCGAGGCCGACGCCTTGATGTGGGTGCAAACCTTCAACACCGGCGCGGTACCGCCCGCAACTGCGTTGCCGACCATCGTCATTGGACGCTCCGGCATGAAATTCGACAAGGAACCCGACGTCTTCATCCCGGTCGGCACCCCCGGCATAGACCACGCCGGCCACGCCTTCCGTCTGGATAACGTCGTGGCGATACGCCTGAAAAAACTCAGAGATTCCGGCCTGCCCAGCACCGCCGAAGTACTGGCCGCCATCGAACAAGCACTTTAGGACCCGACACATGCTGATAAAACTCACAGGTGGAACCGTTTACGATCCGGCCAGCGGCATCGACGGTCAGCAACAAGATATTTACATTCAGGACGGCCGCATCGTCGATGCACCGACCGACGGCAAACCGGTAGACCAGGAATACGACTTGCGCGGCAAGGTGGTGATGTCCGGCGCCATCGACATGCACACTCACATCGGCGGCGGTAAAGGCAACATCGCCCGCACCCTGCTGCCGGAAGATCACCGCATGGACCCGGTCGCTCGCACCAGCGTCACCCGCTCCGGCAACGGCCACGCCATGCCCAGCACTTATGTCGCCGGCTACCGCTATGCGGAAATGGGCTATACCGCCGGTTTCGAACCCGCCGTCTTGCCGATCAACGCCCGCCAGGCCCACATGGAAATGGGCGACATGCCTATTCTGGACAAGGGCGGCTATGTGCTGATGGGTAGCGACGACTATCTGCTGCGGATGATGACCGCCAAGAAAGACCAGAAGGCTATCAACGATTACGTGGCCTGGACGCTGAACGCCGCCAAGGGCATAGGCATCAAGGTAGTCAATGCCGGCGGCATCAATGCCTTCAAATTCAATCAGCGCAAGCTGGATCTGGACGAGCAAAACGTGCATTACGAGGTCACGCCCCGGCAAATCCTGCAAACCCTGGCTCGCGCCGTCAAGGAAATCGGCCTGACGCATCCGCTGCATGTCCATGGCTGCAACCTGGGCGTACCGGGTAATGTCGACACTACCTTGAACACCATACAAGGTGTCGAAGGTTTGCCGATGCACTTGACCCATATTCAGTTCCACAGCTACGGCACCGAAGGCGATTTCAAATTCTCGTCCGGCGCCGCGCAAATCGCCGAGGCGATCAATAAAACCCCCAACATCACCGCCGACGTCGGCCAGATTTTGTTCGGGCAAACCGTCACCGCTTCTGGCGACAACATGCGCCAACACGCCAACCACAAGTATGCCAGCCCCAACAAATGGGTGTGCATGGACATCGAATGCGATGCTGGCTGTGGCGTGGTGCCATTCAAATACAAGGACCAGAACTTCGTCAACGCCCTGCAATGGGCGATCGGCCTGGAAATCTTCCTGCTGGTCGACGATCCATGGCGGATATTCCTGACCACCGACCATCCGAATGGCGCGCCGTTCACCAGCTATCCGCATCTGATCCGCCTGCTGATGGACAGAAGCTTCCGCAACGACATGCTGGCGACCATCCATCCGGAAGCGCAGAAGATGACCACGCTGGCGTCCATCGAGCGCGAATACACCTTCAACGAAATCGCCATCATGACTCGTGCCGGCGCGGCCCGTATCATTGGTTTGAAAGATCGTGGCGCGTTGGCTCCCGGCAACTGGGCGGACATCACCGTCTATACAGAGAATGCCGACCGGCAGGCCATGTTCACCAAGCCGGATTTCGTGTTCAAGGACGGCGAACTGGTGGTCAAGGACGGCGAAGTGGTCAAAGTAACCTGGGGCACCACCCATATCGTCAAGCCGGATTACGACCTGTCCGTCGAAAAAGACTTGCAGGCTTATTTCGACAAATACCTGACCATGAAACTCGGCAACTTTAAAATCAGCGACGACGAAATTACGGAAGACGGACGCGGTAGTTTGACCACGCATCCGTTGCGAGGTGCAGCATGATCATTAATGGCGTAACCATAGACCTTACCTTTGCCGAAGCCTTCCCGATGAAGGCGACGCGCGCCATCATCACCGCCCAGAACGAGAAATGGGCGATGATTTCCGCGCAAGCCATGACCGGCTTTGCCACTTCGGTAATCGCCTGCGGCTGCGAAGCCGGCATCGAACGGGTGTTGAGCCCGAACGAAACGCCCGACGGCCGCCCCGGCGTCGCCATCATGATTTATGCGATGGGCGGTAAAGGCCTGGCTAAACAGCTGGAAACCCGCGCCGGCCAATGCGTGCTGACATCGCCAACTTCGGCGCTGTTCGCCGGCATAGCAGGCGGCAAGCCGATTCCGCTAGGCAAGAACCTGCGCTACTTCGGCGACGGCTTCCAGATCGCCAAGAAAATCGGCGGCAAACGTTACTGGCGGGTGCCGGTAATGGATGGCGAGTTTCTGACAGAAGCCACGACCGGCATGGTCGATGCGGTCGGCGGCGGCAACTTCCTGGTGTTGGCCGAATCGCAACCCCAAGCCTTGGCGGCCTGCGAGGCGGCGATCGAGGAAATGAAAAAAATTCCCAACGTCATCATGCCCTTCCCCGGCGGCGTGGTGCGTTCCGGTTCCAAGGTCGGTTCCAAATATCCGGCGCTGGGTGCGTCGACCAACGATGCCTTCTGCCCAACCTTGAAAGGCATGACCAAGACCGACTTGTCGCCGGAAATCGAGTCGGTGATGGAGATCGTCATCGACGGCTTATCTAAGGAAGACATAGCCAAGGCCATGCGCGTCGGCATCCAGGCGGTCTGCGATCTGGGCGCCGCCAACGGCATCAAGCGCATTAGCGCCGGCAACTACGGCGGCAAACTGGGACCGTTCCACTTTCATTTGCAGGAGATCATGGCATGAGCGCGTTAACCTTTACCCTGAAACAACCAACAGATCAGCGGGTCGATATGTCGCCGCTGGTTTGTCAAAAGTTGCAAGGTTTGGACGTCGATGCCATCGCAGCCATCGAACTACAGAATGGCAAAAGCCGGCCTCGCGTCGATGAGTTGTTTTACATTACCGGTAAAAACACTCAAGAAATCATCATTGCCGGCAGCACGGATAAACTGGATTTCATCGGCAAGGAACTCGACGGCGGCAGCATTTCCGTACTGGGCAATGCTGGTGCCTACCTGGGCATGCAGATGAAATCGGGTTCCATCAATGTCAGCGGCGACGCCGGTTTGTACGCGGCTTGCGAAATGAAAAATGGCCTGATCCAGATCGACGGCAATGCCGGCGACTTTCTCGGCGGCGCATTGCCAGGCAACAAGCAAGGCATGAAAGGCGGCACCGTATTGGTGAAGGGCAATGTCGGACAACGTGCCGGCGACCACATGCGCCGCGGCCAGATTCTGATAGAAGGCAATGCCGGCGATTATTGCGGCTCCAGGATGGTGGCAGGCACCATCGCCGTGATGGGCAGCACCGGCCGTTACCTGGGCTATGCAATGCGTCGCGGAACCTTGCTGCTGTGGAATCAACCTCAGCTTTCTGCCACCTTCAACGACTGCGGATCGCACACTTTGGCATTCCTGCCCATGCTGTTTGCCTCGTTCAAATCACTCGATTCGCGCTTTGCCGATAGTAGTGCGGCATTCAATCGGGTGCGGCGATATGGCGGCGATATGGCGGAGACTTGGCGAGGCGAAGTGTTGGTTAGGCGCTAAGAAAAATTTAGCCTATGGCTTCAGCAACAATCAGGCTTTTTTTACCGCATGGAAATGCAAAACGACTACGTGTCGGAGAAGTATCCAATTGGACAGGAAAAGCTTTAGCCGCACCAAGAACAGAACTTGATGATCTACTTCTACGTGACGAAACTGGAAATTCCGGCGTTTATTTTCTTTTTGGCTCTGACCCTGAAACAGGCGAACCTTTAGCTTACATTGGTGAAGCAGAAGTCATTCGGGATAGATTAAAACAACATAAAACAAAAGATTTTTGGAATTCGGTGGTTGTGTTTGTAAGCAAAGATGAAAACCTTACAAAAGCCCATATTCGTTATCTAGAGAACCGGATTCTTAACGAGGCGAAAAAGATTGCTCGCTATCGGATAGAAAACACAAACTCAAGTAATCCTAAACTACCAGAGTCAGACAGGGAAGACATGGAGGTCTTTCTCTCTCGTATCCAACAGGTTCTACCGGTGCTCGGCTCTGATTTACTGACACCTATAATTGATTCATTTAAAAACTCAAAGCCAGAAACAGCTCTTATTTGCAAAAATAAAGAGGCTGTGGCCCATGGCAAACGTACTGAGACCGGATTTGTGGTATTTAAAGATTCAACAGCTGTGCTTATTGAACGGCCATCAGCTGAAACCCAGCATCCTTATGTTATTTCACTACGAAAAAAGCTGATTCAAGATGGAACACTTGTCGAAAAAGACGGCATATTGTTATTTACCAGAGATACAGCCTTTGACAGTCCTAGTGCCGCAGCGGCTGTCATTCACGGTGGTGGCGCCAACGGGTTAACCGCATGGAAAAATAATCTCGGCAAAATGCTAAAAGAACTTGAAGCATAGTGTCGAAATTACTCACCACCACCAACCATGACCGAGACATTGCCGGCCTGAAATATATCTACCCGGTGATGTCTCGCCGCGCTGGCGGCCTGTCGATCGGCATCAACTTCAATCCCAACAATGCCTGCAACTGGCGATGTATTTACTGTCAGGTACCCGACTTACAGCGCGGCAATGCGCCGGAGATGGATTTTGGATTGCTAGCCGATGAACTGCACTTTTTTCTGGATTATGTGCAACACGGCGATTTCTTCACACGCTTCAATATCACTCAAGAACAGCGTGTCATCAAGGACCTCGCCATATCCGGTAACGGCGAACCGACCAGTCTTAAAGATTTCGACAAAGCGATTCGGTTAATCGGCGAGATTGCCACAGGGGAAGGCGTCTTCCCCACCAGTAAATTTGTGCTAATCAGCAACGGCAGTTTGATTCACCAATCAACGGTGCAAGCGGGCTTATCGGAATTGGCCCGCTACAACGGCGAACTATGGTTCAAACTGGACAGTGCCTCGGAACAAGGACGCAAGCTGATCAATAACACCGGCCAAAGCCAGAAAAAACTGCTGGAACACCTGAAGATCGCGGCCGATTTATGTCTTACAAAAATGCAAACCTGTATGCTGCATTATCAACAAGCATGGTCGGATAGCGAAAAACAGGCTTATTTACGACTCTTGACCGAATTGCGGGATCGCCAAATTAAGGTACAGAAGATTATGCTTTACAGTATAGCCCGGCAGTCTTTTCAGCCCGAGGCGGAGAGTTTGCAGAAAGCTAATATTGAAGAGATGAATGGGCTTGCGGCTGACATCAAAGCCTTGGGCTATGATGTCAGCGTTAACGATTAAGCCTTGATATCGAGTACGGAACCCACCATTTTATTTTCCGCTTCCAGTAGTTTTACCCCCGCGGACGTTTCCAGTTCGGCTTCTTTCAGGCTCAATATCGGTTTAAACAGATCACTGGCGGCCACATCCTTGGAGCCGCCGACTTCTTCTTTCTGGACGGGCAATGTCGCGATGGTTTGCGCTGCGGCACCCGCCTTTTGTTGGGCATTGGTAATCAGATTGCTTGCACTACCAGTCAATGAATTGATTTCCATAGCAGACCTCCTCTAAATTGCGGTCACATCATATCGATGAGTATAGCGGCCGACAATGCTAGGATTTGATTTTTAAAAACCGGTTTTGCCCTGCCGGTCACATAACGTTTACTCTTTTTTCGACGACAGTTTTCTATACATTGCCTCAAGCAGCGGTACCCCTTGAGTTAACCATTTTTCCCAAAGAAACAGCCCGCTTCGCTTGGCGATAACGCCCAAGCGCCTTGCCGCATCTTCGCCGCCCAATTCCTTAAACTTCGCCTCGACTATGGTGCTCCACTGCTGTCTAGGCTGACCTTCCGCATCCAGAAACACTTTATCAAACACCCACATTTCCAGCACCGAAACCGTCCACATAAATGCGAATGACACCGCCATGCCGGCCCCGGCAAATACCACCAGCCAGGCGAACATCGGATGCAACTTGGTCAGCCACCAGGACAGAATATCGACCAGCAAAAATACATAAGGCATGCCGATGGCGATCGACTTGTACTTAATGGTACTGGTTTCGGAAAAACTGAAAATCAGTCCCACAAACATGAAAATAAAGCTGATTCCAAACAAATGGATATGAGAAACTCGGGTCAGCGATCCAAATGTAGCTCCCTCGTCCTCCTTGGTCAGTTCCTTCAAGACATTGAAATCCGTAAAATCGGGAATCGATGCTCCTTTTGAATGGCACATCACGCAGCGATCCTGGATAATTTTCTCCGCGCCGGATTCCGCAAATTCATCCTGATCGGCACCGTCCCTGACCCACTGCATGATCACGAAACGCTCCCGCTCGGAAGCATTTTCCTTCATCGAACCGTTAAGCTTGGTTTCCAACAAGGTGCCGGAACGGTTACCGTAATAGCTGTAGACGATGTCGTCTATCGACAAACCGAACTTGCCGTCCGCCATGCCATGGGTAAATAAGATCTGAATTAGGGCCATCAGATAACCAACCGCTACAGTAGTCAGATAGCCGGTGAATAAGACCTTAACGGGAGTATCCTGTTGTTTTAACGGTGAGAATTCGCGTGCCATGGTCGGAATGAGTGTTATGGGGAGAAAGTCTGATTATAGCCGGATAAACCGCGCGAACACGCTAAAAACTACATTTCCACCGCGCATAAAAAAAGGCCCTTTATAAAAAGAGCCTTTTCGACCGGAGTTTTTAGCGCTTATTTGGCCTGAACATTCGCGGCGGTCAAGCCTTTAGGACCAGACTCAATATCAAACTGCACGGATTGACCAGGGGACAAAGTTTTAAAACCT
>Ga0316622_100001585_pt1 | contig 14938 bp, 12 predicted proteins | sample OWC_Aug_OW2_C1_D_FD_207646 | JGI IMG/M metagenome (GOLD analysis project Ga0316622, IMG submission 207646) | Wetland soil microbial communities from Old Woman Creek delta, Ohio, United States - OWC_Aug_OW2_C1_D5_C | ecosystem: Environmental > Terrestrial > Soil > Wetlands | place: USA: Ohio... | reverse complement strand
GCAGAACGGCCGCGCCCTTGCCGCGATTGACCGCCAGCACCAGCACTCGCAGGTTGGGCTCGGTCGCGGCGAACTGCTGCAGCGGCGCATCGGTCCCGTCGGTGCTGCCGTCGATCACGACCCACACCGGCGCCCACCGAGCCAGCGCTTCCTGCACGGTGCGCAACACCAGCGCGCCGCTGTTGTAGCTGGGGATCAGCACAAGGTGCGTGCTCGACGGTGTCGGGCTCATGCGGCGTCCCTTGCCGGCGGGCGCAGCTCGGCACGCGCCAGTTCCTGCTCGAAGTGTTCGCGCAGTTCCACCATGAACCGGGCGGCATCGGCCGGCGGCTCGAAGCGGCGGCCAAGGCGCACACGGAAGTGCAGCGGCAGCGGCGGCATGCGCAACAGCGGCCAGCCTTTCGACAGGAACAGGGTGTTGGTCTCAATGATCACGGTTTGCACCGGCGCTTGCGCCCGCTGCGCGATGATCGCGATGGCTCCGCGCAGCGGCCCCAGTGGCCATGGTTGGGTGCGAGTCCCTTCCGGGAAGATCAGCAGTTGTGCCCCTTCGGCAATCCGGTCGCGCGCGGTCCGCACCGCTTCCATGATATTGCGATTACTGATGTAGCCCGCCAGATGCGCCGGCGCCCCCCAGAACACGCTGCGCTCGAGTTCCGCCTTCATCAGCGGCACGCCGTCGGGCAGGCGCGACAGCAGCATCAACGCGTCGAGCAGACACGGGTGGTTGGCGGCAACGATGATGCCGCGCTCGCTCAGTATCGGCGCGAGCGCGTCGAGCTCGATGCGGACATAGCCGGTGGCCCGCAGGTTGTCCAGGTAGAACACGAAGAATCGACGCGCGACATCGCGGCCGACCCGATGCCCGACCGCGCGCGGCAGCACCAGCCGCAACAGCGCGGCCACGGGAGTCCACAGGAACGTTCCGACGCCGAGCAGGCCGACACACCAGAAAAGCAGTGCCTGCGTCTTGACCCGTTCGAGCCAGCTCAAGGGCGGCGCCATCGCCCGGTCCGGCGCGGCCATGTTCAGCACGCCTGCCGGAGCGTCCCCACCCCGAGCGTCATGCCGATGTCCGCCGCATGGCACTGCCGGCGGCCTCGATCTCGAACAACAGGTCTGCGCGGCAGATATCGGCTCGCACCAGCGGTACCGGCGTGTCAGGCAGGCGCAGCTGCAACTGCCGACGCACCGTGTCGGCATCGGCCGCGTTGCGCACATACGCCTTCAGCTTCAGGTCGCCGACGGTGAAGAGCGGCTCTCCCGCCGCCCGATTGGCCGCCTCGACCACCGCCTGCAGATTGCGCAGTGACTCATCGATCTGCCCAGCAACGTCACCGATGTGCAGCGTCTCGTGGCCAACGATGCTCGCGGTACCGGAGATCGTCAGCAGCGCGAACGCATCGTCGCGGTAAAGCGCCGCCCGCGAAAAAGTCGGGGCACGTGGACCGTACTGCGGCGGGTACCGATAGGCGCTGACCTGCCGCGGGTTCTCGATCGCTGTCGGGGCGACTCGTCCGGCCAGAACCATGACCGTCAGGGCGGTCCCGCTGCATCCCAGTGCACAGGCGGCCGGCGGCGCCGCGTCCGTCGGACACCGGGCCTGAACGAAGGCCGCATGGCGTCCAACGTTGAAGTGGCGGTAGCGCTCCAGCCCGTCCTCGTCGACATTGATGCGCGGCAGGTAATTCCAGAACCGGATCGGATGGATGAAGCCGGTGTGCTGCAGGAGCTTGAACAGCTGGGTGTAGGCCGCATGGGCCGTCGCCTCCAGCGCACAGTGCCTGCCATCGCCGAACGCCTGCTCGTCCAGGGTCAGATGGGCGAACAGCAGAGAACCCTCCGCGGACCACGTAATCTCGCCGTTCGGTCCGTACCGGCCCTGCGTCACCGGCGCGTCGCCAGCGATTCGCCAGAGCTCCGCAAATCCGTCGGCCGCCGCGAGCGGAACCATGTCGACCACGGCACAGGTTGCCGCCGCGCGCTCGCCGATGTGGCGCGCCAGTTGCCGCCCTGCGATCGCACGCTCGCCGTAGACGGCTCCGCCCAGCCAGTGCCCCGCCGCCACCGGTGATGCGGCGTCGCTGGCCAGCGGCAACACCAGGGGCTCGATCGGCTGCGTTTGCATCGGTGTGCCCGGTCTAGTGCGTCGCTACGTCACGCCGGAAGGCGAGCACGGCGTTCGAACCGCCGAATGCGAAGGAACTGGTCAGCGCGGCTTGCAGCGGCAGGGATTCGCCGACTCGGGCCACATGACGGACCCCGGCACAGGCCGGGTCGATCCGATCCAGATGCGCCGTCGGCGGCACCTGCTGACGCGACAACGCCAACACAGTGATCAGCGCTTCGACCGCGCCGGTGGCACCGAGCATGTGGCCCAGCATCGACTTGGTCGAGCTGACCGCGACCGATTCGGCGTGTGCATCAAACACGGCTCGCAGCGCCTCGATCTCGACCGGATCGCCCTCGACCGTGCCGGTCCCGTGGGCGTTGACGTAATCCACTTCGTCGGCATTCAGTTCGGCGCTTTTCAGCGCAGCCCGCAGGGCACGCATCTGACCGGCAGCCAGCGGCTGCGCGAGGTGATGGTGATCGCAACTCGCGCCGAAGCCGGCCAGCTCGGCGTAGATGCGCGCTCCGCGCCGCTCGGCGTGTTCGTACGACTCCAGCACCAGGGCGGCCCCGCCCTCGCCCAGCACCAGTCCGGCACGGTCCGCATGGAACGGTCGGCACGCCGAGGCCGCGGCTTCACCCTCGCCGCGCGCGAGTACGCGCATCGCGTCCCACGCCAGCAGCATCCCCGCCGTCAGTGGCGCCTCCGAGCCCCCGGCCACGACGACGTCCGCTTCGCCAGAGCGGATCAACCGCAGAGCTTCGCCGATCGCGATCGCCGAGGACGCGCACGCGACCGACGTGGTCGTCGCCGGTCCACCCAGTCCGAGCCGCATGGCGACATGCGCCGCCGCCGCGTTATGCATGCCCATGACGATCAGCATCGGGGAGATGCGGGCGCGGCCACGTTGCAGCACATCGATGTAAGCCAGCTCGACAGAGCGGGTACCGCCCAGGCCGGTGCCCCAGCACACGGCGCCATTGAGCAGCTCCTCCGGAGGCGAGCTGCAGGGCAGTCCGGCGTCCTGCCACGCCGCCAGCGCGGCGGTGAGTCCGAGCTGCGCGTAGCGGTCGGTCAGGAAGGTTGTGGTCCTCCCGAGAGCCGCCTCGAAGTCGAAGCCATCGCAGTAGACCGCGGGTACCGCTCGTGTCCCGTTGAGAAGAGCCGGCTCGGGAGTAAACGGGCGAACGGCAGACTCACCCGCCATCAGGCGGTCAAATACGGATCCAGGGTCGGTACCGAAAGGAACGGTCAGGCCGAGGCCCGTCACCGCCACGCGACACCGGGTCATGTACCGGTCTTTAGCTGTGCGCCCGCCAGCGAATCGAAGAGTTGCGTGAGTTCGGAAACGGTGGACGGTCGCGTGTCGATATCCGGCACGCGGACGTTCAGCGATTCCTCGAGTTCGAACATCAGATCGATGAGGATCAGCGAGTCAACGCCGATGTCCTCCAGTTTTGCGTCCGGTGTGACCTTGCCGGGATCGATCGATGCCTTTGCCTGAAGGTACTGGCGCAGCAGTTCGAGTGTTTGCATGTCCTGCGTCAATTCAGAAGTCTTGCCTTGAGAGCAGTTTACTACTCGGGACCAGCGTTACTCGGTGGATGATCGCGCCGGTGCGCACTGACAATCCGCGGGAATCCGGGGAAACCGACCGTCAGACGGCGCGATCCAACGGCGCGGTCGCACCATCGGTACTCCAAATCAGAAGAAGGAGGGTGTCATGTCTCAGGCAATCCGCAGTTGGGCTCTTGCATTGTTCCTGGCTCTGGCCGCCAGCGCACCGGGGCCTGCCTTCGCAGCGGTCGACCTGATCGAGTGGAACAACGTCGCCGCGATCACCGGTTCGGGCACTCCGGCGTCGGCAGAACAGATCAAGCGCGCGTTTATGGTGGGCGGCGCCCACCGCGGCTGGGTGTTCACGGACACCGGCCCCGGCAAGATGACCGGCAAGCTCATCGTGCGCACCCACACGTTGCTGATGGAACTCAGCTACGAGACCGGAAAATTCTCGCTCCGGTACGTCGACAGCATCAACCTCGAGTTCAAGGACGATGCCGGCAAGAAGACGATCCACCGCGCGTACGTCAACTGGAATACCAACCTGATGAACGACGCGCGGGCGGAGCTGATGCGGTTGTAGTGCCGCGCGCCTTCGTTGATCAGCACGCGGACTACTTCTTCGCGGCGTAGGCCTCCAGCACCAGATTGCGCTCCGGCATGTCCTGCAGCACCAGCCGGCCCAGCGAGGTGTCGGCCTGCAGTCGTCCCGGTGTCTGCGGCGGCGGCAGCGAGTGGAAGCGCGACAGCTGCGTGATGCGTTCATTGAAGATGGGCGCCGGCGCCGGACCCGCAGGGCGATCCCAGACGTAGGTGATCGACTGCAGCATGCCGTTGGCATCAAAGTCGTACAGCGTCGCCTTGATGCGCGGGTCGTCGCAGGCGCTGCCGCGCAGGTCGATGCGCAGATTGTTCGAGTTCGGCACCTTGCCTTCGATGGCGGCTTCCTTGAAGCGAACGTCCGACATCGCGCGGACCTGATTGACGCCCGCCTTTCCGATCTGGTCGAGCAGCGTGTTGCGGCAGACCTCGGGTGAAGGTCGCGACAGCGTTGACGGCGGCGGCGATGGTGCGACTGCGGCCACTTGCGGCAGTGCGCCTGCAGCCGGAGTCGCCGACGGGCTTACGGCCGTCGCGCGCGCGCTGCTCGGCGGCGCAGTCGTCGCGCTCGGCGCTGCCGCACCCGCTCGAACCAGGGTGCAACGTTCGACGCCGACCAAAGTCATCCGATCCGGCGACGCAAACTCGAAGCCGAAGAAATTGAACATCTTCGATTCCGGGACGGCCCAAACGACTTTGCCCTCGCCGCGATAATGAATCGGACCGAGCGAATCGTCACCGTGGGAGTCGATGCTCGACCAGGTCTTTGGCTTGAACTCCGTAACGCCGGAGCCGAACAGCGCCTCGCACATTGCACCGCCGGGGTTATTCAGCATGCCCATCAGCGTGCTCATATCGTCTTTTTTGCGCGAACGCGCGGCGCCCTCGACGCGCCACCAACCCAGCAGCGGATTGCGCGCGTCAGGCAGTGGCGCCATCTTCAGCAGCCTCGCGCGCGCGGCCTTCAAATCAGCTTGGGTCTGGGCGTTGTACTGAGACCCGCCCGATGGAGAGGACGGCTTCTGACCGTACATTTCTTCAGCGTGAGCCTTGTTTCTGGCTTCCTCGTCCCTTTGCCGCTTATTGAACTCGTCCCGCTGCTGCTGCAGGTACTGCTGGTAGTTCGAGCTCCGGGGATCGGAATCCGGATACCACTGCGCGATCGTCGCCGTCGACGTCGCCGCCAGTACCATCGCGATCGGAACGAAACGCATTTCAGCCTCCGGCTTGTCGGCGCGCGAACACTCAGCAGATCCAGCCCTTGTTGCGCTGGGGCTCCATCTCGATCGTCGACGTCGAGCCGCCGCGGTCCCCCGCCGCGTACTGGATGTGCAGGTAGAGCGGCTTGCGCCCGGCGAGCGTCGCGCGGTAGATCCGCGAACCGCTCAGCCGCTCTTCCGGACAGGCGCCGCGCACCTGCTCGAGCTTCGTGTCCTTCGGAAACTGTGCGGCGAGCATCTCCGGCACCTTCGCGAGCGCGATGTCCTTCGGCCAGTCGACGGTGGCCGAATCCAGCGCCTTCTGGCCGCCGACGAGACTGATCTCGCCCGCGCCGACCCCGTCGATCGGAACCTTGCCGTTCCAGTAGTACTTGTTGCCGCCGCGCTTCGGCGCGTTGCCCTGCCACTGCGCGCCCCTGAGCTTCGAGAATGCCGACCAGTCGTTGGTGGCCTGCGGCGCGCCAGCCGGCGCGGCCAGCGCCGCCGCGACCTCGCCTAGCGTCGCTGCGTCGACTCCCGGCGCGCCGAAGAGCACCCCGGCCAGTACGATCCCTGCAGATCGAACGGCTTTCATGGTGCCTCCCGCATAGCGCAGAACGTGCCGTGCATCACTTCGGCTGCGACCGCCATTCCGTCTTCCGCAGTTTCTCGAGTTCAGCCGCCACCGCGGGCGGCGGTGAGCCGATCAACGTCGACTTGCCACGCTGGTAGACCTTGCCGTAGACCACGTCGGGCGCGGACCACAGAAGTACGGTGTTGTGGTCGGCGCAGTCGCGGTTCTTGCAGGCGGCCACGAGCACGAAGTCGGTGTTGGCCACCTTGACAGGACGGTTCTGCGGACTGGGGCCGTCGAGCTTCGCCAGCCACGACTCCTTTGAGAGCGGGCCGAGCGCCTTGGTGTACGCAGCCTTTGCTTTCGGGTCGTAAAGCAGGCCGGCGGCACTCAGCTCGGTCAGCGAGTAGCCCTTGAACGTCTTCTGTGCATTGGCGGCAGCGCCGCCCTGAGCCGATGCCGACACGGCCGCGGCGCCAATCAAGGTGGCGAGGGCAAATCTTTGCAGCAGTCGTCTCATGACGCCTTCCTCGTTGAACGATCCGCCGGTTGCACCGGCGGATCAGGCCCGGTCCAGCCTTCGCGCCCTCAGAACTTCGGCGCCGGCAGCGCCGAGGGATCGACCTTTTGGCAGCCCATGCCAAAGCGGGCAAGGATGGTGTCGTCGGCGTTGCGGAAGTCGCCTTCCAGATTGCCGTTCTGACGGTCGATCGACAGCCGGATGTAGGCAAGCCGCTGCAGGCTGGGATCCCACGCGAACAGCTGGCCGCGCATCCAGTCGTAGTAGAGCTGCGTGCGCGCCTTGGGCGAGCGGTACGTCATGCTGTAGGTCGCCGGCGAGACTTCGTACTTCATCTTCTCGCCGACCGGCAGGATGTTCGAGCGCTGGATGACGGCCGACTGGTTGTTGTCGCGCATCGCGACATCGAGATGCGCGCGGTTCTTGCCGGCGGCCGACGTGACTTCGCCCTCGCACTTCAGATAAAGGCTGAAGTATTCCGCCGACGCGCCGGGATGCGCGGCAAGCAGCGCGCACCCGAGCACGAGCGGAGCAAGGTTGCGAACGTAGCGTTTGCGGTCGCTCATCGCCGCCTCACTGCCGCGGCTTGGAGTCGACTTCGCGCGACGCGTCGGTGCTGCCGCCCTGGACGCCGAGCCTGCCACCGGTTCCAAGTCCGCCGCGGACGGTCTGCGCCTTGTAGTTGCGCAGGGCCCGCACCATCTTGTTGTACGAGTCGGTGAACGCCGCAAAGATGACCTTGCCCTGCGGCGTGCTGGTGTAGGCACCCGCGCCGCCCGCGGCTCCGCCGCCGAAGAAGCCTGCCATACCGCCGAAGTCGACGTTCTTCGAGTAACCCTCAGCGGCGGCGAGCTGCACTGTGGAGCGGTTGTCGACCAGGGTCAGAATCGCGCCCGCTTCATTGGTCGAAATCGAGCCCGCGACGCCGGCGACAACGGCGCCCATGCCGGTACGTCCTAGCAGACCGCCGAGGCCACCGCCGCCTCGCGTGCCGCCGCGGTCGGACAGGATGACTTCCGGGATCATCGTGTAGTCGGCGGCGGCGATCTGGCCCTTGCCCATGTTGCTGCCGGCACGACCCTCCTCGCCACGGATCAGGTCCGCCTCGCGGTTGCGCGCCGCCAGACCGCGCCCGCGGTCCACGATGACGAAGCAGTTGGACTGCTGGATGATGAGGCGCAATGCCGGAACCGTCGAGCCCATCTTGTACTGGCTCTGGTAGGCGCTGTACCAGCCGGCGTTGGTCTGCTCGTCGATCATGATCGTGCCGAGCGTCTCGGGGCATGTCTCGAGCTGGCTGTTGGCTTCGGTACTCGATCCGCCTGCCGCAGCGCCCTGCGCCTGGGTTGCGTGGCCGCCGCCCGGTTGCGGCTGTTGCTGGGCCAGGCAGGTCAACGGGACAAAGACTGCGCCAACTCCGAGCGCCAGCAGAGGCAGCCGCCGGATGGCGCGGAAGCAACGGACGCCCAGGTCCGTATCGATCGCGTTCGTGTCCTTCATCGCATCTCCTCGTCAGCGCCGCGTTGCGGCAGGTGTCCAACATACGCCTGCCGCCGGTCGGCAGGCATGAAACGTAGCGACGGCTGCGTTACCGGGCCGTTACCGCCGCCGACTTTCGGCGGTCAGCAGCGCCCGGTTGACCGGGTTGCGATCCAGAAAGCTCTCGCGGAATGCGTCCGGAACCTGCGGCAGCGCGGTCTCGCGGATCCAGGCGACGGCTGTCGCCAGCAGCTGTGCCGCTTGATCGGCGTCGCCGCACGCGAGGAGGATGTCCCGGCCGATCGCCGCTGCCCGCGGCAGATAGCAGTCGGTCGCATGCAGCGTCGCCAGGAAGCTTTGCAGATCGTTCCAGCGCGCCACTGCGGAGGCCCGGTCGCCCGACCGCAGGGTGGCCTGTGCGGCCAGCAGCTTCGCCTTCATCACAAGGCCGCCGTACTCGCGCCGTTCCGCGGCGTCCGCGACACCGTCACAGGCAACCAGGGCCTCATGCGCGTCGATCGACTCGGCAAGTTCAAGGTCAAGCAGCGCGCCGATGTAGTAGTCCTCGCCACGCGCCAACGCATCGCGCGCTCGCTGCAGGTCGTCCGCGGGCGAAGAGCCCAGAAGCCGCGCGATCCGCGCCGCCAGCAGGGCGCCGCGCGCTGCCACATGCGTGACCGAAGGCGCTGCGTAGTCGAGTGCCTTGCGCGCGCGGGCGTACTGACCGAGGTCGATCAGTGTCATCGCCATGTTGTTGCTGCAGACGGCGATCCATAGTGCCTGTCCGTCGCGCCTGAACACGTCGAGCGCCCGCTCGTAGGCCTGCAGCGCGCTCCCGTAGTAGCCAAGTCCCGCGCCATAAAGCGCCACGTGGGCCTCGATCACCCCGCCAATCGGCCCGCCGGTCGCGCCCAGTTCGACCTGCAGTGCGCGCGCACGCAGCGCGTGCTCGTAGGCCTGGTCGACATGACCCAGGTTGCCGTGCACGGTGGCGAGGTTGGTGGTCAGCATCGCGAGTTCGGCGAGATCGCCCTGCTCGCGCGCGCAGTCGATCGCTTGCGCCAGGGCGTCGGCGGTACGACGCAGGCGGCGCGCGGAGTTGAGCACGTAGGCCATATCGGACCAGTAGTGCCCACGTTGTTCGACCGAGCCTCCTGCAATCACCGGCGCCTCGAACGGCGCCAGCACGGCTTCGGCTTCGTCGGTCCTGCCCTGCTGCGCGAGTCCGACCGCGAGCAGGCGCGCCGCTTCGAAGCGCTGCCATGGCGATCCGGCGCTGTCGGCCAGCGTCAGCGCTTCGCGCGCGCTGGCCACGCCGGTGACGTGGTCCGCTGCCATCAGCGCCGCGGTTGCACGAGCCGTCAAGGCAGCCACTTTCTGCGCGTCGTTGCGCGCCGCGGCGAGCATGCCTTCGATCACCCGTTGCGCATGCTCGACGCCACGCACCAGGATCAGGCTTTCGACGCTGTCGCAGCGGGCTTCAAACGCTGCCTCCGTGTCACCGGCACGGTCGAAACAGGTCACTGCAGCCTCGCGGTGCTCCACCTCTTCGGCGCGTCGCGAGGCGAGCCGGGCGCCGTGCGCAGCGCGCAGATGGAACTCGGCGGCGCGGCGCCAGGCGCCGGCCTCGGCATAGTGCTGGGCGACTCGCGCCGGCGCCACCGACTCCGCCTCCAGGTGGTCGGCGATGCCACGATGAAGCAGCTCGGCGATCGGGCCGGGAACTGCGCGGGCCGCGACATCGCGCACCAGGTCGTGCACAAAGCCACCGCCGCGCAGGACGTGCGCGCGCTCAAGCTCGGCCCAGGCTTCCGTCAGATCGAGCGGATGAGACTGCAGGACATGCGCGGCCAGTGCCACGTTGAAGTCCGCGCCGGCCAGCGCCGCAACCCGTGCCAGTCGCAGCGCGGCCGGGCTGAGTTGTGTCAGGCGCCGCTCGATCAACGCGCCGACGGAGGGTGTGGTGGGCAGACGATCGTCGGTCCCGCCGGGCTGCACCACCAGTGCGCTCAGCGTTTCGAGGACGAAGTACGGATTGCCGCCGGTGTGCTGGGCGAGCGGCGCTGCCAGGCGCGCGGAATCAATCCCGTCGAGCGCCAGCGAATCCAGCAGTTCACGCACGTCCGTTTCACTGAGTGGCGGCAGCGCCACTTCGAGCAGCGCCGCGCCGGCCTCAACGCCCTGCCAGGCGGCGAGGGCGACCGGAGTTTCCGCGCCGCGCACGGCCAATGCCAACCGCAGCTCAGTGGCGAGCAGCGGCAACAACTCGAGCGAGGCCGCGTCGGCGAAGTGCAGGTCATCCAGTGCCAGTCCGGCGATACCAGCGGCGCGGCGCGCGAGCAATGCCTGCACAACCGCCTGCCGGAAGCGCGCTTCATTCATCGTGCCCACAGGCGCCGCGCCGAATTCCGGCAGCACGTGCGCCAGCTCGGAGCGCACCTGACCATCGAGCGCCGCGGTCGACACGGCGTCCGCCCCCGACCCCAAGGCCGCCCGCAACACTCGCGCCAGCAGCGCGTAGGGCACGCGTTCGTCGCCGGGACGCGCACCGATCAATGGAATGCCGCGCGATTGCGCAAAGTCGCCCAGCAATCGTGTCTTGCCCATGCCAGCATCGCCGCTCAGCACCGCCACACACTTTCGCTCCCAGGTCTCTTCCAGGGCACGCCACTGGCGCTCGCGCCCGACGAGCAAAGGTGGACGGGCGAGCGCCGCCGGCACGGGCCGTGACCCGGTGCCCGGCAACTCGCCCGAGCGCTCGATCAGCTGCGCCAGTTCGCGCGTCTCGGTGCTGGGGTCCGCTCCGAGTTCGACCTGCAGGACCTGCCGGCAGCGGGCATGGGCTGCGAGCGCCGCGGCGCGATCGCCCCGCCGGTAATGCAGGCGCATCAGCAGCCGGTGCGCCTGTTCGGAAAGCGGATCCTCAGCGACCAGCCGCTCGGCGAAGATCAGTGCCCGGGCGACGTGTCCGCTGGCTTCTTCGTGTGCGGCGGCGGCCGCGACGGCGTCGCGGCGCAGGAAGCGGATCCGCTCGCGCGCGCTGCGTACCCAGTCGTCGAACTCTTCGCAGTCCTCGTATCCGAAGGCGCCGAGCAGCTCGCCGGCGGCCGCTGACGGATCACTCGCCAGCCGCGCCGGCAGACCCGCGAGGTCATGCTCGACGCCATTGGCCAGCGCCAGCGCCGAGTCTTCGACGACGACATCGCACCCCGCGCTGCGCCGCAGGCGGAACAGTCGCTGGCGCAGGCTGTTGCGGGCCTTCTGCGGCTCGGCATCGGGCCACAGCATCGCCGCAGCGCGGGCGCGCGGTATGGGGCCCTCCAGGGCGAGCAGCGCCAGCAGCGCGGCGTCCTTGCGTTCGAGGGCGAGGGGCACGCTGTTGCCCAGCACCAGGGCTGGCACGGCCAGCAGGCGCAGGTGAATCACCGCCGATGCCGAGGTCTCGTGCACGGCCCGCTCCGCGGGGCGCAGCCACCACTGCAGCGCGAGCGCTGCTGTCGATGGGCGGATCCCCAGATCGCGCACGCTCGGCTCCATCGGTGAAATCGACAGAGCGATCGTTGGGCGTACGCGTTACCGGGACGTTATACAGAGCGAGCCAACGCGTCCATAGAAGTCCCCGCGCGGCTACGCGGCCTTGCGCGCGTCGCGGATCGCCCGCCAGACGCGCTCGGGCGTGGCGGGCATCGCGATGTCGTCGACGCCGAGAGGACGCAGTGCATCGACGACGGCATTGATCACCGTCGGCGTGGCGCCGACGGTGCCGAGTTCGCCGACGCCCTTGGCGCCGAGCGGGTTGATCTTGCAGGGCTGCGATTCGTCGGTGTGCGTGGCGAAGTCCGGCAGGTCGTCGGCGCGCGGAATGCCGTAGTCCATGAACGAGCCAGTCAGGAGTTGCCCGTCGGCGTCGTAGACCACCTGCTCGTGCAGCGCCTGTCCGACCGCCTGCGCGATCCCGCCGTGGACCTGACCGGCGACGATCAACGGGTTGACCACGCGGCCGACATCGTCGTAGGTCGTGTAACGCACGATTTCCACATGTCCGGTCTCTGGCTCCACCTCGACTTCGCAGACGTGGCAGCCATTGGGCCATGAGGGGCCGCCAACCTTCTGCACGGTCGTGACCGCGATGCGGCGCGCGGGCTGCTGCTGCGCGAGTTCGGCGAGATCGATGCCCAGGTCGGTGCCGACCACCTTGAATCGTCCGTCGGCGTAGACCAGATCGGCCGCCGGGGCTTCGAGCGCCTTTGCAGCCAGATCGCGGCCGTGGTCGATCGCCTCTGTCGACGCGGTCTGCATCGCCGAGCCACCGATGTAGAGCGAGCGGCTGCCCAGACTGCCGATGCCCTGCGCGACATCGCTGTCGCCCTGCACGATCTCGATGCGGTCCGGGTCGATTTGCAGCGTCTCGGCCAGGATCTGCACGTAGCTGGTCTCGATGCCCTGGCCCATCGCCTGCATCGCGGTGAACACGCGCACGCGGCCATCGCCTTCGACGTGCAGCCGCACGGTCTCCTCGTGCACGACGCCCGTCCACTCTAGGAAAGTCGAGACCGCGCGGCCGCGCAGCTTGCCGCGCGCCTCGGATCCACGTTTGCGCGCCTCGAAGCCGTCCCATTCGGCCGCCTGCAAGGCCTTTTCCAGCAGGTTCGGGAAATTGCCGCTGTCGAAGATCTCTCCCATCGCGTTGCGGTAGGGCATCTGCTCCGGCTGCACCAGGTTGCGCCGGCGCAATTCGGCCGGATCGAAATGCAGCTCGGCGGCCGCGCGGTCCATCAGGCGCTCGATCAGGTAGATCGCCTCCGGCCGCCCTGCGCCGCGATAGGCGCCAATGACATTCGTGTTCGTCAGCACCGCTCGGGACTCAAGATCCAGTACCGGCACGTGGTAGACGCCGGTCGTGACTTTGGGGCCAATCGCCAGGTGAATCACCGCACCGGCGCCGTGCCCGTACGCGCCAAGGCCTCCCGTGATGCGCACGCGCATTCCGAGGATGCGTGCGTCGTGGTCGAACGCGAGTTCGGCTTCGGCACGCTGGTCGCGGCCGTGGCTCGACGCCTGGAATTCCTCGAGGCGCGTCGCGCGCCACCGCACCGGCCGGCCGAGCTTGCGCGCCGCGTGCGCGACGACGACGTCTTCCGGATGTACCAGTGCCTTCATGCCGAAGCCGCCACCGACGTCGCCAACGACAACGCGCACCTGATCGTGCGCGAGCTTCAGCATCTTCGCGATCGTTCCCTGGAAGCTGGCAGGATTCTGCGAACTTGCATGGAAGGTCAGGCGCCCGGACGCCGCATCGAACTCGGCCGCGCAGCCACGCGGCTCGAGCGTGACGGGCGCGAGCCGTTGGTTGTCGACGATGAGGCGCGTGACGTGCTTCGCCGCCGCAAACGCGCGGTCGCACGCTTCGCGATCGCCGTGGTGAGCGCTGCCGGCGACGTTGCCCGGCGCATCGGGCCATACCAGCGGCGCGCCGGTCGCCAGCGCCGCATCGAGGTTCGCCACCACGGGCAGCGGGTCGTAGTCGACGATGACGAGGTTGGCGGCGCGTTCCGCCGCTTCGCGCGACTCGGCCAGCACCACCACGACCGGCTGCCCGACGAATCGCACGGCCTCCGTTGCCAGCACGTGGAACGGAGCCGTGGTCGGCGGCTTGCCGGCTGCGGGCTTCAGCACCGGGTTGGCGGGGAAGGGCGCCACTTCGGGCTGCAGGTCCGCTCCAGTGAAGATCGCGACGACTCCCTCGACTCTGCCCGCCTCGGCCGTGTCGATCGCGCCGACGGCAGCGTGCGCGTAGGGCGAGCGGACGAACATTGCATGCAGCGCATTGGGCAGGCGGATGTCGTCGACGAAACGCCCCTGTCCCGTCAGCAGACGGTCGTCTTCACGCCGAGTGATTGCCTGTCCGATGCCGAACTTCATCGTTGCCATGGTGATGGGGGTCTTAGTGTCGACTGCGCGAAAGTAGCGCCAGTCTAGAGGCACGCTCCGGAACCGGACGCGTGCCGTCGCAGGCTAGAGGATGCGGTTGAACCAGACCATCGACAGCAGCGCGGCCAGCGTCGCGAGCACCGCGCCGAGCCCCGCGAACACCGCAGTCACTTCCGTCGGCCGCTGCTTCTCGAAGGCGAGTTTGGCGCCCAGCGTGCGATAGATTTTCCTGAGATCCTTGGCGTCCGCGGCCCTGAAATATTCGCCGTGCGTCGTCGAGGCGATCTTCTGCAGCGATTCCTCGTCGAGCCGCGTGCGCATCGACCAGCCGTCGACCTTGACGATGACCCCCTCGGGCGTGCCCATGCCGACGGTGTAGATGCGCACCCCGTGCCTGGCCGCCAGTTCAGCCGCCTTCTGCGGCTCCGGCCCGACATTGCTCTGACCGTCGGACAGCAGCACGATGGCCACCGACGTGTTTTCGCCCGGCGCAATCGACTTCTCTTCGTCGTCTTTCGGCACGTCGATCGACCTCGGACGATCCTTGCTCGGGTTGATGAACCCGTCGACATCGATGCGGGCCGCCGGCATCGCCGTATCGAGCGAGATCACGAGCCCGCTGCCCAGGGCCGTGCCGCGCTGCGGCTCGAGTCGTTCGAGCGCAGCGAGGATGTCCTCGCGTTTCGTAGTGGGGGACTGCACGACGGCCGCGGCGGCCGCGATGCCGACGACACCGATGCGTACGTTGTCGGGCTGCTCGCCGACAAAGGCCGCTGCCGCCTCGCGCGCCGCCACCATGCGCGTCGGAGCGATGTCCGTGGCCTTCATGCTGCCCGACATGTCGAGCGCGAGGATGATGGTCTCGACCCGCGACGGCAGCGTGATCGTCGCCTGCGGACGCGCGACCGCCAGCAGCAGTGCCGCCAGCGCGAGCAGCCAAAGCAGCGGCGGGAGGCTGCGGC
>Ga0316622_100001584_pt1 | contig 14940 bp, 12 predicted proteins | sample OWC_Aug_OW2_C1_D_FD_207646 | JGI IMG/M metagenome (GOLD analysis project Ga0316622, IMG submission 207646) | Wetland soil microbial communities from Old Woman Creek delta, Ohio, United States - OWC_Aug_OW2_C1_D5_C | ecosystem: Environmental > Terrestrial > Soil > Wetlands | place: USA: Ohio... | reverse complement strand
GAGTAGAGGTACCAGTCTGAGAAGCGGGGCGTCGCGGCCATCAGGACATAAAACGCGGGCCGGCGATCCAGGTTTCCCGACAGCACCGCATACATACCTCCGAAGTCATGACCCACCACAGCCAGGCGACGTGCGTCCACGCCTGGCTGGCTGAGCAGCAAATCGATGAAGTGGCGGATATTGCTGGCCTCCTCGATGGAGGCCCGAAAGTCGTCTTCCTGTGTGCGCTTGATGAAGAAGTCTCTGTCCGACCAGAGGGTCTCGATCGTGAGGCAGATGGCGCCGGCTTCCGCAAGCGTCTTCGCCTCCGCCTCAAACTGGCCCCGATCGGAGTCCGCCGCCTCGGGCTCGTACCAGTGCAGGAAGAGCACGGCCGGGCATGGCTGGCCGGGCCGGGTGGGCCGCCACACGGCCGCAGCGCGGCGGTACGAAAACTGCGTTTGAACCACGATGAGCTGTCGCTGCACGGCGTCCTCCACCGTCGTCCGGACCAGCCGAACGTTTATCGGACTGAGCGATGGCAGGTTCGTTATGTCATTGAGGTTCATATCGCCTCCCGTCGATTACCAGGGATTATGATGCAGCCGACGTTCATTGACACGGTTCGGCGGAGGGGTATAATGCGGCGAATTCAACCGTGCGCGAGGTCAAGTAGCTGCACCGCTGTCCAGAGAACTGCCGGATCGGTGCGAGGCAGGCAGCCACACAGCGAACTCCCCCTCGCCAGAAAGTCCTCGGAGGGATTCGCCGGCGGGCAGCGTCGTGGCCTGGCCAGTACGACGGATCGTAAGAGAACCGGGACGGCCCGTTACAGCCGGATCGAAGGCAGCGCGAACCCAGGTCTGATGGATGCGCTGTGAATGCAGGTGGCACCACGAGACGCCCCTCGTCCTGCAAACGGACGGGGGCGTCTTTTCTTTCGAGCATGCGGGCGCGCGAGCGCATAGATCCGCGCTTGGCGCATCGTTCGAGATCATGAGCGAGGAGGCAGGTCATGCTGGATCTCAATCTAATCCGGGAAGACCCAGACGTCGTGCGTCGAGCGCTCACGACGCGACAGGAAGATGCCACCGCGGTCGATCGGGTGCTTGAACTGGATGCGAAGCGCCGCGGCTTGCTGATCGAGGTCGAGGGGCTGAAGGCCCAGAGAAACACAGCCTCCAAAGCGATCAGCGCCATGAGGGATTCGGCAGAGCGCGCGACGCGCATTGCTGAGATGCGCGTGGTGGGCGACAAGATAGCCGAGCTCGATCGTGTTGTGACTCATGTAGACTCATCGCTTGAAACACTGGTGGCGACGATTCCGAACGTTCCGGACCCGCGGACCCCGATTGGCCGAAACGAGGATGATAACGTGGTGATCTCCACGGTTGGCACGCCGCGCGACTTCGACTTCCAGCCCCTGCCCCATTGGGAACTCGGCCCCCGCCTCGGAATCATAGATTTTGATCGCGGCATCAAGATCACTGGCTCGCGCTTCTACGTCCTAACAGGAGCAGGCGCACGGCTGCAGCGAGCGTTGATAGCGTGGATGCTGGACCTGCATATCCGACAGGGGTACACGGAGCAGTATCTGCCCTTCATGGTGCGAACTGCGACGGTGTTTGGCGCAGGGCAGCTGCCAAAGTTCAGTGACAATCTCTATCGAGACCATGAGGAAGACTTCTACTTCGTGCCGACGGCCGAGGTGCCTTTGACCGGCATGCACATGGGCGAGATCCTCGAGGAAGACGCCCTCCCCCTGCGCTACACTGCCTACACTCCTTGCTTTCGGCGCGAGAAGATGAGCGCGGGCCGGGATGTTCGAGGGATCAAGAGGGGGCACCAATTCGATAAGGTCGAGATGTACGCCTATTCCAGACCCGAAGACTCTGACGCCTTGCTTGAACAGATGCGCCAGCACGCCGAGCAGACGTGCCTCGAGCTAGGATTACCCTACCGCGTCAAGCAGTTGTGCACAGGCGATCTGGGATTCGCGTCAGCAGTTACATACGACATCGAAGTCTGGGCACCAGGCTGCGGCGAGTGGTTGGAGGTATCTTCGATATCCAATACCCGCGACTTCCAGGCCCGCAGAGCGGGAATTCGATACCGAAGCAAGGATGGGGGCAAGGCGCGCCACGTGCACACTCTCAATGGATCGGGGTTGGCGCTGCCGCGAACCCTGATCGCGGTCTTGGAGACCTATCAACAATCCGATGGGTCCGTTGTGATTCCCGACGTGCTCCTTCCCTGGATGGGCGGTCTGAGCATGATCACGCCATGAGCCGGCCGACGATCTTCGTACTCGAGATGGAAGCTGTATTGTTCCACGGCTTCAGGAGGCAGGGTGGGTACTGATTTCTGGCTGACAATTGCCCAAGCCACGTTCGACGGCATCACCCTTTTTTTTCTGCTGATCGGACTGATCGGCCTGCTCATACCCATCTTCCCGGGCCTCACGGTGATGTGGCTCGCCACGTTGTTCTACGCGCTCGTCCACGCCTCGGCGAACCAGATGACGGCGTGGGACTGGGCGGCGTTTTCCCTCATCAGCGTCATGATGCTGGTTGGCAACGTCATCGACAACGTGATCATCGCGCGGCACATGCGCGAAAGGTCCATCCCGTGGAGATCCATCCTGTTGGGTTACCTTGCGGGCGTCATCGCCAGCCTGTTCTTCACGCCTGTGGTCGGCTTGCTCGCCGCCCCCGCCGGACTCTATGCGGCGGAATCGATGCGTCTTAAGAATGGCCGAGAGGCTCTGGCCTCCACGCGTGCCTGGCTGACCGGATGGGGATGGTCCCTTGCAGTCAGGTTCGCGATCGGACTTGCCATGACCCTGACGTGGATGATGTGGGCATGGATCTAGCGAGCCTTGCGGCGGCGTCCGCGTAGAGACGTTGTCCCGCGGAAACACCGGGCATGCCCCGATTGCACACGCGCCTGAACGCGCGCTTGCATCGCCTCGTCACTGTCGGGGCAGGCTGCCGCTCAGAAAGGTGCGCAGCAACTTGGCAGCTGCCAGAAGATCTTGAGAGTCTACCCTTTCCGATGCAGAGTAGAGGTTGCAGCTTGGAATGCCCAGCATCCCAACCGCCGCGCCCGTTCGCGCGGTCTGGATAGCTCGCGCGTGCGAGGTTTGCTGGCTCGCAATGTATGGTGCCAGGGGAATGACGGCCTTCTTGCCACTCCGCTCCAGCGCGTGGACAACCGTCGCATCCGCCACGGTCTCAGCATCCTGAAGCAGGAGCACCGGTCCGGACCCCAGCGTGGGCCGGCTTTCGCCTGGTTTGCGATGGTGGTTTGCCGCAACGCAGCAGACTGCAAGGCCCAACTCCGGCTCGACGGCATACGCCGCGACCGATGCTCCCCGATCACCCCTGCATGTCTGCGATACGAAGGCGAAGTGAAGTTCGTGCGGAGTTGATCCGAGGAGTCGCAGGGTCTCCGCCAACACAGCCGCGCCGGCCCGAGTGGCGACGGCCTTGCCGCAGAGGCTGTCTCCTACACTTACCGCAGCCCCCTCCAGCACGCCCATCTGCCCGATCTTGACTGGGCAGTCTTTGAGCGAGTGCGCTCCGACATCTATCAAGAGCTTGTCCATCGTGAGTCTGGCGCTGGTATCCTCTTCTCCGGACGATGTGACAATGCCCAGGATGCCCCCCTCGAATTCGACTCGGGAGCCGGGCAGGCACGCGGCGGTCAGATCGCCAAGCCTGGAGAAGCTGATGAGGCCGCGCCGATCCACATGCGTGACAATCAGCCCGACTTCATCGAGTTGTACCATCACCATGATCTTCAGGCCGGTGCGCTCTCGACGGCCGCGGCGGGCGATCAGATTGCCGAGGGCATCCGACCAGATGTCGTCCACATAGGGGCGGATAGCCCTCCGTAGCGCCGTGACCACCGCGCCCTCACCGCCGGGCGGCCCAAACGCCGCGGACAAGGTCTTAAGCAAATCCTGCTTCACAGCACCTCCCTGCTCCACCAGCGGAAATACTTGCCCGCTACGTTAGCTCGATCCCCACTGCCGAAAAATCGCCTCATCTCGGCTCCGCCCGGAACGCAGCATCCAAGAACTGCAGGTCCGAGGAAGTCAGTTGCCTCATCCACGTAGAGCAATATCCGGCTCAGACACCTCGCCTCGCCCGTGTGGACGCCGCAGGGGTGCGCGAGAGAATACGCAAGCTCGCCTCCAGGAGGGCAATCGTATTTTCCCAATCGTCGATCCGAGCAATGCTGATGGGCGAGTGCGGATACCGATGCGGGACGGAGACCGCAACACAGGGAATGCCCGAAAGCGCGCGCTGAATGCCACCTGCGTCCGTTCCACCCCGTGTCGGCTGCCGTGTCTGGATGGGTATGCGCCGCCGCACCGCAGCAGATCTCACCAACTCGACCAGCCGGGCATCGTAGATCGTCCGGCTATCTGCGGCGTACACGGCCGGACCAAATCCAAGCCGCGAGTTGTACCAGGTGTTCTCACTGTCGTCATCTGTGGGCTGATCGTGCGCCGCGGTCGCGTCGATCACGATGGCCAGACCCGGATCGATTCTCTGCGCGGCCGCCCACGCGCCTCGAGCGCCCACTTCCTCCTGCACGCTGAAAACCGCGTAGAGATCGATCGCACGGTAGGTGTGCTGCAGCAGCTCAATGAGCGTCGCCACCCCGATTCGATCGTCGATCGATTTCGCGAAAACGAGCCCTCCGACAACCCGAGTCCGAGGTTCATACGCGGCGCGATCGCCGATTTCCGCGCTGGCTCCCGGCCCCAGTTCGATTCGGAGTGATGCGTGGTCGACCTTTCCCGATTCTCCCTCGGGCAGCAGATGCGGCGGGATCGCGCCGATCACGCCAGGCAGTCGATGCTTGCCGACCAGAACGCGCTTGCCCTGCAGATATCGCGTGTCGAGGCCGCCCACTATCTCAAATCGCAGGCTGCCTGGCTGGTCGGTCCCGACGATCATCAGGCCAACTTCATCCATGTGCGCCGACAACATGACTCGTGTGCGCCGGCGGGCCGTTCCGCGCTTCACGGCGATCACACTTCCGAGTGGGTCCACCGAGAGATCGTCCACATGGCCATCCAGGGCGGCGAGGACGATCTGACGCACCTCACGCTCGTCGCCCGACACGGCGACGGCGTTGCACAGCTGTTCGAGTAGCAGAATGCGCTCTGGGCGCGTACTCATCATCTCGGAAGGACTCACCGGCGTGCCGCGATGGCGGGACGTCGCCTAGAGTGCGCCGCCCGCACGGCTACGTGTCCCACGCCATCCTCGAAAGGAAATCAGGTTCAAGAGATACAACGAAGGCCGTCAGCAATCTGGCGGTCTCCTCCACGTCACGCAGGGCGACCACCTCAACCGCCGTGTGCATATTTCGGACGGGGATGCATAGCAGCATGGTGGGCATTCCATCCCCTGTGACCTGCAGGGCCATCGCGTCAGACTCCGATGAGGCGGGAACGGGCTCAATCGAGTGTGGGATCTGCTGCGCTTCAGCCACCTGCCGGAATCGGGCATGGAGCCCTGGATGCATGTTGGGGCCCACGCAGAGAGTGGGCCCGCCACCCACCTCGAAGTAATGCCAGCCGTCCGCGCCCGCTCCCTTTCCAAAGGTTGTGTCCACGGCGAGCGCCAGGTCAGGTCGCAACGCATAGGCCGACGTCGCGGCGCCGCCGTAAGTGGTCTCCTCTTGTGTGGTCGCCACTGCCCACACATCCCAAGAATGGCGCTCCGTGCTCAGTTGCTCAAGACAGAGTGTGAGGGCGGCAATCCCTGCTCGGTTGTCGAGTGCACGGCCAGACATGTGCCCGCTCTCGAGTCCGACGGGGGGAAGATCAATGGAAACGATGTCTCCGACACGAATGAAACGGGACACCTGCTGCGAGGCGAGGCCCGTGTCGACGAATATCCGTGGTGCGGTGCCCGCCACCGCTTGCTTGGGAACGGCACCAGGCGGAGACGGACGCAGTGTCACGACGCCGGGAACTTCACGACGGCCGTGCACGATCACCGGCAGCCCTGGCAAGACGTAGGGGTTGACGGACCCGATAGGAGATACGGTGAGGAGACCGCCCACATTTCCCGACACCATCATTCCAATGGAATCGATGTGTGCAGCCATCATCAAGGATGGCCGCGGCTCGCGGCCCTCGCCACGTTTGAGCGCGTGAAGGCTGCCCAGGCGGCTCCGCTCCACGCGGTTCGCGAGAGCCCGCCACATTGGTTCCAGGATCTTCACAACTTCCGATTCGCGGCCAGACGGACCTTCGGCCGCGAGCAGCTCCCCCATCAGTTGGGCCGTTGCGTTCATGCCGCGCTAGGGGAATGCGGTTGGGGATGGTGTTGGCGAAGGGGACGGCGTCTGACTGGCGGTTGCCGAGGGCGAAGGAGTATCGGTAGTGGTCGCTGTTGGTGTAAACGAGGCGGTAGCGGTGGACGAGCTGGTCGGGGTATGTGTCTGTGTGCTCGTCGGAGAGCCGGTGAGCGTTGCCGTTGGGGACATCGAGGGCGTAGATGAAAGCGTAGTTGTGCCGGTCGCCGACACACTCGCTGTCGCAGTTGAGGTCGCTGTCGCCGAAACGTTCGGCGTTCTTGAGGAGGCCGCCGGCGCAAAGAGGAGTGCCACTCCTCCAAGACAATAGCAGGGGATCGTTGAGAGTATGACTGCACCCAGGATCCACCGCCTGCGCGCGATACGATCGCCCGGCTCAAGCATCTGCAGCATAATATCATCTCTCCGAGTCGCCCGCAAGCGGCTCCGTTATAATCGCGTCCGCCATGATCCCGCTCCAACTTCGTATCAGTGGGTTCCTTTCGTACCGCGAACCGGCAGAACTTGATTTCACAGCATTTGATCTTGCATGCATCTCGGGTCGCAACGGTGCAGGCAAGTCCGCTCTTCTTGACGCCATCACATTTGCGCTCTTTGGGCAAGCGCGCCGTCGAGACGATGCATTGATCAACACGCACGCAGCCTCGGCGGAAGTTGCCCTGACATTCCAATACGAGGGCGAGACATTCCGTGTGCAACGCACGATCCCGCGGGGCAAAACCACAACCCTCGAGTTCCAGCTGCGGGACGATGGTGGCTGGCGGCCTCTGACCGAACGCACTCTGCGCGAAACACAGGCGCGAATCGAGAAAGTTCTCCGGTTGGACTACGAGACCTTCGTGACTGCGTCTTTCTTTCTGCAGGGGCGGGCCGACCAGTTCGCCCAGCAGAATCCCGGGCGACGGAAGGAGGTTCTGGGCAGCATCCTCGGCCTGGAGGTCTGGGAGAGCTACAAGGCAAGAGCGTCGGAGCAAAGGCGTGTGATCGAGACCTCGGTATCAGAACTGGAGAACCGCATCCAGGAAGCGAACGCCGAGCTTTCGGACGAGGAAGCACGCCAACAACGCCTCAGGGAACTCACCGTGGACCTCGACAGGCTCAGCACCGGACGCGCCGCACAAGAGGCAGCCCTGGACGGACTGAGGAAGACGAGAGCCGCGATCGAAGAGCAGTCACGCCTGCAGAAACTGCTCGAGCAGAACCTGGAGAGATCACGAGCGCGGCTTGCGGATGTGGAGACCCGCATCTCCGCCAAGATGGCCTCGAGGGATAGCTTGCTGCAGCTGGGCTCGCGCGCCGATGAGATCTCGAGGGCATACGAAGGCTGGCAAGAGGCGCAACGGCGAATCGAAGGCTTCGACGAAATTGCCGCCCGCTACGGCGAGGAGGCGGCGGGACGGCCGCCGCTCCTGGCAGCCATTGCAGCAGAGCAGGCCAGACTCGAGCAGGAGAGGCGCACTCTCCAGGCTCGCTCCACGGAGATCTCCAACAACGCGAATTCCCTGGCAACATTGAAAGAGCAACTCGCCGCGCTGGAGAAGGACCTGCAACAGCTTGATCTCAGGCTGGCTGAACGTCAGGGGCTCGAGGCGAATGCGCAACAGGGACGGAGCAGGCAAGCCGAGCTGAAAACCCGGAATCTGCAGCTCAAGGCAGAAATGGACGACCTCAGAGGCCGAATCGAGAAGCTTACCTCAACGCGCGGCGCGGAGTGCCCACTTTGTGGCCAGGCGCTCGACAAGCGTCATCGAGCGGAGACTATTGCGACGCTGGAACACGACGGCAAGATCCGCGCCAAATCGTACCGGGACAACACCAAGGAGTTGGGCCTGCTTGCCGAAACGCTTGCGCGGCAGGAGGCCGAACTGCGGGAACTGACTGAGGTCGAGAAGGAACGGGTGGAGAAAACAGCCGTTCGGTCTCGGCTCGGTGAGAGGGCACATGGGCTTGAGGAGAGCCAGAAGGAGTGGAGCTCAAGCTTGAGGCAGCGCCTCGAACAGATCACCGCGATGTTGACCGACGCCAATTTCGCTCCAGGGCCACGGAAAGAACTGGACGAAATCGAACGCAGGCTGGCGGCGCTCGGATACGATTCCGCCGCGCACGACAACGCGCGAAGGCAACGCGCCCAGCTGGCGGCGGCCCCAGCGGAGTTCAGCCGGCTGCAAACCGCAAGAGAAGTTCAGAAGCAGATCGAAGATGAGTTGCGGGGTCTGGACGCGGAGCTCGCCAGCAGCCGGGAGGAGTTGGCCTCGCTCGAGCATCAATATCGAGCGGTGACTGAGCAGATACGCGCGCTCACTCCGTCGGCACCGGATCTTCTGCAGGCGGAGGCCTCTCTCCGTGAGCTGCGCGAGCAAGAGAACCAGGTCCGGGACGAGGTGGGCGCGGCCCGCCAGAGGGTCGAGATTCTTGATATGGTGCGTGTGCGGGCATCCGAGTACTCGACCACACGTGATGAGCTTCAAGGCAAGGTCGTACGTCTCCGAACACTGGAGAGGGCGTTTGGCCGCGAAGGCGTGCCGGCCCTCTTGATCGAGGAAGCCTTACCGCAAATCGAAGCCAAAGCGAACGAGGTACTCGATCGACTCAGCGACGGCCAGCTCAGCGTCCGCTTTGTCACGCTCGCCGCCTACAAGGACAAGAAACGCGATGACCGCCGTGAAACCCTGGACATCTTGATCGGCGATGGGGCAGGCGTTCGGGAGTATGAAATGTACTCCGGCGGCGAGGCATTCAGGGTGAACTTCGCTATCCGGCTGGCGCTCTCCGAGATCCTGGCACAGCGCAAGGGGGCTCGGCTTCAGACCCTCGTGATTGACGAGGGCTTCGGCTCTCAGGATGTACAGGGCAGACAGCGGCTCATCGAGGCCATCAATCTGGTGCGATCAGACTTCGCCAAGATAATCGTCATCACCCACCTGGAGGAGCTCAAGGACGCCTTCCCGACTCGGATCGAGGTCGAGAAGTCCGAACGGGGTTCGTTCCTCCAGGTTAGTTGATTCTGGGCCCGCCAGGCACCTCCTCCCCGTACCTTGTGCCAGCCCCCACCTAACCTTTTCGCGCAGCTGGCTCCACTCTTGCGGCGCTAGTGCATTCTGTTACAATCAAGCCGCCGCAGTCGCTTACTGTTAGACAAACCATTTCTGGAGACCGCATGTTCAGAGCTTCGGTCTTGATCGCCGCGGCAGCGGCTGTTGCCGCGCTCGGGCTCTTCATCATCGTCACGGATGCGCCCGCCTATGCTGGCGACGCGCCAGAGACGTGCAACAACTGCCACGTCATGCACGAGCAGTACGAGAACTGGTACCACGGTGGACATCAGCGGTCCGCCAAGTGCTCCGACTGCCACCTTCCGCACGACAGCACGATGGAGTACTACGTCGAAAAGAGCCGCCAGGGAATGAAGGACACATGGGCCTTCACCAGCGGACGCATTCCCGTTTCGATTCGCGCAAGCGAGCAAAGCCGCGCAATCATCCAGGAGAACTGCATCCGCTGCCACGAACCTGCCGTGTCCGAACTGATCTCGGGAGCACAGCCGTACGTTCGGCCCTGCTGGGAATGCCATCGGCACACGGCCCACGCAGACCGCGGCATATCCACCTCACCTAATCAGGACGCGCTGCTGTATCCGATCGAGTAAGGAGGCCACGCTGTGAAACGCCTGACTACACTCTTTCTCGTTGGCACGGTGGTCGTGCTGGCGATCGCCCTGGCTGGCGTTCTGCTCTATGTGCGCAGTCAGCCTGCACCGGCGCGCGCAGTTGCCGTGCTCGTGCCGATCGCTCCCATGGAGCCAGACTCTAGCCAATGGGGGATCAGCTTCCCCAACCAGTGGAGCACCCTCCAGAAGACCGAAACGAACGCGATCGATACGACGTTCGGCGGTTCGTCCGGATTCTCATGGTTGGAGCGCGATCCGCGCCAGCGCATTCTCTTTGCCGGCTACCCATTCAGCGTTGATTACAACGACGATCGGGGCCACATGAACAGCCTGGTCGATGTCCGTGCAACCGGTCGACTCAACCTCGATCGTGAGGACCCAAAGCGGACCCCCGGGACGTGCTATTCCTGCAAGAGCTCGGACAACCCGGCGCTCTGGGACGAACTCGGCATGGCGGACTACGATGCGACCTTCTTCGAAGATCTCGGGAAGCGAATCTCAAATCCAATCGGCTGCGCCAATTGCCACGACGCCGAGACCATGCAGTTGATCGTGACGAACCCGGCATTGGATGAGGCGCTCTCAGCGCAGGGCAGGAACTGGAAGGACTTCACCCGGCAAGAAATGCGCACGGTGGTCTGTGCGAACTGCCACGTTGAGTACTACTTCGCAGGGAAAGGCAAGTACCTGACGTTCCCGTGGGAGGAAGGCACAAGTATCGAGCAGATCGTGGCGTACTATGAAGAAGATGGTTTCACGGATTGGGAATACCCGGGTGCTTCCACGCCCATGCTGAAGGCCCAACATCCCGAATACGAGTTCTTCACCGCTGGCTCAACGCACTTCAACGCGGGAGTAGCCTGCGCTGATTGTCACATGCCTTACGTGCGCGACGGCGCGGCCAAGTTTTCGAGCCACGATGTGCACAGCCCACTCTTGAATCCAGAGGAAGCATGCGGCCAGTGCCATACTTCGACCGAGGAGGTATTGAACCGCGTCAACACGATTCAGGATCAGGTCAGCCAGACCAAGCTGAGCACGGAGGATGCACTCATAGACGCCATCCGGGCGCTGACCGCCGCCAATTCCGGCATAGGCGCGGACCCGGATCTTCTCGACCAGGCACGGGCGCTGCATCGGCGCGCGCAGTTCATGTGGGACTTCGTTTCGGCGGAGAACAGCACAGGATTTCATAATCCTGAGTATGCGCTGAAGATTCTGGCGGAGGCAGCCAATCTCGCCCGACAGGCCCAGATGCTTGCCGCGCAGGCCGCTGACAACGTGTCGCTCCTGGAATCCAACACCTACTCGCCACCCAGCGTGTCGGCTACAGACGAGGCACCGGCCCAATAAGCATCGCGGTGGACCGACCGGACCCAGCCCCAGTGCGCGAAAGAGGAACACGTTTGTCGGTGGGCTGGCCAGCCTTCGTCGCTAGAATCAACAACGAGAGGCTCAGCGACTACCGCCGCCTGCCGCGGTCGCACCATTCTGGATTTCTTGTTCGTGTGAGCCGGGGGCTCTTAAGGGTGTGCATCCCCAGGATCCGGCCGCTTGGGCCGCCGAACCCGCGCTGGAGGGTCAGGGGATTCTAGTTCGCCGCTCCCGAGAAGCGATACAGGATAACAGGAACGAACACAATCAAGAGAAGAACGATGCCGGCCAGGACAATGCCGTCGGTGGAGCCGATCTCCGAGGCGCTGTCAGGTGCGACGGTCGGAGTTGCCTGCTCAGCCGGCAGCGCACCTGCACTACCCACGGCCCTTGCCATGGGCCAACTGACGGTTGCTGAGAGCGCCACCACGATCAGGAGTGTGCAGAGGAGCGCAATCCGCGTCAGGAATCTCCAGTGGACTTGCATGCGACTCGGTCTGGCGGCAGTATATCACGCGGTCGCTTCAATCAACTCTCACTACTTACATGTACTTTGTCAGTTTTCTGTTGTATAATGCCGCCGTTCTCGGTGGGGTGCGACCGCGGACTGGCGCGCTCACGACAACGTGTTGTGCACGACCAGCCGCCAGTCATGCCCCATCAGACGGTGCGCTGGAGACAGATCCTGGCAGATGCGAGGTTCTCTCGTAGTTCATCCACCCTCAGAGGTGAGGAGCAGGTAGCGACCTAGGTCGCTACTTTTCTCGCTTCTGCATCGCACGCAGGAGAATCCATGTTGAAACGCCTTCTGGAGGGATTGCGGCAGCCCATCAGCCTGGTGGGGATGGGCATTGGAGGCTTGGCAGTTCTCGCCCTGGCGCTTTACGGCATCAGCCTCACTCAGCGCGCACCGGATCAGCCCATTGAGTTCCCGCACAACCGGCACGTCGGACTTGGGGTGCAATGCTTGTATTGTCATCCGGGTGCGCTGCGGGGGCCCTCTGCGGGCCTGCCAACACAGACAAAGTGCTGGGGATGTCATCAGCAGCTTGCCATCACGGGCTCAAGCGAGTTGCTGAGGCCCCTGGTTGCGGCGGTTGAGGGCGGGAAGTCGCTTCAATGGGTGCCGGTCGCTCAGGTCCCGGACTTTGTTCACTTTAAGCACAGGCCTCACATAGCCGCGGGCCTGAATTGCGAGAACTGCCACGGCGATCTCAGCAAGATGACGATATACGAGAACCCCCAGCTGCTCAACATGGGGTGGTGTCTGGATTGTCATCGCGCGCAATCAGAGGACGATGCCGAACTTCGCACCCGATTGCTGGATTGCGGTACATGCCATTACTGAGTTGCGTTGCATGCTCGAAAGGCAGATGAGATGACCAAGAAGCTCTCCCGGCGGGACTTCATTAAACTCGCCGGCACCGGCGCGGCCACAAGCGCAGTCTTGACAGGGTGTGGACCGGCGGCGCGGTACGTGCGACGCGAGCCCTATCAGAAGATGCCGGAGTACACGTACAACGGAGAAAGCACGTACTACGCTACGACCTGCAGGGAATGCGCTGCAGGGTGCGGCATCGTGGTGCGAACAGTCCAAGGGCGGGCCATCAAGATCGAGGGAAATCCAGAACATCCGGTCAACTTGGGGAAGACCTGCGCTCGCGGGCAGGCAAGCCTCCAGGGCCTCTACAATCCGGATCGCGTTACCGCTCCGCTGCACCGACTCGACCGCGGCAGTGACTCGGCGGAGCCCATCGATTGGGACTCAGCGATTGATGTGGTCGCGGCAGCCCTCCAAAGGACCCGACCCAGCGAGATGGCCTTCCTGCTTGGCCCGGCACCGGATCACATCCATGACCTCATTCGCGAGATGACCGAGGCAATCGGCGCGCCCCTGCCACTCCGCTTTGGCGGACTCAGCATTTTCGAGTCGCGGGCGACGCTGGTTCGCGCGTGCGAGCAGCTTTTTGGACAACCCGGGCTTCCGCACTTCGACATCGGCGGGGCCGACGTCGTGGTGTCCTTTGGAGCGAATTTTCTCGAGACGTGGCTCTCCCCGGTCGCGATGACCCGCGGATTTGCGAAAATGCGCCGCGGCGATCCTGAACGGCGAGGATACTTCGTGCAGCTTGAGCCGAGGCTCTCTCAGACCGCCGCGAAGGCAGATGAGTGGATCCCCATCCGCCCCGGCAGCGAGGCGCGGGTGGCGCAGGCGATCGGCCGGATTGTGTCCGAAGTCCGCGGTGAGCCCCTGCCCCGCGCATTCGCGCTGGCCGATGTGGCTGCCGCCGCCGAAGAAGCTGGCGTGGACCAGGCCAGACTGCAGCAGGTTGCCGAAAGGCTCGCGAGGGCCGAGCGAGGGCTCGTCATCCCAGGCGCGACCGTGCTGGGCCAACCAAGCGGCCTGGTGGCCGCCCTCTCCATCATGGCGCTAAATGCCAGCGCTGGAGCAATTGGGCGATCCGGCGGCGTCTCCATTGCACCCGCGGCTCCGGCAGAGGACCAGTACCATAGACCAGCAAGCGCGAAGGATGTACTGGATCTCATTGTGAAGATGCGTCAGGGCGGCATCAAGGCGCTATTCGTGCACGGCACCAACCCGATCTTCGAGCTTCCCCAATCACTGGGCTTTCAGGAGGCGCTGGAATCCGTCGAGCTCATTGTTTCGTTCGCCACCTTCCCCGACGAGACATCCTTGTGGGCAGATTATGTTCTGCCGGATCATCATCCACTTGAATCCTGGGGATATCAACGTGTGACAACGGGAACACGACAGTCCACGATTTCCGGCGCTCAGCCGGTAGTTTCCCCGCTCCATAACACGCGCGCGATTGCGGACGTGCTCCTGGCCGCAGGCTCCAGAGCGAGCGGTGCCCTCCTCACGGCCTTGCCTTTCACCGACGAGCTCCAGTACATTCAGAGCAAGGTCACCAGCCTTGCGCAGAATACGCAAGGCTCCTTTGAGGCGGCCGGCGCAGAAACATTGGCTGCGCGCTTTCAGCAGCATGGCGGTTGGTGGGCGCTTGCCGACAGCCTCGCAACCGCGGCGGTCAGTGACCCATCGAACCAGAGCCTGGAGACTCCTCCAGCGGCCAAGCTGGAAGAGGGCGAGTTCTACCTGCTGCCATTCGTCTCACCAACGCTTGCCGATGCTGGTGCCAACAAACCATGGCTCCAGGAAATCCCTGACCCGATGACGACCGTGATGTGGAACTCCTGGGTGGAGATGAATCCGGCGACGGCTCACGAACTGGGGATTGAGAACGACGACGTTGTGCTGCTCTTGTCCGAGGCCGGCGCTGCTGAGGCGCCCGTCTATCTGTATCCGGCCATCCGCCCGGACGTCGTAGCCGTTCCCTATGGTCAGGGCCACACGCGGTACGGCCGCTATGCAGCCAACCGTGGTGTGAACCCGCTTCAACTGCTTCTCCCCCAGTTCAATGAGGCGGGGGACCTGGCTTTCGCCAGTATGAAGGTGCGCATCACGAAGACCGGCCGCAAACAACCGCTCTCGCGCCTCGAAAGTCGAATCGGGGTCTACGGCGAGGGCCTGGGCGACCATTAGAGGAGCTGTCCAT
>Ga0316622_100001583_pt1 | contig 14940 bp, 7 predicted proteins | sample OWC_Aug_OW2_C1_D_FD_207646 | JGI IMG/M metagenome (GOLD analysis project Ga0316622, IMG submission 207646) | Wetland soil microbial communities from Old Woman Creek delta, Ohio, United States - OWC_Aug_OW2_C1_D5_C | ecosystem: Environmental > Terrestrial > Soil > Wetlands | place: USA: Ohio... | reverse complement strand
CCGACAGGGCGATCTCGTCCTGCCTCTCACCCGCCGCACGGACAAGCTGGAGATGCACAAAGGGCAGATTTCGCTTCCCGGCGGTTCCCGCGAGCCGCAGGATCGTGATCTGGCCCAGACAGCCCTACGCGAGACCGGGGAAGAACTGGGCATCCCTGCCGCGGCTGTTGACGTGCTGGGCCACCTCTCCCCGCTCTATATCCCCGTGAGCTCCTTCTGCGTCTACCCCTTTGTGGGGTATCTGCGGCGAGCTCGCTCGCTGCGGCCTGATGCTAATGAAGTGGCGGAAGCGATCGAGGTGCCGGTTGTGCATCTGCTGGACCCGGCGACCCGCCAGGAAGAAATCCATTGCCGTGACAATCAGCGCTATGAAGTGCCGGCCTACCGCGTCGGAGAGCACCGCGTCTGGGGAGCAACGGCGATGATCCTGGCCGAGTTTCTGGCTCTGCTGCGCACTGTCAACCCCGGGACGGGATAGAAAGCCCGCCCCACCACGGAGAGGGCGGGATAGCGGTGCTGCAAAGTGAACGCTACAAGGGGTATGGGTTACCCTATTCGTTACAGCTTGGTCAGGTAGCGGTTCAGTTCCCACGAGCTGACCTGGATGCGGTACTCGTCCCATTCCTGTCGCTTGGCCTCCAGGTAGCGCCGGAAGGTGTGCTCGCCAAAGACCTCAGCAATGACCTCGTCCTTTTCCATCTCTTGCAGGGCTTCTTCCAGTGTGCCGGGCAGTGCGGCGATGTCGTGCAACTGTAGCTGGCGTGAATCAAACTCGTACACATTCTCTTCCACCGGCGGTGGCGGCAGAAGGTCCCGGCGGATGCCGTCCAGCCCGGTGGCCAGCATCGCCGCAAAGGCGAGATAAGGGTTGGCGCTGGGGTCCGGGCAACGCAGCTCGCAGCGTGCCGCATCCTTACCCAGACCAGGGAGATAGCCCGGGATGCGGATTAGGGCTGAACGGTTGACCTGCCCCCAGCAGATGTAAGCCGGCGCTTCGTAGCCCGGCACGAGCCGCTTGTACGAGTTCACCGTCGGCGCCACCACAGCAGCCAGGGCGCGTGCGTGGGCCATCTGCCCGGCGATGAAATTGTAGGCTTCCCGTGACAGGTGATAGGCATCCTGCGGGTCATAGAAGACGTTGCGCCCATTGGCGTCAGACAGACTCTGATGCGTGTGCATGCCTGAGCCAGCGATCCCCAGCAGAGGCTTGGGCATGAATGTGGCATACAGGCCGTTGCCCTGGGCCACGGCCTTGATCGTGTAGCGCAAAGTCACCACGGCATCGGCACTGGCGAGCGCGTCCGCATAGTGAAAATCCACCTCATGTTGCCCCGGTCCACACTCATGGTGCGTGGCCTCGACTTCGATACCCATGCTCAGCAAAGCCTGCGCGATGCGGTTGCGCACCTGGGAAGCCAGGTCGGGCGGTGAAAAGTCAAAGTAGCTGCCCACGTCTTGCGGCACCGGAGTCACCTGTGGCTGGCCATCCATCTTGAACAAGAAGAACTCGACCTCCGGCCCCGTATTAAAGCCAAAGCCCATCTCGCGCGCTTGAGCCAGAGCCCCTTTGAGCACTCGGCGCGGGTCTCCGGCAAATGGCTGCCCCTGGGTATCGTAGACATCGCAGATGAGCCGGGCTATGCGCTCAGGGGCCGCTGTCCACGGCAGTACGGCGTAGGTGCTGGGATCGGGGCGCAGGACCATATCGCTTTCGGCAATGCGGGCAAAGCCCTCGATGGATGAGCCATCGAAATTGATCCCCTGATCAAGCGCCGTGGCCAGACGTCCCACGGGGATGGTTACATTCTTCACCGTGCCGAAAAGGTCAGTGAACTGCAGACTGATAAAGCTTACCCCGTCCGCCTGGGCTCTCGTCAGTATGTCCTTGGTCTCCATTCTCTACTCTCCGCTAAACTAAGATAAGATCTGTCTGCCGGCAGGCAGCGCCCCGTGAACGCAAAAACAACGACGCTCCTCTGGAGAGCGCCGTTGTTCTCCTGTTTGCCTGTGGACTGTCAATGTCCCCACGACGGTTGAAAGCCGCCAGTCCTTCGCTCACTGCACCCTGGCGGTACTCCAACCCGTTAGTTACCTGCGGGCCTGCCTTTCGTTCGCTTTTTCAGTACACCCCAGCTCATCAGACAAACCAGGCCCATGGCTGCGAGAAGACCGCGCAGCAGAACTACCTGCGACCGGTAGCGAAATGGACTGGTGACCCGGATGACCTTGGTCTGATACCACGCTCCCCGCTCGGTCATGGTGGCCCCCGAGCCACCACTGGCCAGTCGCCAGTCAAAGAGCAAATCTACCGCCAAGGTCTGTGCGCCAAGAACCCGTGGCTCAACCTGCCACGACCAGGAGAGGGTGTCTTCCGGCTGTTCCAGCAGTTGCCTCAGTGGGGCGTTCTCCACGACTTCGAAAGTGGGCGCCGTTACCTGTGCATAGACATTCAGCAGGTAGATGCTAAGGCTGCTCGTCGCTTGCCCTGTCTCAGGCCGGAAGATGACCCGGACCGGGTACGTGCCGCCGACATCCATCTCGTTGCGCCAATGTATCTCCACCACACGCGGAGAAAGTGGCACAATCAGGGTAGGCGTAGCCGCAGGTGACGAAGTTGACGTAATGGTTGGCACCGAGTCATTGGCCTGGGTCGGCTCGGACCGGGGGGAGCCCGTCGGCGCTGGCAGTGCAGGTTCGTAGCGGATGGTCAACCTGGGCCGCTCTTCCTGGCCGGGGTGCTCGCTGGAGACAAACATGAAATGCGCGGGTGCGCTCGCATCCAGGCTCTTGAGAATCATACCCAGGTTCTGCGTGGGCTCGTTCAGCCAGCGCTGCACGAGCCCCGTGACATCAAACTCGAGCCACCCTGTCGCCCGCTTTGCCGCTATGTCGACCCACGCCTCCTGCTCACGGTCCGCGGGGCCGTCCGCGCCGGGCGTTTCCCAGGGATTGTTCCAGGTCAGTGTGCAGGGATCCCACACCCCGCGCGGCAGGTAGATCCCCATCACGGTATCCTTGTTCCCCTGGAGCGCATAGAGCTCCAGGGTCGCCTGCAGAATCGTGGCGCCCGCGTTGAGCCTGGTCACGTTGTCAGGCAGCCTGGTCAGGTCAAATCGGAGCAAGGTCGTCGCCTTGTTGCTGGTTACCAGGGAGAGCTCTGAGGATGCACAGTAGTTCTGGGTGGGCCGGTAGAGCTGGATGTAGGTATCGCTGCATCCTTCGTAGCCGTCACGCCCCGCTTGCAGGACGATGGTGGTAGGCTCCTCTCTCCCGGCTGTTGGGCCAGCGGCGGTGGGCGCGGGGGTCAAAGCTGGAGCGGCAGTGTCCGGGGCCGGTTCGGTAGGCAGGGGCAAGTCGAGGACTTCAGCAGGAAGAGGAAAGACCTCTACTACCTCGTCCACACGAAGCAAGGACAGCGCACCGGTCATGGCCAGCGCCAGCACCAGGGCGACAAATCCCACCATCAACAACAAACGGGACATCATGACAGGACTCCTGATGAAGGCTCAGCGGAATGCCCGGATTGTGCAACATTCGCGCGCAATTCGCCAAGCCCTCGGGGTTCAGACCTGTGCGAAACGGTACTTGATCAGCGTCCACAGCGCGGGCAGGCCGTCCTTCCAGGGATTGAGCTTCTTATCCACGCGCGGCTTGTACCAGATGGGCACTTCAACGATGCGCTGGCCGCGGCGCAAGAGCTTGGCCGTGATCTCCGGCTCGATCTGGAAGCGGCTGGGCCGCAGGTTCAGACTGAGCATGACTTCACGTGGCATCAGCTTGTAGCAGGTCTCCATATCAGAGATGTGCGACCCGTAAAGCAGGTTGGTCACCAAGGTGAGAAAATTGTTGCCCAAGCGGGTGAACGGCTTTTGCCCGCTGAGGTCACGCACACCGTACACTACCTTGGCCTTGCCGTCCAGGATGGGCTGCAACAGCTTGGGATAGTCGTTCGGATCATATTCCAGGTCCGCATCCTGGATGATGACCAGGTCACCGGTAGCATGGCTGAGTGCGGTGCTGATGCCTGTACCTTTACCCTGGTTGACCTCGTGGTGGTAGACGCGCACGCGCGGGTCGTTGATGCTCTGCAGCACCTCCCAGGTGCGGTCCGTTGAGCAATCGTCCACCACAACGAGCTCCTTGTCCACGGGCACAGCCAGGACGCGGTCCAGCAGGTTCTTCACGGTCTTTTCTTCGTTGAACACGGGAATCAAAACGGACAGTTTCATCGAGCTCCTTGAGTCAGTAAGTGCTTGCCAGGCGGCAACGCAATGCCAAACACGATTCTAGCGCAACGCGGCGCGGCTGTCAAAACGCGGGCAGGAGGGTGTGGAAAAACCCTCTTCTGTCATTCCTTCACTCCGTTGTTGTCAAGTTCCTGCGGTTGGCGTATAATGGACCTGAAGGGGGGCTTCCCGGTGACCAACCACGAAGTGGCTGAGCTGCTGCGGCTCATTGCCGACATGCTCGAGATCAAGGGCGAGGTCGTCTACAAGTCGCTGGCCTACCGCAAGGCGGCGGACAACATCGAGGCTCTGGGTCACGACATCCATGACCTCTGGCGGCAGGGGCGCCTGCGCCAGATCCCCGGCGTGGGCGAGGCGCTCGAGAAAAAGCTCAACGAGCTCCTCAGCACCGGACGGCTGGGTTACCTCGAGCAGTTGCAGGAAGAGATTCCCGTCGGTGTCGTCAGTCTGTTGGGCATCCCCGAGGTGGGTCCCAAGACCGCCAAACTGCTCTGGGAGAACCTCGGTGCGCTAAGCGTGGCCGATGTGGAACGAGCGGCCCGCGCCGGCAAGCTGCGGGACCTGCCCGGGCTGGGCGCGCGCTCCGAACAGCGCATCCTGGAGGGCATCGAGTCGCTCTACCGCCGCAGCACACGCCTTCCCCTTGGAGTGGCCTGGCCCATTGCCCAGGAGCTGGCCGAGGCACTGCGCCGCGAGCTGGCGGTCAAGACGGTGGAGCCCGTGGGCAGCCTGCGGCGGATGAAAGACACGGTCGGCGATATTGACCTCCTGGCTGCCTGTGACAAACCGGAGCGTGCCACGGATGCCTTTGTCAAGCTGCCGCAGGTGGCCGAGGTGCTTTCCCATGGGCCCACCCGTGCCTCGGTGATTCTGCATAATGGTCTGCAGGTGGATTTGCGTGCCCTGGAACCGGAACACTATGGCTCGCTGTTGCAGTACTTTACCGGCAGCAAGGATCACAATGTCACCCTGCGCGCGCTGGCGCAGAAGCAGGGACTGAGCCTGAGCGAGTATGGTTTTAAGCGCGGCGAGGAAGAGATCCTCTGCCGTACCGAGGAGGAAGTGTACGCTGCGCTTGGCCTGCCGTGGATTCCGCCGGAATTGCGCGAAGACCGCGGTGAAGTGCAGGCCGCGCAGGCGGGCAAGTTGCCCAGGCTCGTGCAACAGCAGGACATTCGTGGCGATCTGCATGCCCACACGGATTGGAGCGATGCGGCTGCCACGCTGGAGGAGATGGCCGCTGCGGCCCGCAAGCTGGGCTACGAATACCTGGTCATCTCCGATCACACGCACAGTCTGGGCGTGGCCAACGGCCTCGATGCAGGTCGGTTGCGCGAGCAGCGCGCCGCGATTGCCCGGCTGAACGAGGGGGTCTCCGGATTTCGTTTGCTGCAGGGCGCCGAAGTGGAGATCCGCGCCGATGGCACCCTGGACTTTCCGGATGAGGTGCTGGCGGAGCTGGATGTGGTGATTGCCTCGGTGCACAGCGGCCTGCGCCAGGACAAAGAGACCATCACCGATCGCGTTGTGCGCGCCATGCACAATCCCCATGTGGATGTGCTCGGCCACCCCTCCGGGCGCCTTCTGGGCCAGCGCGAGGCCACGCAGGTGGACCTGGATCATCTGCTGCAGGTTGCCGCCGAGACCGGTACCATTTTGGAGGTGAATGCTACACCGAACCGCCTGGACCTGGATGATGTGCACATCCACCAGGCCATTGAGCTGGGTGTACGGGTGGCCATCAACAGCGATGCTCATAGCACCGATGGCCTGGCGGTGATGAGCTACGGCGTGGCGGAGGCGCGCCGCGGCTGGGCGGAGGCGCGCCATGTCGTGAACACGTTCCCCCTGTCGCAGCTCTTGCGCCGGCTGGCGCACAAGGAACTCGCGGCCTCGCCATAGCGTCATCATCTGCAGGTTGAACCAGCTGCTTGCCTTTCTTCGTCAAGGGAGAGGAATTCTGGCCCTCAGCGAATGCTCTGGTTTCTGCGCTGAGCGCTGCCGATATCATCGAGGAGGATTTGTCCATGTTGCCCGATGCGGTCAAGACTGAGAAGGACCCCGAGGAAGAAGAGACGAGCCCTGCCCCCCGTGCGGGGGCGCGGCGTGCATCTGCCTGGCAGTTGCCGGTAGCCGTGGTGGCGGTCCTAATTGCTGCCGTTGGCCTGTGCCAGGTTTCGGGTTTGGCCAACCGCCTGAGGCCGTTGCCCACGCCCACGCCGACGGCCACACCGGTACCAACCGCCACTGCACTGCCCACAGTGACGCCCACCGAGACACCCCTGCCCACGCCTACCGCCACGCCCGTTCCGGTGGTTATGGTGGGAGGACAGGTAGTCGTGCAGGGTACGGAAGGCCAGCAGCTTAGCCTGCGCGAAGGGCCCGCGGTGACCCAGGCAAGGCTGCGCATCGTGGAGGAAGGGACGGTACTGAAGGTCCTGGACGGGCCCGTGGCTGCCGATGGGTTCCAGTGGTGGCAGGTACAGACCAGTGATGGTGTCCAGGGCTGGGTAGCGGGCAAGTGGCTGGTTCCGGTTGCACCGTAGCTACTGCGTACCCCCTTTTGTGGGGTAGCTACTGCGTACCCCCTTTTGGGGTAGCTCCGCTTGCGAGCTAAAGAGGTGGCCAGCGTGGATAACTGGCGCCGACAATTTCGAGTTGACCCTGTACCGCCACTTCTTTCGTCGGCGGACGAAGCGCTGCTGTACTTTGCGCGGCGTGACCTGCTGGGCGACAAAGTCGGGCCGGTGCAGCGTTTATGGACCCTGCCCGCAGCCCGGAAAATCCTGCGCAAGCAGCAGGCCGATGGCTCCTGGCCACGCCCGGGTGAGCACAAGCACCCGGCCATCAACCAGTGCCTCATCGAAACGTGGCGCCAGTTCCGGTTCCTGGTGGAGCAGTACGGGTTTACCCGTGAGAGCCCGGCTACAGTCAGGACGGCCGAGTTCCTCTTTTCCTGCCAGACGGACGAAGGGGACATCCGCGGCATTCTGGCCAACCAGTACATGACTTACTACATGGGCGCCATTCTGTCTCTGCTGATTCAGGCCGGGTATGGCGACGACCCGCGCACCATCAGGGGTCTGCAATGGCTGCTCTCCATGCGGCAGGACGATGGCGGCTGGACTGTCCCCATGGGTACCCACAAGCTCGACCGCGTCACGCAGTATCGTCTCTCCAGCGAATACGCCGAACCGCTCCAGCCGGATCGCTCCAAACCCTTTTCGCACAACGCCACTGGCATGATCCTGCGTGCTTTTGCCGTGCACCCGCAGTACCACACATCCGCCGAGGCACGGACCACAGCAAACCTGCTCAAATCCAGGTTCTTCCAGCCCGACGCCTACACGTCCTATCAGGCCGCCAGCTACTGGGTCAGATTCGAGTACCCGTTCTGGTGGAACAACCTTGTCGCAGCTCTGGATTCCGTTTCCTTGATTGGAGTCTCGAGGGAAGATGGACAGGTGCAGCAGGCGCTGAGATGGCTGGTAGAGCATCAGGGGGAGAATGGACTGTGGCGCATGTCTTACATGGAGGCGCAGGAGAGGCATGAAGCGGCCAGGGCCGGCACCACCAAGCCCTGGATCAGTCTGGCGATCTGCCGTATCTTCAAGAGACTGTACGGGTGATTCTCGCAGTGGCAGCTTGAGTGGCGGTAGCCCTCAGCCACGCCATGTGTCAAGCATACTTGGGAGGAATGATGGCATCTCTGGATCTGTCAGTCAAGGCCAAATCGTACTTGCACAAGCTTTGTGTGGAAATCCCCAGCAGACGCGTCGGAAGCGAAGGAAATCAGGCGGCGACGGATTTCTTTGCTGGCCTCGTGGCGTCCTTTGGCTTTGGGACGGAATGTCCCGCGTTTGACTGCATAGACTGGAGCCAGCATGGCGTGACGCCTGCGGCAGATACCGCTTCTTTTGAGGCGTTTGCCAGCCCCTACTCGCTGGGCTGCCGGGTCAGGGCTCCGCTGGCGGTGGCCTCAACCGCGGAGGAGCTGGAGGCGATGGCCGTCTCCCACGCCGTCCTCCTGTTGCGGGGCGGTCTGACCAAAGAGCAATTGATGCCCAAGAATTTTCCGTTCTACAACCCGGACAGCCACAAGCGGATCATTCAATTGCTGGAAACCAAGGGGCCACGGGCCATTATTGCCGCCACTTCGCGCGATGTGGAGATGGTGGGGGGCGCTGTCTATCCGTTCCCTCTCTTTGAGGACGGTGATTTTGATATACCCTCTGTCTACATGACCGAAGAAGAGGGTAACCGGCTGGTGACCCATGCCGGTCAGCCGATGGCGCTTGAGATCCGCGCCGAACGTATCCCATCGCAGGGCTGGAATGTCATTGCGCGTAAGGGTGCCCACCCCGAGCGCAGGGTTGTGCTCTTTGCCCACATTGACGCGCGTATGGGTTCCCCTGGCGCGTCTGACAATGCCAGTGGCACGATCGTGCTGCTCCTGCTAGCCGAGCTTCTGGCCGACTATCGTGGTGCTTTGGGCATCGAGATCGTGGCGGTCAACGGCGAGGACTATTTCTCAAACCCTGGTGAGCAGTTGTACCTCAGTGCCAATGCCGGACGGTTTGATGAAATTGTTCTGGGCATCAACATAGATGATGTGGGATACCATCGCGGCAAGGTGGCCTATTCTCTCTACGACTGCCCTGTGGGCGTTGCCGATACGATACGCCGCACTTGCTCGGCACACAAGCTTCTGGTCGAGGGCGAGCCATGGTACCAGGGCGATCACGGGCTCTTCATCATGAACCAGCGGCCTGCTCTGGCCATCACATCGGAGCTGCTGGCGGAGCTAATGGGGGGAATCACACACTCTCCCAAAGACAGGCCGGAGATCGTCGACGCCACCAAGCTGGCGATGCTTGCCCTGGCGTTGCGCGACCTGCTTTTGCGGCTTGATGAGGGAGCCGCCTGAAATGACTCCCGGATTCTGACTGTTGCCTCCTGCCGCCCTGGGGCAAGACAGAAGAGAGCCCCGCGAAGGCGGGGCTCTCTTCTGCTACAGGGCAATCAGTTCTGCAATCCGATGTCGAGGACGAGTGGCAAGTAGATCCACCGCCGTGTGCCGGGCTCGGTCGGCACCGGCGTTGCTGTGGCCGTGGGAATCGGGGTGTACGTTGGAATCGGCGTTTCCGTCGGGAACGGCGTGCCGGTCGGCTGTGGTGTGCCGATCGGTGTGGCCGTAGGCAGCGGTGTTGCGCTTGGCATCGGGGTGGGCAACGGCATGTCTAGCCCGGCGAGCGAGCCGTCCTCTTCGCGCGGTGCCCAAGCCGGGTACAGGTCCGTCGCCGGATTGTTGGTCACGTGAGCCAACAGCATGCCATTCTCTGTCAGTACGTGGTGGAGCTCCCAGTCGCCATCGGCGTCGGTCTGGTACACAACCGAGTCACTGGTACACGACCAGGTCGGCGCCTGGCTCTTGGCCGCATCGTTCGTCACGCGGGTTTCCGTGCGCGCCGCAACGTCCACTACGTAGATTTCCCAGTTGCCATCGCGGTCAGACTGGTAGGCGAGCTGCTCGCTGTCGAGGGCCCAGACGGCCTGCAGGTTATCCCCGCCGGCGCTCAGGCGTACCGCTGCACCGCCAGTGGCCGGCATGACATAGATATGCCACTTTCCCTCACGGTTGGAGCGGAAGGCGATCCGTTCGCCATCGGGCGACCACACCGGGTCGACGTCATCTGCGGCGTTGTCAGTGAGCTGCACGAGATTGGTGCCGGCGACGTCAATGCGATAGATGTCCCAGTTGCCATTGCGCATGGACTGGAATACCACCGCTTCGCCAGCGAGCGCCCAGTCTGGATCCGTATCGGCCGTGGGCGAGTTGGTCAGCCGCTGCTGGCCAGAGCCATCGCCATTCATCACGTAGATCTCTTGGTTGCCATCGCGGTCCGACACAAAAGCCAGTTTCTGCGCATCGCAGGTCGGTGCCCAGACCGGGTCGGTATTGTTGAACGCCGGGTTGAGCGCCGTGCCTGTGGTGAGCCGCACGAGATTCTCGCCGTCGGCATCCATGCGATAGATATCCCAGTTGCCGGTGCGGTTGGACTGGAAGGCAATGCGAACATCCGCCTCCAGCTCTGCGCCGCTGACGGCGGGTGCCAAATCCACCGCCGGGTCACTCGTTAGCCGCAGTGCGTCGCCACCAAACCCGCTGCTCCCATAGAGCTCCCAGTTGCCGTCGCGGTTCGAATGGAAGACGATCCAGTCGAAGCAGCATTCAGGCGAGCGGTTGCCAAAGCTCAGACCGTAGTATGGCTGTGGACGCGGGCTCAGGAGCTCAAAGGTACCGTCCGGGTGGTAGTAGATGCGGTACACGCCGCTGTTGGTCGCGGGATACGTCTGCGCCCAGGCGGCCTTAACCACTTCGTATACGTCGTAGAGCCCCTCGGGGAGGGCCTTGGGTGGGAACCATTCGCCATAGTGGCCGCCGAAGATGCTGCTGTTGGTCCAGGCATTGTAACGCTCGCCCGTATGGACATTCTGCAGCTGGATTTGCCAGCCGCCGATGAGCGGCTCGGTCTGTTGCCTTGTGCCGTCCCGGTCCTTGTCCCAGAACTTGAAGCCGAGCGGTACCAGGACACGGGTGTACACCGAGTCCGAATCGGTGACCTTTCCATCGAGACTATCCCAGCCTTCCGCTGTCGCCGTGTTGGTGTACGGGTTGGGCTGGTCCCAGGGGACCTGATAGCGCACCACAAACTTCAGCGACTGCTTGGCCTCGAGATAGCCGGGACCCCAGATCACACCGCCCAACAGCGGGTCGGTTACCGTGACCTTGGGCAGGTCGGTATCCGCGCTGCAGTTGGTGAGGGTGAATTCGTAATCAATCAGCTCTCCCTCATAGGCCTCGGCCGGGCCACTCTTCTCCAGATCGATGCATGGGTGCAGGATGTCCACATAGTGGCGCGCCTGGTCCGAAACCGACTTGCCCAGCGCGTCCTGTCCTGTGGCCGTGACCGTGTTCTCCACCGGATCGGGCGCGAGAGCGGGAACGACATAGGCCGTGGAAAAGTTCACAACCTGCCCGGCTGCCAAGTTGCCGGGCCCCCAAATCAGGCCGCCCAGCAGCGGGTCGGTAACTTGAACGTTCTGCAGGGCAGTATCTGCACTGCAGTTGGCCAGCCGGAACTGGTAGGTGATGGTGTCGCCCTCATGCGCCTGGTATACACCGGTCTTGGCGATGTCGATGCACGGGTGAAGGATGTCGATGCAGTGGCTGTCATCCTCCGTCCACTCCCCGCCCAACACGTCCTTGCCCTTGGCTAGCGCCGAGTTGCACACGGGATCCCCGGCCGGATGGGGAATGGTGTAATCGCGAGTGAAAGCGATTTCCTCGCCTGGTTGCATATCCTTTGGACCCCAGGTCCCGAACATCGGGTCGTACACCGTGACGCCATACAGCACGGCATCATCGCTACAGTTCTTCACCACAAAGCGGAAGGTCACGACATCACTCTCGTGTGCCATGGCCGGGCCATCCTTCACCAGGCTGATGCAGGGGTGGATCACTGTGACGTCAGCGCAGTCCTGGGCGTTTGCAGTTGCCCCGCGCGAGTTCTGGCCGGTGACCGTGGCGCAGTTGTGTGTGCTGGCTGTCATTGCCTGGTTCTTTGTAGCGCTTGCCGAGGCACCGGCAGCCAGGTCGTCCGTCTGGCCATCGCCATCCTGATCGGTGAGCCCGCTGAGGATGGCCGCAGCGACGCCGGCGATCTTGTCGTCGCTCAGGGTGAGGTTGAGCAGCGGGCAGGTGCCGGTATTGGTGATGTAGTAGCGGTAGATGACCGTGGTATCGGGATACACGATGTCCTTGTTCACGGTCTTGGTGATGTCCACCTGTGGCGTCGGCACGGCCACCACGATCTGCAGGTCATCGGTGGCCTGGCAGCCAAGGCCATCGGTCGCGCGGACCCGCACCGTGAGCGTGCCATCGGCGAACAGATGGCAGGCCGTCGCGCCTGTGCCGTCGTCAAACTGCCCATCGTTGTCCAGATCCCAGGCGTAGGTGTACGCCCCGGCACCGCCGCTGGCTGCAGCGCTCAAGCAGGCATAGCCGGTGCACTGCTGCAGCGAATCCAGTGTCGCCTGGACGGTGAGCCGGGCATTGATGGCGTAGGGCTCGTCATCCACGTCGGTGCATCCGTTGTGGTCGGTTACCTGCACGCGGACCGTGCCGCTGAGGCCGTAGCCGGTGATTTCCTTGGTCACTCCCGTGCCGTCGTCGAAGCCATCGCCGTCAACATCCCAGGCGAACGTGTAGGGCGTCTCACCGTTCGAAGCCGTCGCGGTAAAGGCCACCGTGCCCAGGCAGTGGTCATACTGCTTGGAGATGGCGACTACCGGATCGGGCACGTAAACAACAGTGACCACGTTCGAGTCGTCCATGCACTGGTTGTTGTCGGTCACGCGGACGTAGTAGGTGCCCGCCGCGGTGGCTGCGTAGGTTGCATTGGTCGCCCCGCCGATAGCGACGCCATCCTTGTACCACTGGTAGGCGTACGGCGCTTCACCGGGGGTCACGCTTGCTGTCAGTAGCGCGTCGGCGTTATTGCAGTTGAGCTCGGCATCGTCCGCCGCGATGGTGACCACAGGGCCAGGCACGGAGGTGACAACGATCTGGTTGGAGTCATCTGCGCAGCGGTTGTTGTCGATCACGTGAACGTAGTAGGTGCCCGCGGCGGTGGCCAGGTAGGTTGCATTGGTTGCGCCGCCGATAGCGATGCCGTCCTTGTACCACTGGTAACCATACGGCGCCTCGCCGGGAGCCACGGTTGCGGTCAGTAGCGCATCGGCGTTGTTGCAGTTGAGCTCCGTGGCGTCTGCGCTGAGTGTGACCACCGGAGGCGGTACGTAGGAGATGACCACTGCGTTCGAGTCATCCGTGCAGCCGTTGTTGTCGGTCACATGTACATAGTAGGTGCCGGCGGTGGTGGCTACGTAGGTTGCGTTGGTCGCGCCGCCGATAGCGACGTCGTTCTTGTACCACTGGTAGGCGTACGGCGCTTCGCCGGGGGTCACGGTTGCGGTCAGCAGCGCGTCGGCGTTGTTGCAGTTGAGCTCGGCATCGTCCGCCGCGATGGTGACCACAGGGCTCGGCACGTAGGTGACAACGATCTGGTTAGAGTCATCTGCGCAGCCGTTGTTATCGATCACGTGGACGTAGTAGGTGCCGGCGGCGGTGACTACGTAGGTTGCATTGGTCGCCCCGCCGATAGCGGCGCCGCCCTTGTACCACTGGTAACCATACGGCGCCTCGCCGGGGGTCACGGTTGCAGTGAGCAGCGTGTCCGCGTTGTTGCAGTTGAGCTCGGCGTCGTCGGCGCTGATGGTCACCACCGGAGCGGGCACGGAGCTGATCACGATCTCGTTCGAGTCATCCGCGCAGCTGTTGTTGTCGGTCACATGCACGTAGTAGGTCCCGCCAAGGACTGACAGGTAGGTGGAACCAGTCTCTCCGGGCATCGCTACCCCGTTTCTGTACCAGGTGTAGGCATAGGGCGCCTCGCCGGGGGTCACACTGGCAGTGAGCAGGGCATCGGCGTTGTTGCAGTTGAGCTCGGTCGCATCTGCGCTGAGGGTGACCACCGGTGGTGGAACATAGGTGATGGTGATGTGGTTGGACTCGTCCGTGCACTGGTTGCCATCGGTGACGACGACATAGTACTCACCTGCCACGACGGCGGTGTAGGTACCGGCGTCAGTGCCAACTGCGCCAGTGCCCACCTTGTACCACTGGTAGTGGAATGGGCCTTCTCCGTCCGCTATGCTGGCGGTGAGCAGTGCATCGGCGTTGTTGCAGTTGAGCTCGGTTGCGTCGGCGCTGATAGTCACCACCGGGTCGGCCACGTAAGTGACAAAAACGTGGTTCGACTGGGCGCTGCAGCCGATGAACGCAGTGTCGGTCGCCACGACGTGGTATTCACCGGCGGCGATCGTCGTGTAGGTCGCGGAGGTCTCGCCACTGAGCATCACGCCATTCCGGTACCACTGGTACGTCACAGTGCCCGCCGCTCCGGTCGGAGTGGCGGTGAGCAGTACCGCGTGGTTGTTATTGCAGTTCAGCTCTGCGCTGTCAGGGGTAACGGTCACCTGTATGGCGCAGCAGTTGAGGACGTTGACCGTCCACGTCGCCTGGCCGCTGGTGATCGGCTCGCCACTGTTGTTGTTCTCCGTGTTGCTGGTGGCGGTCGCATAGTTCGTCACCGGACCAGGAGGCGTGCCCCCAGGAATCGTGTACGAATCGTAGAACGTGGCCGCGGCGTTGGCAGTGAGGTCCGTATCGCCCGTCGGGACGGTGCCCGCAAGGTTGTCCGTGATCGTCACGTTATACAGAGTGAGGTCGCCGTTGTTGGTGACTGTGTATGTATAATTCGCTGTTTGATCGACCGCACTGCTGCATACGCTGGCCGGACCTGTCTTGTCCAGATCCAGGCGGTATTCGCCCATAACGGTGACCCTGTAGTTGTCGGTCTTGCCATTCAGGGTAAGCTTGTATTCTCCACAGTCGGTGAATTCAACGTAGTACACATGGTTGACACAGATGTCACCGTTGGCATCGGCCTGGACATACGCAGTACCGCTGGCAACGACTACACCGGCGTCGCAGCCGGACACGCCCACGATGGACCAGGTGACGTCGAGCCATTCATTTGGCGTGGCACCGCTCCCCCTCGCGCTCACC
>Ga0316622_100001582_pt1 | contig 14944 bp, 15 predicted proteins | sample OWC_Aug_OW2_C1_D_FD_207646 | JGI IMG/M metagenome (GOLD analysis project Ga0316622, IMG submission 207646) | Wetland soil microbial communities from Old Woman Creek delta, Ohio, United States - OWC_Aug_OW2_C1_D5_C | ecosystem: Environmental > Terrestrial > Soil > Wetlands | place: USA: Ohio... | reverse complement strand
CGTCTTCACCTCCACCAGGGATGGGAACTCCGATATCTACGTCGCCGACATCGGCACGCTGAAGGGCACGAAGCTCATCTCTTCGCCATGGATTGACGTCTCGCCCTCGGTCTCTCCTGACGGAAGGCAGGTCCTCTTCGTTTCCAACAGATCGGGGACCCCCCAGATCTACCACTGCGACCGCCACGGCGACAACATACGGCGGCTCACCTTCCAGGGCAGCTACAACACGTCCCCGGTGTGGTCGCCGAAGGGAGACAGGATCGCCTTTTCGGGGCTGGCCGGGGGCAAGCACCAGATATTCACGATGAAGCTCGACGGCACCGGCCTCGCCCAGCTGACCGACCGGGGGAACAACGAAGAACCGACCTTCTCGCCTGACGGCAGGCACCTCGCCTTCACTTCTGACAGAGACGGGATCAAAGGCATTTACCTTGTGCGGGTCGACGGTGAGGGACAGAAGAGGGTGAGTCCGAGAGGAGTGAGGGCGACCAGCCCGAGCTGGTCGCCCCAGTAGAGTCTTACTCCTTTGAGATTTCGTAGCGACCGTTCGGGTCGATCTTGACGATGGCGTTCAGAAACCTGGTCTTGTAGCCTGCATCCTTCAGCGAGTGGTAGGCGAGCTCCGCCCTCACGCCGGTGGTGCAGTGTATGACGATCTCCTTGTCCTTGGGGATCTCGGCCAGCTTCTTCGAAACATCCTGCGTAGGGATGTTCTTTGCGCCTATGAGCATCCCGTTCTCGGCCTCTTCGGAGTCCCTCACGTCGAGGATGAACTTGTCGGCAGGCCGTGCCTCAGCGATGCGCTTGAACTCCTCGATGCCTATCTCGCCGGGCCGCGGCTTGGGTTCATAGACGATCTTGGTCGGCATGTCGCCGCTCTCGACCCTGCCGCCGATCTTCTTCCATTCGGCGAACCCGTTCTGCAGGACCGTGATGTTCTGGAAGCCTCCCCAGATGCTGATCACCTCGAAGGCCTGAATGGCCGACTTGGTGTCGTGAGAATAGAGGACGATGGGCGCCTTCTTGTCCTTCGGGAATCGCTCGTAGGCCGTGCTCACGTCGGTCATGGGGATTGACACGGCGCCGGGGATGTGTTCCTTCTTTGCCTCTCCGGGGGACCTGAGGTCGACGACGATGGTCGGGATGTCGAGCTTGACCCGCTCGATGAGGCACTGGACGCATTCGATCGTCAGCTTGCCGGCCTTCTTCCATGCGGGCATGCCATCGAGAAAGATCTTGACGTTCGTGTAGCCGAGTTTCTCCGCCTTACTGGCAGAGGAGGGGCTCAGCCTTCAGGTGGGGCCTGCGCAGTAGAAGACGATGAGCTGGCTCTTGTCTTTGGGAAGTTTGTCGATGTGCTTGTCAAACTCGGCGTCATAGATGTTGATTGCGCCGGGGATTGCCCCTTCATAGAACCGGGGGGCCGGCCGGGAGTCGATGATTACGGCATCGCCCTTCTCCACGTGGTCGGCCATCTGGTCGACGGTGAGGAGCTTCTCGGGTGGTATCCGTGCGGGCGGCTTGACCGAAACGCTCTTTGCGTAGATCTCGCCGTCCTTTTCGACGAAGGCAACGGCTACTTCCTTCTCTCTCGGGATCTTGTGCAGGGGGCCCTGCCAACCAATGATCTTCGTGTCGTCATCGAACTTCACGTTCCAGATGCCGCCGGCATTGATCGAGAAGGTCTCGGCCTTCTGTGAGACGTTGCCGAGCATTCCTCTGAGGAGCTTCTCGTCCGACTGGTGACACTGGCTGCAGGGTTTTAGGATCTTGGGCTTTGCGGTCTGTGCCACGGCTGCTCCGCTGAACAGCAGCAGCGCGGCGCACAGGAGTATCAGGGATAAAGACTTTCGTGCCATCTATCCTGCATACCTCCTTCGGAATTATTCTGTCCCTGTCAAAGACAGGCGCGTCGAGAGCATATAGCAGGGGGACGTTCGATAGGGCTGCGCCTCAGCGGGCTGAAGTTCCCTCCCCCATTGACGTTCTCGTTAAATATAATGTTAAATAAGGTTAAATGTCAATTAACGGTATGGAATGAAGAACTTCTTCACGGATCCCGGTTTTCTCGTGAGCATCCTCGAAACCATGGCGGACGGCCTGATGGTGGTGGACCCGGAGGGCCGGATCCTCTACCTCAACCCCGCGGCAGAACGGATGACGGGCTATTCCGTCAAGGAAGTTCTCGGCAGGCCCTGCAGCATGCTTGACACCGATGCCTGTGTGTTCACGCCGGATGGCGGAGGGAGTCATGGCTGCAGGCTCTTCCAGCTGGGCAGCGTGTCTGGGAAGAGGTGTACGATCCGGGGCAAGAAGGGCTCTACCGTCCATCTCCTCAAGAACGCCGTGGTGCTGAAGAACAGACAGGGGCAGGTGGTGGGCGCCGTCGAGGTCATGACCGACGTGACATCGCTCTACATGAAGGAGCTCGAGGTAGAGGAGTTGAAGAACGAGCTCTGTCAGGAGTACGGCTACATGGGCATCCTCGGGACAAGCCCGATCATGATGAGCCTCTGTGAACAGATCAGGAACGCCGCAGCCAGCGAGGCGCCGGTTTTGATCACCGGCGAGAGCGGCACGGGCAAGGAACTCGTCGCCCATGCCATTCACCGGCTCAGCAAAAGGCACAAGGGGCCTTTCGTCAAGGTGAACTGTGCCGCTCTGAACGAGCACCTGCTGGAGAGCGAGCTCTTCGGCCACGTACGGGGCGCCTTCACCGGCGCGATCAGAGACCGGCAGGGGCGGTTCGAGGCTGCCCACAACGGCACGCTGTTCCTGGACGAGATCGGCGACATGCCCCCGTCGATGCAGGTGAAACTCCTCCGTGTCCTTCAGGAAAAAGAGATCGAGCGGGTGGGCGATCACCGGCCCCTGAGGGTCAATGTGAGACTGATCACGGCAACCAACAGGGACTTCTCGGAAGTTGTTGCGTCCGGCAGGATCAGAGAGGACTTCTCTTACAGAGTAAATGTCATACCCATCAGGACTCCTCCTCTCAGGGAAAAGATGGAAGACCTGCCGATCCTCGCCGGTCACCTCATGAAGAGGATCAGCATCGTCAACCAGAAGCCGACCCTCAGAATCGCTCCTGCCGCACTGGAGGCGATGAAGGCCTATGAGTGGCCGGGCAACGTGCGCCAGCTCATCAATGCCCTCGAGTACGCCGCCGTGACCTGCGACGACGGGACGATCGAGCTTGCTGATCTGCCTGCCTACATTGCCCAGGCCGCGAAGAGCGCTGAGGCAGGAAGGAAGAACTACCGGAGACGCGAGAATCTCCTGGCCGCGCTCGAGCGCAGTCGCTGGAACCGTTCCCTCGCGGCACGCCATCTCGGCATCAGCAGGGTGACGCTCTGGAAGCTCATGAAGGAGATGAGCATCGCAGAGCCCCCCTCCTCGTAGATGCCGGTCCATCCTCCGGTTCTCTTTGCCCAGGTGGCGGTAGCCTGTAGCAGGCGCCCGGCCAGTATGCTCCCGCTGTCATGTGCGTCTGGTATAATCAGGCTGGAATTCTCGTAACGCGTGACCTGTGACGAGAACCTTGAGCGTGGGTGCGCCGTGCATTAGAACGTGGGCTGCAACGTTTGTGTCGAGCGATTCCGTGTTGGTGGTTGCAGATAAGATATCAGTGGCAGGGAACGCCAGGAGGGGGTATGGACAGGAATCTCACCCACTTTGACGAGGAGGGCAGGGCGCGGATGGTGGATGTGACGGCAAAAGCCCCGACCAGCCGCGAGGCTGTAGCCTCAGGCACGGTCACGATGAAGTCTGAAACCCTGCGCCTGATCAGAGACCGGGGGATCTCGAAGGGCGATGTGCTGGCGGTCGCCCGGGTGGCGGGCATCATGGCGGCAAAGAGGACACCCGACCTCATCCCCCTGTGCCATCCCCTCAATCTCGCGTCGGTCACCGTAGACTTCACGATCGATGAGGCCCGGTCAAGGGTCGGCATTGTCACGACCGTGAAGCTCTTGGGCCAGACAGGCGTCGAGATGGAAGCCCTCACCGCAACTGCCGTGGCAGCCCTCACCATCTACGACATGTGCAAGGCCGTCGACAAGGAGATGGTCATCTCCGATATCATGCTCCTGGAGAAGCGCGGCGGCAAGAGCGGTGAGTTTAGGAGGAAGAGCAGCACCTAGCAGTGTCAAGGATCAAGGGCGGACCCTCTTAGGGCAGGCAGAGGAGAGAGTCTACTTGTAGCGGTTGACGGTGAAGCGGTGGATCTCGACGTCGGGGTCCCAGGGGTCGATGCCTGCTTTGGACTTGGCGATCCGGAGTTGGTACTCGACGGTATCGACGCCTTCAAGGTCGGGCAGCAGGAGGCCCCTCCTCTTCCCCTTCACGACGAGGACGCCGTACTTCCTCGGGTCGAGGTCCGAGATGCTTTCGACCCGCTCAGGCTCCGACAGCACGTCGACAGAGTAGTCGATCTCATCCAGCTCATCGGGCTGAAGCGGGTGGAATCGGGGGTCCTCCCGGGCGGCACAGACGGCATTCCTCACGATCTCTTCATAGATGCTTTGGGTGCAGGGCATGAAGGTGCCGATGCACCCACGCAGCTCCCCTTTCTTTTTCAGAGAGACGAAGACGCCGGCCCTCTTCTGCATTTCAGAGGGCAGATGCTTCGGCGTTTTAGGCCTGGCTCCTGTTTTCACATAATCTTCGATGGTCTTCTTGGCGAGCTCAACAAAAGGATGCATCACGGTTCCCGCTACAAAACGTTTGGGACTTGAAATTCGGAGTTTGGTGCTTGTCGTTTGAGAGATGCCTCACCTGTCCCTCTGGAGGGCGTAGTCTGCCATGAGGAGAATCGACTCTTTCGCCGGAGAGGGCGGGAAGTCCCGCAGGGCCTCCTTGGCCTCGCCGACGAGACCCTGGGCCACGCCCAGCGACTCCTCAATAGCGCGGTGCTTGACGAGGAGCTCTGTGATTCTTCCGAGGATGTCCTTGCCATTGTTCTTGGTCCGGTCGACCGGTTCATCTGCCGACGAGGCCCTTTTGATAAGGGCTTTCACCTCATCCTGCTCAGCAGGGGGAGCTACCCCGAGGAGCTGAATCAGGGGCATCGTTATCTTGCCTTCTTCGAGGTCCTTGCCGAGTCTCTTGCCAAGGGCATATTCGTTCGCAGTATAGTCGAGGATGTCATCGGCGAGCTGAAAGGCCAAGCCGGTCTTCAAGCCGAAGCGGGCCAGAGCCTCGTCGCTGCCGTCGCTTCGTCCCGCCAGGATTGCGCCGATTTTGCATGCAGCGGAGATCAGGACGCCCGTCTTTGCGGCAATGATCTGGAAATACTCGTCAGTCGTTATCTCCGGGTCGCCGGTCTTGTGAAGCTGAAGGACCTCGCCCTCGGTCATCCTCGTGGTGGCATCGGAAAGCGTCTCCATGATAGCCTGGTTCTTCTGGTCTACGGCGATCTTCAGGGCCTTGGAGTAGAGGAAGTCACCCACGAGGATCACCACCTGATTTCCCCAGATGGCATGAGAGGCGGGCCTTCCGCGGCGCGTGTCGGCGCCGTCGATAACATCGTCATGCAGGAGCGACGCAGTATGGATGGCTTCGATGACAGCGGCGAGCACCGTGCGGTCTTTGCCCTTGTATCCGCAGAGGTCGGCGCTTTGCAGGAGGAAGAGGGGCCGCATTCTCTTGCCGCCGCTGCCGAGGATGTGGCGGCCGATGGTAGGTATGAGAAACACGTTGCTGCTGAAAATCTCCAGGAGGTCCTGGTCAACGACCCGGAGCTCGTCGGCATAGTCTGAGAAAATCTCCTTCACATGCATAGCGGCTTCACGCGGAGGCCTTCGAGATCAACGTCGGAAAGGGCCAGTTTCCTCAGATCCCGGGGCCTGAAGGGCCCTTTCTCGGTGAAGAAGGCGGTGACGTAGCTGGCAGGCGTGACATCGAAGGCCAGGTTTCTGACGCTCACTCCCTGCGGAGCGATGCGCCGGCCACCGATTGTTGTAACCTCATCGGCGCTCCGTTCCTCGATGGGGATCAGGTCGCCCGAGGCCATGGAGAAGTCCACACTGCTCAACGGCGCCGCAACGTAGAAAGGAATACCGTGTTCCCTGCACAATACCGCCACGGTGTAGGTCCCGATCTTGTTTGCCACATCGCCGTTCCTGGTGGTCCTGTCGGTGCCCACAACGGCAAGGTCGATGAGGCCTTTTCTCATGAGGGCGCCGGCGGTGCTGTCGGTGATGAGCGTGACCGGGATGCCCTCCTGCATGAGCTCCCAGGCGGTGAGCCTCGCTCCCTGGAGGACAGGCCGGGTCTCGTCGGCGATGACCTGGATCCTCTTGCCCTGCTCCCGTGCAACCAGCATCGGCGCCGTTGCCGTGCCGTAACCGCCTGTCGCAAGGCTTCCCGCATTGCAGTGGGTGAGAATCGTGTCGCCGTCGCGGATGAACTGGGCCCCCCACCGGCCGATCGACCTGTTGACCTCGATGTCCTCATCGAGGATTTCACGGGCTTCCTGCACGCAGAGGTCTCTCAGCGTTGCGAGTGGCTCCTCGCGGTGGCTCAGGAGGAGGGACCGCATGCGTTCCACGGCCCACCGGATGTTCACGGCCGTCGGCCGCGTGTCGAGCATCGTCTGCATGGCAGGTCCGAGGCCTTCCATGAAGGCGTCGAAGCTGTCGGCCCTGATGTCCTGAGCGGCCAGGGCGATGCCCATGGCGGCAGCGATACCGATGGCCGGCGCGCCACGTATGCGGAGACTACGGATACATTCGGCGACCATCTGAAAGTCGGTGCACTCAACATACGCAACGTCGAGTGGAAGCCTGCTCTGATCGAGGATCAGGGCAGCGCCGTTCTTCCAATCTATAGTGCTTACCATGTCACCGGTTCCGTGGATTTTCTACATTATAACTCTATCGAAAGCGCCGATGCAGCAACGGGCTCTTCGGTCAGGACGGTCTCACAGTTTCTTTCTATGCCGCTTTGCGGCCGGCGGCAGGATCAGGTCTATAATGTCGTCGATGGTCACCACGCCGAGGAGCGTCCCCTCCTCATCGACAACCGGAATCGCCACCAGGTTGTACTTCGAGAACATCTCGGCAACGACCATCTCGTCCGCATCGGGCAGCACGGTCTTGAGCTTGTCGTGCATCATGTCCGACAGGAGAGTCGTTGGTTCCTCCAGGAGGATCTCCCTCAGAGAGGTCGCGCCGATGAGCCTTTCGGATTCATCGGTAATATAGACATAGTATATCTTATCCATCTCCTGGGCTTCCCGCCGGAAGCGTTCGATGGCCTCCTGGATGGTGATGTGCGGGGGAAAGGCGATGAACTCATTCGTCATCAGGCCGCCCGCTGTGTCCTCCTCGTGGCTCAGAAGCTCCTGGATGTCCTCGGCCTCTTCCTTCTCGATGTGTTCGAGTATCTCCTTTGCCTTCTCTGCCGGCAGGTCGCTGAGAACGTCGGCAGCATCGTCGGGCGGCATCTCTTCGATGATGTCGGCAGCCTTTTCGGGCTCGATGGAGCTGATGATTTCGGCCTGCTTCTCGGGCTTCAGCTCCGAGAGGGCATCGGCAGCGGTCTCGATGTCAAGGTCATTGAAGAATTCGGCCCCCTCGTCGCGGGGCACCTGGCTGATGATGTCGGCCAGGTCAGCCGGGTGAAGTTCGGCCACCATCTGGCGGGGAACGGTGAGGGCGATGGCCTTGAGCTCCGAGGTGAGGGGCTGCAGGTAGTTCCACCCGATAAGGTTCAGCGGGAGATTGGCTTTCAGGAGGCGAAGTATATTTTCGCTTCCCCGTTCCACGCCGAGCCTTCTCATGATTCCCCTCATGCCGACATCGACGGCCACGAGCACGGCGTGTGAATTGTATCCTTCCAGCCTGATGTCGTTCACCCGAACCACCTTCGCCCCGTCGATATCGACGATCTGTTTGTCCAGGATGTCACGCAGGGCCAGGAGGTCGCCCTCTGCCGGCTGGTAGGGCACAAGGAGCGAGGCACTGACATAGGTGGAGATGAGACGTTTGTTGAAGAGGTTCAGCTCCTCCCACTTGACGAGCAGCTGCCGGCCCTTGCGGTCGACGACAAGGCCGGCAATTCGCGGCAGGGGGTCTCCCTTAACCACGGTGAGGTCCTTGACCTTCCCGACGACCTCGCCCTTGGGGTCGAAGACAGGTTTCTTGATGACTTCACTGAGGAAGAGTTCGCCGAAGAGGGGCATGATGGTTAGTATAGCTCATGGGACGCGTTTCGACAATTAGGGAGGCCTGGCGGGTTGTCTCGTTTCATGGCCTTTCTGGTATAGTTTCAAGATAGGCACAAGGCGGCTCGTTCCGACTCTTGGGCCTGCAGGAGTATGCAATGAGAGTGCTTCTCAGAACGGACAACAGCCCCGCCCAGCTCTTCATACGTCTGGCCCTCGGCGCAGTGATGTTCGCTCACGGCGCCCAAAAGGTCCTCGGCTGGTTCGGCGGTCCCGGCATGGAGAAGACGATCCAGGCTTTCACCGTCAAGATGGGGTTCCCCCTCTGGGTCCCGGTTCTCCTCATGATCATCGAGTTTCTCGGCTCCCTTGGCCTTGTGACGGGCCTGTTCACGAGACTCTCCGCCCTTGGCATCGGTACGGCCATGGGGGTCTGCGCCTATATGAACCATCTGCAGCACGGCTTCTTCATGAACTGGTTCGGCGCGCAGAAGGGCGAGGGGTTCGAGTTTCACCTTCTTGTGATCGGTATCTGTCTGGCCTTGGCGGTGAAAGGCGGCGGTCTGCTCTCACTCGATGCGGTTCTGGCCGGCCGGAAGCGCGGGAAAAAACGGTAGTCAGTCCGTATCAGCTTTCTGGTTGACTGCGGAGGCAGGGCAGTATGCGCTGGGAATGGAGTCAGTGTCGGTGGTGAGAGGCTGGCGCTTCCACTAACTGCTTTCACTCAGCACGGTTAATACTGATCTGAGAGGTTCGGCTCCGGCCGTTGGATAAAGGAGGTTACCATGATATCTCTCGATGTGAATGGCAAGACGTACCGTGTCGACGTAGGCCCGGATGTCCCCCTCCTGTGGGTCATCCGGGAGCATCTGAAGCTGACAGGCACCAAGTACGGGTGCGGCCTGGGCATGTGCGGGTCCTGCACCGTCCATGTGGACGGCAAGTCAGAGCGATCCTGCCAGATACCGGTGGGCGACGTCCAGGGCAAGAAGATCATCACCATCGAAGGGCTTCCGAAGGACCATCCGGTCAAGAAAGCCTGGGTCAAGGAGCAGGTGCCCCAGTGCGGTTACTGTCAGCCCGGTCAGATGATGGAGGCCGCCGCGCTGCTCGCCCGGAGACCAAATCCCTCCGACCGTGAGATCAGCGAGGTCATGGAGGGCAATCTCTGCCGGTGCGGCACCTACCCGCGTGTCAGGCGCGCCATCAGGACCGCGGCACGGGAAGGAGGCAAGTCATGACTATGACGCGGCGTGATTTCCTGAAACTCGCTGCCGGGGGCACGGGCCTCACGCTGGCAGCATCGGTGTCCCCATTCGGAGTGCGATTGCTGAGTGCTGCCGACATGAAGGGACAGGTGGCCTTCAGCCCGAACGTCTGGTTGCAGGTTGCGCCCGATAACATGGTGACAGTCGTTGTGAACAAATCCGAGATGGGGCAGGGCGTCTACACGTCGCTCCCGATGATCGTGGCCGATGAGCTTGACGCGGACATGAAACAGGTGCGATTTGTGGCGGCCCCAGCAGGGGCTGCCTTCAATGACCCTGTCTGGGGCATGCAGGGGACGGGCGGGAGCACAAGCGTGCGGCACATGCACGACACGCTCAGAAAGGCCGGCGCCGCGGCACGGGAGATGCTTGTCGCCGCCGCGGCAAAGACCTGGGGTGTTTCCCCTGCCGAGTGTGAGACCGCCCCAGGCCTGGTGAAGAACAGGGTGAATGGCCAGACCCTGACCTTCGGGCAGCTGAGCGCAAAGGCAGCGGAACTCCCCGTACCGCAGAACCCGACGCTCAAGAAACAGAGCGAACTCCGGTACATCGGGAAATCCCTCCCCCGGCTCGATACCCAGGACAAGGTGCAGGGTACCGCGAGCTTCGGCATTGACACCTTTGTTCCGGACATGGTCTACGCCGCTGTGGAAAGACCTCCGGTCTACGGGGCAAAGTTGCTCTCCCATGACAGGGATTCGGCGAAGAAGGTCAAGGGTGTGCGCGAGGTGGTGGCCGTCGGCGGCGGGATGGCCGTCTGCGCCGACACCATAGATGCTGCCTGGGCCGGCAGGAAGGCCCTCCAGGCGAAGTGGGACGGGGGGACGAGCCCCGACTTGAGCACGAAGACGCTGGAGAGTCGGTTCCTCGGCGCCCTCAAACAAAAGGGAGTCGCCGCGAAGAAGCAGGGGGATGTCGCAGGGGCCCTTGAAAAGTCCGCCCGGAAGCTCGAAGCGACCTACCTGCTGCCCTATCTCGCTCACATCACTATGGAACCTATGAACTGCACCGCCTCGGTCAGGCCCGACGGCTGCGATGTCTGGATCCCGACGCAGAACCAGACAGGAGTTCACCAGGCGGCGGTGAAGATAACGGGACTGAGGCCCGAGCAGGTCAAGGTGCACACGACCTACCTCGGCGGCGGGTTCGGCCGGCGTTTCGAGGTGGATGTTGCCGTCGAGGCCCTTCAGATCTCGAAGGCCGCGGGCAGGCCTGTCAAGCTCGTCTGGAGCCGCGAGGAGGACATGGGGAACGACTTCTACCGTCCAATGAATGCCTGCACCATCAACGGCGGCCTTGACGAGAGGGGATCGATGATCGCCTGGAGCCACAAAGTCGTCTGCCCCTCGGTCTTCGCCCGGGCACTCCCCGGAATGATGAAAGGGGACGTCGATCCGGCGGCAGTTGAAGGCGTTGAGGATATGGAGTACGAGATCCCGAATCTTGATGTGGAGTACGTGAGGATCGAGACCCCTGTTCCGGTCGGGTTTTGGCGCTCCGTGGGACACTCCCACAACGCCTTCACCGTCGAGAGCTTCATCGACGAGCTTGCCCGTGCGGCCCGGAGGGACCCGCTTGAATTCCGGCTCGCCCATCTGAGGAACCATCAGCGGGCGCGGCGGGTCCTCGAAGCAGCGGCCGAAATGGCTGGGTGGGGCACTCCGCCGCAGATCGGACAGGCCCGGGGAATTGCCTGGCACTTCTCCTTCGGCAGCTACGTGGCCCAGGTTGCCGAGGTCTCGGTTGACAGGGACTACGGTACGATCAAGGTCCACAAGGTCTTCTGCGCCGTCGACTGCGGGAGCGTCATCAACCCGGACAACGTCGTGGCCCAAATGGAAGGCGGGGTTATCATGGGACTGAGCGCGGCGCTCAAGGAGGGCATTTCCTTTGCAAAGGGCGGCGTGGAGTCGGAGAACTACTTCAACCAGGACATTCTGAGGATGTCGGAAGCTCCTGAGATCGAGGTGAAGATCGTGGCGAGCGGGGACGCGCTGGGCGGCATCGGCGAGCCCGGTGTCCCGCCGATCGCGCCGGCGGTGGCGAACGCGGTCTTCGCGGCGACGGGAGTGCGCCTGCGGCGCCTCCCGATGAAACCCCAGACAGTGCTGGCGGAGTTATAGTGACAGGCGACGGGCGGAACGTGACGAGGTTGACCTTGCAGTCGCACTGCAGATGCAGTAGAGGATGCCAACAAGACAGGCTGCAGTTAGCGGTCAACGACACGAGGCCTGAGACTGACAGGACAGTGATCAGTAACGGGTTACTCATCACTCATTACTCGTTACGGAGTTGGTGACGGACATCTTTGAAGAGATCGTGGGGCTGAGGGGCGAGGGCAGGTCCTCTGCCCTCGCCACGATTGTCCAATGCGTCGGCTCTTCACCGCAAAGAGAGGGCGCAAAGATGCTTGTCAGGGATGACGGGAGCATCAGCGGCACCCTCGGCGGCGGCTGCCTCGAGGCGGAAGTTATTCAGGCCGCGCTCATGTGCCTGAAAGACGGCACTGCCCGGACCATCCCCGTCAGCCTCACGGAGAAACACGGGGGGCTGGTCTGCGGCGGGAAGGTGCTCGTCTATATCGAGCCTGTGGTCCCCGCCCCCCATCTCGTGATACTGGGGGCGGGCCATGTGGGCAGGGCGCTCTCAACGGCGGCCCGGTTCAGCGGTTTCAGGGTCACCGTGGCCGATGACCGTCAAGAGTACGCGAATCGCGGGAACATCCCCGATGCCACGGACCTGGTGGTGAGCGACTTCGACCAAGTGTTCAATAGGATCCCGGTGAACAGGGATACCTGCCTCGTCATCGCCACCCGGGGCCACAACCACGATCTCGACGCGGTGAAGGCGGCCCTGATGACGACTGCGGGCTACGTGGGGCTTCTCGGAAGCAGGCGCAAGAAGGCCCTCCTGTTTAAGGCCCTCAGGGATGCCGGCTTCACCGACTGCGACATCGGACGGGTCATCGTGCCCGTCGGCCTGGCGATCAACTCGGTGACGCCCGAGGAGATCGCCATCAGCATCATGGCTCAGATCATTCAGCACAGGAGAGGACATGGAACCGAAGGTCTCGGCGCTGCTCCTTGCGGCGGGCTCGTCGAAGAGGATCGGACAACCCAAGCAACTCCTGCCCCTTAACGGCAAGCCCCTCATCGCCCACGGTCTGGAAACCCTTCTCTCCTCAGGTGTGCATGAAGTGGTCGTCGTGCTCGGTCCGCAGGCGTGGGAGATTGCCCGTATCGTCGGGGAAACTGCGGAGAGAGCAGCCCCGGGCTCGAAGGTCGGAACAGTCGTCAACGACGCGCCGGGCAGCGACATGGCGGCCTCGGTGAGAAAGGGGCTGACGGCGCTCCGGCGTGACGTCTCGGGCGTGCTTGTGTTCCCGGCTGACCACCCTCTGGTGACTGCCGGGACAGTCCGACGACTGATCGACGTTCACAGGATGGTTCCCGCGGACATAGTCGTTCCTGTCCGCCAGGGGAGGAGGGGCCATCCGGCGCTCTTTCCGGCGGACTGCCTGCGACGCGAGCTGACAGAAGGCAGGACCCTCCGGGACCTGGCGAGGGCAGCCGGCGAGGCAGTGACCCTCGTGGAGGTGGACGACGAAGGTGTCGTCCTCGATGTGGACACCATGGAAGACTACCGGAGAATCGTCGATATCGCGCGCAGGGGGCCGCGGTGACGCTCTTTCTTCTCAGCTTCTTCCTCGTCTACGGCGGCGTGCACCTCTATGCCTTCCTCAAGCTCCGAGCGGCCCTCCATCCTGGTCCGGCGGGGAAGGCACTTATCCTCGCCTTCATGACCCTCATGGTCCTGGCGCCGGTCATCATCAGGCAGGCAGAGAAGCACGGCCTCGATGTCCTGGGAAGGGCCCTCTCATACGTCGGCTACAGTTGGATGGGTTTTCTCTTTCTCTTCTTCTCGGCTGCTTTCGCGATCGATCTCCTGAGGCTCCTGCTGTCCGTGGGAACAGCGGTGTTCCCGGCCCAGGTGCCCCCTGGCGTCATCAGTCCGAGGACAGCCTTCTTCATCCCCCTGGCGATGTCGGCGGTGACGGGCGTTTACGGCTTTTTTGAGGCTGCCGACATCAGGAGCGAACGGGTGACCATAGCCACAGACAAGGTGCCGGAAGAGGTGGGTAGGGTCACGATCGCGCAGATATCCGACGTTCATATAGGCCTTATCGTCAGAGAGGAGCGGCTGAAAAAAATCCTCGGGAAGGTTCGGGATGCGAATCCCGACATCCTGGTCTCCACAGGCGATCTTGTCGACGGCCAGATCAACCAGCTCGACGGCCTCTCGGAACTCTTCCGGGAGATCAGACCAACGTATGGTATGTTCGCAATTACGGGCAACCACGAGTTCTACGCAGGCCTTGATCAGGCGTTGGATTTCACCGGGCGGGCAGGCTTCACTCTCCTCAGGGGCGAGGCGGTTGACATCGGCGGCTTTCTCACCATTGCGGGTGTGGACGACCCGACCGTCGAGTATTACGGCGGCAAAGGGAACGAGGTTGAGAGTACGATACTCCGCCAGGCCCCCGAGGGTCGCTTCACTGTCCTGCTCAAGCACCGGCCCCTCGTTGACAGGGCGTCCGACGGCCTCTTCGACCTGCAGCTCTCAGGCCATGTGCACAAGGGCCAGATTTACCCCTTCAGCCTGCTCACGAGGCTCTACTATCCCGTGTACGCGGGCATGGCACGCACTCAGGGGGGTAGTATCCTGTACGTGAACAGGGGGTCGGGGACCTGGGGGCCTCCCATGCGGGTCCTTGCGCCTCCCGAAGTCACGATCATCGAGCTGGTGAACCCGCGTGGAAAAGGTGAGTCCGCCCCCCCTGAGAGTCGCTAGACGTCCTATCAACTGCTTTCCAATCACTCTAGGACCGAAGTCACAGCCGAAGAGGGCGAAAGATGTATATTCCGGGAATCTGCACTCACTCGTCATTCTTCCTGCCCACGCGATCGTTTTGGCTGATATAATGTTGTTGGTGAGGGATAATCCGTGCCGACAATAGCGAGAGCATACTATCAGGCTTCATTCGAAGATTTTCTTGCCACGAGCGATGAAGAAATCCTGGGGCATCTCAGCCGCAGAAATGAATTCATGCTCGATCCATTACAGAGAAACGCGTGGATTGCCGAGTTTGATATCCTTCGTCGAGCACTCCTCGGACTGCAGGGGCATGTCTTACTGGAGTACTCGATTCCGAGGATGGGAAGAAGGGCAGACGCTGTACTCCTGTTTCCCAGGGTTATCGTCGTTGTTGAATTCAAGATCGGAGAGACCCGCTACACGGCCCACGCACTTGATCAAGTCTTTGACTACGCACTCGATCTCAAGAACTTTCAGGCGCAAAGCCATGACAAGGTTATAGTCCCGATAGTGCTTGCCACACATGCTTCATCACATCCTGTTGGACTCAAGCCGTATCCTGACGGATTATTTAGTCCAATCTGTTCTAATCAGTAAGACTTCAGAACAGTACTGCTACAACTACTTGAAA
>Ga0316622_100001581_pt1 | contig 14950 bp, 12 predicted proteins | sample OWC_Aug_OW2_C1_D_FD_207646 | JGI IMG/M metagenome (GOLD analysis project Ga0316622, IMG submission 207646) | Wetland soil microbial communities from Old Woman Creek delta, Ohio, United States - OWC_Aug_OW2_C1_D5_C | ecosystem: Environmental > Terrestrial > Soil > Wetlands | place: USA: Ohio... | reverse complement strand
ACTGGGTCGGCGGCCTGGGGGCCGAGAGCGACGCCCACGCGATCGACGAGACCTGCCGCCGCGTGCTGCTCGAGGGCATCGAGGAAGTCTGCCGCTGGGTCCCCGCACCGTGGGCCGGGGCGGTCCATTGGGTGCGCTGGCTGGGTCACCTCGCCGAGCTCCAGGCGTGGCTGGCCGGCGGCCCAGCTCCGCGTGGGGGCGATGGCAGCCCTGACTTCACCACCCTCCTCGTTCCCGGGGAGACGGGCCGGGCACCCGAGGTGGTCGGGGAGGGGGCGCCCTTCACGGAGGCGGTTCGGGCCGGGGAGCCACTCCTCGCCGCGTGGGTGCGGCAATGGCGCGGACGCTGGCCCGAGATGAGCCCCGACACCGGTGACGCGCTCGAGGGGCTCGTGCGCCTGGTGGGCCGACACATCGAGCGGTTCCCCGCGCTGGCCCTGGGCGACGCGTGGCCGGCGCGGCGCACCCTGCGCCAGGCGCTGCGCTACCTGTTCCGGCGGGTGACGGGCTCCCCCGCCGCCGTCTTCGCCTACCTCCTTATGCTCGCCCTTGACCTCGAGCACCTGCGCGCGGACCTCACGCGGCGGGCCCTGTTCCCCCTGCCGGAGCCGCCCTGATGCTGCGCGCCGTCTCCGCCAGGTGGTTCGAGGTGCTGGTGCCGCGCACCGACTGCGCCCGGGTGATGGGGGCACTCGCCCGCACCGGGGCGATCCAGGTGGAGGCTCGGGCCGAGCGGGCCGATGACGCCTTCCGGGTCGATGCGCTCGCCGGGGGTCTGCAGTGCTACCGCGACCAGACCGGCCGCTACGCCCGCTACTGGTCGCGCGGGCGCATCCGTCACTCGGCGGTCATGGCGGGCCCACGCGAGACCCTCGAGCGATCACTGGGCGCGATCGACAACTGGCGGGAGCAGGCCGACCCGCTCATCAGTCGGCTCCAGGCGGCCGAGGAGGAGCGGGGTCGGCTGCGCCTGTGGGAGCGTGTGCTGGCCTGTGGCACGGAGCGGGCCCTCGATTTCGGGGCGCTGGCCCACGTCGGCCCCGCCCTGGACGTCTTGATGGCAGCGCTTCCGGCCGAGGCCGAGTGGGAGACCGAGGCACCGGTGCTGACCTTCGCCCTGCCGCTCGAAGAGGAGCAGTGCGTCCTGGCCCTCGGCCCGACCGCGAACGTCGCGGAGTTGCGCCAGCGGGTGCAGGGGCTCAAGGGCAGGTTGCTCGCGCGGCCAACCTGGATGACCGGCACGGCCCGGGAAGCCGCGGCGGCGCTCGCCACCCGCGCGGTGCGGCTCGACCTGGAGGTGAAACGCCTCTACGCGGAGCTCGACGCCCTGCACGAGGACTGCGGCCTCCCAGACGCCCTCGGCGACCTGCTTTGCCTGGAGTGGTTCTCAACTAACGTCGGCAGCGTCCCGGCGAGTCGCAACCTGGCCTGGGTCACCGGCTGGACCGACGACCCGGACGGCACCCGACTGGCCGGAGCGCTCGATCGCGAAGAGGCACGCGGACTCCTGAGCCTCCCCCCGCCGCCGCCCGGGGCGGAACCGCCGGATCTCCTGCAGAACCCGCCCTGGGTGCGCCCATTCGAGGTGTTCGTGCGGGCCCTCGGGATGCCCGGGGCGCGGGAGGTCGACCCGAGCCCCATCCTGGCCTTCGTTGCGCCGCTGCTCTTCGGCTACATGTTCGGCGACCTGGGCCAGGGGCTGGTCCTCGCAGGTGTCGGATGGCACCTGCGCAAGCGTTTTCCGCTCGCCGCGCTGCTCCTCTGGGGCGGCCTGTCAGCAGCGTTCTTTGGACTCCTCTTCGGAAGCGTGTTCAGCCGCGAGGACGTCATCCCGGCGCTCTGGTTCTCGCCCCTGCACGACCCCCTCACCGCCCTCTCGCTCCCACTCGGCCTGGGGGTCGTCCTGCTGACCGCCGGCCAGGTCCTGAACGGCGTCGCTGCCCACTGGCGCGGGGAGGGCGCCCACTGGTGGACCACCGACGCGGGCCTGCTGACGCTCTACCTCGGCGTCCTCGTTGCCGTGGCCGTGCCACCGGCCTGGCCGCTGGCACTGGCCGGGGGTCTGTGGCTTGTGTTGGGGTCGGCCCTCCACGCCCGCCGGGCGAGCGCCGGCCTGATCGCCCTGGCCACCCTGCTCGAGGACGGCATGCGGCTCCTGGTCAACACCCTCTCGTTCGCCAGGGTCGGCGCCTTCGCCCTCGCCCACGCGGGCCTCTCCTCCGCGGTCGTCACCCTGGCCGACCTGACCGGCTCGGAGCTCGGCGCGCTCATCGTGATGCTCGCCGGCAACGCCCTGGTCATCGCGTTGGAAGGCCTGGTGGTCTCGATCCAGACCACCCGTCTCATCCTGTTCGAGTTCTTCGTCCGCTTCCTGCGCGGGGAGGGGCGGGCGTTCCGTCCCCTGCCCCCGCCACCGCGCGTCCTGCAAGGAGAGTCGCCATGAAACAGCATGTCCCCTTCGGGGTTGGCTTTGCGGCGGGGCTGGCCGTGGCGTTCGTCGCCGCGGCGGTGCTGCTGTGGTTCCCGGAGGCCTGGGCGGCCGAGGAGGCCGTGGCAAGCCTGCAGCTCGATGCCGAGGCCTGGGGGTGGGGCTTCCTCGCCGCGGCCCTCGCCACCGGGATGTCCGCGGCCGGTGCCGGCTACGCGGTCGGCAAGGTCGGCAGCGCCGCCACCGGAGCGCTCGCCGAGAAGCCGGAGCTGTTCGGCCGGATGATGATCCTGCTCGGCCTCGCCGAGGGGATCGCCATCTACGGGATCATCATGGCGATCCTGATCCTGAACCGGCTGACGTGATGCGGCCCGCGGTCTTTCTCGGCGACGAGGTCACGGGGGCGGGGTACCGCCTGGCCGGACTCGTCACGCGCGTGCCGACCGCGGGCGCGGAGGCCGCAGCCCTGGAGACGGCCTGCGCCGAGGCAGACCTGGTCCTGGTGACGGCGGAGGTGGCCGCGCGGGTGCCGGCGGTGCGGCTGGCGCGGCTCTTCGCCGCCCTGCGGCCACTGCTCCTGGTGGTCGGCGACGCCGCCGGGCGGGTGCCTGTGCCAGACATCTCGGCGCGCCTGCGCCGCCAGGTCGGGGTAGCGGAATGAACGTCGAGGCACGAGAGCGGGAGCTCCTGGCCGTCATCGAGGCGTACCAGGCGGACGAGTGCGCGCGGCTCGCTGCGGCCGCCCGGGAGGAGGGCGCCCGGCTTCTTGCTCAGGCCCACCGGGAGGCGCGGCGCCGGGTCCACCGCGTGGTGACCGAGGAACGGGTGCGCGTGCAGGCCCAGCTGCGCGCGGCGGAGTCCGAGCTCGCGACGTTGCGCCGGATGCGCGAGCAACGTACCGCCCTGACCTTGATCGAGGCGGCGTGGAAGGCGCTGCGACCGGCGCTCGAGCAACGCTGGGCCGACCCGGCGGCGCGTGCCGCGTGGATGCGGACCGTCGTCGCCCAGGCCCGCGCCCATCTCCCGCCAGGGGCCTGGGTGGCCAGCCATCCCCCCGGCCTGGCACCCACCGAGCACGAGAGCCTGCGCGCCCTCCTGCTCGAGGCCAGCGGCCAGGAGCCCGTCCTGACACCGGCCCAGGGGATGAAGGCGGGGATCACGCTGCGCAGTGGGCACGCGGTCCTGGACGGGTCGATGGAGGGACTCCTGGCAAGCCGGGAGTGGGTCGAGTCGAGGCTGCTGGGTTTGCTGGAGCGGAGGGCGTCGACGTGAGCCACGCGGTGACGCACGCAGTGAGCGGGCCGGTCCTGCGGGCCCGGCCCAAGGGCGCATTCCTCCTGCGGGAGGCTGTCCTGGTCGGCGAGCGGCGGCTCTTGGGCGAGGTCATCCGGTTAGCCGAAGCGGAGATCGTGGTTCAGGTGTACGAGGACACCACCGGTCTGCGTCCCGGCACCGAGGTGGAAGGCACCGGCCAGCTGCTCTCGATCCGCCTGGGTCCTGGCCTGCTGGGTGAGATCTTCGACGGGCTGCTGCGCCCGATCTGCGACGTCACCAGTCCCTTCGTCGAGCCGGGCCTCCGGGGCATGGAGGCGCGGGTCTTTCCGTTCGTGCCACGGGTGCGTGAGGGGGACTTCGTCTCCGCCGGCGGGGTGTTCGGCGACATCCGCCCGCCCCAGGGGCGACCCCAGCGCTGCCTCGTGCCGCCGGGGGTCGCAGGCGAGGTGGCACGCATCGAGCGGGAGGGCGAGTACGCGGACGACTACCCCATCGGGGTGGTCAAGGACGCCGAAGGCCACGAGCGGGAGGTGTCGATGGTCCAGCACTGGCCGGTGCGCACGCCGCGGCCCGTCGCCGCGCGCCTCCCTGCCCAGGACCCGCTGGTGACTGGCCAGCGCATCCTCGACTGCCTGTTCCCCATCGCCCGCGGCGGCAAGGCCGCCATCCCCGGCGGCTTCGGCACCGGCAAGACGGTGCTGCTGGAGACCCTGGCCAAGTGGTGCAACGCCGACGTGATCGTCTACGTCGGCTGCGGCGAGCGCGGCAACGAGATGGCCGGGATGCTCGAGGAGTTCTCCGAGCTGGAGGACCCGCGTACCGGCCGCCTCCTGCTCGAGCGCACGGTGATGATCGCCAACACCTCCAACATGCCCGTCTCGGCGCGCGAGGCCAGCATCTACACCGGGGTCACGGTGGCCGAGTACTTCCGCGACCAGGGCCTGGACGTCGCCCTGATGGCCGACTCGACCAGCCGCTGGGCCGAGGCCCTGCGGGAGGTCTCGGGGCGCCTCGGCGAGCTGCCGGGCGAGGGCGGCTACCCCGCCTACCTCTCGAGCCGGCTCGCCGACTTCTACGAGCGCGCGGGCAAGGTGAAGACACTGGCCGGCGACACCGGATCGGTCACCCTGATGGGGGCGGTCAGCCCCCCCTCGGGGGACTTCTCCGAGCCGGTGACGAGCCACACCCAGCGCTACGTGAGAAGCCTCTGGGCGCTCGACGCCCACCGCGCGCATGCCCGCTTCTACCCGGCGATCCACCCCCTGCAGTCCTACAGCGTGGCCGCCGAGGACCTCGCACGGTGGTGGCAAACCCAGGGCTGCAGCCGCTGGGAGGCGCTGCGCGCCCGTTTCCTCGGACTCCTCGAGGACCACGCCCGGCTCGAGCGGATGGCGCGCATCATCGGCAAGGACGCCCTGCCGCTGCGTCAGCGCTTCACCCTGCTCTGCGCCGAGCTCGTGAACGAGGCCTTTCTCCGCCAGTCGGCCCTGTCGAAGGCCGACCGCTTCGCCTCGCCCGCACGCCAGGCGGCGATGATGCGGCTCATCGGGAGGTTCGTCGACCTCGCCGACGAGCTCGCCGACCTCGGCGTCGCCCCCGAGGAGCTGGTGCAGACCGAGGTGTACCGCCGGGTCCTGCGCATGGGCGAGGAGATCCCCGAAGGCGCCTGGGAGCGCTTTGCGGCGCTCACCGATCAGCTCGAGCAGACCGCCGCGAGACTCATCGACCAGGCCCGCGCCGGCAGCGTCGAGGCCGCGGTCGCGACCCGGCCGGGGGCGGTCGCAGGAGGCTGAGCCATGTACGCGCGACTCACGGTTGAGGATGCGGCTACCCGGGCAGAGGGCCCGCTGCTCTTCCTCAGGCGCACGGTGGACGTGGGGTTGCAGGAGGCCGTGGAGGTCGAGGGCGCCGACGGACGCCGGCGCCTCGGGCGGGTCGCGGCCCTCGACGAGGACTCGGTGACGGTGGAGGTCCTCGACAACACCGCCGGGCTGGCGCTCCTCGGCACCCGGGTCCGGTTCCTCGGCCAACCCCTGCAGCTGGCCGCAGGCCCGGGGATCCTGGGCCGGGTCTTCAACGGCGTCGGCCGCCCGATCGACGGCGGGCCACCGCTCGCCGCCGCCCGGACCTTCCCGATCGACGGCCTGCCAATCAAGCCGGTGGCGCGCGACGCGCCGCGGGACTTCATCGAGACCGGGGTCACTGCGATCGACCTGATGGACAGCCTGGTGCGGGGCCAGAAGCTGCCGATCTTCTCCGGCGGCGGCCTGCCCCACGACCGGCTCGCGGTGGACATCGCGGGCCACGCGCGCCTTCGCGGCGGCGGGGCACGGGACTTCGCCATCGTCTTCGCCGGCATCGGCGTGCCCCACGAGAGCGCCGAGTACTTCGCCCGCGAGATGGAGCACAGCGGGGCGCTCGAGCGCACCGCCCTGTTCCTGAACCTGGCCAGCGACTCGAGTGCCCAGCGCCTGCTCACCCCGCGCTACGCGCTCACCGCCGCCGAGTACCTCGCCTTCAACGAGGGCAAGCACGTCCTCGTCATCCTCACCGACATGACCAACTACTGCGAGGCCCTGCGCGAGGTCTCCGCGAGCCGGGGCGAGATCCCCAGCCGCAAGGGCTATCCCGGCTACATGTACTCTGACCTCGCCACCCTCTACGAGCGGGCGGGCCGCATCAAGGGCTACCCGGGGTCGCTCACCCAGCTGCCGATCCTGACCATGCCCTCGGACGACATCAGCCACCCGATCCCGGACCTGACCGGTTACATCACCGAGGGTCAGATCGTGCTCGACCGCGACCTCCACCGCCGGGGCCTCTACCCACCGATCAAGGTCCTACCGAGCCTTTCCAGGCTGATGAAGGACGGGACCGGCGAGGGCTACACCGACGCCGACCATCCAGCGGTCGCTGCCCAACTCTACGCCGCCTATGCCCGGGCGCAGCAGGCCCGGGTGCTCTCGAGCGTGGTCGGCGAGGATGGGCTGTCGGCGGTGGACCGCAGTTACTTGAGCTTTGGCCGGGCCTTTGAGGAGGGACTGGTCGCCCAGCCCGGGCCACGCACGCTCGAGGAGAGCATGGCCGTGGCGTGGGAGACCCTGCAGGCGCTGCCGGGCAACGAGCTGCACCGCCTGTCCGACGACCAGATCGCCCGTCACCTGGCGCCGCGCGCCTCCCGGCCGGCGCCTGGAGCGGCCGCCGCCTGAGGAACGGGACCATGCCCGACGTCACCCCGACCCGCAGCGCCCTGCTCGAGCTCCGGGAGGAGCGCCGGGGCATGGTCGAGGGCTATCGGTTCCTGGACGAGACCCGGCTGGTCCTCGCCGCCGAGCTCCTGCAGGAGCTCAAGCGTTACCAGGGGCTTCAGGCCGAGCTCGAGGAGGCCAGCGCGGCGGCCTACCGGGTCCTCGAGGACGCCCTTGCCCGCCACGGGCTGGAGGGGCTCTATGCTTACCCGGCGCTGCGTCCGGAGGGCACCTCCCTGGCCAGCGAGCGACGGTCGGTGCTCGGCGTGGCCAGCGAGGAGGTGACCCTGGCGTACCCGGCCGGGGCGCCGCCGGCCCTCCTCGCCTCGCCGGAGGCAGAGGCCTGCCGGCGCGCGTTCGCGGCACTGTTGCCGCCCGCCGCCCGCCTGGCGGCCGCCCGCGGCAACGTCGAGCGCCTGAGCGACGCATACCTGCGCACCGCGCGCCGGGCGCGAGCCCTGGAGGACGTGTTGCTCCCCGAAACGGACCAGACCCTCGCCGGACTCGAGGAGGCGCTTGAGGACATGGACCGGGAAGAGGCGGTGCGCGTGCGGCATCGCGGGTCGCGCGGATAAGGGGCATAACACAGCGGTCGAAGGGTTATGGAGTGATGAATCACTGCAGAGGGCAACTGGGCATGACCACACTGGTGCCGAACCGCTATCCCACCCCCATCGACAAGGCACAGGTCGAGGCCGACTGGAACAGCCGTGGCTTCTCCTGCGACTGGATGATGGACTCCACCGGCCGCGAGTGGCGCGACTGCATCCACGGCGCCGACGCCTTGCTCGTCGTCGTCGACGGCGAGCTGGAGGTCATCGTCGACGGGCGCAAGTGGGTCGTGCACCCCGGCGACGAGCTCACGGTGTCCAAGGGCGCGCTCCACCACCTGACGAACCGGGCTCGGGTCACCAGCCGCTGGCTCTACGGGTTCGGCCCGGCCACCGAGGCCGAGGCGGACGCAGACAGCGCCCGTCGCTGAGACTCGCCGGGGGCGCGGCCACGGGGGGGTTCGGTACCTCAGCCCCGGCGGGGCGGCTCAGGGAGCGCGCCTCATGACGTCCTCCGCCCCCACCCCTTGGCATCGGCTAACCTTAGCAGGGTGCTAAGAGACACCCTGTGAGGGGAAGACCCGCGCCGGGCGGGTCGCTTCCGCCCCCGGCAACCTGGAGGATGACGGTGGACGACGGTCTGCCCGACGTGGTGCGCTTCGGGCGCGAGGTCTGCGGTGACCTGGCCCAGGCCGAGCGCCGAGAGTGGTGGCTCGCAAACCGGCGCGGGGCCTACGCGGGCGGCACGATCGCGGGCAGCCTGACGCGCCGCTACCACGGCCTCCTCGTCGCGCCGCTCGAGCCCCCCCTCGGTCGCCACCTGGTGCTGGCCAAGGCAGACGCCACCTTGACCGACGGCGAGGGGGCTTGGCCGCTCTTCGTCAACCGCTGGGGCGACGGCACAGTGATGCCCGCCGGGCACATCCACCTCGAGTCGTTCCGACTCGAGGGGCGCATGCCGGTGTGGACCTTCGCCCTCGGCAACCTGCGCATCGAGCAGCGAATTTGGCTCGACGCGGATACCCTCACCACCCGAGTCGCCTGGCGCCTGGAGAGGGGGGCCGATCGCACCCGCCCCTGGCAGCTCCGGGTCCTGATCTTCGCGAACGACCGCGACCACCACACCACCGCTCGCCCGGGCGGATTCGATCCGAGCGTCGCCGCCAGCGAGGACCGGCTGCGCGTGAGCCTGTCGGACGGACACACCCTGGAGGTGGCCTGCCAGGGGGGGACGGTGTGGGGGCGCAAGACCTGGTACGAGAACTTCCGGCTGATGGGCGAGGCCGAGCGCGGCCTCGACAGCCTCGACAACCACCTCTGCGTCGGCGAGGCCAGCTTCGGGCTGGAGCCCGAGCGCTGGGTGGGGCTGGTCGCGAGCCTCGAGCCCAATCCCGAAGCCGACGACCTGGAAGGCGCACTCGCCGCCGCCTTCGCACACGACCGGGCACTGCTCGCCGCGGCCCGGACCACCGTCCCCGTCCTTGAGCGGGCCCCGGACTGGGTCTGCCAGCTGGTGCTCGCCGCCGATGGCTTCCTCTTCGACCGTCCCATCCCGGGCCTGCCCGACGGCCAGTCGGTGATCGCCGGCTATCCCTGGTTCGGCGACTGGGGGCGGGACACCCTGATCGCCCTGCCGGGCTTGACGCTCGCCACCGGCCGACCCGGGCGGGCGCGCGCCGTCCTCGACACCTTCGGGCGCTTCGCGGAGGGCGGGATGCTGCCCAACACCTTCCCCGGCACGGGCGAGGCCGCGGTGTTCAACAGCGTCGATGCGCCGCTCTGGTACGTCGAGGCCTGGCGGGCCTACCTCGGCGAGCGCGACGACGTGGACGGCCTGCGCGCCGCCCTGCCCCTGCTCACGGGGATCATCGACGGCTACCTGAAGGGGACGCGCTACGGCATCCGGGTCGACCCCGCCGACGGCCTGCTTCAGGCCGGTGAGCCAGGGACGCAGCTCACCTGGATGGACGCCAAGGTCGGCGATTGGGTCGTCACCCCGCGCACGGGCAAGCCGGTCGAGGTCAACGCCCTCTGGTACAACGCCCTCTGCACCCTGGCCGAGCTCCTCGCGCGGGCGGATCAGCCCGGGGGCCGGGACTACGAGGCTCTCGGCCGGCGCGCGCGCCACGGCTTCCAACGCTTCGTGCGCGCGGACGGCGGCGGCCTGCTCGACGTCCTCGACGGCCCGAATGGCGACGACCCGAGCGTGCGCCCGAACCAGATCCTCGCCGTCAGCTTGCCGCACAGCCCGCTTGACCCGGTGGCACAGCGGGCCGTGGTCGAGCGCTGCGGCCAGGACCTCCTGACCTCGTACGGCCTGCGCTCGCTGGCCCCGAGCCATCCGGATTACCGGGGTCGGTACACCGGGGGCGTCTGGGAGCGGGACGAGGCCTACCACCAGGGCACCGTCTGGGCCTGGCTCCTCGGTCACTACGCCCTGGCCGAGTACCGGGTGCACGGCGACCTGGCGCTCGCCCTCGCCCGCCTCGAGCCCGTCCGCGACCACCTCCGGGACGCCGGCCTCGGGACGATCAGCGAGATCTTTGACGGCGCCCCCCCACACACACCGCGGGGCGCCCCGAGCCAGGCCTGGTCGGTCGCCTGCGTGCTCGAGGCGTGGTGGCGGCTGAGCGGCGCGGCCGACGCTCAGAGGTCCTTGCGGTACAGGTCGAAGAGCCCTGCCCCGGCGAGGAGCACGAGATAGACGAGCGTCTGCAGGGCGATCTCCGAGAGCGCCGCCCACGTCCCGTTGCCGTAGGCGAGCCATTCGCTCGGCGTGAAGCGGTAGAGGTCCGGCAGGATGAACGCGATCCCATCCACCGCCCAGCGGGCGGCCCGGTCGGTGAGCTCGGCGGGGTTCGCGAACGGACCTTGGGCCATCAGCTGGATGGCGCCGATGGCGCGGGAGAGCGTGTAGAAGCCGGCGACGGCCGCGAGCGCCGCCGTCACCTGGCTGAAGCTGAACAGGCAGAGCAGGCTCGCCCCGACCATGAGCAACAGCTCCGCGAGCAGCGACAGGCCCCAGAGCAGCGCCTGGTCCGGGCGACCGATGAGCGCCGGCAGGGCCGCGAAGAGCACCGCCACGGCGACCGCCCAGAGCGAGAAGCCGGCGAGCTTTCCGAGGTAGTAGCCCCAGCGCGGCAACGGCAGCGACAGGTAGATCTCGACTACCTTGTCGTTGAAGTCGCGCACCCCACTGCTGATGACGAAGAGCGCGGTCAGCACGACCGCGGCAAGGCGCAGCAGCGAGCCGAGGATCGCGCCCTGGACCTCGCGCGTCTCGGTGATCGCGAGCGCCCCCAAGAGCTCGACGAGCGCCAGGCCGATGAGCAGGACCAGGACGGCCAGCCAGAGCAGGCGCCCGCGCACCGCCTCGAGCACGGTGAGCACGGCGATCGCGCGAACCTGGCGAAGGCGAGTCATGGGTCGGGCCCGGGCGCCGGAGGCCGCTAATATACATCGGCCACCCCATCCCACGCGTCCGATGCCCCGCCGCCTCCACGCACTGCTACCGCACGAGCACTGGCTCTTCGCCGCCATGCTGCCACCCCTGCACGGCGCGATCTGGAATCAGTTCGGCAGCCCGCTTTCGCGCTCCCTCATGCTCGCGCACCTGGGCGTGTTCCTCATCTGGCAGCCGCTCTGGCGGAGCGACGAGCGCCTTGACCCCCAGCGCGCCGCCGCCTTCGTCGCCTTCACCGGGGTGTTCGTCGCCTGGCTCAACTGGTGGCTGATCTTCATCTGGCTGCTGGTCCTCATCGGACTCATCGGCGGACGCGTGTTCGTCGACCGGCGGGAGCGCCTCGCCTATGGCATCACCCTGCTCATCCTGGTGTGCGAGCTGATCCTCGGCTGCACCGCCCGGATCTTCTCGGTGCCGCTGCCGCGGGAGGTCGAGGGCCTGCTAGAGCCAGCCCTGCTGCTGGCGCCGCTGACGCTGCTCCTGATTCCGTTTCGCACCGTACCCGCCGAGCGGCCTGTGGACCTCCTGCACGGGCTCACCGCGGCGACCCTGACCGGCGTGCTCGCCCTGGGCGGCCTGCTCGTGATGTACCGCACGGGGGAGCCCTATCTCGTGGCGGTGCTGCAGACCCTGGCCGGGATCGTCGCCTTCCTCTTTGCCCTCGCCTGGCTGCTCAACCCGCACCCGGGGTTCAGCGGGCTCAACCAGCTCTGGGCCCGCTACATCATGAACGTCGGCACGCCGTTCGAGCAGTGGCTGAGCGGGCTCGCGCGCGACGCCCGCCAGCACACCGAGCCAACCCCGTTCCTCGAGGCGGCGATGCGCCAGCTCGCAAGCCTGCCCTGGGTCCAGGGGGTCGCCTGGGAGACCCCGACGGAGGGTGGCGCGGTCGGCCGGGAGACACCCCACGTCACCGAGGTCCCCGCCGAGGACCTGCGGGTGAGGATCTTCACCCGCAGGCTACCGGGTAGCGCCTTGCTCCTTCACGCCAAGCTGCTGGTGCAGGTGATCGCCTACTTCCACGCCGCCAAGGACGCCCAGCAGGCGCTGGCGCGCCAGGCCCACCTGCAGGCCATCTACGAGACCGGCGCCCGGGTGACCCACGACATCAAGAACCTGCTCCAGTCGCTCTACACCCTGGGTAATGTCCTGCACGAGGCGCCCGCCGACCCCCGGGGCGCCGCCGAGGTGCAAGGGCTGCTGCGCCGCCAGCTGCCCCAGCTCACCCACCGGCTGCAGCTCGCCCTCGACAAGCTGCGCGCCCCGGCCGAGGCTGACAGCTCGGCGGAGCTCGGCAGCCTCGCCGTGTGGTGGCAGGCGCTCGCTGCCCGCCACGCCGGCGATCACATCGACTTTTCGGGCACGGTCGCCGAAGACCTGGAGGTCCCGGTCGACTTCCTGGACAGCGTGCTCTCAAACCTGGTCGAGAACGCCCGCACCAAGCGCCAGGGCGAGCCCGGCATCCGCATCGGGGTGAGCCTCGAGCAGCAGGGCGACACGGTGCGGGTCGCGGTCGCGGACACGGGCTCGCCGGTGCCCCGCGCGAGCGCGGCGGCCCTCTTCCGCGAGCCCGTGCGATCGCGCACCGGCCTGGGCATCGGGCTCTTCCAGGCCGCCCGCCAGGCCGAGACCCTCGGCTGGCGGCTGACCCTCGCGCGGAACCTCCCGGGTGAGGTGCGCTTCGAGCTGAGCGGGCGGGCCTCGCCGGAGGCGTCCGTGTCCGCCGGGTAGACCCCCGGGTCAGGGCCAGCGCCCCGCCGCGATGAGCCGGCTGGAGAGGACCCAGGGCGAGAGCCAGGCGACGAGGTCGTCAAAGGAACAGGGCGGCGCCTCGGTGCGGGTGTCGTCACAGCCCTCCTGCGCCGGGGTGCGCTCGCGGCTCGTGAACGCGCTGTCCCCGTCGCGGTTCTCCTCCTCGTCGGCACCCAGGGCCGCCCCGTTGACCACCCCCGCGCCGTTCGCCCCCGCGGACCAGAGGACCGCCGGCACTGCGATGGCCAGGGGCTGGACGGCGCGGGTTGCCAGGTCGCGCGTGTGCACCCGCAGGTCGCCCGGGTCACCGAGGTCCGCGGTGCAGCGGTTGTCGCCCTCGGGGTCCTCGCAGGGTCCGATCGCGCTGGGGTCACCCCGGCCCCGGGTGAGCTCCCGGGCGACGCGGTAGCGCAGCGGCCCGCCCCAGGCGTCTACGGCCGGTACCCCGAGGGTGGCCGCGGGGAGCCAGCCGTCGTAGACACCGGCGGCGCAGCCGTCGAGCGGGCCGTCGACGCCCTCGACGCGGCGGTCCTCCAGGCCGTCGCCGTCGTCGAGACGGTCGGGGCAGGGCAGGTGGCCAGTGGCGGCCGCGTATCCCAGCAGGGCGTCCTGGGCGGCCTCCATCGCGCGGCGAGTCTGCTCGACGTTGCGCAGGTCGAGCTGAGCCGCGAGCGGGCGCAGCGCGGTCGCCAGCGCCAGACCGACAATCACCAGGACCGTGGCGGCCTCGATCAGGGTGAAGCCGCCCTGCGCGCCGGCGCGCGGCCTGGGCATTGGCCGCCCGGCGCCGTCACCGCAAGGCGGCCAGGACCCGCAGCCGGTCATTGAAGAGCGCCCCCACCCGCCCCTGCGCAAAGCGGTCGTCGCCATCCGCGTTCTCCCCCTCGAACAGGCCGCACAGTCCCTCCGCACACCCGGTGCCAGCCCGGTCCGGCGCCAGGAGCGCGCGGCCACCGAGCAACGCCAGGGCCGGGACGTCCGCCCGCCCAACCCCTGACCCACGATCCACGACCACGAGGCAGTCCCGCGTCACTCGGCACGGTCCTGCGCCGCCCGGGGTAGCACCGGCGGCGAGGACGACGTGCAGGTAGCGGTCCCAGCCGTTGGCCGGGACCCAGGCCGGCAGATCCGGATACCAGGCGAGTCCGCGCACGTCGAAGCTACCGGTTGCCCCCCGGGCCCCGGCACGGCGTCCGTCGGCAGGCACACTGAGCCCGCCCCACCCGAGGCGCCGGCCGTCGAGCCCGTAATCCGTCACGGCGATGGCCGGTGCCGGACTCGGCTCGAGATTTCCCCCTGCCAGCCGAACGTCCCGGGCGCCGTTGCCCGTCGCCATGGGCGGATGCAGCGCGGCCTCCCCGCGAAAGCTCAGGTCGAACCGCCACTCGCGCCGTGCCACCCCCACCGGCAGGCGGCAGTCGGTGGCACCGGGCGCGCAGGTCGAGGACGCACTGCCACGGCAGGCGAGCGCCTCCAGGCCGTCCCAGGTGCAGCGCCCGCCGCCGGCCCCGGCGGTGATCGCGTGGCCGCCGCCCGAGGTCAGCGCGGCGGGTTGAACGGTGCCCCCCGCCTCCACCCGCGCGCCCTCGACCCGCCAGGAGGCCACCGTGAAGTCCGTCGCGAACTCGCCACCCGGGGTGTGGAAGGGCAGGCGGCCACGACGGCTGCCGGGCACCGGCGCCCCGGCGCCCGGTTCTGCGCCGGGCAGGAGCCAGGGAAACGAGTCCCGGCCGCCGGCCGCGGCACGCCGGCCGTACTCGGCGAGGGCCCGGGCGACCTCGCCCAGGACCCGGGTCTCGACCGCGCCCATCAACTCCAGGCGGGTGATCCCCACCGCCCGGTCGTTGCCGCCCGGCGCACGCGTGGTGAGCCCCGAATGGTCGGCCGCGACGTTGGGCCCCTCGAGGAACTTGGCGACGGCCTCCTCGGCCCCCACGCCCAACCGGGACCGGTCCTGGCCCGCGAGCGCCGCCCCCGGCGCCAGGACGACGGCCACGAGGTCACCCGCCCCGTCCAGGTCGAGGGTGCCGGGCGTGTCGCTGTTGAGGGGCTCGCGACCGCCCGCGCGAAAGGTGGGCGAGAGGGCATACCACAGCCGTTCCCCCGCCCCGTCCCGCAGGTCCGGCAGGCGCAGGGTGTACCAGGGCAGCCACCCCCTCAGGGTGCGGCAACCGGCGCCGAGGTAGTCCTGGGGTGGCGCGCTGCGCCCGTCGCCGTCGGCGTCCGGACAGGG
>Ga0316622_100001580_pt1 | contig 14953 bp, 14 predicted proteins | sample OWC_Aug_OW2_C1_D_FD_207646 | JGI IMG/M metagenome (GOLD analysis project Ga0316622, IMG submission 207646) | Wetland soil microbial communities from Old Woman Creek delta, Ohio, United States - OWC_Aug_OW2_C1_D5_C | ecosystem: Environmental > Terrestrial > Soil > Wetlands | place: USA: Ohio... | reverse complement strand
ATGGGTGGGCTTCCGAGGTGGCGAAACAGATCTTCATGGGGCGCGTGGCGCGAGGGCGAATCCTAACACGGAGCCGGAGGGGAAGGCCTGTGCCATCGAGTGCGCCAAGAAGGGCGTCCGATCACGGTGGGGCGAGGTCGCGGTCTCCGGCAGCCTCGCGCAGGACGGCACGCCGCGCGTGACGAGCATCGAAGAGACGAAGGCAAGGAGCTAGGGGCTGGCGGCCTGCTCCCGGCCGGTGCGGGGAACGAGCAGGGTCTCCAGGTAGGCGCGCAACAGCAGCGTGGTCCCGAACATCTCGACGAACTCCTCGAGGACCCCCGAGAAGTGCGGGATCGTGTCCTCGTGCAGCAGGAGGCGGCGCGTGATGGCGTCGTAAGGGGTTTCCATCCCCTCCACGAAGTCGATCCCGACCGCCGCGACAAAGCAGACCACGCCCAGCAGCACCTGCAGCCATCCGCGCCGCGTCATCTCCCTACGGCTCCAGAGCAGGACGAACAGCCCCCAGGCGCCGAGCGGCGGCACGAACAGGATCTGCCAGGCGTAGCTGGGGAACCCGCCGATCCCGCGCGTGTCCTCGAACCACGTGCCGATCGCCTCGTGCAACCCCGTCCCGTCGTCGAGCGCGAGGAAGACGAAGAAGGCGGCCACCCACGCCCAGGCACGTGCGCGAGCCCGCGAGGAGGGGGCGCCCTCAGCGCCGACCCGCGCGGAGAGCAGAAACACCACGAGGCCAACCAGGAGCGCCTGGACGCTCGAGAACCAGTTGCTGAGCGAGTCCTCGATCACCATGTTGCAGAGGTCCTGGACGGCCGGGTGCGCGATCGCCTCGTAGTAGGTGACCGCGACGTCCAGCCAGACCAGGGTCAGCTCCGCCGCGATCAAGCCGGTCACCAGGATGCGCGCGAACGTTTCGGGTTCGAGCCCCCAAAGGCCGAAAGACGCCGCGGAATCTTCGCGCCGGCTGACGCTCGGCGTGCTCGCCATCGATCGCCTCCGCAAGGCCGCCGAATCGGCCGCAAGCCTCGGGCCGCCCCAGAATAGCGTGGGGGAGACGGGTTGGAAAGCGTAAGATGGCCGTGAGATTATGAAGCCGCTCCGCCGTTTCGCTCTCGCTTCCCTGCTCTGCGTCGCGGGGCACGCGGCCTTCGTCCTCGCGCAGGCCGCTTCCGAGGCCCCGCGGAGCGCGCCGCTCACCCTGCTCGCGGACCTGACTCCGGAGGTGAGCGATGCGCTGCGAGGAAAGGACGCCGCGCAGGCCCTGCCCCAGGATCCCTGGGAGCTTCTGGAGCGGATCTTCGCCGCGGCGACCCCGTACCACTTCGATGCCGGGCTCGTCGGCGTCGATACGGATCGGCGTTGGTTTGAGACCTTGCCCTCCGGGGATCCGGCGGGTCCGATTCTGGAGATCCGGCGCTGGCCGGGAGATTCGGTCCTCGGCGTCTACGCCCTGCTCGGTGACACGCCGGCGCCCGGGGATCCGCCGGTTCCCGGCGCACAGCTCGCCCCCCGGGACACGAAGACGGCCGATGTGTGGATGTGGGACGGGATCCTGGCCACGCCTCTGGGGCGGCGCCCCGTGGTCTGGATCGAGCGCAAGATCCCGGGGATCGCCGGCCGGCTGGGGATCCTCCTGGTCCCGGGCGACGCGGGATTCGGCCGCGCGGCGGCCGACGACCTGCTCGTGGAACTGCTCGCGGTCGTGCACCGCGTGCAGGTGAATGCGGAAGCCTGGGTGGCCCAGGAAGCGATCGCAGCGGGTACCGCCATCGTGCCTCCCACCCTGGACGCCCCGCCCTCCGACGCGGACGAGAAGCGCGATGCCTGGCAGGTGATCGAGGGGCGAGGCTTCACCCTGGGTCTTCCTCCCGGTGTGCGGGCGCGGCGCCTGGACCAGGGGCTTTCTCCGCCGTGGCCGCTGCCCGGGGCCTTGCTCTGGATTCGCGGGCGATTCCTCGATCACAGGGGGGAGCGGGTGGTGATCGGAGACGCGACCCGAGCCGGCTACCTCGCGGGGATCTCCTCCGTGGACCGCGCGTGGGCGCTCGGCGAGAAGCCCCCCCTGGGCGCACCGCGGGCACGGCTTGTCGCGGCGGGAGATGCCTCGCTTCCGTGCGAGGAGACCGGGGCCGACGGCGCGCGTGCGGAGCGCTGGAGCGAGCCCGGGTTCGCTGGGCAGTGGATCGTCTTCCGACTCGTGTTCGGCGGCTCGGGAGTCGAGATCGGGCTCCCGGTCGTCGCGGGGCGGCAGTCGGAGAGCCTGTTCTGGATTCCGACCACGCTGCGCGCCGCCGGCGTTCCTCCTGCGCCGCCGCCGGTGGATCCGGCCGAGCGCTTCGGGATCTCCTTCGAGCAGTTCACGAAGCTCGACCAGAAGCGCTACCCCGGGTTCGAGGGGTTCCTCACCGTTCCGGGTCTCAGGCTCACTCTTCCCAAGGGCTGGATCCCGGTAACGACGCTGCGCTCGGAGTTCGGGTTCCCGATCACCGTGCTGGACGGGCGAAGACAGGTTGTCGCGCGGCTCGAGCGGCTGCCCCAGGACTCGCCCGAGCTGGTGCCGCAGGGGGGCAGCGCGGAGTGGCTCGCCGTAACCCGCCCCTCCTCGCGAAAGCGCGGCGCCGTCTACCGGCGCGCCGACGGCGCGCGCCTCTTCGTGACCGCCGCGGGGCACGGGATCCTCCTGCTTCCGGAGCTCCCCGAAATGGAAGGGCGGACCGAGTGGACGCGCCTTGTGGAAAGCGCCGCCTTTCCTCGTGCCGCCTCGAGGAAGGCGGCCCGGGACTCCCCCTGATCCTTCAGGATCCGAACCCGGGACGCTCCGGGAGGAGCGAGACGAGCCCGGCGAGGTCTTCGAGAACCTGCTGTCCCGTGAGCCGCAGCTCGCTCGCCTCCGAAGAGCCTCCCTGCACGAGCAGAACGGCAACTCCGGCCCGGGCGGCGGTCTCCGCGTCCAGCACCATGTCGCCCACGTAGAGCGCCTCCTCCCGCTCGACCCCCAGGACCCTGAGGCAGGCGCGGAGCATCGCGGGGTCCGGCTTCGGGAGCAGGGGCGCTTCGGGCCCCAGCACCGCCTCCAGGAGCGGAAGGATCCCGAGGTTCTCGAGAATGCGTGTCGAAAACGACGCGGGCTTGTTGCTCGCCACGGCGAGCCGGAACCCCCGCGCGCGAAGCTCGGCCAGCGCGGAAAGCGCTCCGGGACAGGGGACCGTTCCGCCGTCAAGCGCGCGGGCGTACTCCTCGCGGAAGAGCCGCACGCCGTCCGCCACGCGATCGGCTCCCAGGTAGCGGGCGATCAGCGACTCGAGCCCATGGCCCACCGCGCGCCGCACTTCCCCGAGGGGCAGAGCGGGAAGGCCGTGGACCGCGCGCGCGTGGTTCAGGCTCGCGGCGATGGCGGCGTAGGAGTCGACGAGGGTCCCGTCGAGGTCGAAGACCACGGCACGGATCCGTCCGGGGACGAGCGCCGGAGGGGAGGGGCCCACACGGCCCTCAATGATCGAGGTGGGGGAAGCGGACCCCGCGCAGGGCCTGACTGTGCCGCTTGAGGTTGAATCGACCCTGCTGGCACTGTTCGCAGCCCGGGGAGGTGCGGAACTTGGTTCTCAGGGCGCAGTCGAGCGAGGGGTACCAGATCTCGTAGCGGAGGCAGAAGAAATCGTCCTCCGGCTCGCGTCGGGCGAGACGCATGCGCTCGGCAGGGGCAAGCCCCGAGTCCGGCAACTCGTCGACGCCCAGGTCCTCGTGCAGCGTGTCGCGCATCGCTTCGTGCATCTGGTCAACGCGGAAGGGTCAGTATACCATGCCGCTTTCGAGCGCAGGACGGGGAGATGACGCCTTACAAGGTCGGGATCCTCGGCGCCACGGGGATGGTGGGCCAGCGGCTCGTCGAGCGGCTCGTGCGACATCCCTGGTTCGAGATCAGCGCGCTCTGCGCCTCCGAGCGCTCCACCGGGAGGCGCTACGCCGACGCGGCGCGCTGGAGCCTCTCCTCCGATCCTCCCCCGAGCGCGGCGGCGCTCGTGCTCCGCGCGTGCCGGCCCCAGGAGCTGATGGACTGCGACCTGGTCGTCTCGGGCCTGGACGCGGCGATCGCCTTGGAGGTGGAACGGGACTGCGCTCAGGCCGGATTCGCGGTGGTCAGCAACAGCTCCGCCCACCGCAAGGATGCCGACGTGCCTCTTCTCGTCCCCGAGGTGAACGCCGCACATCTGGACCTGATCGCGCTCCAGAAGCGGAGCACGGGTGGCGGTTTCATCGTGACGAACCCCAACTGCTCGGTGACGGGGCTGGCCCTGGCCCTCGCGCCGCTGCACCGGGCCTACGGAGTGCGACGGACGATCGTGGCCACCTTGCAGGCGCTGTCCGGGGCCGGCCTCGAGGGACCGCGGGGGATCGATCTCGTGGACAACGTGCTCCCCTACATCCCGGGCGAGGAGGAGAAGATCCAGGACGAGCTCGGGAAGATCCTCGGGCGGACGGCGGGAGACGGGATCGAGCCCGCTCCCGTGCAGGTCTCCGCGCACTGTCACCGCGTGGGGACGCTCGACGGGCACCTGGAGGCGGTCTCGGTGGAGCTTGGCCGGGACGCGTCGCCCGAGGCCGCAGCCGAGGTCCTCGCCGGCTTCACAGGAGACGTGCACGGCCTCGGCCTGCCCTCGGCTCCCGAGCACCCGATCGTGGTGCGATCCGAGCCGGACCGTCCACAGCCCCGCCTCGATCGCGAAGCCGGGGGCGGGATGTCGGTCGTGGTCGGGAGACTGCGGCGCTGCCCGGTACTGACCCTGCGCATGGTGATCCTCAGCCACAACACCGTGCGGGGTGCTGCCGGTGCCACGGTGCTCAACGCCGAGCTCCTCGCCGCGCGCGGGCTGATCCCGCGGAGAGCGCGCCCTTGATCGTGATGAAATTCGGCGGCACCTCGGTGGGAGATGCCGCGCGCATCGCCGCGGTGTGCGAGATCGTCCGGACGCATGCCGGCCGCCAGCCGGTGCTGGTCGTCTCCGCGCTCGCCGGCGTGACCGACCTGCTGAGCCGCGCGATCACCGCCGCCGCCGCGGGGGACCGAGAGCGGATCGAGGCCGAGCTCTCCGACCTCGAGCGCAGGCACCGCTGGGCGCTCGCCGCGGTGGAGGGGCCGCGCCTGCGCCACGATCTGTCGCTCGAGGTCGACGCGCTGTTCGAGGAGTTGCGGCAGCTGTTCCGGTCGGTGCGGATCCTGGGGGAGGGGACGCCCAGGGCCGCCGACGCGCTGCTCGCCTTCGGCGAGATCCTCTCCACCCGGATCCTGGTCGCGGCCCTGCGCGACCGCGGGCTGCCCGCGCGGTGGGTCGATCCGAGAGAGGTCATGATCACGAGCGCACGCCACGGGGCGGCGGAGCCGGACCTCGATGCGATCGAGACTCGAGCCCGCGCAGCGCTGGCGCCGCTCGTCGAGGCAGGGGAGATTCCGGTCCTCGGAGGGTTCGTGGGCACGAGCCCGCAGGGGGTGACGACGACGCTGGGTCGCGGCGGCTCGGACACATCGGCAGCCGCTCTCGGATCGGCGCTGTGCGCGGAGGAGATCCAGATCTGGACCGACGTCGACGGCCTGATGAGCGCCGATCCCAAGCTCGTTCCCGCGGCGCGCCGCCTGGAGGCGGTGTCGTTCGGCGAGGCCGCGGAGCTGGCCTACTACGGTGCCCGCGTGCTGCACCCGGCCTCGATCGCGCCCGCGGTCCGGCGGGGGATTCCCGTGCGCATCCTGAACTCGATGCGGCCGGAGGGACCGGGAACGCGGATCGAGGCGGAAGGCGGGGCCGCCTCGCCGCCGATCGCGAGCGTTGCCAGCCGCGCCGGGGTGCGCACGCTGCGGATCACAGGGCGAGGGATGCGCGTGGACCCCGGGTTCCTGCCCAGGACCCTGGCGGCGCTCGAGCGGGAAGGGTGCCTCTGGGACCTGGTCGTTTCGTCGGAGGTCGGGGTCACGCTGGCGTTGCAGGGCGGGGGGGACCCGCAGGGGCTCGCGCGGGCGCTCGCCGCGGATGCGAGGGTGGAGATCGCGTCTGCACGGGCGATCGTGTGCGTCGTGGGCGCCGCCCTGGCCCACGATCCCGCAGTGCGCGTGCGGGTACTGTCCTCGCTCGCGGAGTGGGAGCCGGAGCTGGTCGCGATGGGTGGCTCCGGCTCGTCGGCGGCTGCCGTGATCTCGGATTCCCGGCTTGAGGAGTGCGTTCGCGGCCTGCATCGACGGTTCTTCGAGGAGGGTCCGCAGACATGAGATACGCCCTGGTGGGATACGGTCGCATGGGACGGGCCATCGAATCGGTGGCTGCGTCGCGCGGGCACGAGCTCGTGGCCGTCATCGATCCGGCGATCCAAGCTCCGCTCGCTGCCAGCCGCATCGGCATCGCAACGCTGCGCGGAGCCGAGGTCGCGTTCGAGTTCAGCACGCCGGGCTCCGCCGAGGGCAATGTCGCAGCCCTTCTCGGTGCGGGCCTGGCGGTGGTCTGCGGCACCACGGGCTGGGCCCTCTCGAGCCCCAGGGTGGCGCGCGCCCTCGCGCGCTCGCGGGGCCGACTGCTCGTGGCGCCGAATTTCTCGGGGGGGATGAGCCTGTTCGCGCGCGTCGTCTCGGACTGGTCGCGCGCCCTCGGGCGCTCGGGGTTGTACGACCCGTTCGTACTCGAGTGCCACCATCGGGAGAAGGCGGATGCGCCGAGTGGAACGGCGCGGCAGCTGGCGGAGCGGATCGCGCAGGCAGATCCGCGGCGGCCCGCGGTCTGGGTCGGGAACCCCAACGGGAAGCTGCCGGCGGGGACGATCCACGTGGCCTCCGTGCGCGTCGGCCACGAGCCCGGGACGCACACGGTCGGGTTCGACGGGGAGCACGACGTGATCACACTCACGCATCGCGCGCGCGGCCGCTCGGCGCTGGCCCTGGGCGCGGTCCTGGCCGGCGAGTGGCTGCGCGGGCGCCCGGGACGGCACACGTTCGAGGAAGTGGTGGCGGACCTGCTGCGCCGGCGTCCGAGGCGAGGACCCGGCACCGTGAAGGGAAGGAGAGGCCGATGATCGCTTTCAGGGGCGCCATGACCGCGCTCGCCACGCCGTTCGATCCCTCGGGCTCCCCGGATGTCGGCACGCTCGCGGAGCTGGTTCGTTGGCAGGTGCGCTCGGGGATCCAGGGCCTGGTGCCGTGCGGCACGACGGGCGAGGGCGCCACGCTCACACCGGACGAGTCCGCCCGGGTGGTCCAAACGGTCGTGGAAGCCGCGGAAGGCAAAGTCCCGGTGATTGCGGGCTGCGGCAGCAACGACACGCGCCGCACTCTCGAGGCGGCGCGGCGCGCGGCGCAGGCGGGCGCCGATGCACTCCTCGTCGTGACGCCTTACTACAACAAGCCGAACCGCTCGGGAATGCTGGCCCACTTCCGGGCGGTGGCCGAAACCGCCGAGCGTCCGGTGATCGTCTACAACGTCCCGGGCCGCACGGGCCAGAACCTCGGGGCGGAGCTGACCCTGCGGCTCGCCGAGATCCCCGGGATCGTGGGCGTGAAGGAGGCCTCGGGGAACCTGGAGCAGATCGCGCAGATCATCGCCGCTCGCCCGAGCGGCTTCGCCGTCTTCTCCGGGGACGACGTGCTGGCACTGGCCACGGTCGCCATCGGCGCGGAAGGGCTGATCTCGGTGGTCTCGAACGAAGCCCCGGCGGAGATGGCAGCGATGATCTCGGCGGCGCTCGAGGGAGATCTGCGGCGCGCGAGAGAGATTCACTACCGGCTGCTCCCGCTCATGCGGGCGAACTTCGTGGAGACGAACCCCGTGCCGGTGAAGACCGCGCTCGGTCTTCTCGGACGCTGCAGCGAGACCGTGCGCGCGCCCCTGGGGCCGCCCGAGCCCGCAACGCGCGAGAACCTGCGCGCCGCGCTTCGGCACGCCGGCCTGCTGGAGGATCCGCGATGACCCCCGAGATCTTGCGCGCGGAGGTCGAGCGGCTCGCCGCCCTGCCGTCGCCCCCGCGGGAGGAGTCGCTGCCGGTTCTGGAGGCCCTGCTCGACGCGCTCGAGCGGGGCGAGGTCCGGGCCGCGGAACCGAGGCCGGGAAAGGGCTGGACCGTCCATGCCTGGGTGAAGCGGGGGATCCTCCTGGGGTTTCGCGTGGGCGTGAACGGCGCCCTACACGTCCCACCCGTGTTCCACTTCCGCGACCGGGACACGTTTCCGACGCGCGACCCTTCCGTCGGCGCCGACGTGCGCGTGGTCCCGGGGGGGACGACGGTGCGCCGGGGGGCGTTTCTGGGGCAGGGCGTGGTGGTGATGCCGCCGGCGTTCGTGAACGTGGGGGCGTTCGTGGGCGAGAAGACCATGGTGGACAGCCACGCGCTCGTCGGCTCCTGCGCGCAGATCGGATCGCGGGTCCACCTCTCGGCTGGCACCCAGATCGGCGGCGTCCTCGAGCCGGTCGGGGCGCTGCCGGTCATCATCGAGGACGATGTGCTCGTGGGCGGCGGCTGCGGGGTCTACGAGGGGACCCTGGTGCGGGCCGGCGCGGTCCTGGGCGCGGGGGTCGTGCTGACGCGGGCCGTGACCGTGGTGGACCTCGTGCGCCAGAGCGTGCACCGCGCGGTGCGAGGAATGCCGCTCGTGATCCCGGAGCGCGCCGTGGTCGTTCCCGGGGCGCGCCCGGCCTCCGGAGAGTTCGCGCGGGCCCACGGCGTGTTCCTGCAGGCGCCGGTGATCGTGAAGTATCGCGAGGAATCCTCGGATCCGGCACTCGCCCTCGAGGAGGCCCTGCGCTGATGCTTCGCCCCGCCCTCCGCATGCAGGGGATCGAGCGCACGCTGATCCGCCAGATCTTCGACGCCGCACCCGCGGACGCGATCAACCTGGGTCTCGGGCAGCCCGACCTGCCCACGCCCGCGCGGATCCGTCTGGCGGGGATCCGGGGGATTGCCGAGGGCAGAACCGCGTACACCTCCACCGCGGGGGATGGCGCGCTGCGCGCGGCCGTGGCCCGGCGCTATGAGGGGTTCGTTGGGGGGCCCGAGGGGGTCGTGATCACCATCGGCTCCCAGGAAGCGATGTTCGCCGCGCTGCTCACGCTCGCGGATCCGGGGGACGAGGTGCTCTATCCCGACCCTGGGTACCCGGCGTACGCCACCATGATCCGTCTCGTCGGCGCACGTCCGGTCGCCTATCCCCTGCGCTACGGGCGAGGGTTCCGGATCGACCCGGCGGACGTGGAGGCGTGCATCGGCGAGAGGACCCGCCTCATCATCCACTGCAACCCCTCGAACCCCACGGGCGCAGTGGAGCGCCCCGAGGATCTGGAGAGGCTGGCCAGACTCCTGGAGAGCCGGGGCGTGGGATGGATCTCCGACGAGATCTACTCGGCGTTCGTGTACGACGCACCCTACAGCTCGCTGCGCGATCACTCGCGATCCGGCGGCCTGGTGGTCTCGAGCGTGTCCAAGGATCTCAGCATGACGGGCTGGCGGGTCGGATGGGTCGCGGGACCTGCGCCGATCGTGGCCCGCATCATCGCCGCTCACCAGTACCTGGTCACCTGCGCGCCGAGCGTCTCCCAGACGGCGGCGCTGGCGGCGATGGATCCGCAGGGTGACGCGGAGCGCGTCGAGCATCTCGAGATCTTCCGGCGCCGGAGGGAGACGATGGCGCGGGAGCTCTCACGCCTCCCGCACGTCCGCTTCCACCTTCCCGGCGGGGCGTTCTATTTCTTCGTCGACGTCTCCGCGCACGGCCCGTCTCTGCCCCTGGCGCAGCGCATCCTCGAACGGCGGAAGGTCGTGACCATCCCGGGGGTTGCCTTCGGGGCGGGCGGGGAAGGCTTCCTGCGCCTGTCGTACGCGGCGCGGGAGGAGGACATCGTCGCCGGCGTGCGCGCCGTCGCGCAGGAGCTCGCGGCCGGGTCCGACTGACTAGGGCGTCTTCTCTTCGGGGGCGGAGCTCGACGCGGCAGCCGCCTCCTGGGCCTGGCGCTGCTTGTCGAGCATGATCACGGCCTGGCGCAGCGCCTGCACTGTCGCGGGGTCGTCGTCCGGGTGCGCCTCCAGATATTCGAAGAGGGCCGAGAGATCCTCCACGCGCGCGACCGGCAGCAGGGCGCGCGCCGCGGCCAGGCGCACGGAGCGGCCCTCGGCGCTCAACCCCGCCTTCAGCGGGAGCAGGGCGCGGCCACCGATCTGTGCGAGCGCCATGGCGGCGGGCTCGGCAGACTCCGGCTTCCCCTCGTTCAGGATCTTCTCGAGGAAGAAGCGAGCGCGGTCGTCGCCGATCCTGCCCAGCGCCTCCGCCGCCAACGGGAGCAGCGCAGGGATCTCCGCGGCGGCGTCCATGATCGTGAGGATCGCGCCCCGGTAGCGGAAGCGAGCGATCTCGGGAATGGCGACCCTCTTGGCGCCCTCGACCCCGTACCACACCATCGCCTCGAGGCCGGGCAGGTAGTCGGGGGGGATGCGCGCGGACATCTGACGGAAGGCCTCGATGTAGGCCCGGACCAGATCCTCCTGATCGCTCGGCTTGACCTTGCCGAACGCCACGCGCAGGGGAGAGATCGCCCGCTCGCCGTACGCCACGATCTCGGCCCGAGCGCGCGCGCAGAGCTGGGGGGCCAGCGGGGTGTCGGGCCAGGCGAGCCGCGCGAGGGCCTGGACCTGCTTCGAGGGCTCCTCTCCTGCCTTCGTGACCGCCTCGACGATCAAGCGTTCCGCATCGACCGGCTCCGCGCCGAGGGTGGACAGGGTCGAGAGCAGGACAACGGAGGCGGCAGAGACGAGGAACCCGGAGGCGCGCACGTCGGAACTCCTTTCCGGAGGGGCGGCGGAGCCGCGCTCTTCCGGGGCCGATGAAGTATACCGCGCAGCCCGGCTGGGGGCATGGAGGGAGGGGATCACGGACGCCACGAGAGGGCTCGCAGGCGCTCGATCTCGCGCCGCACGAGCACGAGGCCCTTCACCAGCGCCTCCTCCTCGGGAATGGCCGTGGGCGGGATGCAGAGCACGAGAAGGCTCCGGGCCTCGTCGGAGGAGTACCCCGCTGCCCGGAGCGCCGCAGAAGGCAGGCCAGCCTCGGTCGTGCACGGGGATGCGGTTGCGGCGAGGACGCCGTGTTCCTCCAGGGAGAGCGCGAGAGCCTCCCCGTCCACTCCGCTCACGATCAGGGCCAGATGTCCGGGAAGCCTGCTTCCCGGAGGGGGCCCGCAGCAGTCCACACCCTCCACGCCTCCGAGCTCGCGGAACAGCCTCCGACCGAGTCGCTCGAGCGCCTCTGCTCGGCGCTGAGCCTCGAGGCGGGAGAGGCGCGCGGCAGCTCCAGCGCCGACGATTCCCGGAAGGTTGGGAGAGCCCGGCCGGTATCCGCGCTCCTGCGTGCCTCCCTCGATGAGCGGCGGGATCGGGATCGCGCCCCTGAGGACGAGGGCCCCGACCCCCGCCGGACCGCCCAGGTTGTGAAAGGAGAGGACCAGAAGGTCCGGGTCGCCGAGACTGCTGCGGTTCAGGGGAATACGCCCTGCAGTAAGGCTGGTGTCCAGAAGCACGAGTCCCCCGGCTCGCTCGCGCGCCGCCAGCGTCAGGGTGGCTGCGGGCTGGAGGGATCCGAGCTCGCGGTGAGCATGGGCGAAGGCAAGCAGGGCGGGTGCGCGTGCGCGGACGGCGTTCGGATCGACGAGGCCGTCCCGGCCCACGGGAAGGACCTCGAGCCTGCAGGCGGCCCGCGAGAGGGAGCGCGCCGGGTGCAGGAGCGAGGCCTGCTCATGGGCCGGGATGGTGATCAGGGGCACGGGAACACGCTCGCGCAGCAGCGCCGCGGCCCCCTTGAGGGCGAGATTGTTGGCCTCGGTCGCGCCCGAGGTGAACACCACCTCCTCCGGGGTCGCTCCCACCAGCGCCGCGACCTCCGATCGTGCCTCCTCGATCGCGCGCCGCGCCGCCGCTCCGCGTGCGCTCAGGGAGTCGCTGCTGGCATGGCGCTCGAGGAGCCAGGGAAGCATGGCCTCGACCACCGACCTCTCCGGCGGAGAGCTCGCGACGCCGTCGAGGTCGAGCAGGCTCACGCTCCCTTGCTTCCCCATCCGCGGCGCAGCCGCTCGAGGAAGCCGGGGGATTGGGGCTCCGGCGAGGCGGGCTCCGGATCCAGGCTCTTCAGGAGGCGGTCCGCGATCGCGAGGAAGGAGGCGGCGGACGGAGAGTCGGGATCGGCTGCGACCACGGGGACCCCGCAGTCGCCGCTGACGCGGATCGAGGGATCGATCGCGATCTCCCCCAGGAACGGGGCCTCCAGGCGCTCCGCCTCGGCGCGACCTCCGCCGTGGCCGAAGATGTCGGTGCGGGTTCCGCAGTGCGGACAGGCGAACGCGCTCATGTTCTCCACGATCCCCAGCACGTCCACCCCTACCTTGCGGAACATCGCCACTCCCTTGATCGCGTCGGCGAGAGCCACGTCCTGCGGGGTCGTGACGATGATCGCCCCGGCGAGGCGCACCTTCTGGGAGAGGGTGAGCTGTGCGTCTCCCGTTCCGGGGGGCATGTCCACGACGAGCACGTCGAGCTCGCCCCAATCCACGTCGGCCAGGAGCTGGCTGAGCGCCTTCATGACCATCGGGCCACGCCAGATCACCGCGGCGTTCCTCTCCACCAGGAATCCCAGCGACATGAAGCGCACGCCGAAGCGCTCGAAGGGGAGCAGGCTGCGTCCGGACTCGCCGCGGCGGGGAGGCTCGTCGGTGCCCATCATGAGGGGGATCGAGGGTCCGTAGATGTCGGCATCCAAGAGTCCGACGCGCGCTCCGCGCGCCGCCAGGGCGACCGCGAGATTGACGGCGACGGTCGACTTGCCCACCCCTCCCTTGCCGGAGGCGACCGCCACGGTGTGCTTGACCCCGGGCAAGAGATCCTCCTCTCCAAGCGGAAGCGTGGGGGCGGTATGAGGGGGAGGGGGAGCGCCCCCCGGGGCCGGAACGGGCGCGGCGAGGATCTCCACGGAGGCGATCCCGATCCGTTCCAGCGCGCGCCGGGAATCCTCCTGGATGCGCGCTGCCACCTCACGGGTCGTGTTGGCGGACAGCTCGAGACGGAAGCGGGCGCGATCGCCGTCCACACGGACGTCGCGCACGATCCCGAAGGAAACGATGTCTCGCGTGAAGCCCGGGTACTTTACCGTGCGCAGGGCCTCGAGAATCTCGCGCTCGCTCACCTGTGGACTCCGGATTGCCGGACGACGGCCGGCCGGGTCGCGGGCGACCGGAACCCTCAGAAGCGATACGCGATCCCGGCGTAGAACCCCTCGTAGAGGACGCGCAGATCCTGCTTCTCGAGCGTCTGCGTGTTCACAACGGAGGTAGCACTGGCCGGCGTGCTCGGGCGGACGAAGGCGCCCACGCTGTCGTACGAGCTGCTGCGGAAACCGCCGACGACCTCGAGCTCCTTCCATGGCTTCCAGCGGAAGCCGAGATAGGCGTCCAGGACGTTCCCCGAGATCTGCGCCGTCTGCACCTGGCGGCCGATCGAGAAGGTCGTCTGCCGGATCGAGGGGCTCGAGGGGCTGTCGGTGAGGAACTCGTCGTAGGGTGGCGTCAGGATTTCGACGAGAACGCCGTCCTGGTAGACCCCGTAGAAGGACACGAACGAGGCGTAGGACTGGGTCAAGTCTCCGCGCAGAAGGGCGTAGGTGGCCCCCGCCTCCACGACGAACTTCTCGGCCTTGCCGAAGGGGAACAGGAACTCCACCCCCACCTCGGGCCCCCTTCCTCCGTAGGTCGACGACTGCGTGGCCTCGTCGGAAAAGGGAATCAGGTCCGAACGCGGCCCGGGGGCGGGCGGCAGGGTCACCGGAGGGAAGAGTTCGGTCGGAGGATTGAGCGCGAAATACTCGACCTGCATCTCCTGCACGTGGTTGACCTCTCGCCAGCCGGCGAGCCACTTGCCGCGCACGCGCTCCCCGGACATGAACGAGCGCGAGAAGTCGAGCCGCCATTCGCGGATCTTCGTGCGAGTCGTCGCATCGAAGGCGTCCGCGAGCCCGTCATCGAACACGCCGGCATACAGCGGATACGCCTGGATCTCCCCGTAGATGAACTGCCCCGGGCTGGAGCGCAGCAGGTCGACCTTCTGATCCTGCGAAAAATAGGTCCCACTGAACTCGCCGGCACCGTTGTCGAGGGCATAGGCGAACACGTAACGCGGTCGCCAGGTCGCGGTGTGCGCCACGTCCCACACCCGAGTCTCGAGGGGCGAGGTCGGGTTGAATTCGGTCGCCACGAAATACTCGGTGCCGGCCGGCTGCATGTACCACATATCGACTTGGAAGAACACCTTCGGCGTTCTCGGCGCGGCGACCTCCGGAGCCGGTTCCTCCTGGGGAGGCGCCGGAGGGGGGGGAGGCTCGGTCCCTTCTTCCTGCGCCATGAGAGCGCCTCCAGCGAGGAGCACCATCACACCCAGGATCAAGCGTCTGGCTTCGATTCTCATGGGACTCACCTTGTCCGCTCAGGCACTCGTCACGCCCGTGCGTCAGTGTACGCTGTAGGAGAAGGAGAGATGAGTGCCGAGTCCTGTTGCGCTCGTGATCCCGCTGGGGGTCACCTGCCGCCCATCGAGAGTCATGAACCCGGAGAAAGTCGGGTCCTGGAAGGGGCCCAGGGACTCCCGGGAGAAGCCGGCATTGACGATCACGGTGTCGCCGCTCTGAACCTCGACCTCCCAGGGCACCGGCGTCGTGCTCTGGCAGTTTCCCGGGTCCGTCGGGTCCGCGCCCCCCGCCATGTTCGGCGTGGGAACGTTGCCGAAGCCGCTGCACCAGCGCGCCCATTCGGCGCTGGACTCGGGGAGCGCGCGCGGGTTCAAGTAGAAGCGCCCCGGTGGCGGCTGGGGAGGCACAGACTGCGCGGGCGCGACCTCGGAATCGCCCGAAGTCAGGCTCGTGAAGGACGATGCGGCCGACGCCGGCGTGACGACGGTC
>Ga0316622_100001579_pt1 | contig 14955 bp, 14 predicted proteins | sample OWC_Aug_OW2_C1_D_FD_207646 | JGI IMG/M metagenome (GOLD analysis project Ga0316622, IMG submission 207646) | Wetland soil microbial communities from Old Woman Creek delta, Ohio, United States - OWC_Aug_OW2_C1_D5_C | ecosystem: Environmental > Terrestrial > Soil > Wetlands | place: USA: Ohio... | reverse complement strand
ACCCGGATCCGCCCGGCGGGATGAGGCGAAGAAGCGTGGAGGACCGGAAACCGTTCCCGGTAATACCGCTGCTGGTCTTCGTCGCCGTAGTCGCGGCGATCCGGTTGTCCCTGTTCCTCCCCCCGTCGCCCTTTTTCTCCCCGTCGCTACTCGCCGCCGCCCTCTTTCTCTATGCCCCCCTCCCCCGGTATTGGCGCCGCGGTTTCCCGGCGTGGGCGCGCGCGGCGGACCCCGGCAGGAGCATCGCGTTCTTCGCGCTGCTTGCCGGCGCGGGGGCGATCGCCTTCTTCCTGTTCGTGCGCCTTCCCCTGCCCCCGGCGATCTCCCCGTACCATGGGACTGTTCCCCTGACGGCGGCGATGGCCGCCCACCATCTGCTGCTGGTCGCCCTGCCCGAGGAGGTCTTCTTCCGGGGATACCTCTACGACGCCTTCGAGGAGGCGGGGCGGGAACCGGTGTTGCCCGTCGCCCTGCTCTTCGCCATCGGGCACTTCGTGATCGCCCCGTCCTCCTTCCGCCTGCTGACCTTCTTTCCCGCGATCCTCCTCGGATGGGGAAGAAAGAAATCGGGGAACGTGTACGTCCCGACGGCCGTCCACTTCCTGTACAACCTCTTCCCATCCGTGATCGGAGGTTCGCCGTGAGCGGCATCCGCGTGGCATCCGGGCACCTGTTCTTCTTCTACGCCTACGATGCGGGCTTCGAGATCGCGCTCGAAGAGGCGCGCACCTTGTGCGAAGCGTCCGATTCCCCGGGGATCGCGGGTCTGCGCCCGGCGCCCGCACACCTGCAGTACCGGCCGAGGCCGCTCACGGTGTCCGCCGGGGCGGTTCCCATCGCGGTTTCCGGGAAAACGTACCGGCTCGACGCGATAGTCAAGATCTTCGACTTCGGGGCCCTCTCCGTGACGCTCACCCTCCCCCTCGAAGATCTCTCCCTCGATGAGTACGCGGAGATCGCCCTTTCCCTCGCCTCGGAGAGCCGAATGGAGAAGTCCGCCCGGGATGCGGCACGGCGACTATTCGAGCGGATCCTCCCCGCCGTCTCCCGCGCGATGTTTGCGGACCTCGTGGAAGAATATTGCGTCTGGCACGTCGGCGGGTTCTCCCCGGTATTGAGCGGGACGGAGGCGCTCGCCCGTCTTCCGCGGGAGATCGCGCGCCTGCTGACCCTCGAACGGGGGGAGCTGAGCGAAGCGGCGGTCGCCGAGATTGTCCGCACCCCGATCCGGTACTTCGACAACGACCTGTTCCTCGCGGAGTGGAATGCCGCCTTCGTTTACGACCCGAAGTTCAAGGACACGGCGGAGGTGCTCGAGTTCCTGAATATCCAGGTGCTGGAACTGCGCTTCTTCGACCGCCTCCTCCACGAGGCGATCGAAGGGGTGTCCGAGGAGCTGCTCCCCCGCCGGCGGCTCTTCCACATCCTCCACGACCCGTACGAGGTCCCGATGCGCAAACTTTCCGGGATCCGGACCGACGTCTCCCTCATCCGGGAACGGATCTACAACGCATTGAAACTCGTGGGGGACGCCTACCTCGCCCGGGTATACGAGGAGGCACGTCGGAAAGTGGGGGCGGAGAAGCACGAGGGGACGGTGCGCGACCAGCTCGCCACTCTCACGGACATCTACACGGTGCTGAACAACCAGGCCCAGGCGGCGCGTGAGGAAACGCTCGAACTGATCATCATCCTCCTCATCGCCATCGAGATCGTCATGGGCCTCCTGCGCTGGTAGCCCCCTTGCGCGGAATCGCAGGCATCGCGGGCGCCCCGATCGGTGAATCGCCGCTCGGTTTTTGGTACTATTCCTACCGTACGGTCACCGAGCGCCGACCCAAGGAGGATGTCCGATGAGGATACGCACGATCGACCAGCTGGACCTATCCGGCAAGAGAACTCTCATCCGCGTCGACTTCAACGTGCCGATGGACAAGGCCGGGAACGTAACGGACGACACGCGGCTCCAGGCGGCGCTCCCCACGATCCGGCTGGCGATCGAGCGGGGGGCGAAGACGATCCTGCTCTCGCACCTCGGGCGCCCGAAGGGGAAACGGCTGGCGGAGATGAGCCTGGCTCCGGTCGCGCCGTGTCTGTCCCGGCTGCTGGGGCGGCCGGTGGCGTTCGCGCAGGATTGCGTGGGCGAGCCGGCCGAGAAGGCCGTGGCCGCGATGAAGCCGGGGGACGTCCTGCTCCTCGAGAACGTGCGCTACGAGGCGGGGGAGGAGAAGAACGACGAGGAGCTGGGCAAACGGCTCGCCGCCCTCTGCGACGTCTACGTCAACGACGCATTCGCCACGGCGCACCGGGGGCACTCCTCCAACGTGGCCATCGTAAAGTTCGTGAAGGAGCGCGCGGCCGGTCTCCTGATGAAAAACGAGATCGCCTATTTCGAGAAGGCGCTCGTCTCCCCCGCCCGTCCGTTGGCGGCGATCTTCGGCGGGGCGAAGATCTCCGGAAAGATCGAGGCGATCAACAACGTCCTCGACAAGGTGGACAAGATCCTGATCGGCGGGGCGATGGCCAACACCTTCTTCGCCGCGCTTGGGTACGGGATCGGGAAATCGCTCTACGAGGCCGAGATGGTCGATACGGCGAAGCGGGTTCTCGCCGGCGCGGCGGAGCGGAAGGTGCGGCTCTATCTGCCGGTCGACGTGATCGTGGCCGAGCGGCTCGAGGCATCCGCGCCGACCCGGACCGTGCCGGCGCGGGAGATTCCCGACGGGATGATGGCGCTCGACATCGGCCCCGCGACGTGCGCCCTGTTCCGCGAGGCGCTTCGGGATGCGAAGACGATCGTATGGAACGGCCCGATGGGGGCCTTCGAAACCGCACCGTTCGCGGCGGGGACGCAGGCGGTGATTCGAGCGCTGGCCGAGAGCAACGCGCTGACGATCGTGGGCGGGGGGGACACCGACACCGCTCTCCACAAGGCGGGGCTCTTCTCCCGGATGTCGTACGTCTCCACGGGCGGCGGCGCCTTCCTCGAACTGCTCGAGGGGAAGCACCTCCCGGGGATCGCCGCGCTGGAAGAGGAGTAAGGCTCGGCGCCACGGAGGCAGGGTGCGCAAAACCTCCCCCAAGAGCCGCGCCGAGGAACTGCGCAGGCTCCTCCGTTACCACAACGACCGGTATTACCGGGACGACGCTCCCGAAATAACCGACGCCGAGTACGACGCCCTGTTCCTCGAGCTCCAGCGGCTCGAGGAGGCCCATCCCGAACTGTCCGACCCCGACTCGCCGACCCGGCGCGTCGGGGCGGAGCCGGTCGCGGCGTTCGGAACCGTCGTCCGGGACGTCCCGATGCTCTCCCTGCAGAATGCCTTTTCCGAAGTGGAGCTTCACGAGTTCGACGCCCGCGTCCGGCGGTTCCTCGCCGGTCGCGGCGTTCCGGCGGATGCGCTGGATCGCTCGGGGTACGTCGCCGAAGTGAAGATCGACGGTCTCGCGGTCGAGCTCACCTACGAGGATGGCCGATACGCCCGGGGCGCCACGCGGGGAGACGGTGTCCGGGGGGAGGACGTCACGGCGACCCTGCGGACCATCCCCGACGTTCCGCTTTCCGTGCCCCGGGACACGGCGGCAGCGGGCGCACCGCCCCCTGCCCTCCTCACGGCGCGCGGGGAAGTGTACATGGAGAAGAGCGAACTGGCGGCGCTGAACCGGGGCCGGGAGCGCGCCGGGGAGCCGATCTTCGCCAACCCCCGGAACGCCGCGGCGGGATCGGTCCGGCAACTCGACCCCAAGGTGACGGCGAGGCGCCGCCTGAAGCTTTGGGTCTACGGCACCGGGCGGGTCGAGGGAGCGGGCTTCCCGTCCCACTGGGACGAGCTCTCGTGGCTCTCCGCCCTGGGCCTTCCGGTCAACTGGGTCGGCAGCCGGCGCTGCCGGGACATCGCCGAGGCCGCCGCCTTCTACCGGGAAACGGGAGAGACGAAGGAATCGCTCCCGTACGAGATCGACGGGGTGGTGGTGAAGGTGGACGATACCGCGCTCCAGCGGGAGCTCGGCGAGATCTCGCGCTCCCCCCGGTGGGCCGTCGCGGCGAAATTCTCCCCGGACCGGGCGGAGACCACCGTGGAGGAGATCGTCGTCGGCGTCGGGCGAACGGGGACGATTACCCCGGTGGCCTTCCTGTCCCCCGTCGTTGTGCGCGGCGTCACCGTGCGCCGCGCCACGCTGCACAACCAGGACCTGATCGACGCGAAGGATGTCCGGGTGGGCGACCGCGTCCTCGTGCAGCGGGCGGGAGACGTGATCCCGGAGGTGGTGGAGTCCTTATCCGCAACGAACGATGCCCCCGGGCGGGGTCCGAAGTTCCGCATCCCGGACCGGTGTCCGGTGTGCGGCGCCCCCGTGGAGCGGGTCCCCGGCGAGGCGGCTCACCGCTGCACCGGGGGGGAGTGCGTGGCGAAGCGCAGGGAAGCGCTCCGTCACTTCGCCGCGAAGGATGCGATGGACATCGAGGGGATGGGGACGAAAATCGTCTCCGCTCTCGTGGACCTGGGGCTGGTGACGGAGCCGGCCGACCTGTACCGGCTCGACCGGGAGACACTGGCCGCGATGGAGCGGCTCGGGGAGAAGTCGGCGGACAACCTGGTCCGTGCGATCGACCGGAGTCGCCGCGTCCCCCTTTCCCGCTTCCTGTACGCGCTGGGGATTCCCCACGTGGGCGAACACATCTCCGAGATCCTGGCCCGCCACTTCGGATCCCTCGGGGCGCTGCGGGAGGCGACAGCGGAGGAACTGACGAAGGTCCGCGAGGTGGGTCCGGAGGTCGCGGGCAGCCTGCGAAGCTGGTTCGACGCGCCGGAGCGCGCGCGGGCCATCGATCGGTTGCTCCGGGAGGTGACGCCCCTCCCCCCGACAACGCAGGCGGGAAAAGGGTCGGGCAAGACGTTCCTCTTCACGGGGACCCTCTCGATGCCTCGCGCACGAGCCGCCGAGATAGTCCGGAAAGAGGGGGGAACCGTCGCGACGGGGGTCAACCGGAAAGTGGACTTCCTGGTGGCGGGAGCCGACGCCGGTGGAAAGAAGACGAAGGCGAAGGAGCTGGGGATCCCGATTCTCACGGAAGAGGAGTTTCTCGCGATGCTGGGGGGGAAGGAGTAGCCGATGGCCGGGGTCGACGAGGCGCACGTCATCGTCTCGGGCCGCGTGCAGGGGGTCTGGTTCCGCGGAAACACGCAGCGCGCCGCCTCTGCCGCCGGCGTCCACGGGTGGGTGCGCAATCTCCCCGACCGCCGCGTGGAGGCGGTCCTCCAGGGAGAGCGCGCAGCGGTGGAGAGCGTGATCGATTTCATGCGGGCCGGGCCGCCCGGGTCCGCCGTGACCGATTGCGTCGTCTCCTGGCGTCCGGCGGGAGAGCGGTTTCATGCCTTCGACATCCGCTACTGACCAGGTCGCCGCGCACTGGGTCCCGGACGGGGACGCCGTGCGGTGCGCGCTGTGCCCGCACCGGTGCCGGATCGGGGAGGGAAAAGCGGGGATCTGCGGGGTCCGCGAGAACCGGGGTGGGACGCTCTTCGCCGCCACGTACGGGAAGGTCGCCGCCGTCGCGGTCGACCCCATCGAGAAGAAACCGCTGTTCCACTTCCATCCCGGCGCCCGCATCCTCTCCATCGGTTCCGTCGGGTGCAACTTCCGGTGCGAGTTCTGCCAGAACTGGAACCTCGTCCTGCGCCAGGTCCCGGTCGAGCCGGTGCGGATCGAGGATCTGCTCCGAGCGGCGCGCCGGGAGAATTCGGTCGGGATCGCCTACACCTACAACGAGCCGTTCATCCAGTTCGAGTTCGTCCTCGAATGCTCGAAGGCGTTCCGGGCGGCGGGTATGAAGAACGTCCTGGTCACCAACGGGTACGTGAACCCGGAACCGCTCGCCGAGCTCCTCCCCTTCGTGGACGCGATGAACATCGACCTGAAGTCGATGGATCCCGCCTTCTACCGGAAGATCAGCGGAGGGGATCTCGACCCGGTCCTTGCGACGATCCGGGAGGCCGCGAAGGCGACCCACGTCGAGCTCACCACGCTCCTGTACACGGGACACAACGACGCGGACGATCAGGTCAGGAAGGTGGTCGACTTCGTCGCGGAGACGGACCGGGAGATCCCGCTCCACATCTCACGCTACTTCCCGCAGCACCGCGCCACGGCCCCTTCGACGCCGCCGGACCGGCTCGCTTCGGCGCGCCGCATCGCCCGGGAACGGCTTCCGAACGTCTACGTCGGGAACATGCGCCTGCCGGGTGCGGAGGACACCGTTTGCCCGGGGTGCGCCGCGACCGTCATCCGCCGGGAGGGGTACCGAATCGACGCGCGCGGTCTGTCCGGGGACCGGTGCGCCGCCTGCGGCGCACGCCTTCGATTCGTGGTATAAATCACCCGATGGAACGTTCGCGCCCGCACGGCCAGCGTGGGATCCTCGCCAGTCCGGGAGCGGGGAAGCCCCTCCCTGCTCTCCTTCTCGCCCTCTGCCTGCTCCTCTCCCTCCCATCCTTCGCCGCGACGGATAACAGCAAGGCGGGAACGTACGAGGACCGCGCAACCGCGGAGAAGATGAGCCGATCGCGCTACCGGAACCTCGAGGTGGCGTCCCTGGTCGTCATCCTCGTCGCGGGCGGCGCCGCCATCCTCTGGGCGGTCCGCAGGAGGAAACCTTGACATGATCCGGAACCCCTTGAAACGGATCCTGGTCGTCGACGACGAGCCGATGATCGTCTCCCTCCTCTCCACGATCCTCCGGGAGAAGGGATGGGACGTCACCGAGGCGCATTCCGGAACGGTGGGAATCGACCTGCTGGACCGGGTCCGGTTCGACGTCATCCTCACCGACCTCGTCATGCCGGGGGAGAGCGGCATCGACCTGCTGCGGGCGGCCAAGGAGATCCACCCCGACGTCGAGGTGATCCTCATGACAGGGTACGCCAACGCGGACACCGCCATCGAGGCGATGCGCAACGGCGCCTTCCACTACATCATGAAACCGCTGAAGACCGAGGAGGTGCTGCACCTCGTCGAGAAGGCGCACTCCCAGCGGCAGCTGCAGAGGGAGAACCAGTTCCTGAAATCGGAAATCCGCGCCTCCCACCATGTCCAGTCCATCGTCGGCGACAGCGAGCCCATCCTGCGGCTGGTCGCCACCCTCCAGGGGATCTCGGTCGCAGGCGGCCCGGTGCTGCTCGCAGGGGAGCGCGGAACCGGGCGCGGATTCTTCGCCCGCATCGTGCACTTCCACAGCCACCGGTCCGGGGAGCTTTGCGTCCCGGTCTATTGCGCGGGCGCTCCGGATGAGACGCTCATCGAGGAGCTGTTCGGAGGCCCGTCGGCCGCCGAAGGACCGACGTCGGTCCCCCATTCGGGAAAGTTGGCGCTCGCGAACCACGGCACGCTCTACCTCGCCGACTTCGCCGAGGCGGGAAGGAAGGTCCTCGAGCGGATCGAAGGGCTCATTGTCGACAAGACGACGGTTCCGGAAGATGGAGCAAACCCGATCACGCTCGACGTCCGGCTCATAGCTTCCAGCGCGGTCCCCGTAGAGGAGCTGGCGCGGAGAGGGAACGTTCCGCCGGCGATGCTCAAGGTGCTGGAGCCGAGGATCGTCCGCATCCCCACGCTGCGGGAGCACCTCGAGGACGTGCCGCTGCTGCTGCACCATTTTCTGCAGGAGGCGAACCGGGAACGGAAGAAACCGCTCAGTGGGTTCACTTCCTCCGCCCTCTCGGCTCTCGAAACGTACGACTGGCCGGGGAACGTCCGGGAGTTGCGGGATCTCGTCCGCGCCATCGCGGGAAAGAAGAAGCAGGGAACGATGATCGACGCCACGGAAATCCCGCCCGAGATCCTGTACCGGAACCTCCGCCGGCATCCGCCGCAGTAACCGGTTTTTCCCGACAAGGAGGCGTCCCATGAAAGCAGCTTTTATCCGTGAGCATGGCGGACCGGACCGCGTCGAGTTCGGTGACCTTCCGGAACCGGCCGCCGGGCCGGGGCAGGTCCGCGTGCGGGTCCGGGCGGCCGCGCTCAACCACCTCGACATCTTCGTCCGAAACGGCATCCCCGGCATCCCGGTGGCGCTCCCCCACGTGATGGGATCGGACGGGGCCGGCGTGATCGAGTCGACAGGCGCCGGGGTCACCCGGGTGAAGCCCGGCGACGAAGTCGTGCTGAACCCCGGGATCAACTGCGGGGAGTGCGAGTTCTGCCTTTCGGGGGAGCACTCCCTCTGCGTCACCTTCCACCTCCTCGGGGAGCACATCGCGGGAACGTTCGCGGACGTTGTCGTCGCACCCGCGGTGAACGCCTATCCGAAGCCGGCGGGCCTTTCCTGGGAGGAGTCGGCGGCGTTCCCGCTCACATTCCTCACCGCGTGGCGGATGCTCGTCACGAAGGCGCGGGTGAAACCCGGCGAGTCGCTCCTGATCGTCGGCATCGGCGGAGGCGTCGCGGTGGCCGCGCTGCAGATCGCGAAGCTCCTCGGCCTCACGGTATTCGTCACCTCGGGGAGCCTGGAGAAACTCGACCGCGCGAAGGCGCTCGGCGCGAATGCCGGGATCGACCACGGCAAGACGGACTTCTCCAGGGAGATTCGCAAACTCACGGGAAAACGCGGGGTCGATGTCGTCCTCGATTCGGTGGGAAAAGCTACGTGGAAGCAGTCGATCGCGTCCGCGGCCAAGGGGGGACGGCTCCTCACCTGCGGCGCCACCACCGGCCCCGATCCGCAGACAGACCTCGGGCGCATCTTCTGGAACCAGCTGACCGTGTACGGCTCCACCATGGGGACGCACGCGGAGTTCGCCGGGATGCTGAAGCTTTTCAGTGACGGGAAGGTGAAACCGGTCGTCGACGCGGTCTTCCCCTTGCCTTCGGCCGGGGAGGCCCTCCTGCGCCTCGAGGAGAAGCGCCAGTTCGGGAAGATCGTCCTGCGGATCGATTGACGGTGCCGGAGTCGTTTGATACGTTACAGGACGGAAGGAATTTCATAAAGGAGGCAGCCCGATGATCACCTTCGAGTACCGGTTCGACATCCTCCCCGGCAAGGCCGATGCGTACGAGAAATACGTAAAGGGGCAGGGAAAGAACATCTGGTCGAAGTACAGGGGAGTGAAGGCCGTGCGGAAGTACAAGAGCATGCTGGGAGGCTCCTCTCCCCAGCGCGTCGTCCAGGTGGATCTCGATTCGCTGGCCACGCTCGAGAAGATCCTCTCCGACCCGGGATTCAAGAAGGCGAAGGAGAAGTTCCACGGGTTGGTCGCGAACGTGAGCGACTCGCTGCTCGTCTCGATCTGATCCCGAGAAAGGGCGGCCAGCGGCCGCCCTTTCTCATTTCCTCTGCCGCAGGATCTCCTCGTAGACTTCCTTCCGCGAGAGCCCGGTGCGCTCGGCGATCTCCTTCGCGAGATCCCGGGACGACCCCGAAGAGTCCTCGACTGCGGCCCGGACGATCTCTTCCACCGATAGTTCGACCGTCTTCGGCGCGCCGCCCACAACCACGGTGACCTCGCCGAGGACGCTCGACCGCCCGGCGATCTCCGCCGACAGCTCGGGCAGCGTCCCTCGAACGATCTCCTCGTGCACCTTCGTCAACTCCCGAACGACGCAGGCCCGTCGCTCGCCAAGCTCGGCCGAGGCGTCCGCGAGGAACGAGGCGAGACGGTGCGGGGACTCGTAGAAGATCATTGTCCGCGTCTCGCGGGAAAGGGCTGCGAGCGCCTTGCGCCGCCGCACCGCACGGTTCGGGAGAAAGCCCTCGAAGGTAAAGTGGTCGGTGGGCAGTCCGGAGACCACCAGGGCGGCCACAAGGGCCGACGGACCGGGGATCACCTCCACGGGAATCCCCCCGGCGATGGCGTCCCGGACCAGGTCGTATCCAGGGTCCGAGATGGCGGGAGTGCCGGCATCGGAGACGAGCGCCACGCTCTCCCCTTCGCGGAGTCGTCGCAGGATCCCGGCCCCCGCCCGCGCCTTGTTGTATTCGTGGAAGACGACCATCGGCGTCCGGATCTCGTAGCGGTTGAGCAGCTTCACCGTGCGGCGCGTGTCCTCGCAGGCGATCACCGGCGCCTCCTTGAGGATCCGCACGGCCCGGAAGGTGATGTCCTCAAGGTTCCCCAGCGGCGTCGCCACGACGTACAGCGTCCCGAAACTCACATCGACCCCCTACAGTTTCCTCAGATCGGTGACTCGCTTCATCTTCCCGTCGACCGGCTCCAGGTCCTTCCTCCCGACGAGCTTCACGTCCACCGTCACCCCCAGCTCGTGGGTAAGCCGCTTCCGGATCGTCTCCACGGTCCTTCCGACGTGCCGGCGCTCCTCTCCGAACGGCGTATCCCCGGCCGCCTCCACGAGGATGGTGACCTCGTCCATTGCCCCCTTCCGGTCGATCACGATCCGGTAGTTCGGCTCCTGCCCCTCGATCTCGAAGAGCAGGGACTCGATCTTGGCGGGGGATACTTTCATCCCCCGGATGATCAGCATCTCGTCGGTCCTGCCCGTCAGGCGGCTCATCCGGCGCCCCGTTCGCCCGCACGGGCAATCCCCCGCCTGGAGGCTGGTGAGATCGCGGGTCCGGTACCGGACCATCGGGAATGCTTCCTTCGTCAGCGTCGTGATGACGAGCTCACCCGTCCCGCCGGGCGGCACGGGTTGAAGGGTCTTCGGGTCGATGACCTCGACGAGGAAGTGGTCCTCGTTGATGTGCAGTCCGTTGCGCTCGAGGCACTCGCCCGAGACCCCCGGCCCGATGACCTCCGAGAGCCCGTAATTGTCCGTGGCGACGATCCCGAGGGCGTCCTGGATCTCCTTGCGCATCTTCTCGGACCACGGCTCCCCTCCGAACAGGCCGTACTTGAGGGAGAGCGCCGAAACGGGGATCCCCATCTCGCGGATCGTGTCGGCGACCAGCATCGCGTAGGAAGGGGTGGACACCAGCGCCGTCGTCTTGAAATCCTTCATGATCTGGATCTGGCGGGCGGTGTTTCCGCTGGACGCGGGGATCACCGAGGCGCCGAGCCGCTCCGCGCCGTAGTGCAGCCCGAACCCTCCCGTGAACAACCCGTACCGGAACGAGACCTGGACGACGTCGTCCTTGGTCACCCCGCCGGCGACCAGGACGCGGGCCACCAGCTTGCTCCACATCGCGATGTCGTTGCGCGTGTAGCCCACGACCGAAGACGTCTCCGACGTTCCGGACGAGGCGTGGATGCGCACGACCTCCCGAAGCGGGACCGCGAAGAGCCCGTAAGGGTAATTTCCCCGCACATCCTCCTTCGTCGTGAACGGCAGCCGGGCGAGGTCGGAGAGCGACCCGATCTCCTCCGGGGAGACCCCGAGCGCGTCGAACTTCTTCCGGTAGAACGGGACGTGCGCGTAAACGCGGTTGAGCGTCGACTGCAACCGCTCGAGCTGGAGCTGCTCGAGTTCCTCCCGATCCATGCACTCCCTGCCAGGTTCCCAGTACATTCCGCCCTCCGATCCGTTACATCGTTCCTTCCGCGTCCAGATCCCGGCCAAGGTACGCCCGTTGCACCTCGCGGTTCGAGAGCAGGTCTTCCGCCGTCCCCTCCATGATAATCCGGCCGGTTTCGAGAACGTACCCGCGGTCCGCGATGCCCAGCGCGGCCTTCGCGTTCTGTTCGACGAGCAGAACCGTGCTGCCTTCCTCCCGGAGTCTCGTGACGATCGAGAAGATATCCTTGATGATCAGCGGGGCGAGCCCCATCGAGGGCTCGTCCATCATGATCAGCTTCGGGCGGGCCATGAGCGCCCTCGCGATGGCGAGCATCTGCTGCTCGCCTCCGGAGAGCGTGCCGGCAAGCTGCCGCTCGCGCTCCTTGAGGCGGGGAAAGATCCCGTAGATGCGTTCGAGGTCGTCCCGGACCTGATCGCCGCGCTTTCTACGGTATTGCGGGTAGGCGCCCAGGAGGATGTTCTCCTTTACCGTCATGGGACCGAAGACCTGGCGTCCCTCGGGGACGAGCGAGCAGCCGAGGAAGACGATCCTCTCCGGGGGCAACGTCCCGATCTCCTTCATGTCGAAGAGAATCTCGCCCGATCGTGCCGGGATCAGTCCCGAGACCGTCCTCAGGAGGGTCGTCTTCCCGGCGCCGTTCGCCCCGATGATCGTGACGATCTCTCCGGCCCCGATGTGCATCGTGACCTTCTTGAGCACCTTCAGCCCGCCGTATCCGGATTCGAGGTTCTTGATCTTCAGCACGCGCCCCTCGATCCCGGAACCGCCGCTCCCGCCGATGTTCCCTTCACTCGTCGTCCCCCAGATACACCCGGATCACCTCCCGGTTCTTCTGGATCGCGAGGGGACGATCCTCGGCGATCTTCTCCCCGTAACTCACCACGATGACCTCGTCCGAGATCTTCATGACGAGCGACATGTCGTGTTCCACGAGCAGCACGGTCACACCCATCTCCCGGATCCTCGAGATCAACCCTCCCATATCGTTCGTTTCCCGCATGTTCAGCCCGGCCGCGGGTTCGTCGAGCAGGAGGAGCCTCGGCTCGCAGGCGAGCGCCCGCCCGATCTCGACGATGCGCTGCTGGCCGTAGGCGAGACTGGTCGCCTCCGTCCCGGCATGGGCGACGATGCCGAGCATCTCCATGATCTCGACGCTCTTCTCCCGGATCCGCCGCTCCTCCTTCCACGTGAACGGCAGGTTCATCATCCCGGCGAGGAACCCCGCCCGGCTGTGGACGTGGCGGCCGATCATGATGTTCTCCAGGACCGTCATCTTCGGGAAGAGCCGGATGTGCTGGAACGTCCGTACCATGCCGCGGGCAGCGACCTCGCAGGACGACATGCCGTGGATCTCCGCCCCCCCGAAAACGATCTCGCCGGAATCGGGAGGAAGGAATCCGGAGATCAGGTTGAAGATCGTCGTCTTCCCCGCGCCGTTCGGCCCGATCAGCGCCTTGATCGATCCCGTGGCGACATCGAAGGAAAGGTCGTTGACGGCCTGGAGGCCGCCGAACCGTTTGCCGATCCCCCGGACCGAGAGAAGGGTCACGGCGCCTCCTCTTCGGCGGGATTCCGGGAGACCGCCCGTTTCAGATCGGAAAGGAGATGGCGCCGAAGCAGCCCGTCGGGCGCGAACAGCATGATCAGGATGAGGATGACGCCGAAGACGGCATCGTCGTAGGTCCCGAAATATCCGCGGAGCGACAGGTAGTTCAGCACGAGGCTCATCGACAGGGCGCCCCACAGGTTCGCCATGCCGCCGATCGCGACGATCGCGACGTACCGGACCGACTTCATGACCCCTGCCTCGGACGGGCCGATGCCGCCGTTGTAGTGGGTGAGAAGGACCCCGGCCAGGGAAGCGAACACCGCGCTCAACACGAACGTGTTCAACTTATAGCGGGCCGTCGGGATTCCCATGGCGCCCGCCGCATCCTCGGCGCCGTGGACCGCCGCAAGGGCCCTTCCCACCCGGGAATGGATCAGGTTCAGCAGGAGCACCATCCCGACGATCACGAGCCCCCACGCCAGGTAATAGTTGGAGACCCGTGTGGACGATTTCCCGGTGATGACCAGCCCCGCCGGCAGGGGGAACCCAGGAACATCGGAGATTCCGTCCGCCGCCCCGAGAAATCCCGTGCCCAGCACCATGCGATAGACGATGATTCCGAACCCGAGGGTCGCCATGGCGAGGTAGTGACCCTTGAGTTTCAGGACCGGCCCTCCCACAAGATAGGCGATGACGACCGCCAGGAAGATCGCGACCACGCAAGCCAACCACGGGTGGACCGTCAGGAGTTCGCCCCCGTACGCGTCGGGGCGGGTGACCAACATCCCCGAATCCGAAAGGAGGGAGACGAAGGCCCCCTGGTGAGCCTTCAGGTTGAACGTCGTCAGGAACGCCGTCACGTATCCACCGATGGCGAAGAACCCGGCGTGGCCAAGGGAGATCTGCCCCGCGTACCCGATGAGCATGCAGAGGCCGACGATGACGAGCGAATAGTACGCGGTCATCGTCAACTGGGTGAGGTGGAAGGCGGTGCCGGTAAAGAGAGTCGCCAACTGGATCGCCACGATGAGGCCGGCGAAAGCGGCTACCGGTAAATATCTCCGCGCCATCAGAACTCCTTGAGCCGGGCGGCCTCGGCGCTGCCGAAGATCCCGCTCGGCTTGACGAACAGGATGGCGAGCAGGATGGCGATCGAGATCGCCTCCTTGTACGCGGTGGGCAGCACCATGATACTGAAGGACTCGAGGATCCCCAGGATCATGCCCGCGCCGACGGCCGCCGTACTGTTTCCGAGCCCGCCGAGGATTGCGACGGTGAACCCCTTGATGGCGAGCGGCGCCCCGCTGTCGTAATGGACGTAGGTGATCGGGCAGACGACGGCGCCGCCGATGGCGCCGATCGCGGCGCTGATCATGAACGAGAGGGTGACCATGTTCCCCGTGTCGATGCCGCAGAGGCGGGCGGCGTCGCGGTTCGCCGCGCACGCGCGCATCTGCCGGCCCAGCATCGTCAGGTTGAAGAACGCGGTCAGCGCCGCGACCGCGAGGCCGCCAATGCCGATCACCCAAAGGACCTGCGACGAGATGAAGACCCCGCCCAGGTTGATGGAGGATACCGACGAGCCGGTGAAATAAGGGAGCGCCTTGACGCTTTCCCCCCAGATGTGCAACGCGGTCTCCCGGATCAGGATCGATATGCCGATGGTGATGATGACCATCCGCAGCACCGAAGGCTTGTGGAGCCAGCGGATGAAGACGATCTCGATGATCGCGCCGACGATCGTCGTGATGACGACCGCGGCCAGGATGGCCAGCGGCAGGGGGAAGAACTGGTTCAGCGTAACGGCGGTCATGCCGCCGAGCATGACGAACTCGCCCTGCGCGAAGTTGATGATGCCGGTCGCGTTATAGATGATATTGAACCCGATCGCGACGATCGCGTAGATCGTACCGTACGTGATTCCCGCGACCAGATA
>Ga0316622_100001578_pt1 | contig 14955 bp, 12 predicted proteins | sample OWC_Aug_OW2_C1_D_FD_207646 | JGI IMG/M metagenome (GOLD analysis project Ga0316622, IMG submission 207646) | Wetland soil microbial communities from Old Woman Creek delta, Ohio, United States - OWC_Aug_OW2_C1_D5_C | ecosystem: Environmental > Terrestrial > Soil > Wetlands | place: USA: Ohio... | reverse complement strand
GAGGAGTTCCAGGGAATCGTCACATACGACCAGTACGTGGTGGCTTTTCTTGAACTGATGCGGCTGCCGTACACCGGCTGCAACCCGCGCGGCATGATGATCTCGCGCGACAAGGTGCTGTCGAAGCAGATTCTCGCCTACCACCGCATTCCCACCGCGCGCTACGCGCTGCTGCCGCGCAAGCGCCGCTACGTCGAGCCGCGCAAGCTCAAGTTTCCGCTGTTCGTGAAATCGGCCACCGAGGATGCCTCGCTCGGCATCTCGCAGGCCTCGATCGTCTACGACGGCCAGAAGCTGCGCGAGCGTGTCGAGTTCATCCACGAGCAGACGAATTCGGACGCGTTGGTCGAGGAGTACATCGAAGGCCGCGAGCTCTACATCGGCGTGATGGGCAACGAGAGGCTCACGACCTTGCCGGTGTGGGAACTCAATTTCGGCACCCTGCCCGACGTAATGTCGATCGCGACGCGCAAGGTGAAGTGGGACCGCAAGTACCAGGTGCGGCACGGCATAGGAACGGGTCCCGCTCATGACCTGCCGCCCGGCCTGTCGCCGCGGCTCGCCACGCTGGTGCGGCGCATCTACCGCGCGCTGTCACTCAGCGGGTATGCGCGCATTGACCTGCGACTGAAGCCGGACGGCGGGGTGTACGTACTCGAGGCGAATGCGAATCCCAACCTGGCCCAGATCGAGGACTTCGCGACCTCGGCGCTCGCTTGCGGCATGGGGTACGACGCCGTGCTGGAGCGGATCCTGCAGTATGGGCAGAACTACGACGCGGCGTGGCGGCAGTCCTGACTACGCGCCGATGTCCGAGGCGTGCGATCCGGCGCCTTTCCGCGAGCGCGTGTCTGCCTTTCCAAGCTCGGGGAAAGGCGCCGGATCGCACGCCTGGACGGTTAGAGCGTGTGGCCCGTCTTCTGGAAGTGCGTGCGCTCGAAGATCGTCTGGCAGTCGATGCAGCGCAATGCCTGTGGCGTGACGTGCAGCCGCTTCACATCGATCGGCTTGTCGCACGCTTCGCAGACGCCGTAGCTGCCATCGGCCACGCGCAGCAGCGCTGCGTCGATCGCGCGCAGTTCGTCGAGGTCACGATCGATTTCGGCGAGGCCGACGTCCACGATCAGGTCGGCGAACGATTCATCCTCCAGTTCCCGCACGGAGTCGGCGATCTGCACATAGTGCTCCGAATCGCTCTTGATCAGCGCCTGGCGGATTTCTTCGCGCAGCTGGGTTTGCCGTGCGCGCATGGCCGCTTGCAGCGACTCGACCTGTTTGTTCGGGAGGTTGCGGGTCATCACCATCTTCCTTGGGACACCACCCAAGGATCGGACGCGATCCGCGCGACATAAATAGGGAAGATGCGCAATTCGTTGCGCCAAATGCGGCTGCTGCTGCGGGTCGCCGAGTCAGTCGGGCGGCAGGGCGCTCCCGTCCGGGAACAGTTCGTCTTCGAAGCCGAACAAGCGCATGTCGGCGACCCGCATCGGATAGAGAATGCCATCGAGGTGATCCACCTCGTGCTGGACGACGCGCGCATGGAAGCCCGTCACGGTGCGGTCGATCGGCCGGCCGTCCAGGTCGAAGCCGCGGTAGCGCAGGTTCGTGTGGCGGGAAACCAAGCCCCGCAGGCCCGGCACCGACAGGCATCCCTCCCAGGCTTCGTCGCGCTCATCGCCGAGCAGATCCAGCACCGGGTTGATCAGTACGGTATAGGGTACGGGCTCGGACTGCGGATACCGGGGGTTACGCGTGACCTCGAAGATCACGGCCCGCAATGGCACGCCAATCTGCGGCGCGGCGATCCCTGCACCGTTCAGCGCGCGCATGGTGTCGTCCATGTCGGTCACGAGCTGGCGTAATTCGGCGGTACCGAAGCGCTCAACGGGGGCAGCGACCTGCAGCAGCAGCGGATGACCCATGCGGAGAACGGTGCGGATGGCCATGCGGGATTCCACGGAGCGGGAACGCAAGCGTAATCGACCCTGGCCGATTGACAAGGCCCGGAGGGGAGCGTAGCTAAGGCGCGATCCGAACACCCCTGAGAATGACCGATGGACAATGGATTACGCTGCTGGAAATGCGGAGCGTCGCTCGCCGACTATTCGCTGCCGCTGCGGCGACTGGAGGAGTGCCGGGCATGCCATGCGGAGCTGCACGTCTGTCGCATGTGCGAGTTTTACGACACGGGCAAGGCCAAGCACTGCCGCGAGACCATTGCCGAAGAAGTGAAGGACAAGCAGGCAGCGAATTTCTGTGACTACTTCCGGCCGACACCGTCGGCCTACCGACCCGAGGCCCTGAGCGCGGCCGACAAGGCCAAGGCCGAACTCGAAGCGCTGTTCGGCCGTAAATAACGACCAGGAGACGACTGTGACGATGACCCGACAAGCGGTGCTGACAGGCATTGCGGCCATGACGCTGCTGGCAGGCGCGGCCGGTGCTGGAGAAACGACCGCGCAGAAGGCGGCGGAGGCGGCGCCTGCACTGACGGCAGTGCGACCCGAAATTTACGCACCGGTGACGCTGGCCGTGGACCTGTCGTCCCTGAGCGCCAGTGAACGGCAGATGCTGGGCCTCTTCATCGAGGCTGGCGAGATCATGGACGACCTGTACTGGCGGCAGACGTACGGCGACCGTGATGCGTTGCTGAAAGGCATCGCCGATCCGCGAACGCGCGAATTCGTCGCGCTGAACTATGGTCCCTGGGACCGGCTGGCCGACAACGCGCCGTTCGTGCCCGGTGTCGGCGCCAAGCCGGAAGGCGCGGAGTTCTATCCGCACGACATGACACGCGAGGAATTCGAGAAGGCGAACCTGCCGCTGTCGCGCAGCGAATACACGCTGCTGCGACGCGACGCCAAGGGCGCGTTGCAGGTGGTGCCGTACCACGTCGAGTACCGTGAGGCGCTCGAAAAGGCCGCGCTCAAGCTCGAACAGGCGGCCGCGCTGGCTGCGGACCCCGGCCTGAAGCAGTACCTGTCGCTGCGTGCGCAGGCGCTGCGTACCGACGACTACCGCGCGAGCGATCGCGCGTGGCTCGACATGAAGTCCAACCGCATCGACCTGGTGATCGGCCCGATCGAAACCTACGAGGACGCGCTGTTCGGTTACAAGGCCGCCTACGAGGCCTACGCGCTGATCAAGGACATGGAGTGGAGCAAGCGTCTCGAGCGCTATGCCGCCATGCTGCCGGAACTGCAGCGCGGCCTGCCGGTCGCGGATGCGTACAAGGCGGAGAAGCCGGGCACCGATTCCGACCTCAACGCGTACGACGCCGTCTATTACGCAGGTCACAACAACGCGGCTTCGAAGACCATCGCCATCAACCTGCCGAACGACGAGCAGGTGCAGCTCGAGAAGGGCACGCGCCGGCTGCAGCTCAAGAACGCGATGCGCGCCAAGTTCGACAAGATCATGCTGCCAATCGCCGATGAGCTGATCGTGCCGGAGCAGCGCAAGCACGTGACCTTCGACGCGTTCTTCGCCGACACCATGTTCCACGAGGTGGCGCACGGCTTGGGGATCAAGAACACGCTCGACGGCAAGGGCACGGTTCGTGAAGCGCTCAAGGATCAGGCGAGCTGGCTCGAGGAAGGCAAGGCCGACATCCTCGGGCTGTACATGATCACGAGGCTGCACGAGAAGGGCGAACTCGGTGGATCGCTCGAGGACTACTACGTGACGTTCCTGACCGGCATCTTCCGCTCCGTGCGGTGGGGCGCCGCCGAAGCCCACGGCCAGGCCAACATGGTGCGCTTCAACTACTTCGCCGATCGCGGCGCCTTCAGCCGCGATGCCAACGGCCACTACCGCGTCGACATGGCGAAGATGCGCAAGGCGATGGATGAGTTGTCGGCCGACATCCTCAAGCTGCAGGGCGACGGCAACTACGCGGGCGTCAAGGAGCTGCTCGCCCAGCTCGGTGTGCTGAAGCCCCAGTTGTCTGCCGATCTCGCGCGTCTCGGCGCCCGCAACATTCCGGTCGATGTCCGCTTCGAGCAGGGCAAGGCCGTGCTGGGCCTGCAGTAGGCGCGGCCGTGCCGAGCCTGGTCGAACGCGTCATCGAACCGCGGCCGCGCGATCTCGGCGATTTCGCCGTGCGTCGCGTGCTGCCCGCGGTCGGTCTGCAGACCGTTGGCCCCTTCATCTTCTTCGATCACATGGGACCGGCGGACTTCGGGCCGGGGCAGGGCGTCAACGTGCGGCCGCACCCGCACATCGGCCTCGCGACCGTGACGTACCTGTTCGAAGGCGCGTTCATGCACCGCGACAGCCTCGGCTCTGCGCAGTTGATCCGTCCGGGCGACGTCAACTGGATGGTGGCCGGTCGGGGCATCGTGCATTCGGAGCGCACGCCACCGGAGGTGCGCGACGCCGCAGGCCGCACGAGTGCGCACGGCATCCAGACGTGGGTCGCGCTGCCGCGTGCGGACGAAGAGCGGGCCCCGTCATTTGCGCATCACGGTGCAGCCAGCCTGCCGCGTATCGAGCGGCCTGGTGCGATCCTCACCGTGATTGCCGGAACGGCGTACGGCGAGCGGTCACCGGTCGACGTGTTCTCGCCGACACTGTACGTGGATGCGAAGCTGTCCGTCGGGGCTGCGATCGAGGTGCCGGATGAGCACGAGCAGCGGGGGTGTTACGTCGCGCAGGGCCGGATCGAGATCGACGGCAAGGCCTATGAAGAAGGCCAGTTCCTGGTGCTCGCGCCTGCCGCAGGTCCGGTGTCGATCCGCGCGCTCCGGGCCTCGCGCGTAATGCTGGCCGGCGGCGCGCCGCTCGACGGACCGCGGCACATCTACTGGAACTTCGTTTCGAGCACGCGCGAGCGCATCGAAGCGGCCAGGCGCGACTGGCGCGAGCACCGGTTCGCGCCGGTGCCGGGCGATGCGGAAAGGATTCCCCTGCCCGACGAGTGACACCGAGCCCGTGGGCGCGGCACGTTTCGCGTCAGGGTGCGTTCAGGCGAGTACCGCAACCGCGCAACGTCTGCCCACCCGATTCCACGGTCACGACGTGGTCGAATTCCACCTCGCCATCGTCCACGCAGCGCTCGGCCTTGATCGTGGCCTTGATCGTGACCGCATCTTTCTGCGCCGTGTAAACGATCGCACCGTCAGGCGTGGTCGCTGCCTGGGCCTGCTCGAAGTCGTAGCGGTCCTGGCCGAAATTGGTGGTCCAGCTCAGTCTGCTCGCGGGACCGATTTCCAGGATCCAGCCCGGTTCGTTGCCGAGCGCGCGGTAAACCACGCCACGCACACGGGCGTCCTCGCGCAGGGAGGCGGCTCGCCGTTCTTCGCATTGCACGGTCGGCATGCCCTGCCGCTCGAGCGTTGCCGTGCCGCCCTTGGTCCAGAACACCGCCACGCTGTCTGCGTAGCGCGCGCCCGAGGCGCTGACCGTCTGGTCGAGCCGCCGCGTGCCGTCGTGGAAGTCGATGGCAATCGCCTTTTCGCGCAACAGGTTGCGCATGACCAGCGTCTGGCCGTCCGCGCACTGCCACACGTAGGCGCGAAGGACGCCTGCGGGAACTTCGTCCGCCGCGGGCGTCGGCGCCGGTGCGGCCGCAGGGACGGATGCCGCCGGCTTCGCGTCCGCAACGGTTTCGCCCGCGGGCGCTTCCTTGCGCTGGCAGCCCGAGGCTGCGAGCAGCGCGATGCCCGCGCACAAGACGATCAACAGGCGGGAGGACAGCGTGGGCGAGGGCGTCATGCGGGTCACCTGGCGGGCGGGGTGTGCCTGATTTTACACCGGACGCCTCAACAGTTCGCTTCGTGCAGGCGGGCCTTCGCTTCGCGCCAGCGTTCCCACAGCCTGCCGGCCTCGCGCGCGGAGTAGCCTGTCCGCATGCGCGAATCGAGGCTGTCGAGCGTCGCCTGCAGTTTCTGGCAGGTCGCCGCGTGTTCTGTTTCGCCATCGTCGGGGTCGGCACTCTCACGCCCGGTCGCATTCCTGCGGTTCGCCGCCGATGGCTCCCTGGTCTTGCCGAGCTCCGGGGACGCTCCAGCCGCCGTGGGTGCAGGCGCGCTCACCTTCAGTTCGCGCACTTCCGGCAGGGGACCGCACGGACGGTCGGAGAACGTGACGAGGCCTGGTGCAACGCAGCTGTAGACGAGCCGGCGCGTCGGCTGCGCGCGCGGCTTGACCGGCTCGAGCACGACGGAGCCGCCACCTCCCGTCGGACTGTCGACGGCCGGCAACAGCAGCGCGTTGGCAGCGTGCGGTGACGTGGGCAGGAAGAGGATCGCCTGCGCGGCGAGAAGCAGGCGGACGGCAGGACGTGTCACAGCGAACCCTCCATGGACCGGAAGGCCATGCTCGGGTCAGCGCGCGGGAATGTCGTGCGCGATTCGTCGCACGTCCGCGCAATTAAGCGCCGGGCTTGGTACTGGTCACGGCCCTGTCACGCGCGCGACCGGGCCTCAGGCGCGTCCAACGTTCGAGTCGGTGGGTGCGTGGAAGTACTGGCTCTCTGTCGAGAACTGTTCGACCAGCCGGCGCAGCTCGGCCATGCGGGCTTCGGCGGTGCCGATCGCCAGGCAGTCCTCGCAGCGGGGGTCGCCGCAGGGCTGTCGCGTGTAGAGCCAGTACTGCACGGCTCCCGCGAGCAGGCCATCCGCGATGTCCCACAGGTCGGCCTTGTCGTCGCCGTCCGCGATCTGGTTGCCGAGGTCGACGGCACGACTGAAGGCCTGGTCGAACGGTTCGGAGTCTTCGATTTGCGTATTGGCGGTCACGTTGGGAAATGCAGTCAGGGGAAGAGCCGCAATGATACCAGACAGGTCCGCCGGAGCGCCGTCGAAATGTAGAAAAACTGCTTATAAATCAGGTGATTCTGGCGCTTCAGATGCCTGCCTTGGCGAGCGCGTCGACGAATGCGCGGACGGCGCCAGCCAGGCCCGGGTGTTCCGTTTCCAGGCGCACCGCGGCGTTTTCCAGTGCGTCGGCCGGCGCGAGGTCCTGGACGGAGCCGGCCTGGCCCTGCGGCGCCAGTGCCCGCTGGATATCCGCCAGGGCCGCCTCGAGCAGCGCACGCTGTTGCGGGTCGAGTTGCGGGACGTCGGCCAACTCGCGGTGCAGGTCGCGCAGCGTCTGTTGCAGGTCGTTCATTGCATTTCTCCGCCAAGGCGTTGCGATGAGTGTAGCAGCGGCCGGCGTCGCCTCGGCTGTGGAAAGACCGGACGCCGCTACGTCGTGGCCCACTAGAATGGGGGCCTCGAAGACCGGGAGCGCCGCATGAATTTGTCCATCAGGTTGTCTTGGGTGCCATTGCTTGCAATGGCCACGCTGTTCACCGCGCCGCTGGCGGCGCAGGCCGACTCGCCACGCTTTGAATTCACGCCGTTCGTTGGCGGTCGAATGGGTGGTGGTTTCGACGCCACGGCCGCGGACGGCACGAGCAGTTCGGCGGACCTCGACGCCGGCGTGAGCTTCGGGCTCGATCTCGGGCTGTATCGTGATGACCGGTCCTTCTACGAACTGCTCTATTCGACGCAGACGACGAGCTTCGACTCGACGGATCCGTTGCTTGACCGGGTGGACCTGCGCGTCGACTACCTGCAGTTTGGTGGCACCGCCTTCTTTCCGCAGGACAGCGATCACTTCATGCCGTACCTGTCGCTTACGATCGGCGCGACGCTGCTGGAGCCGGACAGCGGTGCCTACGACTCCGAGACCAGGTTTTCGGGCAGCATCGGCGGCGGCTTCCGCATTCCGTTCAACGACAACGTCTCGCTCAACCTGGGTGTGCGTGGCTACCTGACGCTGCTCGATTCCGACTCGAGCCTGTTCTGCGTCAGCGATTCCGGGGAGGCCGGCTGCCTCCTGCGATCGTCGGGCAGCACGTTCTTCCAGGCTGAAGGCCTGCTGGGGCTGAGCGTCCGGTTCTGACGGTGAACTCAATCGGCGAGCGCCGACCAGCGGCGAGGCCGCTGGCTTCGCCTGGCTCATAGCACGGGGACCGAGCTCGCATCCTCCAGCTCGGGTGGCGATTGCGTGAACAACACGCGCAGGCGCACGCCCACCTGCTCCTGGGGCGTCAGGCCGCTGCGGTCGCGCATGACGCGCACCAGCGTGGCCGGATCGTCGGTGATGACGTTGTCCACGTCGCGCTCGATCATGCGCAGCATCACCTCGGGCTTGTTCACGGTCCACACGTGGACCTTCTTGCCCGCGGCCCTGACTTTGTCCACGAGGCTCGCGGTCGCGCGTGCAGAACTCAGGCTCACGAAGTCGGTATCGGTCTTGATGACGCTGCCGACAGCTGCCGTCACGATCAAGCCGGTCTCGAGACTTGGTTGCAGCTCTTCGATCTGCCGCAACGACGCGTGGTCGAGTGACGTGATCACGACCTGGTCCAGGAACTGCTTCTCACGCAGCAACGCCACGACCGCCGCCGCCAGCTGCGGATCCGGCACGTTGTACTTCAGTTCGATGTTGATGCGGAACTTGCCGCGCGCGAAATCGATCACTTCGGCCAGCGTCGGCACGCGCTCACCTGCGTATTGCGGCCCGCGCTTGCTGCCAATGTCGATCGTCCCGATCTCGGCGAGCGTCAGGTCCTGCACCTTGCGCGGGTCGCTGCCCATGCGCATCAGGTCGCCGTCGTGGATCACGACGATCGCGCCGTCGCGCGTGCGTTGCACGTCGAGTTCGACGTAGTGGGCTCCGGCCTCATACGCCTCGCGGAACGCGGCCAGCGAATTTTCCGGCGCCCGCATCGAGGCGCCCCGATGGGCCGTTACGGCGACGTCCTCGCGCACGTCCAGGCGCTGCAGCAGGAAGATCATGGCGAGTGCGGCCAGCGCCGCGACGACCAGCACGGCGAGCAGGAGCGGTCGACCCACGCGCGCCCCCGTCGCATCGGCGACCGAATCTTCCGCTGCCCGGAGCAGGATCGGTGCTTCGCGCCGCTCGGCGTACATGCGGGTCGCAAGGAACTGGTGACCCGCGAACTGCAGCGTCGCGTAGAGGAAGCTGAAGGCGATGGTCACGGCCATGAAGAGCGCGACCAGCGGCAGGACGCGCTGCGGATCGACGCCGGCCCAGCTCATCGCAAAATCGGTGAGGTAACGGCCCGCGCGCAAGCAGAGGGCGGCGAGCGACGCCAGACACAACCACCACAGCAGCAGCGGCGTGATCGACTGCAGCAGTCGTCCCTCGAGCATGCGCTCGCTTGCGAGCAGCACGTCGGCTGGCTTCAGGTCGTGGAAAATCGCGATCGGCATCGCAAAGATCCAGCGTGCGAACTGTACCAGCAGCACGAACGCGAGACCTGCGCTGGCGATGCCCGCTGCCAGCAACGCACGGCGCCATTCTGGCGGCGTTTCGGACAGGTAGTAGTTGACGTCCCGTCCGGCAAGCGTCGTGAACCAGACGATCGCGATGACCGCGAGAAACGGCAATGCCAGCAGCACCACGCGCGCGAACATGCGGCCGCCCAGCAGCACGAGCAATCGCAGCTTGTCCGTGACGGCGCCGATGGTTCCCCACAGCGTGACCGGGCGCTGCCCGATCGCATGCCCCGAGATCCAGGCATAGCCGGCGAGTTGTGCGATCTGGAAGCTGATCGCTGCGCCCGCCGAGAGCAGCACGAAGACGATACCGGGCGGTGACAGCACGAAGCGGGCGATGTCGAAATTGCTGATCACGTCGGACCCGGAACGGGCGACGATCCGGTCGGCGAGCCAGCCGGCGAGCGGGGCGAGCGCAATGAACCCGAGCAGCTGCACGAACAGCTGCCAGGCGATCACGACTCCCCAGCGCCGTCTGAAGTCAGTGCGGGTGCGGTCGAATAGTCCAGCCCAGTTCATGCGCGACGCCCGTTGTCGTTATGCGGATCGCAGCGCCCGGGTTCCGTTCAGCTCAAACGAGGACCCGTTCGATGCCGCCCGCGTTGGCCCGTTGCACGTAGGATTCGAGCCAGGCGGGGCCCAGCAGGTGCCGCGCCATCTCGACCACGATGTAGTCCGCGCCGGTGCCTGCGTCGTCATCGTACCGCGACAAGCCCTGCAGGCACGACGGGCAGGAGGTCAGCACCTTCACTTCTCCGCTGAAGCCATCGCCACGGAGCCTGCCGGCGCCCAGTTCCATCTCGCGCTGCTTGCGGAATCGCACCTGGGTGGCGATGTCCGGCCGTGTGACCGCGAATGTGCCCGATTCACCGCAACAGCGGTCGTTTTTTTCGATCCTGCCGCTCGTCCCGGCGGCCAGCAGTGTGTTGACGACCTTGAGCGCTTCGTGCGTCTTCATCGGTGAGTGACACGGTTCGTGATACATGTAACGCACGCCCGTCGCGATCTCGAGCCGGATGCCCTTCTCGAGCAGGAACTCGTGGATGTCGAGGATGCGCGAGCCCGGGAAAATCTGGTCGAACTCGTAGCCCTGCAGCTGGTCGTGGCAGGTGCCGCAGCTCACCACGACGGTCTTGATGTCGAGGTAGTTGAGCGTGTTCGCCACGCGATGGAAGAGGACCCGGTTGTCCGTGATGATTTTCTCGGCCTGGTCGAACTGCCCGGCGCCGCGCTGCGGATAGCCACAGCAAAGGTAGCCCGGCGGCAGCACCGTCTGCACGCCGGCGTGCCAGAGCATGGCCTGCGTCGCGAGTCCCACCTGCGAGAAGAGGCGTTCCGAGCCGCAACCGGGGAAATAGAACACTGCCTCCGAATCGCTGGTCGTCCGCGCCGGATCGCGGATGATCGGCACGTAATTGCGATCCTCGACGTCGAGCAGCGCGCGTGCCGTCCTCTTCGGCAGCCCGCCCGGCATTCTCTTGTTGACGAAGTGAATCACCTGCTCGCGCAGCGGCGGCCGCCCGCCCGTCGTGGCCGGCGGCCGCTTCGTCTGAGCGGCGCCGAGCTTGCCGAGCGTCCGGTGGCCGAGACGCTGCGCCTTGTAGCCCCAGTCGATCATGAGCTTGCGCGTCAGCTTGATCGTGCCCGGGTCGTTCGTGTTCAGGAAGAACATGGCAGCCGACTTCGCAGGATTGGCGGCCTGGTCGCCTAAGCGTCGCAGCACGTCGCGCATGGCCATCGAGACGTCACCGAAGTCGATGTCGACGGGGCAGGGCGTTTCGCACTTGTGGCAGACCGTGCAGTGATCGGCGACGTCGCCGAACTCGTCCCAGTGCTGGATCGAGATGCCGCGACGCGTCTGTTCCTCGTACAGGAACGCCTCGATCAGCATCGAGGTGGCGAGGATCTTGTTGCGCGGCGAATAGAGCAGGTTCGCGCCCGGCACGTGGGTGCTGCAGACCGGCTTGCACTTGCCGCAGCGCAGGCAGTCCTTGATCGCGTCGCTGATCCCCGCGATGTCCGACTGCTGCATGATCAGCGATTCGTGGCCGAGCAGGTTGAAGCTCGGCGTATACGCGTTGCGCAGGTCCGCGCCGGGCAGCAGCTTGCCGGCGTTGAAGCGGCCTTCCGGGTCGACGCGCCGCTTGTAGTCCCGGAAGCCGAGCGTCTCGTCGTCCGTCAGGTACTCGAGCTTGGTGATGCCGATGCCGTGCTCTCCGGAGATCACGCCACCGAGCTCGCGGGCCACCCGCATGATGCGGCCGACGGCGCGGTTAGCCGCCTGCAGCATCTCGTAGTCGTCGGAGTTGACCGGGATGTTGGTGTGGACGTTGCCGTCGCCCGCGTGCATGTGCAGCGCGACGAACACCCGGCCGTGCAGCACGCGCCGGTGGATATCCCCGAGTTCGGCCAGCAGCGGCACGAACGGGCCGCCGGCGAAAATGCGCGTGAACTGGCTTCGCAACTCGTGCTTCCAGGACGCGCGGATCGTCCTGTCCTGCAGCAGGTCGAACACTTTCAGGCCTGGTTCGCCGGCGCTGCGTCGAGTGGCCGCAGTCGCAATCTCTTCGAGCCCGAGTCGGCGCAGGTCATCGAGCGCGCCAGCGAGCGGTCGGTCCATGCTCCTCGCGTACCACGACCAGCGTTCGCGAACCTGCATGATGGCATCCAGGGCCTGGCCAAGCCGGGCGCCAAGCATTTCGTCGCGCGGCATGCGGTCGATGTCGGCGTCGCCGGTCTTTCCAAGCTTCGGTTCGCCAAGCAGGTACGCCTCGAGCGCGTCGAGCAGCTGCAGCTTGTTGGCGAGCGAATACTCGATGTTGATGCGCTCGATCGCGTCCGTGTATTCGCCGAGGCGCTCGAGCGGGATCACGACGTCTTCGTTGATCTTGAAGGCGTTGGTGTGGCGGGCGATTGCGGCGGTTTTCGCGCGGTCGCGCCAGAAGGTCTTGCGTGCCTCCGCGCCAGCGGCGATGAAGCCCTCGCCGTGGCGCGCATTGGCTATGCGCACCACGTCCGAGGCGCAGCGCGACACGGCGTCGTCGTCGTCCCCGACGATGTCGCCGATCAGTACCATCTTGGGCAGCGCGCCGCGCTTCGATTTTGCCGCGTAACCAACCGCCTTCAGGTAACGCTCGTCGAGATGCTCCAGGCCCGCCAGCTGTACGCCGCCCGTGCGTCCCTGCCGCGCGATTTCGTCGCGAATCTCGACGATCGCGGGAATCGCGTCGCGGGCCTGGCCGAAGAACTCGAGGCACACCGTGCGGATGTGCGCAGGCATGCGGTGCACGATCCAGCGTGCGGAAGTGATGATGCCGTCGCACCCTTCTTTCTGGATGCCTGGCAGGCCGCCGAGGAACTTGTCGGTGACGTCCTTGCCGAGGCCGGTCTTGCGGAAAGTAGATCCGGGAATCTCGAGCCGTTCAGTACGGAGCACGTTCGCGGTGCCGGCGGGATGCCGCCCGTCTTTCCAGGTCAGCGCGAATGTCGCAACGGGTGCGTCGTGGATCTTGCCGCGGTTGTGACCGATCCGCGTCACCTCGAGCCAGTTGCCTTCGGGGTCGACCATGCGCCACCACGCGAGGTTGTCGAGCGCTGTGCCCCACAACACGGCCTTCTTTCCGCCGGCATTCATCGCGATGTTACCGCCGACGACAGAGGCATCGGCGGAGGTGGGATCGACGGCGAACACGAAGCCTGCGTGGTGCGCGGCTTCCTCGACGCGACGCGTCACGACGCCTGCTTCCGTGAAGAGGGTCGGCACGTGACCCTCGACGCCCGGCAGCAACTGCGGTTCGACGTTACCGATGCGCTCGAGTTTTTCGGTGTTGATGACAGCCGCGAACGGCGTGAGCGGAACGGCGCTGCCGGTGTAACCAGTGCCGCCGCCGCGTGGAATGACGGTCAGGCCGGACTCGATGCAGGCGCGCACGAGTCCGGGGATCTCGTCCTCGGTGTCGGGTGCAAGCACGACGAAGGGTGTTTCGACGCGCCAGTCGGTCGCGTCGGTCGCGTGCGCAACGCGGGCATAGGCGTCGAAGCAGACGTTGTCGCCATGGGTGTGCGAGGCGAATGCCTTGCGCGCCCGCCGCCGCAGCGCGTCGACTTTGGCGAACGAACCCGAGAAATCGAGCACGGCGGCGCGCGCAAATTCGAGCAGTTTGCCGACCTTGGCGTCGCGCACCGCGTCGCTGGCGTCGCGGCGCTTTTCGATATCGGCGAGCCGGTGATGCAGCGCCTCGACCAGCAGGTCGCGCCGCTTCGGGTTGTCGAGCAGGTCCTGCTCCAGGTACGGGTTGCGCCGGACGACCCAGATGTCGCCGAGCACTTCGTACAGCATGCGTGCCGAGCGTCCGGTGCGACGCTCGGCGCGGAGATCGTCGAGCAGTGCCCAGCCCGTGGCGCCGAGCAGGCGAATCACGATCTCGCGGTCCGAGAAGGACGTGTAGTTGTAGGGAATTTCGCGCAGCCGCGGCGGCGGATCGAGGTCTGCCGGGTGCGGCGCAGTCGCGGAGTCGGTCTGGAGGTGGGGGTAGGCGGTGAGTGAGTTCACTTAGCGGAGTCGAGCTTGGCCGTGGCCGGCAGGGCACCGCCATTGTTACGCGCCAGCGACCCGACGGGTAGCGTGGATGTACCGGTTGCGATCGAATCCGGGTCGAGTTCAGGTGCTGCGGCGGATGCGTCGAACACAGGATCGCGCGCTTCGCCGATCCAGTCTCCACGCAGTTGCAGGCTGCTGATCAGCGAAACGATGACCGCGGCCGCGTAGGGGATGGATTGCACGAGCAGCACGGTGACCCAGACCGTCAGGTCAGGGCTGCCGACGAGTCCCGGCTGGTCGCCGTCCATCTGCGGAATGCTGCTCACCGCAAACGCGGCAACCCACAACCCGCACATCAGCACCGCTTCCTCGCGCGCTGCCGCCAGCGACTGCAGCCACGCGTGGCGTGCCGTCCGCTTCGGCGTGCGGAAGAACGGGCGGTCCTTGTTGATGAAGCCGCTGAGCATCGCGGAACCGACGGTGTGCGACAGGCCGAGCCCGGCGATGGCTGCGGCGATGGTCTGGGTGAACGTCGCGCCCACCCGCGCCCGGTACAGGTGCAGCAGCTTGACGAGCTTGAAGAGGAACAGCGACAGCGGCAGCACCGAGAACAGCATCAGCGGCGGCTCGATGCTGCGCGGGAACAGCACCATCACCAGCGACCAGGTGAGCGCGGCCAGGTTCACCAGCAGGTTGAAGCCGTCCGCCAGCCAGGGCAGCCAGCCTGCGACAAAGTGGTACCGCTGGCCCGCGGTCAGCCCCGTGTCGCGGCCGTGGATCAGCGCGTCGAAGTGACGGCGCAGGATCTGCATTGCGCCGAACGCCCAGCGCGAGCGTTGCTTCTTGAAGTCGAGGAAAGTGTCCGGCATCAGCCCGCGGCCGTAGCTGCGTGCGATGTACGTCGTTTCGTAACCCTCGTCGAGGATGCGCAGGCCGAGTTCGGCGTCCTCCGTGATGCACCATTCCGACCAGCCGATGCGTTCGAGCAGGTTGCGCCGGACCATCGTCATCGTGCCGTGCTGGATGATCGCGTTGCGTTCGTTGCGCGTGACCATGCCGATGTGGAAGAAGCCGCGGTACTCCGCGTGGCACATGGCCTTGAACGCGCTCTCGGCGGCG
>Ga0316622_100001577_pt1 | contig 14957 bp, 9 predicted proteins | sample OWC_Aug_OW2_C1_D_FD_207646 | JGI IMG/M metagenome (GOLD analysis project Ga0316622, IMG submission 207646) | Wetland soil microbial communities from Old Woman Creek delta, Ohio, United States - OWC_Aug_OW2_C1_D5_C | ecosystem: Environmental > Terrestrial > Soil > Wetlands | place: USA: Ohio... | reverse complement strand
CCGCGCGTGCCGCCGGCCACGAAGGCCACCTTGCCCTCGAGCAGGCGCGCACCGAACTGCGGCTTCGCATCCATCGTCACTCCCCCTGCGCGCGCCGCTCGACGCCTCAGCGCGCCAACTGGTTGAACGGCACGCCCTTGTCGGTGCGCGGCTCGGGCGCGAGGCCCAGCACGCGCTCGCCGATGCTGTTCTTCACGATCTCGTCGGTGCCACCGGCGATGCGCATGCCCGCCGCACCCCACCACAGGCGCTCGATCATCGCGAATTCCCCGCCGCGCTCGCCGGCGGCGAGCACGCCGGGCGGACCCTGCAGGTCGATCGCGATGCGGGCGAAGGTCTGGACGGTCTGGGCGACCAGGATCTTCGCGCCGCTCATCTCGGGCCCTGGCTCGCGTCCCTTGCCGAGCGCGGTGAGCGCGCGGCATTGCAGCAGCCACAGGCCTTGCGCCGCCAGGTACAGGTCGGCGAGCCGCTCGCGGAAGCGGCCATCGCGCAGCGCCGGCGCGCCGAGGAACGGCGTATCGCGCAGCATCGTCGCCAGCGTCCGCCACAGATCCGGCGGCAGCACGCCGCCGATCGACAGGCGCTCGCTCATGAGTCCGGTGAGCGTGACCTTCCAGCCGGCGCCCTCGGCGCCTACGCGCTGGCTGTCGGGGACGAACACGTCCTCGAGAAACACCTCGTTGAAGTCGGCCTCGCCGCTCGGCTGGCGGATCGGGCGAATCGTGATCCCCGGGGACTTCATGTCGATGAAGAAGCTCGTCAGCCCGTCGAACTTGGGCAGGCTCGGATCGGTGCGTGCGAGCACGAGGCCGTACTGCGCGAAATGCGCCAGGGACGTCCACACCTTCTGGCCATTGAGGATCCAGCCTTCGCGGCCGTCCGTGCAGCGCTCGGCGCGCGTGCGCACCATGCCAAGATCGGATCCCGCGCCCGGCTCACTCAGCAGCTGGCACCAGAGGTGCTCACCCGATAGCGCCGGGGCGATGTGTCTTGCGCGCACCTCGCTGGAGGCATGCGCCATCACAGCCGGGATCACCATGCCAAGGCTCACGGCGAATGTGCCAGTGGGCACGTTGTAGCGACCCTCCTCCTGGCGCCAGATCAGTTCCTGGATGGGCGTTCCGCCGCGGCCACCGAGTGCCTTCGGCCAGGTGATCGCGCCGAAGCCGCCCGCGGCCCTGCGGGCCTGCCAGGCACGCGCGTCCGCCATGCGCTCTTCCGGGCTGGCGTCCGGACGGTAGAGCGTGTTCCCGCTCGACTTGAGCTCTGCATTCGCACTCAGCCAGGCACGGCACTCGGCGCGGAAAGCGGCCTCCTCGGGCGAATCGTCGAAGTCCATGGAGCCCGCGGCCCGAGCTGGTTTCGGTGCCGCGGACCCGGCCGGCTCCGCGAGCCGCTTCTCGAGCTGCGCCGCCAGCTGTTCGCGCCACGCGTGCTCGTGGCCGAGCAGGACCGCCTGCTGGCGCGCGCGACGCATGAAGAGGTGGCAGTCCATGTCCCAGGTGTAGCCCATTCCGCCGTGGACGTGCAGGCCCTCGTGCGCGGCCTGCGTTGCGGCCTGGCTCGCCGTCACCCGCGCCGCCGCGGCCGCCGCCGCAAGCTCGGGCGCTCCCTCGGGCGACGCCGCATCGGCCGCAAGTGCCCACGCACCGTAGTAGCAATGCACGCGCGCGACCTGATTGCCGTTGTAGAGGTCGGAGAGCTTGTGCTTGATGCCTTGGTACGAACCGATCGTGCGGCCGAAAGCGCGGCGCTCGCGCGCATAGGCGGCGGCCATCTCGAGCGCGGCGTCGGCGGAACCGACCTGTTCGAACGCGAGGAGCACGGCCGCGCGGTCCCGCACGCGTGCGAGCAAGCGCTCGGCATCGTGCACCGAGTCCAGTGCCTCAGCCGGCGTTGCCTCGAACGTCCACGCCGCGAACGGCTTGGAGGGATCCAGGGTTGCAAGCGGCCGCCGCGTCAGTCCGGTCGACAGGTCGCTTACCGTCCAGACGGGCTTCCCGCCTGCATCGGCGGCCAGCACAACGGCCCACTCGGCCGCCGCACCGTCGGCCACGAGTTCGACCGATCCGCTCAAACGCCCGTCGGCGAAACGCGGCAGAACCACGCCCGCCAGCACGCCGTCGAGTGGTCCGGCAAAAGCACCAATCGCTCCGCCCGCCACCGGCACAAGCCAGCGCTGCTGCTGCACCGGCGAGGCTCCGAGCAGCACCGCCTGCGCGGCCAGGTACAGGGTTGACGCAAGCGGTACGGCGCCAAGCTGTCGCCCCACCTCCTCGGCGACCACGCACAACTCCAGTGCGCCGAGGCCGGAGCCGCCACAGTCCTCCGGCAGCATGAGCGAGGTGGCACCGAGTTCGACCAGGCCCTTCCACACCGTTGCGCTGTGCGTCCCCCCGCAGTCCAGCAGTTCCCTCGCCACTCTGGGCGGCGACTCGTTGGCGAGGTACTTGCGCAGCTCGTCGCGCAGCATGTTCTGTTCGTCGTTGAATTCGAAGTTCATGGTTGCCCTTCCTACAGGTCCAGGGGCGGCAGGGCCAGCCGGCCGCGCACCCTAAGTTCGGCGTCGACGACGGCGCCTTCGTCGTCGACCCGACCCATGCGGCAGAGGCGCCGCGGGTTCAGACCACCCGGCGGGCTGAAGCGCCGTAGAAGGTCTGGCCCCTGGCCGCCATCTCGCGCAGCAGCTGCGGCGGCCGCAGCTGCTCGCCGAACAGGTCGGCCAGGCGGTCGGCCTCGGCGACGAAGGCCGACAGCCCGACGCCGTCGATGAAGCAGAACGGCCCACCCGTGTACGCCGGGTAGCCGACGCCGAGGATCGAGCCCACGTCGCCGTCGGCCGGCGACGGGAGCACGCCCTCCTCCATCGCGCGCGCGGCCTCCACGGCCTGCACGTACAGGATCCGCTGCTTCAGGTCGTGCGGGCTCGGCTGCACGGGCTTGGGCGGGTACAGCTCGGCGAGACCCGGCCACAGCTTCTTGCCCGACTCGTCGTAGTCGTAGAAGCCCTTGCCGACCTTCCGCCCCATGCGGCCCAGTTCGAACAGCTTCATCAGGACCGGCACCGAGCGACCCGGCTTGTAGCTGTCAGGAAATTCCCTGGCCTGCGCCTCGCCGGCGTGCACCGACAGCTCGATGGAGAGTTCGTCGGTGATCGCGAGCGGGCCCACCGGCATGCCGGCCTGGCGCGCGCAGTTCTCGATCAGCGCCGGGTTGATGCCCTCCGCCACCATGCCGATCGCGTCGTCGACGAAGGCGCCGATGAAGCGGCTGGTGAAGAAGCCGCGTGCGTCGTTGACGACGATCGGCGTCTTCTTCAGCTGACCGACGAAGTCCAGCGCGCGAGCCAGCGTCGCGTCGCTCGTGGCCTTGCCACGGATCACCTCGACGAGCGGCATCTTGTCCGCCGGCGAGAAGAAGTGCAGGCCGATGAATCGCTCCGGTCGCGCGCTCGCCTGCGCAAGCAGCGTGATCGGCAGCGCCGACGTGTTGGTGGCGAGCACGCAGTCCGCCGGAAGCACTGCGTCGAGCTTGCGGGTGACCTCGGCCTTGACGGCCCGGTCCTCGAAGACCGCCTCGACGACCATGTCAGCGTCGCGCAGCAACTCGTAGTCGGTCGTCGGCCGGATGCGCGCGAGGATCGCGTCGCGTTTGTCCGCGGCCATCCGGCCGCGCTCGACCTGCTTCCCGAGCGCCTTCTCGGCGTAGCCCCTGCCCCGCTCGGCGGCGGCCTGGTCACGGTCGATCAGCACGACGTCGATGCCACGCTGCGCCGCGACGAGCGCGATGCCGCCACCCATCATGCCGGCGCCGATCATGCCGAGCTTCCGGCTCTTGAACGGCGGGAACCCGGTGGGGCGGTGCAGACCCTTCTCGGCTTTGGTCTTGCTGACGAACAGCGTGCGGATCATGCCGCGCGCCACCGGGCCGCGCGCCACCGTCATCAGGTACTTGGTCTCGACGCGCAGCGCCTTGTCGATCGGCAGCAGCGAACCCTCGTACAGGCAGCTCTGGATCGCCTGCGGCGCGGGCAGGTTCTGGTGAGTATTGGCCTGCAGCATCGTGTTGCCGATCACGAACGCCGGCGCCACGCGCGGATCGAGGGCGTTGCCGCCCGGGAAGCGGAAGCCCTTCTCGTCCCAGGGCTGCACCGCGTTCGGCGCCTCGAGCAGCCATTTCTTCGCGCGCGCAATGAGTTCGGCCGGAGGCGCGAGCTCGTCCACGAGTCCCGCCTTGAGCGCCTGCTCCGGCGTCGCGTGCTTGCCTTCCATCAGGTAGGGCATCGCGGCCTGGATGCCGATCAATCGCGGCAAGCGCTGCGTTCCGCCGGCGCCGGGCAGGAGACCCACCTGGACCTCGGGCAGGCCGACCACGGCGGCCGGGCTGTCGGCCAGCACCCGGTGGCGGCAGGCAAGCGCCAGCTCGAAGCCGCCGCCCATCGCCGTGCCGTTGAGCGCGGCCACGAAAGGCTTGCCACACGTTTCGAGGTTGCGGAACACGCGCGACAGCGAGCCGTACTTCTCGAACAGCACGGGCAGCGGATCGTCCGCCGTGCCGTCGAGGTTCTGCTCCATCGCCATGAGGTCCGCGCCGGCGACGAACGCGTCCTTGCCGGAAGTGACGACCGCACCCTTGATTGCGGCGTCGTCCCGCACCCGGTCGATGCAGGCCTGCAGGCTGTCGATGAACGCCTGGTCGATGACGTTCATGCTCTTGCCGGGGTAGTCGATAGTCAGCAGCGCGATGCCGTCGGCATCGACTTCGCAGCGAACCACTTGCGTCCTGGTGTTCATTCTTGTTGCCTCAGACACGCTCGATCACCATCGCCGTACCCATGCCGGCCGCCACGCACAGGCTCACGAGAGCCGTGCCCTTGCCGGTGCGCTCGAGTTCGTCGAGCACGGTGCCGAGGATCATGGCCCCGGACGCACCGAGCGGATGCCCCATCGCGATCGCACCGCCGTTGACGTTGATGCGATCGTGCGGGATGTCCATGACCGACATGAACGTGAGCACGACCGTCGAGAACGCTTCGTTGAGTTCCCACAGATCGATGTCGGCGGGCTTCATGCCGGCGCGGTCGAGCGCACGGCGCGCGGCGGCCGCCGGACCGTCGAGCATGATCGTCGGCTCCGAGCCGATCGCGGCAAAGGAACGGATGCGCGCGCGCGGCCTGAGGCCGTGCTTCGACGCCGCCGCCGCGCTGCCCAGCAGCACCGCTCCGGCACCGTCGACGATGCCGCTCGAGTTGCCGGCATGGTGCAGGTGCTCGACGCGCTGCAGCTGCGGGTAGCGTTGCAGCGCCACGCTGTCGTAGCCGTACTTCTGTCCCATCTCCGTGAATGCGGGCTTGAGCGCGGACAGCGACTCGACGGTGGTCTCCGGGCGGATGGTCTCGTCGCGCTCGATGAGCGTGAGGCCGACGAAGTCCTTCACGGGCACGACTGAACGCGCGAAGCGTCCCTCGCTCCATGCGCGAGCGGCACGACGGTGACTCTCCGCCGCATAGGCGTCGAGATCGCGACGGGTCTGCCCGTGCAGGCTTGCGAGCAGGTCGGCCGAGATGCCCTGCATCACGAAGTGAGTCTTGGCCGACATCGCAGGGTCCTGCGCCCAGGCACCGCCCGCGCTGCCCATCGGCACGCGCGACATGCTCTCCACGCCCGCGCCCACCGCAAGGTCTGCCTGGCCGGACATGACCTTGCCCGCCGCGATCGCCACGGCCTCGAGACCGGAGCCGCAGGCGCGGTCGACCGAGATGCCGGGGACCGCCTGGTCCCAGTCGGCCGCCAGCACGGCCATGCGGGCGATGTTGCCACCCTGCTCGCCGACGGGGTTGACGCAACCCATCACCACCTCTTCCACGGCACTCGTGTCGAGGCGATTGCGGTCGGCCAGCGCAGCGAGCGGCCGGCTCGCCAGCCAGACGGAGGTGATTTCGTGCAGGCTGCCGTCAGCCTTGCCTCTGGCGCGCGGCGTGCGCACGTGATCAAAGATGAATGCGTTCATAGGGTGCTGATCTTACGCGCCACGCAGCGACGACCATTGATCAAAATACCTATATTGGGTACTTTGAGCCTTTCGTTCGGAGTCTCTGCCGCGTGTGTGCCCGTCGCGTCCGAAAGTCCGGCTCCTCGATCAGCATCGGCGACCTTGCCGCCAGAGTCAGCGTCCCGGTGACTCACCAGACGATGTTGAGCACCTACGCCAGCGGATTCACGATCAATACGCTGCGGCGCGCCTACCGGCTGTTCGACGGTGACCTGACGCTTTTCCTGGTGTTCGGCGAGATCGCGCACTACAACATGTCGCGCGCCTTGCAGGCATTGAACTTCCGGGACGCACCGGACTCCGCGCGCTGGAAAGTCCTGATGCGGGCTTTGCCCGGCCACAAGGTCACGCCCTGCAACGCCCTGTCGATCAGCGAGGCAACGGGCATACCGCGGGAAACCGTGCGCCGCAAAGTCAAGGAACTGGAGGAGCGCGGATGGCTCGTCCGGGAGGGAGCACGCCGCCTGACCCTGGCTCCGCGTGCGATCGAGCAACTGGGTTCGTCCGGGCGCGTGATCATGGAGGACTTCAGGGAGACGGCCCGGGTGATCCGCCTGCTGGAGGACGCCTTCACGCACCAGCAGAAGAATCGCAGGCCGGGCGCGGGCGGCGAGGCCGGTACGGCGAGAAAGCGCTGAGCGACTGCCGAAAGGAGCGCCGTCCGACACCGCGGCGCCTGCTGCCTGGACTCACGGCGGCCGGAAAGACGAGCCCGCCCAGAGCCTCGCGACCCCGGGCGGGCGTGGCTGGCCCTCGTCTAGCGGGCCGACAGGCCCAGTCGACGCAGCGAGGCGGCCCGGCCCTCCTCGGCGCGGCGGCGGAGCTCCGCGGCGTCGAAGCGCGGAACCGACAGCTTCATCTTCGGGAGCTTGAGCTTCTTGACGTCGACCTTGGACTGGATCGTCTCCTTCCACTGCTCGACGGCCTTCTTGACCTTTGGCTCGACGCGTCTGCCCTCCGCGACCATCTCGGCCATTCGGGCCTCTCTCTGCTTGCGCAGCTTGGAGACCATGCCGAGGCTGGCCAGCGCGAACTCGTGCGACGCCTCGCGCGCCTCCGCGAGGGCCTCCCTGACCGGCTTCGGCAGGCGGGCCAGGGCGGCAGGCTCGGCACGGACCTGGGCGCGGGCTCGCGCTCCGCGCGCGGACTTCGAGCGGGCGGCCGTCTGCGCGGTCTTGGCATTCCTGGACTTCTTGGCGGGCATTCTGAGACTCCTTTGGGTGACGTCGGATTACTGGAACGTGAGGCTAGACGTCGCCTCTAGAGCATTCACCCCAGCTTCGCCCGGCGTCGCCCGCATCGCGGCCCATCGCGAGCGAACTGCCAAGGAGATCCGCCTGACCTGCCGTAGCCGGCCGTGGCGGCCGCGAGATCTCAGTCCACCGTGCCGAGCATCACCACGCTGTTGAGGAAGATGCGCACCAGTTCCGTCTGCCGGCGCACGCCGACCTTGGCGAAGATCGAACGCAGGTGGGCCCGCGCCGTGTTGCGCTTGATGTTCAGTGCCGCGGCGGCTTCCTCGAGCGACAGGCCGTTCGAGAGCTGGATTGCGAGCATGCTTTCCGCCCCGGTCAGGTGGAACAATTCCTGCGCAAGTCGCAGCGGCGGTTCCGACTTGCTGTCGGTGTCGCGCAGGAACAAGGCCGCGCGCGGACGATGCTTGCCTTCAGTCCAGCGGCCGGGACCGATCGGCTGCACGACGATGCCCCAGCTGACCTTGCCCGATGGACGGCTGATCGAGATCGCCTCCGCCGGACGCAGCGGCGCCGGCCTGCTGGCGCTGTCGAGCACCTCGCGCACGAGGCGCTGCAGGCGGCGGTTCTCGGCCGCATAGGCCGCCTCCAACCGCCCGTCCTGGATGGATAACCCGTCGTCCATCTCGACGACGGCCTTGGCCATCGGGTTGCACTCGAGCACGCGTCCCTGCCCGTCGAGCACGATGGCGCCGACCATCAGGTGCGCCATCGCGCGACTGTAGACCCGGTTGACCTGTCGGTCCTGGTTGATCAACAGGTGCAGGTTCAGCACGCGGCGCAGGTGCGGCACCAGCATCTCGCAGCGTGCACGGTCGGCCGCCGTGAACCGCTGCGCTCGCTCGCCGCGCGTGACGCGGAACCCGTGCACGGTGCCTTCGCGGGTCTGGATGTCGACGGCCATCACGTGGAACACGTCGTGCGCGGCGCACCAGTCGCGGAAGTAGGCCGACCTGCGCCAGTCGGCCTCCGAGAGGATGTCGTCGACGGTGGCCACGCGGTCCGGCGCCAGCCCGTTGAATGGGCTCAGATGCAGCGGCGGCTCCGCGGTGTCGATCGGCCGGCGGTCGCCCGCGGCCGACACGATCAGGCCCAGGTCGTCGCCCGACGCGGGACGTACGATCAACGACGCGAAATTGGCGTCGAACGACCTGCAAATCGCCTCCAGCGCTGCGGTCCAGTCCCCCGGCCGCAGTGCGGCCTCGTAGATCATGCCGAGGAGTTCACCGAACTGTTCGGCAGTGAAAGGAGAGGACGACGTCTCGGATGGCGACGGCAACCCGGCGCCCGGAGAGGCCATGGCCTGGGGAGGCGATGTCATGGGGCAAGGCTAGCACGCTGGCGGCGGGGCCGAGGACCGGCCATGGAAGCCAGGCCGCTAGTCCTTCCAGACGATGCCCGGGCGCGCGGCTGAGCGAAAGATCAGCAACCGTCCGCTGATCGATGTCAAAGGGGAGCAGCCTCGTGGATTCCTACAGAATGTTCATCAACGGCGAGCAGGTCGACGCCATCGGCGGCAAGACCTCCGCGCTGATCGACCCGGGCACGGGCGAGGCCTTCGCGCAGGTCCCGTGTGGCGACGAACGGGACGTCGAGGCCGCCGTCCGTGCGGCCCGCGCCGCTTTCGACAGCGGCGTGTGGAGCGGGCTGTCGCCCGCCGAGCGGGCGAAGACGGTGATCCGCTTCGCCGACCTGATAGAGGCGCACAGCGGCCAGATTTCGCTCGCCGACAGCCACAGCATGGGCGCCACGCCGTCCTGGGTCGGCGGCGGCCTCTGGGTGGCCGCGAACAGTATGCGCAACCTGGCCTGGTACGCGGCCAACCGGTTCGCCTGGGAAGAGGAAGTCCCGGTCTCGGGCAGCGTGTATGCCTACGGCACGAACGTGATCCGCCGCGAGCCGCTCGGCGTCGTGGCGGCGATCGCGCCCTGGAACGTGCCCTACATGATGGCGCTGTGGAAGATGGTGCACGCGCTGGTCACCGGCAACACGATTGTCCTCAAGCCCGCCTCCTCCACCCCGCTGTCGGCCCTGATCGCGGCCGGCCTCGCCAACCAGGCAGGCATCCCGAAGGGTGTGCTCAACGTCATCACCGGGCCTGGGGGCTCGATGGGCGAAGCGCTGTGCCTGCACCCGCTCGTCGACAAGATCTCGCTCACCGGCAGCAGCGAGGTGGGCCGGCGGATCATGTCGCTGGCCGCCGGGACCCTGAAGAAAGTGTCGCTCGAACTGGGCGGCAAGTCGGCCAGCATCGTCTGCGACGATGCCGACCTCGAGGTCGCGGTTGACGGCGCGATCGCCGGCAACTTCGCCAACTGCGGCCAGGTCTGCATTTCGACCTCGCGCCTGCTGGTCGCCCGTCCGGTGTACGACGAGATGCTCAAGCGCCTCGAAACGCGCATCCGCGACATCAAGATTGGCTACCAGCTGATGCCCGGCACCAAGCTCGGGCCGCTCGCGACCGCGAAGCAGTTCGAGACGGTGCAGAAGTACGTCGAGATCGGCAAGGCCGAAGGCGCCCGCCTGGTCTGTGGCGGCGCGCCAGCGAAGCTGCCCGGCTTCGAGGGCGGCTACTACTACCAGCCGACGATCTTCGCCGACGTGCGCAACGACATGCGGATCGCGCGAGAGGAGATCTTCGGCCCGGTGCTGGTCGTCATCCCATTCGAGAACGACGAGGAAGCCGTGGCGATCGCCAACGCCAGCGACTACGGCCTCGCGGGCGCGGTGTGGTCGCGCGACCTCGAGCGGGCGCGCGGCATCGCCAACCGCATCCAGACCGGCACGATGTGGGTCAACGACGTCCAGGTGCTGTCCGACTTCGTGCCGTTCGGCGGCTACAAGAGCAGCGGCATCGGCCGCGAGTTCGGCGACGAGGGCCTCAAGGGCTACACCCAGACCAAGGCCGTCTACATTTCGAACGAAGGCACTGCCGACCGCAGCACGTTCACGTCGGTCTTCAGCTACCCGCGGGGCACGCGCTACGGGTTTTACCAGCCGACGAAGATCGTCTGCGGACCCAAGTCAATTGCCGGCCTGAACAACGAACTGCGGCTGCTCGGCGCCCGTCGCGCCGTGATCATCACCGACCCCGGCGTGCGCGCGGCGGGCGTGCTCGACGAGGTGCGGCGTGCCGGTGGCGACCGCATCGCCGGCGTGTTCGACGCCGTGGTGCCCGACCCGACGTACGAGTGCGCCGATGCGGCCCTCGACTACTGCCGTTCCGTCGGCGCCGACGGCATCGTCAGCCTGGGCGGCGGCAGCTCGATCGACGCCGCGAAGCTCACGCTGGTGGCGCTCAGCAACGGCGGCTCGGCGATCGAGAACATGGGGCTGATGCGGCTCGAGAAGCCGCTGTTGCCGCACATCGCGATCCCGACCACACACGGCACGGGCAGTGAGGTAACGCTCGGCGCGGTGATCACCAACGCGCAACTCCACCGCAAGTTCTTCGTGGCGGACTTCCACCTGATCCCGAAGGTGGCGATCCTCGACCCGACGCTGGTCACCGGACTGCCGAAGTCGGTCACGATCGGCACCGGGCTCGACGCGCTCACGCACGCCATCGAGGGGCTCGTCACTCCGGCCGCCAACCCGATCACGACGGCCGCCGGCACGCAGTCGGTGCGCCTGGTCGCCGAGCACCTGCCGAGGGTGGTCGCCAACGGCCACGACCTCGAGGCCCGCCAGGGCATGCTGGTCGCCTCGACGCTCGCCGGCCTCGCGCTCGGCCCGGGTCTCGGCATCGCCCACGGGTTCGCCCACACAGTGGGCACGCTGTTCGGCGTGCACCACGGCACGGGCTGCGGCATCGGGCTCCTGCAGGCGATGAAGTTCAACCGCGAACACGCCACGAAGGCGCTCGCCCAGGTGGCACAGGCGCTCGGCGTGGACACCCGTGGCATGAGCGACCTGCAGGCGGCCGACGCCGCCACGGCGGCGGTCGAGGCCCTGATGAAGAAGATCGGGGCCCCCATGCGGCTCAGCGACCTGGGCCTCGATCGCGACAAGGTGATGGCGCGCCTGCCGGAGATCATCGCGGGCACCATGAGCGACCTGAACTGCGGCACCAATCCCCGCCCGGTCCAGGACCCGAATGCGGTGGCGGAACTCGTCATGGCGGCAATCTAGAAACGGGACGGGCCGGGGGCGCATGCCCCCGGCCCGCGCTTGCCGAACGATGCCTGGGTCGACAGCGCGTCACGGTCACATGTACAGCATCACCAGTTCGTTGAGCACCGACGGCCGGTCGCTGCCGACGACGTGGATGGCGATCTCGAGCGTCACCTGAACGCCCGACTTGGACGGTTCCACCGCCTTGACGCGGCAACGCCCGTGGATCCTGCTGCCGCTCGGCACCGGCGCCATGAATCGCAGGCGGTCGGAGCCGTAGTTGACGATGTTCCGGAAGTCGACGACCTCGTAGTCGATCGGCATCTTCAGGCGGCTGGCCAGCGCCTGCACCAGCATGCCGTGAGCGATCGTCGTGCCGAACGGGCTCTCCGCTTTCGCACGCACCGGGTCCGTGTGGATCCAGTAGTCGTCGCCGGAGAGCGCCGCGAACTGGTCGATGACGTCCTGGGAGACCAGGAACTCGTTGGACCAGCCCGACCACTCCTCCGAGACGAGCGAACGCATCGCCGCGAGATCCTTGCAGGAGACCCTGCGCTTCGGAGCCCCGGGGGGCGTTGCATCGTCTTTCAATCCCATGGTGTCCTCTGGCGGGACTCAGATTTGCCCGCTGCGAGGTCGATTCTGGCGGTCCGGCCGTTGCCGGTTCTTCGTCTGAAAGGACTATCGACGAGGCTGGAAGCGCCGGCTTGCCGCTGGCGCAGGGATCGAACCGGCTTGCACACTTGTCGTGCCCCTGCCCGATGTGCAATGTACGTAGCTGCAAGCGCAGGACAGCGGCCCGAATACGGCTACAATCATCACACTCAACACTACTTCATCTGGCATGCGGGCAAGGGGGAAGCAGGCATGCAGCGAGCGTTGATCGGCCTGGGCTTCGTGGCGCTGACCGTCGCGACGGCCTTTTTCGCATTCTCACCACGCAACACCCCGCCGCTCAAACCCTCGCGGGTGCCCTTCGACCGCATGCAGATCCTGACAATCGCGCGCGCTGGCGACGCGATCGTCGCCGGCGGCGAGCTCGGTTATCTGCTGCGATCCACCGATGACGGCAAGACCTGGAGGACGGCGCAAGTCGAGCCCCGGCGCTTCGCGCCCGTTACCGCGATCCGCTTCATCGACGCCAGTCACGGCATGGCCGTGGGCCACGAGGGCCAGATCCTGCGCACGACCGACGGCGGGCAGAGCTGGAAGGAACTGCACTTCGACGCGCGGGACGGCACGCCGCTGATGGACATCCGCCGCCTTCCCTCCGGCGCCTGGCTGGCCGTCGGCGGGTTCGCCCGTGCGCTGCGCTCCACAGACGACGGCCAGACGTGGGCGCCGGTCGAAATACCCGGCACGCAGGAGGAGGAACAGCACCTGAACCGCCTCGTGCCCGGCGCGGACCCGGAACACTGGTTGCTCGTGGGCGAGCGCGGGCTCGTGATGCGCTCGAGCGACGGCGGCCAGACCTTCGAGCCGGTGGCGCCCTTCTACACCGGCTCGTTCTACGGTGGCGTGGCGCTCGACGCGCAGACCTGGGTCATCTACGGCATGCGGGGACACGTCTATCGAAGCACCGACGGCGGCGCTACGTGGACCCAGTCGACGCTGCAGGCGCCGGTCTCGAGCTTCGGCCACGCGCTGCTGCCCGACGGCCGGCTGCTGATCGTCGGCCAAGGCGGCGTCGTGCAGGCCAGCAGCGACGGCGGAGCAAGCTTCCAGATAGTGCGCGCCGGGGGCCTGGAAGCCTTCACCGACCTCCTGCCGCTCGCCGACGGTCGCTGGCTGATCGCCAGCGACAAGGGCATCCGCATCCATGATCCGTCGGCGCCGCCCGGCGCAGCCTCCGCCGCCAAGCAGGGAGCCCGCCCATGAGCACGCCCAGGCTCGAGGAACCTCGCACTGCCATCGAGCGCCTGGCCGCACGGCTGGCGCGGGCGCTGATCGCGAATCGCAGGCCACTGGCCGTCCTCTTCGTGCTGCTGTCCGTCGGGCTCGGCACCGCGGCGCTCGGGGTCAAGCTCGACCCCGGCTTCAACAAGCTGATCCCGGTCAAGCACGAGTACATGCAGGCCTTCCTCGAGCACGGCAGCCGGTTCTCGGGCGCGAACCGCATCCTGGTCAACGTCCGCTGGAAAGGCGAAGGCGACATCTTCAACGCGGAGTACATGGGCGTACTGCGCCAGGTCACGGACGAGGTGTTCTTCACTCCGGGCGTGAACCGCTCGCAGGTGTACTCGCTGTTCACGCCCAACGTCCGCTACATCGAGGTGACCGAGGAGGGCTTCGCGGGCGAGGTCGTCATCCCATCGCACTTCAGCGGCGACGCCGAGAGCCTGGGCAAGGTCCGCTCCAACGTCGCCCGCTCCGGGGAGGTCGGCCGCCTGGTGGCCAACGACCTGAAGGGCTCGCTGGTGCGCGCCGACCTGCTCGAGGTCGACCCCCAGTCGGGGCAGAAGCTCCACTACGACGAAGTGTCGAAGCGGCTCGAGGATATCCGCACCCGGTTCAGCAGCGACAAGGTCGAGATCAACGTCATCGGCTTCGCGAAGGTCGTTGGCAACGTGATCGACGGCCTGCTCGTCGTCGTCATTTTCTTCGGCATCGCGTTCGCGGTAACGGCCGTGCTGCTGTGGCTGTATTCGCGCTCGCTGAACCTGACGGTCGTCGCGCTGCTGGTCGCGTTGCTGCCCGTGGTCTGGCTGCTCGGCACGCTTCGGCTGATGGGCATGGGCATCGACCCGATGTCGATCCTGGTGCCCTTCGTGGTCTTCGCAATCGGCGTTTCCCATGCGGTGCAGATGACGCACACGTGGCAGGTAGACACGCTTTCGGGCATGAGCCCGGCCGAGGCCGCCGAATCGGCGTTCCGCAAGATGGCCATCCCGGGCACCACGGCCCTGCTGACCAACGCGGTCGGCTTCGCGGTGATCATGTTCATCGACATCCCGATCGTCTACGAGCTGGGCATCATCGCCTGTCTCGGGCTGTTGCTCATGATCGTCACCAACAAGATGGTCCTGCCGATCATCCTGTCGTACCTGCGCCTCGAGCGCAGCGCCTCGCGGGCGCTCGACGCCGACGCGGGCGGCGGCGGCCGGCAGCATCCTCTGTGGCGGCGCGTGTCGGGCGCCTGCGAGCCACCTGCAGCGGGCTGGATCCTCGCCGGGGCCGTCGTGCTGCTGCTCGGTGGCGGCATGCTCGCCCGCCATCTGGTCACGGGCGACGTCGGTTCCGGCGTGCCCGAGCTGCGCCCGAACTCGCGTTACAACGTCGACAATGACCGGATCGTCGCTACCTACTCGATCGGCATGGACGTGCTGTCGATCTACGGCGAGACCACCGTGGGCGGCGACGACGCGTGCCTTCAGTGGCCGGTCATGAACGCCGTCGAGCGACTGGATCATTTCATCCGCGGCGTCGACGGCGTGCAGTCGGTCACCACGGTCGCCACGATCGCCAAAGTGGCTGCCGGCGGCAACAACGAGGCCAACCCGCGCTGGGCTGCGCTGCAGCGCGAGGAGGCTGCGCTGC
>Ga0316622_100001576_pt1 | contig 14958 bp, 13 predicted proteins | sample OWC_Aug_OW2_C1_D_FD_207646 | JGI IMG/M metagenome (GOLD analysis project Ga0316622, IMG submission 207646) | Wetland soil microbial communities from Old Woman Creek delta, Ohio, United States - OWC_Aug_OW2_C1_D5_C | ecosystem: Environmental > Terrestrial > Soil > Wetlands | place: USA: Ohio... | reverse complement strand
TGGCCGCGGCCGCTGCCTTCATGGCAGGCCTCGCCGGCCATTCGCTGGTCACGGCCAGGGAAACCCCCGCCGCCGCTCTGGCGGCCGGCACCGCGCTCATCGTCCTCGGGCTGATCCCGGTGATCCGCGCTCGCGAGGCATTCCGGCTCGCGGTCGGCCTGCTCGTCCTGCTGCTCGGCATCACGCTCTTGCGGGTCGGGCTGGCAGGCTCGCCCGGGGTCCTCGAATCCGTCGCCACGGCCGCCTCGCTGGCCCTGCTGGCAGCGGCCGGCATCGTCATCGCGAACCTGGCCCACGCGGATGCCGGCGACTTCGCGCTCCGCACCCCGGAGCCCGAGCCGGTCCGCCGCAGGCCGCCCGACGAGGCGCATCGGGCACGTGCCCACGGCCCAGGAAGCGAGGTGCCGGCGCCGCCACCCGACGAAGCCTCGGCCACCGATCGCGCATCGACCACCGATCGCGCATCGGCCACCGATCGCGCATCGGCCACCGACACCGGAGACGCGCCGCCGGCCGATGAGGGAGCCCGGCGGTGAGCCTGCTGCTCTTTGTGGCGGTCACCGGCCTCGGGGGCGTCGCGGCGCTGGCCGCCCGGCGCCGGGAAGGCGTCGCCCAGCTCGTGGGGATCGTCGCGATGACGGTCGCCCTGGTTGCCGCCCTGGCGCTCCGGCCTGGCGACACCGTGGACGTCGCCGGCCAGGCGTTCGGGCTCACGCTCTACTCGCGCAACCTGGTCGTGCTGGTGACGGCGGGGCTGCTGCTGGCGACCCTGATCGGCGTGGCGACGGCGCCGGCCCGTGCGCTCGCCCCCGCTGCCCTGCTGGTCCTCGGGGCATCGGCGGCGACACTGGCCGCGACCGAGGCCCCGACCGCTCTGCTGCTGGTCGTGGCCACGGGCACGCTTGCCTTGCTGGCCGCCTGGGACGCGGAGCGCACGCGTGCGCTCCCGCTCGTGCTCGCCCGCGACCTGCGCGCCACGGTCGTGGCCGGCGGGCTGGGGATCGTGGCGGCGGCGGGGATCATCCAGGCCGGCGTCCAGGTTGCCGTCCCCGAGGCGCTCTTCGGGATGGCATACGTCGCGATGGCCGGAGCGGTCGCCATCCGCTTCGGGACGATCCCGCTTCACCTCTGGGTGGGACGGATGGCGGACGTGGTGCCCACGGTCGCAGTGTCGCTGTCAACCGTGATCGCCCCTGCCGTCCTTGCTCTCGTCGCGCTGACGTGGATCGATGGGGCGGTCTTCCCGTTTCTCCTCCCGCTCGAGGTCGAGCGGGCGACGATCGTGCTGCTGGCCCTGCTCACGCTTCTGCTCGGTGCCGTGGCAGCCTGGATCCAGGATGACCTGGAGCACCTGGTCGGCTATTCGATCGCCCAGGACGCGGGCCTCGTCCTGCTCGCACTCGCAGTCGTCGATACCTCGGCGTGGATACCCGGCCGCATCTGGATCGCCGTGCTGGTGCTCGTCAAGATCGCCTTCGCCAGCTGGGCACACGCGCTGTCGTCCGCATACGGGACCCGGCGGATCGAGGATCTGCGCGGCTGGGCGCGCCGCTCCCCGCTGCTCGCGGTGTCGCTGGTGGTCGTCGCGATCGCGACGGTCGGTGTCCCGGGCATCCTCGTCTGGGACGTGCGGGCGACCCTGGTGGGGCTGGCAGTCGAGTGGCCGCTGTCGATCGTGGCAGGTGTCGGGGCGTTCGCGGCGGTGCTGTACTACGGACGGCTCCTGCTGACGGGGCTCGGCCGGCCCACAGAGAGCGTCGCGTCAGGTGTCGGCGAGCGACCCGTGGGCATCACCCCGGCATCGACCGACCTGCCAGGCCGGGTGCACCAGGCGCGGTCACTGACGCAGGCCAACCGAGGCCTCATCGCGGGGCTGCTCACGCTGGCCGTGGCTCTCATGAGCCTCGCGGTGGCCGGCGGTGGCTTCGGGATCGACCAGGCGGCCGGCGGCGACGGGACCGTGAGCGGCGGCTACGCGGACACCGGGGGCCCCGAGCCCGGGGCCGGGCCGACTGGCGCCGAGTCCGCTTCGCCCTGACGCGACGGCGACGGGCTAGTCGGCCGGGGCGAGAGCCCAGCGGTCGATCTCGCGCTCGTAGTCCGCCAGCTCGTCCGCGTCGAACCAGAGCGCGATCTCGGTCGTGGCCGTCTCGGGGCCGTCGGAGGCATGGACAAGGTTCTGCGCGGTCTCGAGAGCGAGGTCGCCGCGGATCGTCCCCGGAGCGGCCTCGTGCGGGCGGGTGGCGCCGACCATCGCCCGGACGACGGCGATCGCGTTGGGGCCCTCGAGCACGATGGCGACGAGCGGGCTGGACGTGATGAAGTCCACCAGGCCGGTGAAGAATGGCCGCTCGCGGTGGATGTCGTAGTGCCGCTCGGCCAGGTCGCGATCGACGGCCACGAGCTTGAGCCCGACGATCTTGAGCCCACGCTCCTCGAAGCGGGCCAGGATGCGACCGACGAGCAGCCGCTGGACGCCGTCGGGCTTGATCAGGACGAGGGTGCGCTCGGTATCGGACATGCCTGCCTGCGGGTTGCGGGATGTGGGTCGGCCAACGATAGCAGGCGGGACCGGGAGCGCGGGGCCCAGGGGGACTTGGCCGCCGGAGCGGTCACGGCCGGGGCGGCCGGGCTATCGGGACGGGTCCACTACCGGGACGGGTCCGCCACCGGGCCGGGCTCCGCGGGCTGGTTCCCTGCCCCGTCCGAGGCGCCAGCGGGCTGCCCCGACTGGCCGCCGGCGCGAAACGCCCCGACAGCCGAGCTGTACGCGCGCCGAGCCTCGGGCTCATCGCCGGCCATGCGCAGCGCATCGCCCCGCACGAGGTCGAGGGCAGGCGAGCGTCGATCCCCGATGGCGGCCAGCACCGCGCCGGCGGCCCCGGGGTCGGCTCGCAGAAGCAGGCCCAGCCGCACCGCCGCACGGTCGAGATCGCCCGCCGCGAGCTCGGCTGCCGCGTCCGTGAGCTCGGGGTCGCGGGCCACCGAGTCGAGCGCGTCGGGTGCGACCTCGTCGCCCCACATCCCGATCATCCCGACCGCCGCTTCGCCCGCCGGCCGGGCAGGGACCCCTTCATCGCCGAAGATCGAGCCCACCGGCTCGCCCGTCGCGTGGGTCACGTCGAACGGCCACGGCGCGAGCTTGGGCATCCCGGCGAACACGGGGTCGAGCGAGCCGCCCGACCGCTCGATCGCATCGGCCACGAAGCGGCGGGCCTCGCCGGGGCGTCCCAGCGCAGCCATCGCCTCGGCCGCGATCACGGCCGCCACCACGGACCGACCGCCGGCGTCGAGGTAGGTCTGGGCCACGTCGCCCGCGCCGATCAGGTCGCCGGTCCGCCAGCGCGCCTCGGCCAGGTCGAGCAGGCCATCATCGTCGAGCGCGCCCGTCCCGGCCAGCGCCTCGAGCTCGGCCCGCGCCAGAGCCAGCCCCCCGGACCGCAGGTGCAGCCGTGCAAGCTTGAGATCGGGATCCCTGGCAGGCAGGGCCCGCTCCCCAGCCGATCGAGTCGCCGCCGGCCAGTCGCTCATCGCTCAGCCGGGCAGACGAAGGTGCCGCTCGAGGCTGCCGCCGACGCGCGGTGGCGCGACGACCGCCATCCGCAGCGCCTTGTCGGTGAACAGCCGACCGGCCAGCTCGCGGATGTCCTCGGCCCGGACGGCGGCCACCCGCTCGAGGGCCTCGTCGATGGTGTAGACGCGGGCGTGCAGGGCCTCCTGCCCGCCGAGCCAAGAGGCCATGTGTCGCGTCTCGTCCATCCGCAGCTCGAGCCCGCCGGACATGTAGGCCTTGGCCTTGTGGAGCTCGCTGGCCGGCACCGGCTCGTCGCGCAGCCGCGCCAGCTCGACCAGGATGGCCTCGAGGGCCGGCTCGAGGGCCGCCGGGTCCACGCCGGCCGCCACCTCCAGCACGCCCGCGTCGGCGTACTCGGCGATCCCCGAGCTCACGTCGTAGGCCAGCGCCTGCTCCTCGCGCAGGTTGAGGAACAGCCGGCTGCTCATCCCGTCGCCGAGCACGGCATTCATCACCGCCAAGGTCCACGTGTCGGGGTGGTCGCGATGGAGCGCAGGCACGCCGACGCACAGCTGCGCCTGGGTGGTGTCGCGGTGGCCGATCAGGGCACGCGGCCCGGCCGGGACCGCGGGTGCCGGCGCGAACCCGGGCACGACCCCGTTGCCCGTCCCGAACGCCCGGCCCGCCAGCGCCACCGCGGTCGCGTGATCGAGGTCGCCGGCGACCGCGATCACGACGTTGGCCGGGCGGTAGGCGTTCGACCAGAAGCGCCTGATCGCCTCCTCGGGGAGCGCGCGGACGCTCGACTCGTCGCCGCAGATCTCACGCCCGAGCGGCCCCTCGCCGAACATGGCCTGCTGGAAGAGGATCTGCGCGTACTCCACGGGGTCGTCGAGGTACGAGCGGATCTCCTCGATGATGACCGTCCGTTCCTGGTCGATCTCGCGCGAGTCGAGCACCGGCCGCACGATCAGCTCGCCCAGCACGTCCATCCCACGCTCGGCCTCGCGCAGCGGGATGCGCACCCAGTAGACGGTCGACTCCCGGTCGGTCGCCGCGTTGAACGAGCCGCCGACCCCCTCGACCGCCTCGGAGATAGCCCGCGACGAAGGGTAGGCAGCCGTGCCCTTGAAGGTGATGTGCTCCATGAAGTGGGCCGCGCCGGCCTCTTCGGGTGCCTCGAGCCGCGAGCCGGCCAGCACGTACGCCGCGATCGACACCGAGCGCGCCCCGTGATGGCGGGCGCTGATCACGCGTGGTCCGTGGGGCAGCGCGGTCCGTTCGAACATCGGGCCGGATGGTACTCGATTGAACGATCGGGCCGCCGATGCGGCCCATCGCCGGCGAAAGCACAGGCGAGAGCGCTGGGCCACCGGCCGCCAGATTCGGGGGCCACCAGCCGCACCGATTGGGGGCCAATTGGCGGCTTCCGCCCGCTCCGCGATGGCTATGCTGTGTGCGTGTCCCCCGGGTCCCGACGCCCGCGATCGCAAGATCGAAATCGCAAGAGCGAAGCTGAGGAGGAGCAGGGATGACCAGCCGACGGCTGAGGTTGCTATCGGTGCTGGCGGTGGCGGCCCTCGTCATGAGTGGCTGCGCTCAGGGTGGCGGCACGCCTGCCCCGTCCGGCGGCGGATGCGTGGCGGGCGCGGCGACCGGAGCCCAGATCCCCGAGATCGAGGAGGGCAAGTTCAACGTCGGCATGGTCCTGATCGGGCCGCACGACGACGGCGGCTGGAGCCAGGCCCACTACGAGGGCCTGATCTACGTCTGCGAGAACATGGCCGACACCCATGTCGCGTACATCGAGAACGTCCCGGAGGGCGCCGACTCGGAGCAGGTGTTCCGCTCGCTGGCACGCAAGGGGTTCGACTTCATCATCGGGACCTCGTTCGGCTACATGGATCCGATGGAGACCGTCGCGGGCGAGTTCCCGGAGCAGACGTTCCTCCACCTGACCGGCTACAAGAGCAACGGCACGAACTTCGGCAACTTCTTCGGCGCGATGGAGGATTTCAAGTACCTCGCCGGCATGCTCGCCGGGTCGCGCGCGAAGGCCGACGGCAACCCCAAGGTCGGGTACATGGCCACCTTCCCGATCCCCGAGGAGCTCCGCCTCGGCAATGCGATCATGCGTGGCGTCAAGCAGACGTGCCCCGAGTGCACGATGGACGTCGTGTTCATCAACACGTGGCACGACCCGATCAAGGAGAAGGCCGGCGCGACCGCGCTCTTCGACGCGGGCGCCCAGGTCGTCTTCACCGGCGCTGACACCGGCGCCGTCGCGGACGTCGCCCAGGAGAAGGGCAAGTGGGGCGTCACGTACGACCACCCCGCCTCCTGCAAGGTCGACCGCTGCCTGACCGCCCCGTACTGGATCTGGGGCCCCGAGTACGCCCGGATCGCCGAGTCGGTGAAGGCCGGCTCGTACACCGCGGGCTACGAGTACTTCGACGCGGACGCGAAGGCGATGGGCCTCCTCGGCTTCATGGAGGGCGAGACGCCACGAATGGGCGTCGAGGGCCTGCCCGAGGCCGACGTCCAGCTGGTCAAGGACACGCTCGCGAAGATGCTTGCCGGCGACTTCGGCCGCTTCGACGTCTTCGCCGGGCCGATCGTCGACAACACCGGCAAGGAGCTTCTGCCGGCCGGCGAGAAGCTCGAGCAGTCCGACCTCGACCAGTTCCCGCCTGGCGCGCCGGGTGCCGAGTGCAAGACCTGCATGTACTGGTGGAACGAGGGCATCACCGCCGAACTCCCGGAGCTCGGCGGCTAGCCGCCCGACACCGATGACCGGAGGGCCTGCGAGGACGTGCGCCAAGCGGGCCCTCCGGCCTGCCTGAGGGCCGCATGAGCGAGGTCGAGCGGCCGCGCGCAGTCGAGCTCCGCGGCATCGTCAAGCGCTTCCCGGGCGTCGTCGCCAACGACGGTGTCGACTTCGACCTGCGGATCGGCGAGGTTCACGCGCTGCTCGGCGAGAACGGCGCCGGCAAGAGCACGCTCATGAACATCCTCGACGGCCTGTACCAGCCGGACGCCGGGGAGATCAGGATCAGTGGGCGGCCGGTGTCCTTCCGCTCTCCGCGCGACGCGATTGCCGCCGGCCTCGGGATGGTGCACCAGCACTTCACGCTCGTGGCCTCGCAGACCGTCACCGAGAACATCCTCATCGGACTCGATCGGCCGCGCTTCCGCCTCGAACTCACCCGCTACGACGAGGAGATCGGCGAGCTCGCCCGGACCAACGGCCTGCGGGTCGACCCGCGAGCGAAGGTCTGGCAGCTTTCTGTGGGCGAGCAGCAGCGGGTCGAGATCCTCAAGGTCCTCTACCGCGGCGCACGCGTGCTGATCATGGACGAGCCGACGGCCGTTCTGGCCCCGCAGGAGATCGACGACCTGTTCGCGACTCTCCGGTCGATGACGTCCGAGGGCCGCAGCATCATCTTCATCAGTCACAAGCTCGGCGAGGTCCTCGCCATCGCCGACCGGGTCACCGTCATGCGACGCGGCCGGGTCACGGCCGCCGGCCTGCCCGCCGCGTCAGTCGGCAGGCGCGAGCTGGCGACGCTCATGGTCGGCCGGGAGGTTCTCGAGAGCCTCGAACGCGTGCCCATGCCGCCGGGCGCGGTGGTGCTCGGGCTGGAGGACGTCGAGGCCGACGGCGACAAGGGCGTGCCGGCGCTGCGGGGCGTCTCGCTCGAGGTCCGCGCCGGGGAGATCCTCGGCATCGCCGCGGTCGCGGGGAACGGCCAGAGCGAGCTCGCCCAGGTGGTCACCGGCCTGCGGCCTTGCCGCGGCCGGGTCGTCGTCGACGGCGACAACGTCGCCAACCACCCGGTCCGCGACGCCATCGGCCATGGGGTCGCCCACGTGCCCGAGGACCGGACCGGGGTGGGGACGGCGCCGAACCTCTCGATCGTCGACAACCTGATCATGAAGCGCTACCGGTCGTCGCCGATCGCGCACGGGTGGGCGATCGACATGGGCGCCGCCCGTGGCGTGGCGACGCAGCTCAAGGATGGCTACGAGATCGCAGCTCCGACGATCGACACGCAGGTTCGCCTCCTGTCCGGCGGGAACCTCCAGCGGCTCATCCTCGCCCGTGAGATCGAGTCGCGGCCGCGGCTGATGATCGCGGTCCAGCCGACGCGTGGCCTCGACGTCGGGGCGATCGAGTCGGCCCACCGGCTCCTGCTCGAGCGGCGAGCCGCGGGCGCGGCGATCCTGCTCATATCGGAGGACCTCGACGAGATCCTCACCCTGTCGGACCGCGTCGCGGTGATGTACGAGGGCCGCATCACCGGCCTCTTCGACGCCGCGGAGGCCGACGTGGGACGGATCGGGCTGCTCATGACCGGCGGCGGCGGCGAGGATAGATCGCGTTCCGAGCCCGTCCCCGCCGCCGGAGGGGTCGGATGAGCGCCGGCCCGGGCCGCCCCGGCCTCAGCGGCGGGCTCCGATACGACCTCCGGCTCGAGCCGCGGCTCGATGCCCCCCGCTGGCTGTCGCCGGCCCTCACCCTCGGCGCGATCGCGATCGCCCTCGTCATCTCCGGGGTCATCCTCGCCGTCGTCGGCGCGGACCCGTTGCGGGTCTACGCCCACATCGTCCGCTCGTCGTTCGGGAGCGTCGGGGTCATCTCGGACACGCTCGTCAAGGCGACGCCGCTCATCCTGACCGGCCTGGCGTGCGCGCTCGCCTTCCGGATGCGCCTCTGGAACATCGGCGCGGAGGGCCAGCTCCTCCTCGGTGCCTGGGCTGCCAGCGCGGTCGTCCTCCTGCCGATCCTGCCCGCCGGGACCCCGGGGCTCATCGTCCTGCCGGCGATGCTCGTCGCCGGGTTCCTGGGCGGGGCGTTCTGGGGCCTGATCCCGGGGTTCCTGAAGGCGCGCTTCGGGGTGAACGAGATCATCGCCACCCTGATGCTCAACTACATCGCCTTCTCGTGGATCCAGTACTGGGTCTTCGGCCCGTGGACCGAGGGTGGCTTCCAGATGACGGAGCAATTCCCGATCGAGGCCTGGCTGCCGCGGCTGGACGACCTGGCCGACGCGTACCCGGCCCTGGCCGGGCTGACGGTCCACGCCGGCTTCCTCATCGCCCTGATCGCAGCGGGCGTCGTCTGGTTCATCGTGGAGCGAAGCGCCTGGGGCTACGAGATCCGGCTCATCGGCGACAACCCGCGCGCGGCGCGCTACGCCGGGATCCGCATCGCCCGGAACATCCTGCTCGTGTTCGCGGTATCGGGCGGCCTCGCCGGGCTGGCGGGCATGACCGAGATCACGGGCGTCGTTCATCGGCTCCAGGACAACTTCTCGCCCGGCTACGGCTACACCGCGATCATCGTCGCCTACCTGGCGAAGTTCCATCCGCTCCGGGTCGTGCCCGTGGCGATCCTCTTCGGGGCACTCATCCTCGCCGGCCGCGAGATCCAGCCGTCCGGCGTCCCGGCGATGATCCAGGGGATCATCCTGTTCTGCCTCATCGCGAGCGAGGTCTTCCTGCGCTACCGCGTGAGCCTCACCCGCCGGGCTGTGGTCCCGGCGCCGGGAGCGTAGGCCGTGGACCTCCAGCTCATCGTCGCCGCCGGGATCGCCACCGGGACGATCCTCCTGTTCGCGGCAGTCGGCGAGATCCTCGCGGAGCGGTCGGGCGTCCTCAACCTCGGCGTCGAAGGGATGATGCTCATCGGCGCGGTCGCCGGCTACGCGACGGCCGTGTCGACCGGCAACGCCTGGCTCGGGGTCGTGCTTGCGATGCTCGCCGGCGGGCTGCTCAGCCTGCTCCACGGCGTGGTCACGATCCACTTCCGGGCGGATCAGGTCGTCTCCGGCCTGGCGTTGACGTTCCTGGGGACCGGCCTGGCGCGGGTGCTGGGCGAGGGGCTGAGCAAGGCCGGGGCGATCTCGCTGCTGCCTCGGTTCACCGTTCCGGTGGTGTCCGAGATCCCGATCGTCGGTCCCGTGGCCTTCACCGACCAGAGCATCCTCGTCTACGTGGGCTACCTGCTGGTGCCGGCGATCTGGTACTGGATCAACCGGACGCGGCCGGGCCTCCACCTCCGGGCGGTCGGCGAGGAGCCGGCGGCGGCCGACGCCCTCGGCGTGAGCGTGTACCGCATGCGCTACCAGTACGTGTTCGCGGGCGGGCTGCTCGCCGGGCTGGCCGGCGCGACCATCACGCTCGCCATCCAGCCGGGCTGGTTCGGCGCCCTCACCGTCAACGGCCGTGGCTGGATCGCCATCGGGCTCGTCATCTTCGCCCAGTGGTCGCCGTTCCGGGCCGCGTTCGGCGCCTTCCTGTTCGGAGCGATCGTCCAGCTCACCCTCTCGATGCAGCTGCCGCCGACGATCCTCGGCTTCCCGAACCCGTTCTTCGAGTACCACCCGAACACGTTCTTCCTGGACATGCTGCCCTACGCGCTGGTGCTGGTCGCACTGGTGCTCGGGTCCCGGGAGGCGATGCGCAAACGGATCGGCGCGCCGGCTGCGCTCGGGATCCCCTACGTGCGTGGCGAACGCGGGCGCTGAGGGCCGCTGATCGTCCCTGCACGCGCCGAGGGCCGCTACTCGTCCTCGCGGGTTTCGAGCCCCTGCAGCTCCATCTGGACGTAGCCGCTGGTGTCGAACTCGAGCTGGCGCGGCGCGACGGCCGAGAGGTCCTCCTCCAGCGCCATCGGGACGTACTCGATGACGATCCGCTCGTCGCCCTGGAAGAGCGTGTAGACCAGGAGTTGGCCGGGTTGTGTTTCGAACTCGAGATGCTCGAAGGAATCCACGTTCAGGCAGATGCCCAGCGGGGTGAAGTAGCTCGAGATGGCGGGCTGCTCGACGACGACCCGCTCGACCCATCCAGTCCCGTGCGCGACCAGGTCCCGACCGCGGAAGTAGCGATAGGAGACGGTCTGCTTCAGGAGCGGCCGGAGCAGGTTCCGGATGTCGGTACGGCTCGAGACGATCCCGCGGTTGACGAAGAACTTGGCCGTCTGGTCGTCTGACACGCGCGGCTCCTGGCGTTCGGCTCGCGATGGCTGGGGCACGCCGCCGAGCCGGTCCCGGCCGGACTCGAGCATGGCGATGGTACCGAACCCACGACGCCCGGCGCAGTCCAGTGTCGCAGGATCGGCCTTCTCCGGAGCGGCTCGTGCTCCACGTGCCCCCGGTCCCGTGAGCGGGACGGCGCGTATGATCGACGCATGCTGCTGGCTGTCGACATCGGCAACACCAACTTCACCGTCGGGCTGTTCCGGGACGGCTCGCTCGTCGAGACGCGTCGTGCCACGACCCGGCCGTCGATGACGGCCGACGAGCTCGAGCTCCTGCTCGAGGAGCTGCTGGGCCTCGACGGGGTCGCCCTGGCCACCGTGACGGGCGTCGCGTGCTCCTCGGTGGTGCCGGCCCTGACGGCCGCCCTCGAGACCGTTGCGGAGCGCCGGGGCGTCCCCCTTCTCGTCGCCGGTGCCGGCCGCATCCCGATCCCGGTCCGCGTCGACCGACCCGCGGAGGTCGGGCCGGATCGCCTCGTCAACGCCCTCGCAGCGGCGCGGCTGCATGGCGTGCCGGCCGTGGTCGTCGACTTCGGCACGGCCACCACGTTCGATGCCGTCGGGCCGGACGGGGCCTACCTCGGCGGCGCGATCGCTCCCGGGCTCGAGCTCGGGCTCGATGCGCTCGCCGCCAGGACGGCGAAGCTGCCCCGGATCGAGCTCCGGGTGCCCGAGCGGGCCATCGGGCGCGATACCGTCACCGCCATGCAGGCCGGCGCCGTGTACGGCTACCAGGCGCTCACGGAAGGGCTGCTCGAGCGGATGCGTGGCGAGCTGGCCGAGCAGGCCGGGGTCGAGCCGTCGGGGGTGCGGACGATCCTCACCGGCGGTCTCTCGAAGGCCCCGTGGGCGCTCGCGCTGCGCGGGATCGACGTCATCGACCCGGACCTGACGCTCAAGGGGCTGGCCATCCTGCACGCGGAGCTCGGCGGTGGCTGAACGAGCAGGATCCGGAGGGACAACGGGGGCCGGGCGCCTCGACGGAAGGCTCCTCGCCCTCGGCGTGACCGGCTCGATCGCCGCCTACAAGGCCGTCGAGCTGCTGCGGCTGCTCCGGGCGGAGGGTGCCGACGTCGCCGTCCTCATGACGCCTTCGGCCACCCACTTCGTGGGCCCGCTCACATTCGAGGCGCTCAGCCGCCACGCGGTCGAGACCGACGTCCTCGCCGTCACGGAGGACCGGCGGATCGGCCACATCCTGCTGGCCGACTCCGTCGACGCGATCGTGGTCGCACCGGCGACCGCCCACTGGCTGGGAGCGATGGCAAACGGGCTGGCTGCCGACACGGTCACCGCCACCTGTCTCGCGTCAAGCGCCCCGGTCGTCGTGGCGCCGGCCATGGACGGCGAGATGTACGCCCACCCGGCCACCCGCGCGAACGTCGCTCGCCTGCGCGAGTACGGCTACGCGGTCGTCGAGCCGGAGTCGGGCCCGCTGGCCTCGGGCCAGGTGGGACCTGGTCGGCTGGCGACCCTCGAGCGGATCGTGAGCGCCGTCGTGGACGCGATCGGCGAGCGGCCGGTTCGCGCCCCCGACCTGGCTCAGCGCCCCTCGGTCACCGGACCGGTCCGCGAGGCCGACCTCGAGGGCCGGCACATCGTGGTGACCGCGGGCGGGACGGCCGAGCCGATCGACCCGGTCCGGTTCATCGGCAACCGCTCGACCGGCAAGATGGGCGTGGCGGTCGCCGAGGCGGCACTCGATCGAGGTGCCGCGGTGACGATCATCGTCGGGAACGTCAGCGCTTCCGTCCCCGACCGGGCACGCCTTGTCCGCGCCGAGACGACCGGAGCGATGCGTGTGGCCCTTCTCGATGCCCTCGGCGGCGTCGACGGGCGGCCCGGGTTCGACGCGCTCGTGATGGCGGCCGCGGTGGCCGACTTCCGGCCCGCCACGACCGCCGGGACCAAGCTCGCCCGGGGCAAGGCGCTCACGCTCCGGCTCGAGCCGACGCCGGACCTCCTCGCCGAGGTCGGCCGCATCGTTGCCGGCGTCGATGCTGCGGGCGAGCCCACCCGCCGGCCGCTGTCGCCGCGCCCGGTGCTCGTCGGGTTCGCTGCCGAGACTGGCTCGCTCGACCGGGCGGAGGACAAGCTCCGCCGCAAGGGGCTCGACCTGCTGGTGGCCAACGACGTCGCCGAGCCGGGCTCCGGGTTCGGCACCGACACCAACCGCGTGACGATCTACGCGGCCGACGGCACGGTGGATCCGTGGCCGCTCCTCGCGAAGCGCGAGGTCGCCGACCGGCTCCTCGACCGGGTCGCCGCGGAGCTCGCCGGGCGCGACGCCGCGGAGCTCGCCGGGCGCGACGCCGCGGAGCTCGCCGGGCGCGACGCCGCGGCCGCGGGCCGCGCGTACGAGGGTGGGGTGTCGAGCGCCGACCCGCTGGACAGCCCGCCGGCCGGCGTTCAGACTCCCGGGGGAGAGGGCCCGGACCTCGGGACCCAGGAGGACCGTCGATGAGCAGCGAGGCCGAGGTTCGGCGTCTCACCGTCAAGGACATCGCACAGCTCTACGCCGACGGCGTCCGGATCGCGATGCTCACGGCCTACGACTACCCCACGGCGCGGCTGCTCGACGAGGCCGGCATCCCGATCCTGCTGGTGGGCGACTCGGTCGGCCGGACGATGCTCGGCTACGAGAACGAGATCGCCGTGACGATGGCCGACATGCTCCACCACACGCGGGCCGTTGTCCGCGGCTCACGGCGCGCGCTCGTGGTGGGCGACATGCCGTTCCTCTCCTATGCAACCCCGGACGAGGCGCTCGAAAACGCCGGCGCGTTCCTGCAGGACGGCGGGGCCCAGGCGGTCAAGATCGAGGGTGGAGTTCGCAGCGCGCGGATCATCGAGACGCTCGTGCGTGCCGGCATCCCGGTCATGGGCCACATCGGGCTCACGCCCCAGTCGGTCAATGCCATCGGTCGCGTCCGTGTCCAGGGCCGCACCCGCGAGCAGGCCCGTGCTCTGCTGGCCGATGCCCAGGCCGTCCAGGAGGCCGGCGCCTTCGCGATGGTGCTCGAGCTCATGCCCGCACAGCTGGCGGCCGCGGTCACCGAACGGGTGCGCATCCCGACCATCGGGATCGGGGCCGGCGCGGGCTGCAGCGGCCAGGTGCAGGTGGTCCCGGACCTGCTCGGCCTCGATGCCTGGCGGCCCCGCCACGCGCGGGCCTACGCGGACCTGCGCGGGACCATCCTGGCGGCCGCCACCGCGTACCGCGAGGACGTCGAAGCCGGCCGGTTCCCTGGGCCCGCCGAGACCTCGCGCATGGACGACGCCGTTCTCGATGAGGTTCTGGGTCGCTCGCCGCTCGACCGCGAAACGGCGGCGGGTCGGTCCGCGGGACGGGACAGCAGCCTGCCCGTGAGCGGGATCCCGCTCGACCGCGACCTCTGACCCGGTCTCGCTTGGACGTCGTCCGCACTCGGGGCGAGCTCCGCGCCGCCCTCGCCCGGCTGCCCCGGCCGCTCGGCCTCGTGCCCACCATGGGCTGGCTCCACGACGGCCACCGCTCGCTGGTCCGTCGCTCGCGCGACGAGAACGCGACGACTGCCCTCTCGATCTTCGTAAACCCGCGCCAGTTCACCAGCCCCGACGACTTCACGCGCTATCCGCGAAGCGAGGTGCGCGACCTCGAGGTGTGTGCCGCCGAAGGCGTCGACCTGGTCTTCGCGCCGCCGGTCGACGAGATCTATGTCCCCGGATTCGACACGACGGTCATCGTCGGCGACATCGCGAAGCCACTCGAGGGATCGGCCCGGCCGGGCCACTTCGACGGGGTCGCCACGGTGGTCGCGATCCTGTTCGGCCTCGTCGGAGCCGATCGGGCGTACTTCGGGCAGAAGGACTACCAGCAGCTGCGGGTCATCGACCGGATGACGCGCGACCTCGCGATCGGGACCCAGGTCGTCCCGTGCCCCACCATCCGGGAGCCCGACGGGCTGGCCATGAGCTCCCGGAACGCGCGCCTCTCGCCCGAGGCGCGAGCCGCCGCGCCGGCGGTCTATCGTGCGCTCCGGCTGGCAGCCGACCTCCACGACGCCGGTGTCCGGGACGCCGCGACGCTGCGCGAGGCAATGCGCTCCGTGTTCGCCGCCGAGCCCCTTGCCCGGGCCGAGTACGTGAGCTGCGCCGATGCCGCGACGCTGGTCGAGCTCGAAACGGTGGATCGTCCCGCGCTGCTCTCGGTGGCCGCCGAGTTCGGCGGCGTCCGGCTGATCGACAACCTGGTCGTGGGCGGCTGAGCCGCTGGCCCGGACCTTGCCGTCAGGCGGTCAGGGCGCCCCGACCAGCTGGCGGGCGAGGGTCACCGCCCCGACGGCGTCCTCGCCGTAGCCGTCGGCGCCGATCTCGTCCGCCCAGGCCCGCGTCACCGGCGCCCCGCCGACCATGACCT